>Ga0272448_1001497_pt1 | contig 31206 bp, 22 predicted proteins | sample YNPCB0191_FD_202220 | JGI IMG/M metagenome (GOLD analysis project Ga0272448, IMG submission 202220) | Hot spring sediment microbial communities from Yellowstone National Park, WY, United States - YNP-CB-019-1 | ecosystem: Environmental > Aquatic > Thermal springs > Hot (42-90C) > Sediment...
TCCGGCGACGGCATGAGCCGAACCAAAAGATACTCCGTGCGCCCAATCTCCGAACGAATCCGCACGGGCAGGTGGGCCTGCACGGTAGGCCGATCTTCCGTCGGCAACCCGACCATGGCCCGCAGAATCGGCGCTACAAATTCATGGAACGTAAAAATGGCCGAGGTGGGAAAACCCGGCAGCACCACCACCGGTTTTTTCCCATGGACGGCTAGACACAACGGTTTACCCGGTTTGAGAGCCACGCCGTGAACAATAATTCCCGGCTGGGTCAGTTCGCGCACCGCCCGGTAGGCTAGGTCGCCTTCGCCTTTGCTGGTGCCGCCGGAAAGCAGCACCACATCGGCCGATTCCAGTGCTTCGGCCAACCGGGCGCGCAAAAGGTCCAGATGATCGGGGGTCCGGCCCATTTCCACCGGCTGGCCGCCCAGTTCCCGGACGGCGTCGGCCAGAATGCGGCTGTTGGAATCATAGACTTTGCCGGGCCTCATCGGTTCGCCCGGCCCGATCAGCTCATCGCCGGTGGAGATGATCGCCACCTGTGGCCGACGCCATACCCGCACCCGGCTTAAGCCCAGGGCGGCCAGCACACCGGTTTCCCGGCTGGTAAGCCATTGGCCCGATCGGAGGACCGTCTCGCCCGCCGCCATGTCGGAGCCGGTAAAGGTAACGCCGCTGCCGGGCGTTACCGCCCGATAGACCAAAAGGGCGCCCGGATCGCAGGGGTCCAGGTCCGTATGTTCGATCATCACCACGGCGTCGGCCCCGCGGGGAAGCATCGCTCCGGTGGCAATCGGCATGGCCTGCCCAGGACGGATTTCGCCCTGGGGCGGTCGGCCTGGCGTGATCGGCTGGCCCACCAGGAGCACTCGCCGCGGCTGCTGCTCATCGGCCCCGTAGGTGTCGGCGGCCTGGATAGCAAACCCGTCGAAATCCGACCGATCAAACGACGGCACATCGACCGGTGCCTGAACATCCTCGGCCAATACCCGGCCAAGGGCTTCCTCCAGGGGGACCTCCTCCTGCCCCAATGGCCGAAGGTCCAAGGCGGCCCAAAAACGCTCCGCCGCCTCCTGTCGGCTTGCTACCTGCAAAAACTGCTCTTGCACCTGAGACATGGGGTTTTCCTGGTCGCCAACGGTCTGGTTTCTCCTGGCCCTTTTTGTCCGGTAAACGGCGGAGGGCCTTATTCCAACCAACCTCCAGGTGGGGTAGGATGTTCTCCAGAAATACGGTTTCCGGTAACACGTTGGCCGAACGGAGATACCTTGGAAGGACCTGCTTCCAAGGTCCACCGGGCACGACACCCCTGCCCCTCCATTCGGCTAACAGGTTCCGTGGGGGTGCCTTCCTGAATGCTCATCATACCATGTTTTCCGTGCGAAAAGGATCGGGCAGTAAACCGCGGCAGAGGCAAAGCAGGATGATTTTCGGAGGCAATGGCCAATGATTGCGCTGGAACCGATCGGACAGATTCATACCCCTTGGACCCAATTGGCCGGGATGCCGATTCAACCGGCCGGGGCCAGAGGCGTCCGGGGCGTGGTCGAGGTTTGGCCGCCGTATCAAGCGGGCCTGAAAGACCTCGAAGGATTTTCCCACCTCTTTTTGATTTACCATTTCCATGCCGTCAGCGGCTATGAACTGCAAGTGGTGCCTTTTCTGGATCGGCAAATGCGGGGGGTGTTTGCCACCCGGGCGCCGAAACGACCCAACCCGATTGGGCTTTCCTTGGTCCGGCTTGTGGCCGTCCTGCCGGATGGTCGGCTGGAGGTGGAAGACGTGGATATGCTGGACGGCACGCCGCTTTTGGACATCAAACCCTATGTGCCGGAGTTCGACGCTGCCGGGGGGCCGGTGCGGATCGGCTGGCTGGCCCAAGTGGCCCATCAGGCCCAAACCCAACCATCCGACGCCCGCTTCGGCGCCTAGCCGCCAGATCCGACAGGAGCTTCGAGGCAAAAGACATCTTTTCTCCAACAACTCGGAAGGAGGCCTTGCTTTTTTGGGTATAATAAACCGGCGTTTGGTTTTTCGGGTTTGTTTTTGGAAGGAGGTTCTGTCATGAAGCACTGGTGGGAGATGGTCGTGGGGATTGGAGTCGCCGTGTTGGTGGGCTGTGGGCAGAGCGGTCCCGGTCTGAAAAAGCCGTCGGATAAACCATCGCCGCCGGCCCAGGCCGCACCCACCGAGCAACCTTCGGGAGGGGTCGAAAAACAACAAGCTCCCCCCTCGGAGCCGGGCAAACCGCCTTCAGCGGCCCAAACGCCGCCGTTAGAACAGATCGTCCAAGTGCCGCTGGGCCTACCGCCGCTGCCAGTCCCGGCCAATAACCCCATGACGCCCGAAAAGATCGAGTTGGGCCGGATGCTTTATTTCGATAAGCGGCTGAGCCGGGATGGTACGATTTCCTGCGCCACCTGCCATGATCCGAAGAAGGCCTGGGCGGAAGACACGCCCGTAAGCACCGGCTTCAAAGGGCAGAAAGGCGAGGTCAATTCGCCGACGGTGATCAACACCGCCTATGCGACCAGCCTGTTTTGGGACGGACGGGCTAGCAGCTTGGAAGAGCAGGCCCTGGGCCCCATGCAAAACCCGATCGAAATGGCCCACGATCTGGACCTCCTGGTCAAACAGCTCTCCGAAATCCCGAAATACAAGGAGATGTTCCAGAAAGTGTTCGGCACCAATGTAACCAAGGAAGGAATGGCCAAGGCGATTGCGGCCTTTGAACGCACGGTGCTAAGCGGCAATTCGCCGTATGACCGCTTTACCAAGGGCAACGATCCGAACGCCCTGACCGAAGCCCAAAAACGAGGGATGGAAATCTTCGAACAACATTGTTCGGTTTGTCATACGCCGCCGCTGTTTAGCAATTACCGCTTCTTTAACGCCGGCATCGGCATGGATAAGAATCCCCCGCCGGCAGGCCGAAAAGCGGTTACCGGCAAAGACGAAGACCTGGGGAAGTTTCGGGTACCGCCGCTGCGAGAAGTGGCCAAAACAGCCCCGTACTTCCACGACGGGAGTGCGGCCACGCTGGAAGAAGCCGTCGCTGTTATGGCCGCCGGCGGAAAAGACAACCCGAATCTCTCCCCGATGATGAAAGCCGTCCGGGAAGCCAAACTGACCGAAGAAAATCGCAAAGACCTGGTCGAATTCCTCAAGGCCCTCTCAGGGGAATATCCGATCGTCGAACCGCCCCAATTGCCGTAACCGAAACGTCTCTTTGGGCCTAGAGGCTGTCCCGAAATGGGCACTCCGGCGCCCCCCCGAGCTGTTTTCAAACCCTTTCCGTTCCACAAAATGCCCGGTTTATGAGGGTTTTTCGCAGGGTGGGGGCTGCCGGTTGGATGGTCCCTCTGCCTAAAACAGATTTTCGGGACAGCCTCTTAGAGCGGGATATTGGGATACGGCCTTTGCGCGGCTGGTGGGGCAGATACCCCGGTGGTGGCGATTAGCGCCAGCTTTGCACGCCGCCGACCATGCGGTTTCCCTGCACGCCGCCCGCTCCAGGCGAACCGGGCGTGGGCGAACCGGCTGCCGTTGTCAGGTTGCCGGGCATCTGGGACCGGAGGGCGGCTACTCGTTGTTGGACGCCTTCCTGAAACCGATCGGCTTCCAGAGAACGTTGATAGTCGGCCAGGGCTTGGAGGGTATCGCCGGATAGTTCGCGCAATCGGCCCAGGGCGGCTAAGGCCCGCGCATTGGCAGGTTCCACGGCCAAAGCACTGACCAGATAGTCTTTGGCCGTTTCCCGGTCGCCAAACTCTTCATACAGCCGGGCCAGTTCGATCTTGGGATCGGCTAGATCCGGCCGACGGTCCGCCCATCCTTTCACCAGCCGAAATGCTTCTTCGCCTTTGCCCTGTTCGACCAGCAGGACGGCTAGACCTCGATAACATTCCCGATGATCGGGGTTTTGGTCCAGGCACATGTGGTAATAATGTTCGGCCTGTTTCAGGTCGGAGGGGCGTTGGTTCAGCGCCCCCAGACGGTGGTAGGTGGCGGCCAGGTTGTAATAGCCATCCGCATCCTGGGGATTCAGATAGACCGCCTTTTGGAATTGCTGAAGGGCCTCGTCGTATCGGCTTTGTTGGAACAAGCGAACCCCTTCCGCATTGATCCCCCGAGAAGCTACCGACCCGCACCCGCCCCATAGCAGCATCAGTCCGAAGAAGATGCCCCCGACAGCCTGCCGAATCCTTTTTCGAGAGAAGATGGTGTGTAACACGGCCACGGCTTCCATGCCCTGGTGGAAAAAATGGGGGGTGCGGTTGGATGAGCCAAGATTCCGACCCGGCAACATCCTAAAAACCCAGACAAGGCGCAAACAATACCACCTGGCGCCTTGGGATTCAAGAGAACTTTGGCGATTTTTCAGCGATGCCGTTGTGGGGAGTCAGGCTATGGGTTGAGGAGGTTTTTGGTCCTTAGGGCAGGGCTTCAACTGCGTATATTGTGTATATTGTGTAAATTACCAGAATATTCCGTCAAAAGGCATTTTCCTTCTGTTTGGCCCCCCTTTGGGTACTTCAAAGGATAAAATAGACAAATGGAATAAACACGTCATGTTTGCAAAATGTCCCAGGATGGAGAAAAATGAGCGAGTGGTTGCCTTCTGGAAGACCTAGCGGCCCTGGTGATTCCGAGGCGGCCGGGGTGCGGATTTTGCGTCAGCCGACTCGGCCGGTGCGGGTGGGTACCGTCTGGATCGGTGGCGGCCATCCCATCGTGGTCCAAAGCATGTGCGCTACAAAAACGTCCCATGTGGAGGCCACGGCCAGGCAAGCCAATCAACTGGCCCAGGCTGGCGCCGGCATCGTCCGCATTGCCGTCGATAACCCTCGGGATGTCCAGGCCTTGGCCGAAATCCACCAAAAGACCCAGGTCAATTTGGCCGTGGATCTGCAAGAAAACTATCGTCTTGCTCTCCAGGTGGCCCCCTGGGTGCAAAAAATCCGATATAACCCCGGCCATTTGCACCACCAAGAGCCACATCGAACTTGGCAAGATAAAGTGAAATTCCTGGTCGAAGCGGCCAACCAACATGACTGCGCCGTGCGGGTGGGCGTCAACTGCGGCTCGGTGGATCCGGCCCTGAAAACCCAATTTCCGCCGGACGATCCCCTAAGTCCCATGGTGGCCAGCGCCCTGGAACATTGTGAACTGTTGGATCGGTTAGGGTTTACTCGTTATTGTGTGTCGCTGAAGGATTCCGATCCGCAGAAGGTGATCGAGGTGAATCGGCGGTTTTCGCGGCAAAGGCCGGATGTGCCGCTGCATCTGGGCGTAACCGAAGCAGGCCTACCGCCCGAAGGGATTCAGAAGACCCGCTGGGCCTTGATGACGCTTTTGCGGGAGGGGATCGGCGATACGATTCGGGTTTCGCTGACTCTGCCGGCCGAAAAAAAGCATCTGGAAGTGGAGGCAGGACTGACCCTGTTGGCCGACTTGGCGGCCGGCCGACTGGACCCCCTCCCGGCGCAGAGCGCCCGCAAACTCACCATCGTCAGTTGTCCGAGCTGTTCACGGGTGGAAAACGAGACCTTTGTCCAGTTGGCCGAACGTGTCCGGGCCATGACCGAACCGTTCCAACACCTGCCCCTGACGATTGCGGTGATGGGTTGCCGGGTCAACGGACCGGGCGAGACCGACTCGGCGGATTTAGGCCTCTGGTGCGGCCCCCACCGGGTCAACCTCAAACGGGGTAGCCAACTGCTCGGTTCGTTTAGCTACGAAGAAATTTTAGATCGTCTGCAGGAAGAACTGAACCGTTTGGCCGCCCAGCATCCAACATAACTTCCCCCCAGGATTTGGCAGGGCGGAAGAAGGGGCGGTAGAGTCCGGGCGATGCGGCCCCGATGATTCGGGTAATATTTTAACCGAAAGAAGGAGCCTATGTGTCATTCCTGCGTAAGCAGGAATCCAGAAAAACACTAGATTCTCGCTTGCGCGGGAATGACACTTCTCAGCCAGCTTCGCTTCGCTCTCGGCCGGCCTCTCCCACGGCGGGGAGAGGCGAGTTGCTTCATTCGGCTAAAATGTTACTGATTCGGGTTATTCAGGCAGGTAGAGGAGTCGGCCGCAGGATTTGCAGAAGACGACCTGGTTCAATTTGATTTGGCTGATCATGTTGATGGGGACCTGCTGGTGGCAGCCGCCGCAGGACTCACCTTCTACAGGGGCCAAGGCTTCGTCCCCTCGTTGCCGGAGCAGACGTTGGTAGATTTCTCGGATGTCGTCGGAGAGGAGTTGTTCCTGTTGGGCCAATTCGGCTTCGAGGCGTTGGATTTCCGCCTGGAGGGCGGGCTGTTGGTTTTGGATTTCTTCGAGGATTTTTCCCGATTCGACTTTTGCCAGGGCAAGGTCGGCCTGGGCTTGATCCAGGGTGAGCCGAAATTGGTCGATCTTTTCTAAGCCTTCGAGGATTTCGTCTTCTAGGACGCTGTTGGCCATTTTGACGGCCTTGATCTGTTCCTGAAGGGCCTGGTATTCGGCATTGGATTTGGCTTCGTTGAGTTGGCGTTGGTAGCGTTGGACTTTTTCTTCGCCTTCTCGGAGTTGGAGTTGTTTTTGATCGAGGGCCATCCGGAGGGCTTTGGCTTCGGCCTGGAGTTGGGCCAGCCGCTCCTCCAACCGTTGGACATGGGCTTGCCGGGCTTGGATGAGTCGGGGCCCCCGGGCCACCCGCCCCCGCAAATCCGCCAATTGCCGATGAATCCGATGTAACGTCCGCAATAAATCCAAGGTAACAGGGGTTTGGGTTGGGTTCATGGGAGAACACTCACTTGGCTAAAATAGAGACTTTGAGAAAAATGGGTAAAATAAACGCATGGATTTTGCTTTCCACCCCCCCAATAGGGAGAGTAACTTTTCGGAAGCACCCTGAGGGGGAGTACTCATAAAAAAAGCCGCTGATTCTGCCGGAGAACCAGCGGCATATCGGCCCCCTTTCGGTGGGGCATCCTTACGGGAACATAGATTTTCTGGAGTGGAGCCGAGGAAGCCGTCCTGGCTCGAACCACCCCAAAACAGAAAGTATTTGCATCCGGAATCAGGCCTGGGCGGTTTAGCCTGCCATCCGTTCCAGAAAACCGACCAATTGGCCGGCCCGGACCGGATGTTGGAGCTTGGAAAGGGCTTTGGCTTCGATTTGGCGGACGCGTTCGCGGGTAACTTTGAAGATGCGGCCCACCTCTTCCAGGGTATAAGGAGACCCGTCCAGAAGACCATATCGGAGGCGGATGATTTCCCGCTCTCGATAGGTAAGGGTCTTAAGGAGGGCTTCGATTTTTTGGTGGAGCAAGGCATGGTGGGCGGCCCGATCCGGACGTTGGGAACCAAAATCTTCCACAAAATCTCCAAAAGAGCTCTCTTCGTTATCGCCCAGCGGACGATCTAGACTAACCGGTTGGCGGCCCATATTCAAGACCCGGCGGGTTTCTTCCACCGACAGGTTGGCGGCCGCTGCCAATTCTTCTGTTGTCGGTTCTCGGTCCAATTCTTGCAAGAGCCTCTGGGAAGTATTTTTTAATTTTCCTAGCATGTCAATGATATGGACAGGGATGCGGATAGTGCGGGCTTGTTCGGCAATGGCGCGGGTGATGGCCTGACGAATCCACCAAGTGGCATAGGTAGAAAACTTATAGCCACGCCGATATTCGTATTTATCCACCGCTCGCATCAGGCCGGTATTGCCCTCTTGAATGAGGTCCAGAAAACTCAACCCGCGATTGCGATACTTTTTGGCAATGGAGACGACCAACCGTAAATTGCCGCTGGAAAGTTGTCGTTTGGCCTCTTCATAAGCCTGGAATTGTTGGGCGATCTGTTGGCAGCGGGTTCGCAGACTCTGGGGGCTTTCTTGGGTTTGAAGCATTAGGTCGCGGAGTTCTTTACGGAGTTTGGCCAGTCGGGGCCGCATTGTAGGATCCCCTTTGCAACGAGCAATCTCTTCGCGCAAGGCATCCATTCGGCGGGAGGCTTCTTCCAGGTACCGCATCATGGCTTGGATGCGGCGGGTCCGCAGACTGAGTTCTTCCAAGAGGATGAGGATTTTTCGCCGCCGACGCAGGAAACGGCGTCGGGCCTCCGCTCGTTGCTCCGCCGGAACGGAGCGGCGGATCAGCTTGGCGAAATCTTCCTGATTGGCTTCCATCAGATGTTTGATGGTTTTCAGGTTGTGGGGCATCCGGCGTTGAATCTGTTCTTTTGTCAATGCTTCGGTCAAGGAGACCTTGATCGTCCGATCAAAAGGCAAATGCCCTTTAAACACCTTGACCAATGTTTGATAGGTCGCTCGGGCGGCCAAGGAACATCCTAACACACTCCGCCGATACCGCTTCCGGGTGACTTCGATCTTTTTGGCCAAAGCGATTTCTTCCTCCCGGCTTAGAAGCGGGATTTCGGACATCTGGGCCAAATACAAACGGATCGGATCGCTGGACCATTTAGACTTTTCTTCCAAGGCCGTTACCGAAACCGGATCGGAGCAGGCCAAGGGATCGGTTGGGACGCCGCCCGCCGCCGCGTCAAAAAACTCCGGTTCCGGCGCCTTTTCTACCAGTTCCACCCCGGCTCGATCCAATGCCGTCAGCAGGGCGTCAATCCGCTCCGGATTCACTTTTTCTTCAGGAAGATATTGGGTGACTTGATCGTAGGTCAGATACCCCTGGGCCTTTCCTTTAGCCACTAATTTCTTCAACTCTTGTTCAAAGTTTTCCACATCCATGCTCCTTCAGGGGGGAGAAAGAAACTTCATTGCACCAAGACCAATTCGTCCGATACCTCGTACAGTCTGGAAGACAGCTTCTTGTTGGTTTTGGAAAGCTTCGGCAGGAGGGCCAGAACCGTCTCCAGGGGACCCTAAAGCCGCTTCCGCCGGGAAACCTCCCCAAAAAGCCCTCCAGGCGGTGGGCGTTCCCACCCGAAACGATATGGCAGTGGTTTCCTCAGACACAGACAGGTCGTGGATGGCGGGAAATGGACCGGACGTGCGTTTCCCTCCGGTTTGCCGTTCCCACGCATCGGGAAAGCAGAACCCGATCCAGACAGAAAGACCCGGGGCCTGCTGGCGGACATTTCCCGGGGGGAGGAAAAAACTTTTCCCATTGTTCGGCCGGAGGAACAGAAAAGAAGAAGGCCTTGATGGGTTAGCTTGGCAATCCGTTGCACTCCAAGGTCTCCGAGGAGGACTTCACCCTTCCTTGGGGGAAGTGATACCATGCCGTAACCGTTCCCGTTCTACCAGTTGCTGAAGCCAGTGTTGTTCATCGTGCGGCCCCGGAAGCTCTGGCGTCGTGGTTGCTGACCGGCCCAACGCTTGGACCTGCGTGGTGCGGCGAAAATAACTCCGCTTCAAATCTTCTAGCAGCGCGAAGGGGTCTTGGATGTTTTTGGCCGACCCTTCTTCATCCAATTCCACCAGGAGATTCTGCAATTCGGGTTCTTCAAATTCCAACAGGAGGCGAGAGAAATCGGGCAGTTCCTCCGACTCCGCCAACCGACAACTGGTCTGGTAAATCTGCTGCGCCCAGGGATGGCGGATCGCTTCCGGAGGCAATTCGTGGGGGATTCGCTGAACGAACTGGGGAAAGCGAATCATCCAAACGAGGATTTCTCGTTCCAGAGGATCGAGTCGTCCGGGCGACGATTTTTCTGAAGTCGCAGCATGGGTGCGGAGGCGTCCGGCCTGCGACCGACGTTGCAGGGTTCGACGGACTTCGGTCAGACGGTCTCGAACCAATTGCTCCGGCAGCCGAAAATGCTCGGCTAAGCGTTGCAAAAGCAACTGTTCCCGAAGAAGCCGCTGGCCAGGAGAATCTTCCCGAAGCCGAGGCGATCGGGCCACAATCTCTAACAGGGACTCTAAAGCCTGATGAGCCGCCTGAAGGTCCCGCCGCACATCGATTCCGCGGGTTTTGACCAGATACGCATGTTCCAGGGCGTCGATGGCCTCGGCCTCCACCAGGCGTCCGAAGGCCTCCGGACCCTTTTGGAGCAGAAAATCGCAAGGGTCTAAGCCTTCGGGCAGGGTCAATATCCGCAGGTCGGCGTTTTCGCTGACAAATAGGGAAAGGACTTCCGCGGCCCGCCGCTGCCCGGCTTCATCGCCGTCCAGGACCAGGATCATGCGATCCGCCCAGCGTTTGAGGATTCGGATATGTTCTTCGCCCAAAGCGGTGCCCAGGACAGACACGGCGTTGTCGAAGCCCATCTGGTGGGCCATGATGCAATCGGTATAGCCCTCCATGACCAGCACGTGCTTGCTGCGGCGCATACTCTCCCGAGCCAGGTCCAGCCCATAAAGGACCCGACTTTTCGTGAAAAGCGGGGTTTCCGGGGTATTGATGTATTTGGCCGGTTGAGCGGCCTGCAGCTCCGGCAGCACCCGACCGCCGAACCCGATGGGTCGGCCTTGCCAGTCGCGAATGGGAAATAACACCCGACCACGAAACCGGTCATACCATCCCGGACCGGAACTGGGCCGAACTAAAATGCCGATCTTCTCCAGCACCCCAGCGCTTGGGCCGCCGCTGGAGGACCGCGCTAAAATCCACGCCGCCGCGGGTGGAGAAAAACCCAAGCGGAATTTTCGAATGCTCTCTTGGCTAAGGCCTCGCTCGGCTAAATACCGACGGGCCGGTTCCGCTTCCGGGGCCTGGAGCAAACAACGATGATACTGGGTCTCCGCCCAGACCATGGCTTGGTAGAAATCTTGTTTTTCGCTGGGGCGGGATGGGCCTCGGTCTGAGGGAAGTAAGGGGATGCCTGCCTGGTCGGCCAATATCCGCAAGGCCTCAGGAAACCCCACGCCCTCCATCTTCATAACAAACGTAAAAATATCCCCCCCAATGTCGCACACCCAACACTTGAACGACTGCCGCTCCGGGTTGACCTGCAGACTCGGATGGGTGTCGTCATGCCAGGGACACAGACCGACAAACAGCCGACCCTGCCGACGCAGAGGAATACTGCGACCGACGTACTCGACAAGGTCGATCGCCTCTTTGACCCGCTGTTTGATTTGCAGCGCCGTTCCTCTTGCCACGCCTACTTCCCTCAGAGGCCGAAAAACACCGTCTCTGCCCCATGTTTTTGGCAAGGTCGCTTGAAACGGAGCAGAGCGGTTCGGGTGGACCTCATGGGCTTGAACCCTTGCAAGCCCGTTGGTTGGATACCCCTCCTTATTAGGCTTTCATTTCCAAAACCGGTAACATTTTAGCCGAATGGAAAGCCCCGTGGAGGGACCTGTTTGTCAGGTCCGATCCCTTGGAGGTATCTGCCTTGGATCACCGCTTTTGCGGGCTTGCCAAGCACGCCGCTCCATTCGGCTAAAATGTTATCGAAACCTGCAGATGCTCCCCCTTGGGAGAATGGAGAAAATCGAGCATCCAGGAAACAGGGGGAAGCTAGAGAAAATCCGCATCCTTCCGTCAAGAACAAGTTCCCCAGTTTTCCAACTTCCTGAAACTCTTTCAGGAAACCCTACGGCATTGGGGGAGGAGACTTTATCTGACTGAGGGGAAGGCCCCCCTACCACCATGACGATCGGGCGACTTCGGCCCAAAACTCTCGGACTACGGAAAGACATTCCGAAGTTGGTCGATCCTCCCTTCCAACCGCCTGAGATTATAAAGGGAAATCCTTCTGGAGGTCAACACCAAGCATTAACCTTTGCGACCCGAATCAAGCCGGGCTGAAAAGGCAACACTGAGAAAACTCGTAACATTTTAGCCGAATGGAGGGGCGTGATGTGTCATTCCTGCGCAAGCAGCAATCCAGGTGTCTTCCCACAGAGGCGGGAACTTGGACAATATGGAGTTCTCTTACGTTCTGGATTCCCGCTTGCGCGGGAATGACACACGGGATTTAGCCCGCCGGGTGAGAGGCGGGTTGCTTCATTCGGCTAAAATGTTACAAAAACTGTTCCTTACCGGGGAATTTTTCGAAGATGGGGTTGCTTATCCCCCTTGAGAAGGAAAAGAAGGCGGCGAATTTCAGGTGGCCAGAAACTACTGGCTCTGTTGGACGCCGGCGGGCAAACAAAGCCGTACACCCCCCGGCGCTACCACAGAATCTTCCGGCCCAATCCCGGGGGCCAATCTGCCTTGGTCATTCAAAAAGAAGTGGTCTTCGGAAAGGGGCAAAGTACAGCCGGAGACAAACTCCACATGGCCGTCTTCAAAACAGACATTTTGCCCCTTGCCCGCATGATGAGGACTCGGCAGTTCCGGATGCAGGGGACTAGGAGCGTCGGCCAAGAGGGCAAAATAGGGACGATGCCGGTTCCGCGTGGGGCGATATTGCCCAGCCTCCACATACCCTAACGAGTAACCATAGCTGCCGCCTAACTGAGATACTATCGGCTCCCACTGCTCCGGCCTGGTGCGTTGCAGTTGGCCTAAGGGGGGAATCGGCAAGGGAGTGGTCCCTTGTCGGACATCGCCCGGGCACCAGAAGACGCGCTGTTCCTGGATAAAACCCCCTTCAATCAAAATCGGGGCATACATTCCCGCGGCTGCCAGATGGCCGCCTGAGGGAATCGGAGGAAATAGGTCTTGATGCAGTTCGCTATAATGGAGCATCGCCCGCCCTACTTGGCGGAGATTTTCCTGGCATTGGGTGATTGCCTGGTGGAATCGACTTTGATGGATGCCGGAAAACAAGATCAGCAGGAGGACAGCGGCCACAGAGGCCGCCATCAGCAGATCGGGCCATCGCCACGGGGTGGGCCGACTGAGCTGTCGGCGGGCATCCTCCGAAAAGCTCTGGCGGGAAAAAAGGGCGGCTTGTGGGAGAGTCGCAGCAGATGGGCAGGCGTCGGTCTCAGAAGCGGGGCTGAAGACGGCAGAAATCCATCCCTGGGGGCCGGCCCCTCCGCGTTTGGACAAGACTTCCGCGGTTTCTTGTTCCGAACCGGCCGGTTCCTCTCCCTCCCACCGGGCAAAGACCACCTGGGGCAGACGGGCCGACTGCGAAGCAATCCAGGCACACGTCCGCTCTGCCAACCCCGGCGGCGGATCCGAAGTCTGCCTAGCAGGTTCCAAAAGGTTCAAAAGCCGCCGAAGCTGGGCCAGCTCTTCCTGCAAAGACGCATCCTGAGCGAGGGCAGCCTCAATCCGTGCCCGTTCCGAGTCCTCCAATGCATCCAAAAGATATCCTAACAAATCCTCACGCGGTTCACTCATCCGACTTTATCCAGTTTGTGAATACTGCCGGGAGGCGTTCAGGGATTGGCTGAGTTTGGCCATCGCCGTATGCAATCGGCTTTTGACGGTGCCCACCGGAACGGCCAGCACTTGGGCCGCTTCTCGATATTTCAAACCTTGGAAATAGACCAACAGAACCACCTGACGGAGCGGCTCCGGCAACCCATCCACCAGAGCACGGACCTGTTCAGCCTGTTCGCTGGATTCGGAGCAGGCCGCGGGAGTTTGTTCATGGCCTTGGACTTGCTGAGCCAAACATCCTTCCTCCGCATCGAACTCGCCGCTGCCTTGACGGTCCAAACTCGCCATCCGACGCCGACGGTTCCGTCGCTGCATGTCCGTGGCCTGATTGGTCGCAATGGCATACAACCAGGGCCGAAACTTCCGCCCCAGTTCAAATTGATCCGACTTCAAATACACTTGTAAAAAGGTCAATTGGAAGGCATCCTCGGCCAGTTGCTCATCCCCCAGGTAGCGGCGGAGGTAATGATACAGTTCCCGCTCATACCGCCGTACCAGCTTCTCAAAGGCTTCTCGGTCCCCATGGTCCCGATAGAGAAGCAATAACTCCTCATCGGTTCGCTCCGGCGGGGGAGCGAGATGGGAAAACTTTTGGCTGGGATGGTCCAAAACCTTCGACATCATCATTACGCTTCCCCTGACAGGAAAGTTCGCCTCCTGGCCGGAACCCTTCCGGAGGCGGAACCTTTTCAGAAATCCCTATTTTACCAGGTTCCGGCCTGGGGACCTAGCAGGTGGCAAACCGCTTTTCCAAAACGTCCCCAAAAGCTCTCGGAAACTTCCTTCTAGGTCCTCTGCCTGATCCGTTTTGGATAGCATCTTCCATGCCAAAACGCTTTCCCTGCCATGTTTGTCGCCCAAGCGAAGTCATAACCCCTTTCTAGAAAAGAAGTTAAAAATCTACCTCGAAGATGACTCTAGGGGAGACGATCCCCGGGTCCGGAGAAAAAACCATGTAAGTTTTTCAGAAGCCCTTCCGGACCCCTCTTAAGGATTTGTTGACCATGCCCTAAAATGGCAGATTTCTGACGGAACAGCAAACCGCCCATCCCACCCAATGGCTTTTGGCCGGTCCTCCCCCCCTGCTACTTGAAGGATTCTAATTTGACTGTATCTACCCGGCCAGGCCCCTGCAACTTGTACTGGCTAAAAATCGCTCGGACTCCACAAATGGTGGCAATTAGTTCCGGTGGATACAGTCAAACTAAAAAGAAGAAAGAAGGAAGTAAGGAACCACTTCCGCCGTTTCGAGGCAGAAGACTTTTGTGCCAACTTCCCGGAAACGCCAGTCCAGGAATTTTTGTCCGGACTGCTGGTTGTGCGGGAGAGGGAGACCTTCAAAGTATCTTTCTGCGTAACATGTTAGCCGAATGAAGCGACTCGCCTCTCTCAGGGTAGGCTAAACCCAGGGTGTCATTCCCGCGAAAGCGGGAATCTAGAAAATAGCTTCGATTTGCCGCTTACCCAGAACGAACCCAGCAGCAGGCACAAAGCAGTCTGGACTGCTGCTTGCGCAGGAATGACACTTCATTCGGCTAAACTGTTACCTTTCTGCGAGGGGCAGAATGGGTTTGGAGTGCGTTGACAGACCTTTTCCAAGGCCGGATAATAGGCTTTATCCAGTCCTGGATTTCCCCCCGGTCGGCTAGGCACGGTGCTATCGGTTGGAGAGCCGCTCCTGTACGGCGCCCACCTGTGGAGATCTCCCCCCATCCTCCAGAACACGATTCCTTAACTTTTTGAGGAGGTCATGAGATGAACCCATTCAGTTCTTTATCCCGACGGGAATTTGTAGCTGGTGCTTCGGGGCTTTTGATGGCCGGAGCGATGCAGGGAATTCCTGGCCAGGCGGCCGAGTCGGCGCCGTCGGAGGGCAAACCGGCCCCCAAATCTGACCTGGCCATCCACGGCGGCCCCAAAGCCGTCTCCAAGGGAGTGCCCGGCCTGGGACGCCGCTGGGGCGATCCAGAGCGTCAGCAACTGGAAGAAATGCTCCAGCAAGACACCCTGTTTTACTGGGGCGGCCCAAGAACCCAACTGGTCAAAGAACGGTTCCAGGAAGTCTGTCCGCTAAAATATGTCCATACTTGTTCTTCCGGCACCGCGGCCTTGCACATTGCCGTGGCCGCCGCCGGCATCGGTCCAGGCGATGAAGTCATCACGTCCCCGATTACCGATCCTGGCACCGTGATCGGCATTTTGTATCAGCAAGGAGTCCCCGTCTTTGCCGAGCTGGGCCGAAGCACCTACAACCTGGATCCGGAAGACGTCAAACGCCGGATCACTCCGAAGACCAAGGCGATTATTGCCGTGCATTTGGCCGGCAATCCCTGCGACATGGACGCCCTGAAGAAAATTGCCGACGAGCACAACCTGGTACTGATTGAAGATTGCGCCCAGGCCTGGGGAGCGAAATCCCGTGGTCGGCCCATCGGCACGGTTGGCCATATTGCCTGCTTCTCCCTGCAAAACTCCAAACACATTACCTGCGGGGACGGCGGCATCGTGGCCAGTAGCGACGAACGGTTTGGCCCGAACTTGCAGCGGTTCGGCGATAAAGGGTACGATCGGGCCCGGGGACTCGGTCTGAACGTCTTTGCCACCAATTATCGGATGAGTGAGCCGCAGGCAGCCGTGGTGGCCGCTCAGTTGCCCCGGCTGGAAAAGATTGCGGCCCGGCGGGCACAACTGGGCAATCTGCTAACGGAAAAAATCGCCCATATCCCCGGCATTCTACCCCACCAGGTCCATCCCGAAGACCGATGCGTGTATTGGTTCTATATGTTCCGGATTGAGCCGAAGGCCTTCCGCTGCTCCCGAGGCGAGTTTTACAAAGCCCTGGCGGCCGAAGGGGTCTCCTGTGCTTCCGGGTACATCGGCAAACCCCTGTATGGAGAACCGGTGTTCCAGAACCACGGCTTTTTTGCCGGACGCTGGCCGATCAAAGAGTTCGGCCTGACCACCATGGACTACACCAAGCATAAGAATCCCGAAGTCGAGGCCATCCTGGCCACCGGCATCCGCGTAACCATCCACGAGGGGATGACCGAGGAATATATTTTGGCGGCGGCTAAGGCAATCGAAAAAGTGGCCCGCTACTACGCGGCTTGAGCCGCCACCCATCCTACTTACCCGAGTATTCCTTCTCCTGGGATTCTGTTCCTGTCGGTTCGGCTTTCGGGCAGGGGAGGGATACTCCATGAATGGGTTATTCATTTGTACTCGAAAGAGGGGTGTTCTGTGGAGTATTTTTGTAATAAAGGGGCTACACACTGCTTCTCCATAGCGTCTGATCGGGTGGACTTTTTAGCAGGTCTTTTCTAATTTCACTGTATCCACCGGAACCCATGGCCACAATCTGTGGAGTACGAGCGATTTTAAGCCTCTACAAGTCGTAGGGGCCTGGCCGGGTGGATACAGTCAAAATAAGTAGCCCAAGAGCGGCTGAGGGCAGGAGGGGCGGTCTTGCACTCTAACCAGGGGGATATTGCGTTCATGGGTTCTGGGCGATCGGGCAGCAATGAAACCAGTTCTCCACGGAGTGGGCCGGCGCCTGTTCAGGAGCAAAACGATCCGGCGGCGCCTGGCGATTCCGGCGCCCTGCTGCTCAGCCGTCCTCGCGCCGCCGATTCTTCATGGGGCCAGCATTGGAAAGGGCTGTTGGTTCTGGTCCTGGCGCTGCAGCCCTTGGTGGCAATGGCCTTGGCCGGGGCATATATGCACCGCCACATGTGGCGAGAATGGATCCAACAACTTTCCCGAGGGGGATTTCATTCCGGAGGCAGACAAGGGGGACTAGGCGTTTTAGCTCCTCGAGAACCTACGGTGGTGTATTACGGCCCAGATCGGATTTCGTTGGGGGATTTTAGTGTTTATATGTATGATCCTGTAACAAAAATTACTCTTCGAGCGAACTTCCGGGTGGATACGACAGCCCAATGCGACGACCGCCAGGCCTTCGAGGAATTTGTGTATATGTTTCAGCGGTTAGTACGAGAGCAGGTCATGGTGGCTGTCCGAAACGCCTCTCTGGAAGAACTCACGGATCCGGAACATCAGTTGCTTAAGCGTCGGATACTGACCCAAGTCAATCGGATGCTGGACCAACCCTTCCTGAAATCCGTGGACATAAAAAACTTCTCCCTCTGGGAATCGGTGGATCAGATGAGTTTTTTGCCTTATCAGCCGCCCCAACCAAAGCAAACTGCCGCTTGGCAGTAATCCCGGATACCTTTTGGGGCAGCAGCACGCCGAATATCTGTCCGGTAAAAGCTTGTCGTCTGAAGATCCTCCACCGGGTGGGTGGTTAGATTCCGGGCGTACAGTTTTTCTTTTTGTTTCAACTTGCCTTTTTGTTATTTTTGTTGCAATTGATCTGATGGGTTCTCACCGGCATATCTACTACTTCCCAGAAGCCCTCAAGCAATTTTTTTCCCCAGATTCCCAGGCATAACCGCTGACCAACGTCCTCGAAATCGGTTAGAATTCTATGGGACTTCAGGAGAGAGTGTTCGATGGAGAGCGGACGGCGCAAGCTGTTAGCGCTGAGTATTTTATTGGGAGGGCTGGGGGTAGCCTGGTTGGTCCGCCCCTCAGCCGACGGGGCCTGGTTTGCGCCGGGTTGGGGCGGCGGCAAATTGATCCTTCGTAAAGAAGGCCCCCCCACCGGTTGGCCTACCTCGAGTCCTTCTTCTGTCCCCCTTTTGCCTTCGCCCTCGGCAGGGCCCTCTTCCCTTTCTGGACGATCTGCCGACGCTCTGTCCAAGCATTCTTCAGCGGCGGGGACAGGGGGGATGGCTCTGGGCGTTCCTCCGGCTTTGCCTCCGAAGTTTCCCTTCCCCCAGGCGGAGACTCCTTTTTCCGAGCCATCAGGTACCGGGCCGCCTCATCGTCATCGGATCGTCGATGGGGACACGTTGGAAAACTTGGCCGAGCGCTATTTAGGTTCTGCTGTTTTGGCCATCGAAATCTACCAGGCCAACCGCTCCCTCATCCGGGATCCCCATCTTTTGCCGATCGGCGTGGAAATTACGATTCCGCCCCGCGGATCGGCAACCGTAATCCCCTTTAGCCGAGTTCAAGCCGGGCAATTATCGCACCTCCAAGAGGTTTGTTCGAGCCATCCCGCTTCCGGTGCGACGGCCCCGTCTGGGAATCCTTAACGTGACATTTTAGCCGAATGAAGAAGCCCTTGGAGGGACCTGCTTGTCAGGTCCGAAGCCTTTGGAGGGCTTCGTTTTTAATCCCCCTCGGAGGGCACGACAGGCGTGCCCCTCCATTGGGCTAAAATGTTACTCCCTCAGGTATCTGGGCGATCCGCTTCCCTTACGGACTTCCGGCTTTAATCGTATGGGATGAGACTGAGCAGTCGGTAGGCTTGGAGCCGATTTCGGCCGCCCAACGCACGCAATTCGACCAGAAAAGCGCAACCGGCCACGGTAGCCCCGGTTTGGGTGATCATCCGGCAGCAGGCCTCTACAGTGCCGCCGGTGGCCAGCACATCGTCGATCACCAACACCCGATCGTCCGGTCCGACCGCATCGGCGTGCATCTGCAGGGTATCGGTGCCGTATTCCAGTTGGTAGGTCCAAGAGATGGTTTTCCAGGGGAGTTTACCGGGTTTACGGATCGGCACCACGCCAACGCCCAGTTCCAAAGCTACCGGAGCGGCAAACAAAAACCCGCGGGCCTCAGCCGCCGCGACTACGGTAACACCGGCGTCCCGGAACGGCTCGGCCAACTGACGCACTGCCTCCCCAAACGCCTCCGGCGACCGCAAAAGCGGCGTAATGTCCCGAAACAGAATCCCCGGTTTCGGAAAATCCGGGATCGACCGAATAAACCCGCTCAAATCCAATGGATTCCCACCAGAACATCCACATCCGTTTGACACAGCCGTCCTTTCCTTAAAAATCGGTAACATTTTAGCCGAATGGAGCAACTCGCCTCTGCCCTGGGGGGGCTAAACCCAGCGTGTCATTCCCGCGCAAGCGGGAACCCAGAAAGTATTCCAGAATTCCCGCTTGCCCAGCAGGAACACCGTAGCAGGCACAAAGCAGCTTGGACTGCTGCTTACGCAGGAATGACACATTGCCTCCCTTCATTCGGCTAAAGTGTTACCAATCGCTCATCTTATGGAAAAGTATTCGAGAGTTCAACAGATTTCCAACCAATCCAGACCGGCTTTGCGCACGGCGTAACCGGCCTCGCGGAGATATTCTCCATAAATGACGATCCAATGGAAGCCCCGGATTTCTTCCAGGAGGCGTTGCCAATGGCCCTGGATGGCCAGGTCCAACTGGGTTCGGCAAATCGGATAGAAGGGGCTATCCAGGATTCTGGCCTGGAAGCCCAGCCAACGTCGGCCTTGAAAATCGGCATCGACGATCGTAACCGGCTGTCCTTTGCGCATTTCCACCTTGGTGGCCGCCCCGAAGTCGGATTCGTAATGAGTCAGCAGGCGGACCGGTTCCAGATTTTTGCCGTCCATTCGCCGCGGGGCCGTACAATGCGAGACGGTCAACACCCCTTGGTGCGGCCAAGACGGGTTACACAAAAATGCTGGCCGATCGCCGATATACCGCATCAGTACCCCGGCCGGGATGGCCACAAAGTCCGACTCGCAAAAAGCCAACAGTCCGCTATCGTTCAGCAGCGTCAGGGGCAGACAGGCCGTGGTGCCGGATACGGGCATGATCGTGCTCATGCAGAGGTTGATGGTGAGGGCGTCGGTTTTGGCCTCTTCCAGAAGGTCTAGGAAGATTTCGTTCAGCACAAAAGCCCGCTGGACCGACTCCGGAGGGATTTCCAGCCGAACGCCTGGTTGCTGAAGATACTGCTGGGCGGCCTGTTGACAGGAGCGGACCCGCTTGGGGTCTTTCAGGGCCGCTTCGATCCGCCGTCCCAGATCGTCGTAGGAGACGGTAACATATTCAAATTTCCAGTTTTTGGCGGCAATACTGGGGGCCTCTTTGCCGTCGGCGCCCCAGCCGGCCGGGCCGCCCACGCAGACAAACTTTTTCCCCAAGGTATTCTTCAGTCCACTGAGCGCCCGAAGCCGCCAAAGCAATTCCCCGTAATCGTCCACCACCACATCATGGATCGTCATGGCCGGTTCGGCGAAGAAATCCCGCCGTTTGCGCAAGTAATGGACATGGGCGCCAATATACATGTAATAGAGCGGGCCTGACCGATGCCGGACAAACAGGAGGTTCCACCGCTGGGGCCGGGCCAGGGCCTCCAAGACCGGAACATTCCGCCTTGCCGCATAAATAAGCATCACATCGAAATCCCCTTGCGAGGCCGCCTGGGCCTGTTCGACGTTCTCCACCCGTACCAGCGGCAGGATTTCTAGGGGAAAATCAGCCTTTTGGGCCAGTTCGGCCAGATCCTCTCGGATATGGGCCTCCTCTTGCTGGATTTCCTGTTCGTCCTGGATGGCGCCGGTAACCCGCCAACTGGTCTGTTCTTTGCGCGGATAGACATGGCAGTTGAAGACCGGTTTGATCCGGAGCGGCCTTTGGATGGGCTGGACACGCAAGGGGGTTTCTGGGGGAGCGGTTTGTGCGGAGACTGTCCCGGCCAACCCCGCTGCGCCCGCCAAGCCGACAACGTCCAAAAACTCACGGCGCGAAAAGTCCCTGGCCATTAGCCCCAGTTTCTTCGGCGCTGGACAGCCGCAACAGCCCACTTCCGACGCACAACTTTCTGCAGACTGAGCATGGACGGCGTGAAGTCCTTCGGTAAACCGGTCGGCCATGATTTTCCATCCCCAAGAGCTGAAAGAAAAGGAACCGGTCCTGCGCAAAAGTCCGGCTGCCGGGTATTATAATCTCTGGAAAAAAACCTTTGTCAACTGCCCAGGAAAGGTCTTTGGGTAATATTTTAGCCGAATGCAGGAGTCTCTGTGTCATTCCTGCGCAAGCAGGAATCCAGGCAATAGGGACTTTTCCTACTTTCTGGATTCCCGCCTTCGCGGGAATGACACTTATGGCCCGGCTAACCGACAGGTTGGCCGGCCTCTTAAGGGCCCGGGGAAGGCAAGTTGCTTCCTTCGGCTAAAGTGTTACGTTTTTGGCAAAAAAGACTACCAGACCCAAGCGTTTCCCTGTTTCAAGAGGAGCCAAAGGGCCATGACGTCTCGGGAACGTTGGACGGTGTATCCGCTGATTCTTTTGGCTCTAGGAGTTGCCGTGCGAGATAAATTCTGGCCGGCCAGCATGGTTCGGGCCCGCAGTTTGGCCGTCGAGTCCCTTCAGGCCAAAGAAGTGGCGATTACTGGTCGGCTGGTATGCGTGGAAGCGTCTGCCCAAAAGATGACTTCTGCGGAGCTGAAAGCCCAGCAAGTGCTGGCAGACCACATGCAAGCGGTGGGGATGACCCTGGCGGGGCCGGACGGGGTGGTTCGGGCCTGTTTGCTGGCTGAGCTAGCCCATGGCGGACAACTCGTGCTGTATAACCGAGAAGGCAAACCCGTCCTTCTGCTTGGGGTGGAAGCTGCTTCTGGCGGCGGAATCTTAGAAATCACGTCGGGGGAGGGGAACCCGCTGGTGCAGCTTCGTTCCGCGGCGGGCAACGGCGTGGTCAGCGCCATCAACCGAGAGGGGACAGCCGCCTGTGTCCTGGGCAGCGATGGGCAGACGGCCGGTCTATTTCTCGAATTGCCCAAGGCCCAAAAGGTCCTGCCGCTCCGAACTGCCCCCACTCCTCCATCGCCGTCGGGTGAGAAAACAAAACCTTAAACCGGCAGGTGTTTGCGAAACCACTGGCGGATTTCTGTCCACATAGGTTCGGAAAGGACATGGCCGACGTTCGGCTGGATGAAGGCCCGGAAGTTTTCCGGCGTTCCGGCAGCCTGATAGGCCTGGGCAATCCGCTCCAGGCCCTGGCGCACTTCCTGGATCGGGCTGCCAGCGTCCTGCTCCCCGAAAGTCATCAGAAGCGGCCGTGGGGCAGTCAGCGCTGCGATCTCCGGCGTATCGCCGTATTGAAACCAGCCGGGAATAAAGTTCGGAAAACAGTGCAAAATTTTCGTCCGGTGGATGGCGGTATAGGTGGGCAGGCAACAATTGGCCGCCAGGCACCGAAGCCGATCCTCCCACGGCCCCAACAGCCAAGTATGCGTTGCCCCCATCGAATGGCCGTAGCAACCGATCCGTCCCTTCTGGACTTCTGGTCGGCTTTCCAAGTAGTCGATGGCCCGTCGCATATCCAGGATGTTTTTCCAGGCTAGGCATTTGCCGGAAACCACATACCGGAGAAAGACGAACCGTTCATAGTCGCCGCCCCGGAGGACCGAATCTTGCCGCTCCTCAAAGCACAAGGCGTCTGGGCACAGGACCACATAGCCCATCTTCACGAAGGCCACGCCGGTATGATGCATGGGGTTGCCGGCCAAGCCGGCCGGTTCCGATTTGCCCAGGTGCCACTCGCCATTATGCTGGTGCCAGACGGCCACTGCAGGGGCTTGATGCTCGCCGTCCACGCCATCCGGCACAAGCAGCAGGGCCGGCACTCGGTCGCCCGGCTCCGCCTCGTAACTGACCCACTCGATCCGATAGCCGTCTTTATGCTCGACCCGATGGAGCTTGGGTTGGAGGGGGGTTGGCTCCGGCCAAGGTCCGCCTAAACACTGCAATAACTTCGCTCGCAACTGCTCCGGCCGCATTCGATACTCCTTCGTTGAGGTGGAATAGGAAACTGCAAGGGCTTATTTTTTCGGCCTGGGGAATTCTCCCCATCAAGGGTAAAGGGAACTTTTGGGTAGGATGGACGCCGTTGGCAGGGAAACGGTTTTTATTTTTTCGCAGCTCCTGGCCTGCGATTTTCGGGAGGATTCCAGAAGGTCTTTCCGCTTCCTACGGGGAACGGTTACGGAAATTCTAGGATTAGAGGATGAATTTACTCAGGTCTTCATCTTCGGCGATTTGTTGGAGGCGTTGGCGGACGTAAGCGGCGTTGATGCGGACAGCGCCTATTTTCATGTCGGGGGCTTCGAAACTGACCTCCTCCAGGAGGCGTTCCATAATCGTATAGAGTCGGCGGGCACCGATGTTTTGGGTGGTTTGGTTGACGCGGTAGGCGTATTCGGCCACGGCGTCGATGGCGTCTTCTTCGAAAATCAGTTCCACGCCTTCGGTCTGGAGCAGTTCGATATATTGACGTGTCAAAGCGCTTTGTGGCTCGGTGAGGATGCGTTTGAGGTCTTCTTTGCCCAGGTCTTTGAGTTCCACGCGGATAGGAAATCGACCTTGCAGCTCAGGCATCAGATCGCTGGGTTTGGCCCGATGGAATGCGCCGGCGGCGATGAACAGAATATGGTCGGTTCGGACGTAGCCGTAGCGAGTTTGCACGGTGGTACCTTCGACGATGGGCAGGAGGTCCCGCTGGACCCCTTGGCGGGAGACGTCGATGCCGTGGGTGGCTTCGGCGGCCACGATTTTATCGATTTCGTCGATGAAGATGATGCCCAGATTTTCGGCCAGTTCGATGGCTTTGCCGTTGACCTTTTCTTGGTCGATCAGGGCGTCGCATTCTTGTTCAAAGAGGAAGCGGCGGGCCTCGGCCACGGTCATTTCTCGCCGGGTGGTTTGTTTGGGCAGAATTTTCTCGAACATGGCCTGCAAGTCCAGGTCCATTTGTTCCATGCCTATGCTGGTAAACATCATAGGGATAGCTTTTCGTTGGACGGCAATTTCCACGCGGCGGTTTTCCAGTTCCCCGGCCTGGAGCATGGAGCGAATTTTTTGCCGATTCCGTTCGTAGCGGGAAGCGGAGCGCGAACTGTAGTCGCTGGTATCCAGATCTGCAGGGGTCGGCAACAAGAGGTCGATGAGCCGCTCTTCAACCCGACGGCGAGCTTCTTCTTGCACGTTGGCCTGTTCCTGTTCTCGAACCAGGGCGATTGCATTATCGACCAATTCCCGCACCATACTTTCCACATCTCGGCCCACATAGCCGACCTCGGTGTATTTGGAGGCTTCGACTTTGACAAACGGTGCGCCGGTGAGTTTGGCTAATCGGCGGGCGATTTCGGTTTTGCCCACGCCGGTCGGTCCGATCATCATAATGTTTTTCGGGGCCACTTCGGCGCGCATGTCGGGCCTCAGTTGCTGGCGGCGCCAACGGTTGCGGATGGCGATGGCCACGGCGCGTTTGGCCTCCTGTTGGCCGATGATATATCGATCCAACTCCTGAACAATTTCTCGAGGGGTTAAATTTCGCACGCCAATTCCTCCACCACGATATGGGTATTGGTGTAGATGTCGATCCCCGCGGCAATTTCCAAGGCGATCCGAACGATCTGCGAAGCGGAAAGCTCCGTATGGGCCAGCAGCGCCCGAGCAGCGGCCGTGGCATAACTGCCGCCGGAGCCAATGCCCAGAATGCCGTCGGACGGCTGAATGACATCGCCAGTGCCGGTCAGCAGAAGGGTGTGTCGGGCGTCGGCCGCGGCCATCATAGCCTCCAGGCGACGGAGGACCCGGTCGGTCCGCCACTCTTTGGCCAGTTCGGTAGCCGCCCGCACCATGTTGCCTGGAAAATCCTTTAGCTTCGCCTCAAAACGTTCCAACAGGGCAAACGCGTCGGCCGCTCCGCCGGCAAACCCGACCAGCACTTTTTCGCCTGCCAGGCGGCGGATTTTCACGGCGTCGGCTTTCATGATGCTCTGGCCGACGGTTACTTGGCCGTCGCCGCCCATGGCCACGACGCCGTTCCGCCGAACCGTAAGAATGGTGGTGGCCCTGGTTTTCATGGAAGGGGGATCCTTAAACAGGGTTCAAAGAAAGGGTCCATTTTTCCATATGATAAATATTCATTTACCATAGGACAAAAGAGACGGAAAAATCTTAATATGGCACAGACAGCCCACAGAAACCAGAGGGGGCCAGAAACACCCAGGGCTAAGGGGAAGAGACAGCCGTTTCATAGGCACGTTGCTGAATGCCTTGGCGGGCGTTTTCCACGGCAATCTCTGATAACCGTCCGCCCCACGGCGTAGGATATTTTCCGGTGATACATGCCTGACAGAGGTGTTGGGAGGGTAAGCCGATCGCCCGTGCTACCGCCTCAATGGGCAGATACCGGAGCGAATCGGCCCCAAGGACCTGGGCCATGTGCTTTTGGATTTCTGGTGTGAGCAGACCGCCTTGCAGAAACCTGGGCGCAAACAGCTCGCTCAGCGTGGACATATCAATCCCATAAAAGCAAGGGGAAATGATCGGCGGACAAGCCACCCGAACATGAATCTCCCGCGGTTTTCCCAAGTCCCGCATCCGCTCCAGCAGCGCCTTCATCGTCGTGGATCGAACAATGGAGTCTTCCACCAGAAGGACCCGTTTCCCCTCCAGAACCTCTCGCAAAGGGATGTACTTGCTTTGCGCTTTGGCCAAACGCCGATCCGGACCTTCGATGAACGTCCGTCCCGTATAACGGTTTCGGATCAGCCCTTCCACGCAGGGAATCCCCAGCCGATATGCCATGGCGTCCGCAGCCGCTTTGCTGGTATCCGGCACCGGCACGACTACCGTCTCCTCATCCATGGGGACGTCTTCCAGTCGGGCCAATTCTTCGCCCAGGGCTTTGCGGGCCAGATACACACTCCGCCCGTCGATCGTGCTGGCCACGTTGGAAAAATAAATCCACTCGAAAAAGCAATGGGCGCGGCTCCAGGAAGAAACAAAAGGCTGAATCTCCAATCGGCCGCCCGTAATCAGAATCGCATGACCTGGCAGGAGTGATTGAATGCTCTCCGGTCGAAATCCTAAATTCAACAAAGCCACACTTTCGCTGGCGGCGGCAAAAACCGGCCCCTCCACCGCATAAGCTAACGGCTTGAAACCCAACGGGTCCCGGGCTACCAACATCTGCCCCAACGCATCCAAAAACACCAGGCTATAAGCGCCGTCGATCCGCCCGGCCACCCGATGCATCATCTCCATTAAACCGGGCGATTCGGGCGTATGCAGGGCGTTGCAAAACAGATGCATCAAGATTTCCGTGTCGGTTTCATGGGCCAGGTAACAATCTCGGTCCCCTAGCAGTTCATCCCGAAGCTGCGGAAAATTGGCCAGTTGGCCGTTAAACGCAAAACTAAACCACTTGTGCTTCTTAATATGATGCCGTTCAAATGGCTGGGCGTAGCCGCGGTCCTCCTGTCCGCAGGTGGCGTACCGGACATGCCCGATGGCCGCCCGGCCCGCATATTTCTTCATCAGGTTCTCAAACTTCCCCTTATGCGTCATCCGAAACACTTCGCTGACGGTCCCCACATCCTTGTAGGTTTCCAGCAATTGCCGCCGATGGGGATTGTAGGTGCTAAAACCAGCCGACAGTTGCCCCCGATTCTGCACGTCCAAGAGCATCCGCGGCAGAAGCCGCGAAATCTCCTCCGGTCCTTCCGCCACACCAATCCGACTGGCCGAAGTACTCGGCAGATGATAGATGGCGGCTATCCCACAGGCTTCGTGCAATGCATTATCCATAGGCGGGTTCCGACAACTTCCTCAGACCACCTCCACCTGGCAGAAACCCTCCACCGCAGAAGAACGCTGGAAGGGGACCCATACGACCTCAAATGAGCTGCCACCCTTGGGAAAAAAACATCCCCCTCCCAGGGATATCCTTCGGGGAGATTCCCCGCAAACGGACGGAAAGTCCTTCTCTAAAACTCATTCTAAGCCGTTTCCGCAGACCACACAACCGGGCGTCAGAGACGGCCTGGAAAAAATACTGCGGAAGAGCTGGTCCAATCCACCCATCCGACCATAAAAGCTCCTTGCAAAATTCCGGTCTCTCCAAAAAGTCTTTTCCACCCCCCAGGCTCGGGTGCTATCCCTAGGGCCGGTAAAAAGCTACTTTTTATGGTCTGGGCTTTAACATCTCCGTAGCATGAGAGTATAATAAAATTTTCTGTAACATTTTAGCCGAATGAAGGGCGATGTGTCATTCCCGCGTAAGCGGGAATCCAGGCTCCTTGTGGCACCCTTATCCCCCTCACCCGGCTTCGCTTCGCTCTCAACGGGCCTTTCCCGCCAGCAGAGAGGCCAGTTGCTTCATTCGGCTAATATTACTGCCTTTCTAGGGAACTTTTTTTCGTAGTGATGCGGGATTTATTACGACAAGAAATTGCGGCCATGACGACCACGATGGTCGTCAAAGTGGGGACTCGGGTCATCACCCATCCTGGGGGAAGACTCCATGAAGAACGCATCGCCCAGTTGGCCGAGGAAATCCACCAAGTGCTCTCCACGGGTCGGAGGGTGGCCTTGGTCAGTTCCGGTGCGGTGGGCGCCGGTATGGGCCGACTGGGCCTTTCCAGCCGACCCGAAACTCTCGCCCAATTGCAGGCGGTGGCGGCCATCGGCCAAAGTCATCTGATCGAGGTCTATGAACGCTCCTTGCGGCAATTCGGCCATCATGCCGCCCAGATTCTCCTGACCGCCGAAGACATCGACCATCGCATCCGGTACCTCAACGCCCGAAACACGATCCTGACCCTCTTTGAGTACGGCGCAGTGCCCATCATCAACGAAAACGACACGGTCAGCGTGGAAGAATTGCAGACCACCTTTGGGGACAACGATCGGTTGGCTGCCATGGTGGCCCATCTGATCCAGGCCCCGCTTTTGGTCCTCCTGTCGGATGTGGAGGGGCTTTATAACGGCGATCCTCGGCAGCCTGGGACCGCTTTGGTTCCCCTGATCGAGCAGTTTGATGAAAACGTCTTCGATTTTGTACGGGACAAAAGCGGCGGGCTGAGCAAAGGCGGCATGGCCAGCAAACTTCGGGCCGCACGTCAGACCACCGCTGCCGGTGGCAATGTCATCATCGCCAGCGGACGACAACCCGGCGCATTGCGAAAAATCCTCGCCGGCGAACCGGTCGGCACCCTCTTTTTGGCTCAGGGACCTTTGATCACCGCCCGGAAGCGATGGATCGGCTTTTCAGCCCAGCCTCGCGGCTCCCTTATCCTGGACCCCGGCGCCTGCCAGGCCATCCGAAATCAGGGACGCAGTCTGCTGGCCATCGGCATTATCGACGTCATGGGAGATTTCGACCGAGGGGATGTGGTCGCCCTTTGCGAACCAGAAGGCCGAGAATTAGCCCGGGGACTGACCAACTACAGCTCCGAAGAAGTCCAAAAAATCAAAGGATTGCGAACTTCCCAAATCGCCCAGGTGCTTGGCCAATGTCCCTATGACGAAGTCGTCCATCGGAACAATATGGTCCTGACCTGCTGAACGCCGTCCCCTCAGGAATGCGTCTTCCCATCCATCGGTTCCATTTTCCGTACCCCTTTCGGCAGCAAACATCGCCCGGCCGAATCCCCTCGCCTCTCCCACCGCGGGAGAGGCCGGCCTGCGCAGCAGGCCGGGTGAGGGGGCCCCTTGGAGGGACACGCTTGTCGTGCCCCGGAAGAACGCCACAAACGCATCCCCCCAAGCGGACCTGACAAGCAGGTCCCTCCCAAGGCACGCTTCCTTCGGCTAAAATGTTACCTCATTTTCTTTTAGCTCTGTACACTCTATCATGGAAAAAGGTCATTTCTCACCATAGGAGGAAGTAGATTCCCCATGAATCCTTTATCCACCGGAGACTCGACGGGGCGACCTTGCCCAGGGACCAAAATCCCGTGTTATCTTTTTCGCTCGGCCGAAGATGCGGGCCGACATGTCGCCCAACTGGTCGCCAATACGATTCGGGAGCGGAACTCCTCGGGTCGGTATGCGGTTTTGGGTTTGGCCACCGGCTCCAGTCCCGTTTCCGTGTATCGGGAACTGATCCGTATGCATCGCGACGAAGGCCTCGATTTTTCCCGCGTGATCACGTTCAATCTGGACGAATATTATGGTCTCAGGCCCGATCGGCCGCAAAGTTATCATCGTTGGATGAATGAACATTTTTTCAAACACATCAACATCCGGCCCGAAAACATCCACATCCCCGATGGCACAGTCCCCCCAGATGACCTAGACTTCTACTGCCAACAATACGAACAGCTCATCCGCCGCGCAGGCGGCATCGACCTGCAACTGCTGGGCATCGGGCGAAACGGCCATATCGGCTTCAACGAACCGTTCAGCATCCGCCATAGCCGGACCCGCCTGGTCCGCCTGGACCCGGTCACCCGGAAAGACGCCGCCCAGGATTTCTTCCACGAAGCCAATGTCCCTACCCAGGCCATCACCATGGGCATTGCCACCATTTTAGAAGCCCGGGAGATCGTGCTTCTGGCCTTCGGCGAAAATAAGGCCCGGATTTTACGCGAGGCCTTAGAAGGCCCCGTAACCGATCGAGTCCCGGCCAGCTTCTTGCAGGATCATCCCAATGTAACCTGTGTGGCCGACGAAGGCGCCGCCGCAGAACTCACCGGAGTCGCTACGCCCTGGCTTCTGGGCAACCTGGAATGGACCGACCCGCTGATCAAGCAGGCCGTGCTCTGGCTCTGTTTCCAAACTAAAAAGGCCCTCCTGAAACTCGAAGGGGATGATTTCCGCCGATATGATCTGCATCAACTGCTGCGCCATTATGGACCGGCATCTCGGCTGGCCCATCGGGTCTTCCAATGGATGATGGAGACCATCAACGAACACCCCGCTGGGTCGGACCCGGCACGGATCTTGTGCTTCAGCCCCCATCCAGACGATGATGTGATCTGCATGGGCGGTACGCTCCGCCGACTAGTGGACGACGGCCACCAGGTCCATATCGCCTACATGACCAGCGGCAATATCGCCGTCTTTGACCACGACGCCCGGCGTATGGCCGACTTCGTTGCAGAACTGAACCGCCAATTCGGCATCGACATGGAAAAAACGCCCACTTTGGAGGCCCGGATTCTCGAATCGTTGGCCAACAAGACGCCCGGCGACCCCGATGCGCCCGAAGTGCTCAAAATCAAAGAGCTGATCCGCTGGAGCGAGGCTAAGGCAGCCGCCGCCGTCTGCGCCTGCAAAGAAGAAAATCTCCATTTCCTCAACCTCCCCTTCTACCAAACCGGATTGGTGGAAAAACGGCCTCCCGCAGAAGAAGATTATCGGATTGTCCGGGAGCTTCTCAGCCGACTTCTCCCCAAGCAAATCTATGTGGCCGGCGATTTCTCCGATCCGCACGGTACCCACCGCGTCTGCGCCAAAATCGTCTTTCATGTCCTCCAGCAGATGGCCGCCCAAGAAAGCTATCGACCGGAAGTCCTCCTGTATCGGGGCGCCTGGCAGGAATGGCCTTTGCACCAAATCCAACTGGCCGTCCCCCTTTCGCCCGCTGACCTGCAAACCAAAAAAGAGGCCATCTTCCGCCACGAATCGCAAAAAGACACCGCCCTGTTCCCCGGTCCGGACGATCCCCGGGAATTCTGGCAACGGGCCGAAGACCGAAACCGTCGCACCGCCGATCTGTATAACCAGATCGGTCTGCCAGAATACTACGCCCTGGAAGCCTTTGTCCGTTGGGACGGCCGCATGATCTAGCTCGACTTTGCCATTTTGGGCTGTCTCCCATTGGGACAATGCCATACCTGTTTGTAAATCTTGGGTTAAGAAAATACATGGGCAATTGGGTTTCAGTTTGTAAGTTTCGAAAACACAAAGAGTTATGGAAATCGACAAAAGTCGAGCTCAGCGACTGTGCCGACCATGCGTAGGCGCTTTGGCCGTTCAACGGACGGCCCGTCCGGCATTCCACCGGCGGCCTGCCAAACCTCGAAAACCACGGAAAAAAACCGGCACTTTGGTCGGAACCACCGGGTTTTGTCGCACCGTTGGAGAAATCGTCTCCCAATCCCGCCATCCATAACACATGAGGCGTCTGAAGCCACTGCCTGGTAACCCGGACGCCGATCGTCCGTTTGATGTGGTTGTCCGATGGTCGAAATTGCCGTGGAAGTTGCCCCGCCCGGAAATTCTGGAGCATTTAGACATGGATGGTCGGGTGCTCACCAAGCGTGGGCTTCCGCCGGCCGAAACGCAAG
>Ga0272448_1001498_pt1 | contig 31164 bp, 31 predicted proteins | sample YNPCB0191_FD_202220 | JGI IMG/M metagenome (GOLD analysis project Ga0272448, IMG submission 202220) | Hot spring sediment microbial communities from Yellowstone National Park, WY, United States - YNP-CB-019-1 | ecosystem: Environmental > Aquatic > Thermal springs > Hot (42-90C) > Sediment...
TCCGCCTGGAATCCCACCGCCTAAAGACCGGTGTGAGCTGGCACGAATCGAAACGATCGATCCAGCGGTCGGCCATCTCACTCTTCATCACTCAGCCGGTGTTCTCGGACTGAACTCTTCTCTATCGTTTTAGAGCAAAAATGACCGTACTTAAGTATCTCTCGTTAACTCAACCGCGTAAGTCCTATTTAAAAAAAATACTGACAAACGAAAGCACCCGTGAAAAATCCATCATCATACCCCCGGCAGGAAATGTTTTCGTGACCGGGTAATTCGAGGCGGGGAATGATACTCCTAATCCGGCCGGAAAAATAACCTGCAATGACAGTTCCCCTCGTCCCGGACCTCATCCTCGTGAAAAATGCAGGGGCAGATGATATCCCGGTCTTTTTCAGGGTCACCGGTGCGCAACCTGCATGGGCAGTAGGGGTGCCCGAATTTCTTGCAATTCCGGGTAAGTCCACGGATAACGATGTCAAGGGCCCGCCCATCAGGGTTCAGTACCCACCCCTGCCGCGATGCATAGGCCCGGGTAAATGAGCGTATCCTCTCCTCGATCACTTCTGCCTCATCCGAGGGGTCACAGGGAACGCGATCCTCTTTCTTTTCCGTTTTTAAAACACCTCGGTTACCCTTTGGGGAGAGCAGGATGAGAGAAACCCTGCCGGTTAAACAATAGTTAAGGACCCTTTCCTCCTTATAGGTTCTCCGGTTTTCCTTCCTCCCTGTCACAGTCCATTCACAGTGAAAAGATTTGCACTGTGCAGGGACCACACCCTGTCAGGGGATGATGACGACTTTTCCCCTCTTCAGAGCCTCCGGGGCATCGTCCTCCTGTGGAGGAACATCGTCGCTATCATAAATACCACCGAAAACAGGGCCAGCAGCCCGATATCGACGGGAATGGAAAAGTAATGCTCACCCGAGAAGCAATACCGGGCAAGGTCGCAGAAGTAGGTGAGCGGGGAGAAGGCCGCCAGGGAGACTCCCCAGGAGGGCATCTGCGCGAGCGGGACAAAAATCCCGGATATGAAGACAAGCGGAAACTTGAGCAGCGACGAGAGCATCATGATACTTGAGGGTATGTTTGTCGGCGGGACGGCAAGGAGAGTCCCGATTGCAGAAAAACAACAGGCACCAAAGAAAAGGGCGACGAAAAGGATTTCCATGTGGAGAACCGGCAGGCCGACTCCCACCCCGATAAGGACAGTGATAACCGTAATCCCGATGCCAAAAAGGGTCGATGCAATCATGTCCCCAAAAACGATCGCCTCGATGGTGATGGGACACGATGCGAGCCTCTCGAGGGTCTTTGCCGAACCCTCCCACGGGAAAATGGCTGGGGAAACCGCGGTTGCGGAAAAGAAGAGTGTCATCCCGACGAGCCCCGGTATGAGGAACGAGAGCGGGAGGTCTCTTCCTCCCATGTAGAAGGCAAGGAAGAGGAAGACCGGCATGAAAACCCCGAAGATGAGGACGGGTCCCTTGAGGTAATAGATGCGGATGTCCTTCTTTGCGACGGCCCAGGCCCGGCGAAGCTGTGCCGGGAGACTCTCCGGGTTCATGGTCCACCCTCCTGTGTCAGGCGGAGAAATGCATCGTCAAGGGTGGGTGCAAGGGTGTTCAGCGTCACGATCTGCAGGTTGTTTTCACCTGCAAATGCAACCAGGGACCGTATTGCGGCATCTCTGCCAAGAACGTCGAGCACGTACTTGTCGCCGGTCCGTTTCACCCCTGCAACGCCACTTACTTTCCCGAGGGCTTCATCCGGCACCTCGCGGTCAAAGCTCACCTCGATCCTGTGCACGCGGTCAATGGCCATCTTCAGCCTCTCCGGGGCATCGATGGCAACAATTTTTCCTCGCCTGATAATGGCGACGCGGTGACAGAGTCTGTTTGCCTCCTCCATGTTATGAGTTGTCAGGAAGATGGTGATCCCCTCCCTGTTTTTATCCCGGAGGAGGGAGAGGATCATCTGGGTGCTCTGGACATCGAGACCCCCCGTCGGTTCATCCAGGAACAGGACCCGGGGGTCATGGACAAGTGCCATGGCAAGGATCAAACGCTGCTTCATGCCCTTCGAATAGGCCTGGACCTTCTGGTCCTTCTTCCCATGGAGCCCCACCGTCTTCAGAAGGTCGGTTGACCTCTCTTCCGCGAGGGACCGGGGAAGTCCATAGAGTTCCCCCATCAGCATCATGTTCTGCCAGGCCGAGAGATCAGTATAGGCGTTCGAGGTCTCTGGCACGACGCCAAAATCCTGCTTGGCGAGCACCGGTTCTCTCCGGATATCGTGGCCAAGGACTGTCGCAGTCCCTGCATCCGGGGGGATGACGCCAGTGAGCATCCGGGTCGTCGTCGTCTTGCCGGCGCCGTTTGGACCGAGGAACCCGAATATCTCTCCCTCACCGACGGTGAACGAGACCCCGTCAACGGCCCTGTTCGCGCCAAAAGTCTTGACCAGGCCCCGTGCGCTGATGATCTCTGTCATATTTTTCCTCCGTGCATTGCCCGTTCTCTGATCCCAGGGATGACCGTCTGTTCCTGGGACGTGATCCCCAAAAGAGCTTTCTTTTCAAGGGAAACAATGTCCATTGCTGTCACCACGTGTTTTTCTGGCCCTGACTGGATCGTCCCCCTGCCCCCCCGGCACGACAGCCACCCCCTGGCAGGGTTCCGGATGGGGTGGTATCTCCACGTCCGACCCTGGACAGACGAGCACGATATCAGAACCGGCAGACGGAATGATCTCTCTTTTTTTCACCGGAAAAAAACCTGTTCTCCTCCGGGAGGTTCATCTGTTGCTTCCTTTACCCCTGAGAGATGCAATCCTCTCATCAAGAGCCTCGATCCTGGCGATATAGATCCTTTTGAGTTCTTCATACATCTGTATCTCGTCCGATACGCAAGGGGTGTCTGCATGACAGCACCTATGCTTCGCACGGGGGAAGTCATGGCAGCAGGGTGAACACATGGGGAAATTCCTCCTTCGTCTGATCCAAAACTATTATTTTTATAGTATTAAAATGAGTAAGTTCATAGTAACATAGCAACTATGTGCATGGATACTGGCACGGTATGCATCTGCGGCCTTGGCGGGATAATCTCCACCATATCCAAGAAATGGGCCCTCCTCATCATTAACAGGCTGGGGTTGAAGGGACGACTCCGGTTCAGTGACCTCATGGATGAACTCGCTGGGATCAGTCCAAAGACTCTTTCCGATACCCTGAAGGAGCTTCAGGAGGAGAACCTCGTGGGACGCGAATCATTCCCGGAGGTCCCGCCCCGCGTTGAGTACTTCCTGACGGAAGAGGGGGAAAGGGTTACGCCAGGCAATCGTCCCCCTCCTCGAATGGGCATCCCGGCGGGACAGCGAGAAGTTGGGTTCCTGTGCCATATCCTGCCAAAGGCGCTCATGTTTTCCGAAAAGAGGGAAAGAAAAGGGTGGAACAGACACCGCTGCCAAATAGGGCATTAGTGCAAAAGGGAAAATTTTCCCTGCAAAATCTTATTTTTCCGAAATATGAATGGAGCCCGAGTGCGCCGACCGGGACTCGAACCCGGGTTTAGGCGTTGGCAACGCCTAGTGATAACCACTACACTATCGGCGCAGTGCTCTCTATTCTACGCAGTGAAGACTATTAAGGCTATCGAGTCTGACGAACCCGCAAAAAGCATACCGGCGACATCCGCAGTTGCACTCCTTTTCCGGACCTCCCGGAAAGGTTATGGAGATGGGAAAAATGCGGGAATGTACTACCCATGATGCTTTCTGTGAATTCCTGGCAAAAAAGTTGCCCGCAGACGTCACATCCACGCGGGGATCTGCAGGTCCGATCCCAACACCTTAATGAAAACCCCGCTCTACACCTATACTGATGATCCCTCTCCTCGTGGACTTTTCCCAAAAGAAGGTCGCAATATTCGGAGGTGGTGATGTCGGGGCAAGGAAGGCTGCTTTTTTTGCACAAGAGGGGTCCGTTGTTGTCTATTCCCGCTCTTTTTCTCCCGCCCTCATTGACCTCCCCGTTACCCGGATAACGATCGAGCTCGACGGGATCCCGGACGAAAAACTCCTCTCCCTTCTCGAAGGCATCTTCTGCGCTGTTGCAGCAACTTCCGATCCCGACCTCAATAACAGGATTGGAGATGCATGCAGGAGAAGGGGTATCCTCTTCAATAACGCGGAGGGAGAGCGGGGGGACTTCCTCATTCCGTCTGTCGTGAAGGGAGAGCATTTCCTCCTGGCGGTCAGCACAGCGGGGGCCAGTCCCGCCGTCTCGCGGTTCATCAGGGAGCACCTCGAGGAGACGCTCCCCTACCTGGACAGGATGGTGAGCGTCCAGGAACGACTCCGGGCATACCTCCGGGAGTGCCAGCCGGACCCGCAGGTACGGAGGGATATCCTCTGGAACGTCCTCAAGGATAAGGAAGTCTGGGCAGCCCTCCCGCGGGGAGAGACGGGGGCCTGGTCCTTGATAGCCAGGAGGTACCTGCAATGAGGGACGGCATGCCTGTGCACCTCCAGGTCCCTGTTGCAATTGCCGGTGTCAGCCACCATACGGCGACTGCCGATGTCCTCGAAAAAATGCGGTTTCCCGATGAACGGGCCTTCCTCGATCAGGCAAAGGAAAGGTTCTGGGGTGTCATGCTTCTCCAGACCTGCAACAGGGTTGAAGTCCTTGTCCATGGGGAAACCCATACTCTCCGTTCGTTCCTCGAGGCGGCCGGCTGGAAGGACTATTCAATCTATTCCGGGACCGATGCTCTCCGCCACCTCCTCGAGATGGCCTGCGGGATTGACTCCATGATCGTCGGGGAGGATCAGATCCTCGGCCAGATGAAATCTGCCCTCATGCTCTCGATGGAGGCGGGGTGTGCGAGCCCGGTGCTTGAGTTCTGCGTCAACAAGGCAGTGCATGCCGGGATAGAAGCACGCCGGAGAACCCAGATCAACCGGGGTGCTGTCTCTGTCGGTTCTGCGGCAGTCCTCCTTGCCGAGGAGACTCTGGGGACACTCGAGGGCAAGCACATCCTCGTGATTGGGTCAGGGGAGATGGGGAGGCTCGTGGCCCAGGCCCTTGCGGCAAAGAACCTGACTGCAATATATGTCGCCAGCCGGACATATTCCCGGGCGGAAACACTGGCAAAAAAGATCGGGGGCAGGGCCGTCCGGTTCGAAGACCTCGCCCGGTACATGGTACTCTCGGACGTTGTCATCTCCTGCACGGCAGCACCGCATCCCGTCATACACTGCCATCAGCTTGAAAAAGTCATGGCCGCACGGTGTTGGCCGCACGAGGACAGACCGCGCCCCCTCCTCATCATCGACATTGCCCAGCCAAGGGACGTGGAAGAAGGCGCCGGCGATATCCGGGGTGTATCGCTCTTTTCCATCGATAATCTCCGCGAGATAAACGAGAAGACGATGGACAACCGGAGGTCTGAAGCCCTCAAGGTGAGAGAGTTCCTGGACGGTGAACTGAACCGGTTTGTCAGGCTCCTCAACAGCCGGGCGGCCGACGACGTCCTTGGTGCCCTCCATACATGGGCGGAAGCCATCCGCGTGAGGGAGAGGGACCGCGCGATTGCCCGCCTGGGAAATACGGACCAGCGCACCCGGGAGATAGTCGATGACCTCTCCCGTGTGCTTTCAAAAAAACTCCTCTCTGATGTCACAATGTCCATCCGCCTCTGTGCGGAAGAGGGTGACCTCGACCGGGCCGAGTCCCTGGTTGCTGCCATTACCCGAGGTGAGAAGCTGTGTTTCCACAAAGAAGAATGAGAAGGCTGCGTGCACGGGTATTCCAGCCACTTTTGAGGGAGACCGTGCTTTCAAAGAGAGACCTCGTGGCCCCCCTGTTCATAGACGAAACAGCCGGGAAGAGAAGGGAGATCCCCTCGATGCCCGGCCAGTTCCGGTTCCCGCCTGGCGATGTCCCGGACGTCGCCTCTGATCTCTGGGATGCAGGTATCCACGCCGTTCTCCTCTTTGGAATTCCGCGCATGAAAGATGCCGCTGCCTCCGCCGCCTATGATCCCGCGGGAGTCGTCCAGAAGGCAGCGGGCGCCATTAAAGAAACCATCCCCCGGATGGTAGTGATCACCGACGTCTGTGCCTGCGAGTACATGGATCACGGCCACTGTGGTATTGTGGGAGAGACACGGCATGGCCCCGACCTCCTGAACGACCCCTCTCTCGACCTGATGGACCGCATTGCACTCTCCCACGCCGAGTGTGGAGCAGACATCGTCGCCCCCTCCTGCATGCTGGACGGCGTGGTGCAGTCCATCCGTTCTGCTCTTGACCGCGGGGGATACAGCGATGTTGCTATCATGTCGTATTCCACGAAATTTGCAAGCGTACTCTACGGGCCGTTCCGGAATGCGGCAGACAGCGGGTTCCAGTTTGGTGACAGGTCGACGTACCAGGTACCTCCCGGGAATTCACGCGAGGCAGTCCTTGAGTCGATGCTTGACTTTGATGAGGGGGCCGATATCCTGATGGTCAAGCCGGCAGGGTTCTACCTTGACCTGTTATCCGAGATCCGGACTCTTGGCATCCCGGTTGCAGCATACCAGGTCAGCGGCGAGTACGCCATGATCAAGGCTGCTTCCGCAAACGGATGGCTCAAAGAGAGAGACGTCGCACTCGAGACACTGACCTGCATCAAGAGGGCAGGGGCAGACCTGATCATCACGTATTTTGCCAGGGACGTGGCGGGATGGCTGGATGAAGAGCAGTGAGTATTTCGACAGGGCACGATCACTTCTGCCCGGTGGCGTGAGCAGCCCTGTGCGTGCAATCACCCCCTACCCTTTCTACACGCGCAGGGCCAAGGGATCACGGCTGTACACCGTCGATGGCCAGGAACTCATCGACTGTTGCATGGCCTACGGGCCCCTCCTGCTGGGACACTGTCACCCGGTCATTGGGGCAGCCATAGAGCAACAACTCCGGGACGGGTGGTTGTTTGGAACTCCCACACCCCTCGAAGTGGAATACGCATCACTCATCTGCTGCGATCATCCCGGCATGGACATGGTCAGGTTCGTCTCGAGCGGCTCGGAAGCAACAATGGCCGCAATACGGCTTGCCCGGGGATATTCCGGTAAAAAATATATCGTGAAGGTCGAGGGGGGTTTCCATGGGGCCCATGACAGTGTCCTTGTCAGGGCTGGTTCCGGTGCAACGACCCTTGGCATCCCGGATTCAGCGGGTGTGCTCCCTGAAGTTGCCGCCCATACCCTCCAGGTCCCCTACAACGACCCTGAATCACTGGAGTCGCTCCTCTCGCACCAAAACGACATTGCTGCATTCATCATCGAACCGGTGATGGGAAACATCGGGCCTATCCTTCCCCGGGACGGGTATCTCGAGGCAGTCCGGGAGATTACGAGGTCCCATGACGTCCTCCTCATCTTTGACGAGGTCATCACGGGGTACAGGGTGGGCATCGGGGGGGCCCAGAAACACTGGGGGGTTGTCCCTGACATCACCACGCTCGGAAAGATCATCGGGGGAGGTCTCCCTATCGGTGCCTTCGGGGGCCGAAGGGAGATCATGGAGATGGTTGCCCCGCAAGGCCCGGTCTACAACGCCGGGACTTTTTCGGGAAACCCCCTCTCACTCGCCGCCGGGATCGCCACGGTCAGGTGGATCCACGATAACCGTGGAATCTACAGCGACCTTTCCGAGAAGACGCGGGCAATCGGGGACGCAGTTGTGAACCGGACGGACGGGTCCTTTGTCTCACTCGGTTCCATGTTCAAGTTCTTCTTCCGAAAAGAGGCCCCGGAGAACTACAGGGAGGCAAAAGAGTGTGATACCGTGTCCTTCAGGCGGTTCTGGGAAAGAATGTGTGGATGCGGGGTATTCCTGCCCCCGTCGCAGTTCGAGACAAACTTCCTCTCTGTGGCCCATACCGGTTCGGATGTTGAGACACTCTGCACGGCGTATCGACGATGTCTCTCCTGATTGGTACCCGCGGGAGTGCACTGGCACTGGCCCAGGCGGACAAGGTGATTCGTATGCTCCGGGAAAGGGGCGTGGAGGCTGAGAAAGTGGTCATCACCACGATAGGGGATTCGGTAACAGGAGTCCCACTGCACGAGATAGGCGGCCAGGGCGTCTTCGTCCGGGCCCTCGATGAGGCGCTCATCAGGGGTGATATCGATGCAGCCGTGCACAGTGCAAAGGACATTCCAGCAAAGAGACCTGCCGGCCTTGTTACATGTGCAATACTGGAGAGAGACTCTCCGGCTGATTACCTCGTCCATGAAGTGCCCTTTGATTCGATCCGGGTCGTTGGTACATCCAGTACCCGGAGGAAGGCCCAACTGCTCCGGCACCACCCCGGCCTTGATATCGTCCCGCTCCGGGGAAACGTTGACACGCGCCTGCGCAGGCTGGCGGAAGGCCGGTACGATGCCATTGTCCTGGCCGAAGCAGGCCTTCAGAGGCTTATGCTTTCCCTCCCGGGAACACGGCTCTCCCCCGAGACATTCGTTCCGTCGCCTAACCAGGGGACAATTGCCGTAGTATCCCGTTCGGGAAAAGTCGCAGCAATGCTTGCAGGTCTCCTCGACCATGGCCAGACCCGGCGCGATATCATGCTCGAGCGGATTGTGATGGAGGAGGTCGGAGGAGGTTGTTTCACCCCCCAGGGGCTGTACTGCAACCACGGGCATCTCTTTGCTGAAATCCTCTCCCTTGACGGGAAAAGGTGTGTTCGAAAAGAACTGCACTCTGCCGACGAGAGCTCAGCACGGCTCCTGGGCAGGGAACTGAAAAAGGAGGCCGACCCTCTCATCAGGGAGGCCCACGAGAAACTGGGGTTGAAAGAATGACGGGAAAGGTATTCCTTGTCGGTTCCGGGCCGGGAGGCATCTCCCTCCTCACGCTGCGGGCACAGCAGGTGCTGCAGGACGCTGATGTTATCCTCTATGACCAGCTCCCGGGGGACGAGATCCTTGCGGCACTGCCCGAGAAGGCAGAGAAGATCGACTGCGGCAAGTTCGGGGGGATGCATACCCTTGAACAGTCAGAGATAGAGGAGTTGATGGTACGCCGTGCCCTCGAGGGGAAGAATGTCGTCCGCCTCAAAGGGGGTGATCCGTTCCTCTTCGGGAGGGGTGGTGAAGAACTCGAGACTTTGAGAGAGAGAGGCATTCCCGTTGAACTCGTGCCCGGTGTAACCAGTGCCATAGCAGTGCCGGGGTCTGCCGGAATACCTGTCACGCACCGGAAATATGCCTCCTGTGTCACAATCGTGACGGGGCACGAGGATCCGGGAAAGGACGAACCCGCCATTGACTGGGAGAACCTGGCCGGCAACAGCGGCACCCTCGTGATCCTCATGGGTGTGAGGAACCTCCCCGTGATTGCCAGAAAACTCGTTTCCTGTGGAAAGGACCCGGAAACTCCCGTAGCCATCATCGAGAGGGGAATGCGCCCGGACCAGCGTGTGACAACCGGGACTCTTGCGACCATCGGGGATATTGCAAAGGCCCGGGGAGTCCGGCCACCGGCGGTGATTGTCATCGGGGACGTCGTTTGCATGTACCGCGAGGACGACCCCTGGTTGGTCAGGGTATAGAGGGGAGCGCCGGGGAAGGATGCATCGAGACGCGGTATCGCGGAGAACTGTTCTCTCGGAGAACCAGTGCCATTTGGGCAATGGGTGTCCCGGAAAGGTTCTGGGGGACTTTTCTCTCCCTTTTTATTGAAAAAAAGGATTAATACATCCCAGAGACGCTATGTAGTGGTGATTGGAAATGAACCTTCCCGGAGGCCCGACGAGGGACGAGATTCTCGCTATTGCCCTTTCCAAGATTGACGTCCGGCCAGGCGACCTGTTCCTTGACGTTGGCTGCGGGACGGGAAAGGTCTCAGTCCGTGCCGCCCCACTCGCCCGGCACGTGGTCGCGTGCGACCTTCGGAAAGAGGCTGTCGCGTTCGCACGAAAAGAGGCAGAGGAAGCCGGAGCCAGGAATATAGAGTTTTTTTGCGATAATGCAACCGAGATCATTCCCCGCATTGAACGCCCGGACTGCGCGTTTATCGGGGGTTCCCATGACCTTGCCCCTGTCCTCTCGCTGCTCGCAGAAAGAAATGTCCGTTCAGTTGTTGTGACCGCCGTGAAAATGGACACGATGGTCAATGCCATAACTCTCCTGAAGGGCCTGGGGATGTTCCGGGAAGCTGTCCTCGTGGCACTCTCCCGCGCCGACCCGCTCGGGAACAATTTCATCTGGAGACCGGAAATCCCGGTGGCTATCGTCGTCGGGGGGTGGGAGGAGTGCTGATAGGACTGGGGCTGGGGCCGGGAGACCCTGAACTGCTCACTCTCCGGGCCGTCCGTCTCCTCCAGGAGGCCGATGCCGTCTATGTCCCGGGAAAGCTTGCCTACAGCCTGGTAAAGCCATACAGGGAGGACGCCGAAGTACTCGAGTTTCCCATGACCGATAACGAGGACGAGATCCGGGAATGTATGGAGCGGAATGCTGCCCGCATTGCCCCCGTGGCCTCCTCGGGGACAGCCGTTCTCGCCCTCATCGGAGATCCCAATTTCTTCTCCACCTTCACCCGCCTTTGCGGGACCATCAAAGAACATTTTCCCGGAATCTCCTGCCAGACGGAACCTGGGGTAAGTGCTATTACGGCCTTTGCATCCGTTGCCGGGGTATCACTCTCGGAGGGTTTCTGTGTTTCAGACGGTGGAAAACCCCGCTACCGCATCCTGCTCAAAGTGCGAAGACCGAGAGAGTCGGCAGCCAGCCTGGCGAAAGAGGGTTTTTCACACTTTGTCCTGGTGGAGAGGATGTACCTCCCGGACATGCGAATCTTCCGGGACACGGAGCTCCCCGACCGGTGTGATTACATGAGTGTCCTGTATGCGGAGCGGTGAGATGGCCCGGGTGTACTTTGTGGGCGCCGGGCCGGGAGACCCTGATCTGATCACTGTCAAGGGCCTCTCGCTCTTGCAAAGGGCTGATGTCCTTGTTTATACCGGATCTCTCATAAACCCCCTCCTCGTCGACACATGCTCTGCCCCCGTCAAGATAGACAGCCACGGGATGAAACTGGAGGCCATTGCAGAAACCCTCGTCAGACATGCCAGGTCAGGTTCTCTTGTCGTCAGGCTGCACTCCGGTGACCCGTCCCTCTATGGTGCAATTGTCGAACAGATCCAGCTCCTCGGCAAGGCGGGAGTAGACGTCGAGGTCGTCCCTGGTGTATCGTCCCTCTTTGCAGCGGCAGCAGCATTAAAGACCCAGCTCACCCTCGGCGGGGTCGCAGAGAGCCTGATTGTCACCCGCCCGGCCGGCACAACCCTGGAAGAGGACGAGATCGGGGAACTCTCAACACACAGGGCAACAATGGTGTTCTTCCTCGGGACTGCCCACCTCGAGGATATCACGGCACGGGTCCGCTGTCCCCCGTCTACACCGGCAGCAGTCGTCTACCACGCCAGCTGGGACGACCAGGTCGTCGTCCGGGGCACGGTTGCAGACATCGCAGGAAAAGCCCGGGAGGCAGGTATCGAGAGGACAGCCCTGCTCATCATCGGGGGGGTCCTGGACCCTTCCGGGTCAGGCCACAGGAGGTCGCACCTGTATTCATGACGGGCACGGTTATCGCCCTGGAACGGTTTTCCGGACCTGCCGGGAGAATCGCTGAATATCTCGGAGCAGACCTCGTGGTTTTCTCGAAGGATGCCTTCGCCTCTGCCTTTGCCAGGTCACCGTGGATAGTCGCCGTGATGTCTGCAGGGATAGTAACGAGGTCCATTGCACCTCTCCTCCGCGACAAGTGGCAGGATCCTGCCGTCGTGGTCGTCGACCCTGACCTTTGTTTTGCCATTCCTCTCCTTGGCGGGCATCATGGTGCCAATGATCTCGCACGGCGACTTGCAGGACTTGGCGCCATCCCCGTGATTACCACTGCGACCGACAGGAGAGGCAGGGAGTCTGTCGAAGCCGTCGCCGTCCGGAACAGCTGCCGGATCCTCAACCGCGATTCCACCCTGCCTGTCAATGCTGCCATCCTTGACGGCGATGTCCCCCTCTACACGGTGGAGGGACCCTCCATGGTCATTGCCGGGCCAGGGGTAGCAATCCTCGTCCGCGAGGGTGAATATTCCATTGGTCTTGGGTGCCGCAGGGGGACGCCGGCCGCTGAAGTCAGGTCGGCAATCGAAAGGGCTCTTGAATCAGCCTCTATCATGCCATCAGAGGTCGGAATTTATGCAACGACGGCAAAAAAAGCCCATGAGCAGGGGATCATCGGAGGGGTGAGGGGACTGGGAGGTACCCTCGTCTTCCTTGACGATGCCGTCCTTGCAGCCTACCCCCCCGTATCACCCTCCCGGGCTGATGCCGTTGGACTGGCGGGGGTAGCCGAGCCCTCTGCCCTCGCCGTGTCCCAAAAAAAGGAGCTCGTCATGAAAAAGACTGTTTTTGGAGGTGTGACTGTTGCCATCGCCCGGTGAGGGACGTGGTATCCTCTACGTCGTGGGGTGTGGCCCGGGGCCTGTCGAGCAGATGACGGGAAGGGCAGTATCGGCTATCCGCGGGGCAGAATACGTCCTTGGGAACGAGTCGTACCTGGCCCCCCTCTCCTCCCTCATCGAGGGCAAGAAGGTCATCAGGAGTTCGATGGGAAAAGAAGTCGAAAGAGCGAGGCTCGCCGTCGACCTTGCCAGGGAAAGTATCGTCGCGATTATCAGCGGGGGTGACCCTGGTGTCTATGGCATGGCAGGAATCGTGCTCGAGGTGGCAGAACGGGCATCGGCCCCCATCAGGATAGAGATCATCCCTGGAGTCACTGCGGCAACAGCGGCTGCATCACGGCTTGGTTCACCCCTGTCGGGGGATTTTGCAATCGTGAGCCTCTCTGACCTCCTCACACCCATGGCCGCTATCGAAAAGAGGCTTTCCCATGCCTTTGAAATGGGCGTCCCTGTCGTCCTCTACAACCCGCGGAGCCACGGGAGACCACATAATTTCTCCCGGGCCCTGGAGATAGCCAGGAGATTCCGGAGCCCGTCGACACCGGTAGGGATTGTCAAAAACGCTTTCCGGGACGGTGAAATGGTCATTGTTACCACGCTGGGAGAAGTCCATGGTTACGAAGAGGAGGTCGACATGCACAGCACTGTTATCATCGGGGGAACAGAGACAAGAATAGGGAAGGTGGGAGATAATGCCACGGCAATCATCACCCCGCGGGGATACCACACGAAGTACATATACTGACCTCGGCGCACTACCGGGAGAAGCATTTTCCATCTCGGAAAAGAGCAGGAAAATAGCCAGAAAAGAGATCGGGGACCGCGACGCAGAGGACCGGATACGCCAGCGGTGTGCAATTGCCGTCGGGGACCTTGCCATGGCCGGTCTCCTCCGGTTTGAAAATGATCCGGTCACGGCCGGCCTCGATGCCCTCGGGAGGCACGCACTCCTTATCACCGACATCCGCATGGTACAGGTCGGCATCCAGAAGAAAGGGCACCAGAGCGAGGTCATCTGTGCCCTTGACCATTCCGGGAGGGCTCAGGCAGAGGGAATAACCCGGAGCAGGGCGGGCATCCTGGCTCTCCGGGAACGCCTTGATGGCGCCGTCGTTGTGATCGGCAATGCCCCGTCGGCGCTCCTCTCCCTCTGCGATCTCATCGGGGACGGACATGCACCCTCCCTCGTCATCGGCACACCGGTCGGTTTCGTCAACGCCGCCGAATCAAAAGAGAGGCTACGTTCTCTCCCCGTCCCCTCCATTTCCAACATCGGGACACGGGGAGGGACACCTGTTGCCGTCGCTGCGATGAACGAGATCATCACAATTTTTGCAGAGAGACAGACCTCCCATGGATAGACCCCAGCAAGGGCCCCTGCCTGACCCCGTGTCAGGGTTCATTTACCCGGAGGCATGGGTTGCGGCATGTCAGGACATCAGGATGCTGGAACTGGCAGCCTCGGGTCGGGGTGTCCTCACCGCATCGGGAAAGGTACTCCGGAGGGGGTACACGACGGGAACCACTGCAGCAGCTGCCTGCAAGGCAGCCATCCTCTCGTTGAAAGGACCAGTCCGCGAGGTCAGGGTCAGGATCCCCTGCGGGCTTTCTGTCAGTGTCCCCGTACAAGCGGAAGGCGGCCGCGCAGAGGCTTCAAAGTTTGCCGGGGATTACCCGGCAGACGCCACCGCAGGGATCGTCTTCGTCGCAGAGGCCCGTGCCCGTGACACCGGCGTTTTCCTGCAGGCGGGGGAGGGTATCGGTCGTTTTTCCCGCGATTTTTTCGGTCACCGGGCAGGTGAGCCGGCAATCAGCCCGAGCGCGCTCCAGGAGATCATGGACGCTGTCTCGGATGGCATGGAGGTGGTGGGACTCGGAGGTGTTGATCTCATTCTCTCTGTCCCCGGTGGAGAAGCCGCAGCACAAAAGACATTGAACCCGCGCCTTGGTATTCTCCATGGCATCTCGGTCCTTGGGACAACGGGGCTTGTCGAACCCTGGGATGACCACCTGGCGGAATCGGTGCGGGAACGGGTTGCCGCGGCCCGGCGCGTCGTCATCACGACGGGGCGCCTTGGCCTGCGCTACGCGCGCCTCCACTTTCCCGAGCACGAGGCCGTGTTAGCCGGTTCACGGATCAGGGATGCCCTCGAGGCAGCACGGGGTGAAGTGATCCTCTGCGGTCTTCCGGGTCTTGTCATGAAGTTCCTTGACCCGGATATCCTCTCGGGGACAGGGTGCGTCACCGTCGAAGAACTGGTCGCAAGGCCGGAATTCAGGGAAAAGGTAGCCAAAGTCTTCTCATCGGCCCGCAAGGCATATCCTGGCCTCCGGGTCGTCATCCTCTCGCGAAACGGCGAGATTCTGGGGGATAGCGGATGAAGATCGTGGGGGTAGGCTGTGGCCCCGGAATGCTCACAGTCCAGGCTATTTTTGCCATCTCTGAAGCCCGCCTGGTATTCGGGTCGGCCAGGGCTTTGGAGCTCGCCCACGAATTTATTTCTCCGGATGCCGTCGTGCACGAGATTGAAGACTACAAGTCCCTTCACACTTTACCCCCCGGTGCAGTCGTCCTCTCTACGGGAGATCCCATGCTCGCAGGACTCGGGTACCTCCCAGGGGAAGTCGTCCCCGGCATATCGTCCCTCCAGGTAGCCCTCGCAAGGCTCCATATACCCATGGCCGATATTTCTGTTGTCACCGCCCATGGCCGCGACCATGGCGCGGCACTCCTCCGGGTGCAGGAAGAAGTGACCAGGGGAAAGTCCGTCTTCCTCCTGGCCGACCCGGGTTTTGATGTCTGGGCGTGTGCCCACAGTCTTTCAGACCTCCCGGGCGAGGTGACAATCACCCTCTGCGAGAACCTGGGTTATCCGGACGAGCGCCTCGAGACGGGTAGCTGCAGGGACCCCCCGATACCCAAAACAGAGCTCTTCTGCCTCGTCATACGGCCAGGGAAGGAGAGAGGGGGGTAAAACAGGTTCAGTCACGCGGAAAGGTGGAAAAAGGGTATATCTTCATCCTGTCCCATAAAAATAGTGCAAAAAGGAGAAGTGAGAATGGAAAAGAGTATCAAGAAACAGGTCAGTCTCGTGTGTTTTGCAATCGGCTTTATCCTCCTGCTCATCCAGGATCTCAAGGGTTTTTCCACGATTAACCTCGGGTTCTCCTGGCCCTGGGCGATCATGTTCTACTCCGGGCTGCTCCTCATCCTGATTGGGTATTACCTGCGGGGATAATCCAATCACCCTTCCCGCGCGGGTCTGTTCCCCCTTTCACGTGATTCGGAACCTTCCCCCTTCCCTCGTCACGATACCCTCCTCTTCGAGACGGGAACACGCGCACAGGACCCTGCCAGGGTCGGCATGAATGGCTGCCAGAAGGTCGGCCTGGTCCATCGGGGACCTGCTGAGCAGGAGTCCAATGATTTTTCCCCTGATCTCGCGGTCCGACCCCGGGAACGGGGATTGCCTGTGATAGTGGGCGCTCCGTGTGTTCGGGTCGGGGATGATGCACCGGAGGTGGTGCCCAAGGTCCATGAGGGCATAGTACCACTCCCGGGGATCCTTTTGGTCGAGCGTTGCGGCAACGAGGGGAAGGATGGTTCGATCAGAAATGCCCTTACCTTCCGGGAAGAACCAGAACAAAAAGGTCCTGCGGATATTGGTCTCGATGAAAACCGAAGGCTCATTGAAGGCAAATGCACGGATGGCTGCTGCCGTCGCTCTCCCGACGCCCGGGAGGGTGACGAGTGCCCGTTCGTCGCGGGGGAGACTTCCCCCATGCTCATTTTGCACTATTCTTGCAGCCTGGTGCAGGTAGTAGGCCCGGCGGTTGTACCCAAGGCCCTTCCAGGCACGCAGGACCTCGGACAGCGAGGCCGCTGCAAGGGCTGAAAATCCAGGGAATGTTTCGATGAACGCGGGGTAGGAGACCCCCACACGTTCCACTCCGGTCTGCTGCAGCATGACCTCGGAGACGAGGATACAGTAAGGGTCTTCCGTGTTCCGCCAGGGAAAATCCCGTCGTGACGCCCGGGAAAAGCGCCAGACCATCTCCCGGAAGTCTTCAATCTCCCCGGGAGAAAGGCCATACCCCTCAACGCTGCCAGGGACTGCCATACCTCTCTGCCAGGGCCTCGACCCGCCCGACATATTTCCCGATGGGATACTTGCGCTCGAGGCCCGCTGCATTCATATAGCGGACCTTTCCAAAGACCGGTCTTTCTCCCCATGGCCTGTCGTGTTTTCCAAAACACCACGCAATACCTGCATAGGCATTGGGGTCCCTCCCATCGAGCTCGTACCGGTTGTTAAGGGCGATGGCTGTCTGAAAAGCCTGCTCAGGCGACTCTGACCACTCGAGGATCTTCTTTCCCCAGTACATGCGCATGGTCCCATGCATCTTCCCCGTGATGACCATCTCCATCTGTGCTGCATTCCAGTAGGGATCATGCGTCTTTCCCCTTTCCAGTTCGCGGGGTGAATAGGTGTATTCCCTCACATCTCCCGCATGCCCTTCCAGCGTCTCCTTTGCCCACCGGGGAAGGCAGAGGATGGAGTCGTAGTGGGTATTGTACGTGACAAAGTTCACGGCGAGTTCCCGCCGGACGACCAGTTGTTCCAGGAACACCTGTGCACCTGTTTTCCCCGAGAGGAAAACCTTCCTTGCGACTTCCACGGGTGATATCTGGCCGAAGTGAATGAAAGGGGAGAGGTGGGAGAGGGTGTTTGCCGAGGGGTCATTGCGGGCCGCGGGGTAGTGGACAAGGCCCTGATCCAGGAATAGGCCAAACATCTTCTCTGCTTCCCCTTCCCCGCCGGAAAAAAGGGGAGATGGCAGGACAGACTGGTCACCTGCTCCCCTGATTAGGTCCAGAGCCCCGGAGGGGGGTGCCCCCTCAATGTCAGGTGACGGGTTCTGCCGGTGGGGCAGAGGATCCGGGGGGACTGCGAGGTATTCCTGCATGTATTTCCAGATTTTTGGGCGGAATGTCCCTGCTGACCACTCTTCTTTCCGGGAGGCGATGGCAACAGGGACGACAACGTTATCTTCAACCTGGATAAGGGGGGAGGGGATATTTCCAGCGATCTTCTCCCTCCACTCACGGTGGAAGGAGAGGTACCCGGTATCTGTGACGACAAGGGCCGCGTCCGAAGCGGCATCTGACACTTCCCTGACGGGTTCCCCCCTGCGGAGGACGAGGGGGACTCCCCGTTGAGAAAGACTATTTCCTGCCGCAATGATGCCTTGCGCAAGGAACGTGTAGTGCCGGAGGTTCGCTTCCGGGTATTCCGGGTTGATGCAGAAAAAGGCAATGACCGGGAGATCAAGCCTGTTTGCCCGTTCGATCGCGTAACAAAGGGCCATGTTCCCGCGCAAGCGCACGGATGACTGCATCCAGTAGAGGACATACTTTCCCCGGGTGACGGACTTTTCAGAGAGTTTCCTTATCCGGCCCTCATGGATCACGGGAGGCACCACACTTGGAGCGGAAAGAAGCGGCAGCCTGCAGAGATATCCTCCGGTTCTTCTCCTGAACACACGTCCCAAAAAATTAAAAGGACAAATGGAAGGGGGAAAAGAAAGCCCCCGTCCTGAAATAACTTATTTTCAGCGTGTTTTCTTCCGGGCGTATGGAAAGGGTCGATGTCCAGCTCCGGGGATAGGTGGTTTCAAAGGTGGTGGCAAAGTTCCATTCCTGCTTGGCAGGGACTCCCCCTGTATAGCTGATCGTCCTGATGGTCGCCGTGTCGTTGACGATTACCTGGCCGGAGACAGATGTCGTGCTCGAAATGAATGAATCGCCAAATGTGCCTGCTGATACAACGGCTACGAGAGAGAGCCCGAGAAAAAACAGGCATGGTAATACTGGGGATGTGACTTTCCTTGAATCTGGCATGATGTCCTCCGTGTTCTGTGGCAGGAGACAACGGACCCGCGTTCACCAAAGGATGGGGCTCGCTTCCCTATATGCTTTGTCCTCAAATCAACGGAAAAATGAAAAATTGTGCGAATTGGACCGCTATTTCCCTATTTATACGCACGATTGGGGATTTTTTGCCTTCTTCATCATTTCAAGTGGGTACGTTGTATGAATGGGTTATATCTCTGGCTAAATTGAGCTGGTTAATCCTAAAAAAGTCGACTTAATGCGAAATGAATGGTGAAACCGCCGCCGGGGCGCCCTTTTGGGGGCGGCGGCACTATCTCCATGGGGGGGTAAGGGGGCGAGGCAGCCCCCATCTCATGGGCATTTCAATCAAACCGCCCATGTGCACCGTGCGGTTGAGCACAGGAAGTGAAAAATCCCCGACGTGATTTTTCCGTCAAAAGGAGGGTGGTCTCTCCCCCTCCCGGCGTCTAACGTGTGAAAAACGAGATTTTCCCGGGTATTTTTCGTCCCTGACATCCCCCCTAAGTCCGGAGGAAGAGGCCATCGAGGTCCTTCTTGTGGAAGATGACCATGGTTGGTCTCCCGTGGGGACAACTCAAGGGGTGGGATGTCTGGCGGAGCTCCTCAATCAATCCCTCGCACTGTTCCCGGGAGAGGACTGTGCCTGCCTTGATTGCACCCCGGCACGCGACAATCTTTTGGACCCTGTCTATCTGGGAAAGCCCCGGCTTGCCTGATCCCGCAAGGATCGAAGAGAGGAGGTCATGGATCCCTGCCTGGTCGATCTGTCTCCCCAGGACAACGGGCACCGCGTGCACGGTATAGTACCGGCCCCCGAACTCTTCAAGGGAGAAGCCAACTTTTTTGAGAACGGGCAGGAGGTCGGGGATAAGAGCCATCTCCCGGGGAGATAACTCAAGGACCACCGGCGCCAGGAGTTCCTGGACAAGGGGTGGAGATGAGCTCTCCCCAATAATCCGATCGTAGAGGACCCTTTCGTGCGCGGCATGCTGGTCAATAAGGATGAGGTCTTCGCCTCCCCGGGGGGATGCAAGGATGTAGCTGGCATCAAGCTGCCCGAGCACCTCCATCTCGGGAATCGGGGAGTCTGACGCGATCGGGGTTCCGTCAGGGGGGGTGGTCAGCCCCACCTGACGGAAGTGTCGTGCGGGGGATGGATAGCTTTCGTTCTTTTTCTCTGATACGCCTCCTGCGGGATGGTGTCCGATATCGTAGGTGCTTTTTTCCGACGGAGTGGAGAGGGTGCACTGCCGGCCTATTGAACGGGGGTCTCGTGCATCGGAAAAGATATCAGACTGTTCGAGGGCACACCTCACTGCGAGTGTGATCTCGGCCCTTACATCATGTTCCCGGGAGATACGGACCTCTCTTTTTGTCGGGTGGACGTTGACATCAACCAGGGACGGGTCAAGGGTGATGTCGAGGACAGCGACCGGGAAACGGTCAGAAGGCATGAGGGTGCCGTACCCTTCCCTGACTGCAAGGGACAGGGACCTTGACTGGATTGGCCGGCCGTTGACGGAGATGAAAATCTGGTAGGGGTTCTGGCGCGAGAAAGAGGGTCGCGTAACGAGGCCATGGAGAGCTATCCAGGTTCCCGAGAAATCGACTTTGAGTAATGACTTTTCGCATTCCGTTCCAAATATGTGGAGAGCAGCATCACGGAGATCCCCGCCGGGGGTTGAGAGGAGCGGTCTTCGGTTGTGGAGTACCCGGAACGAGGTGGAAGGGTGGGAGAGGATAATCCTCTCCATGATTCCCGTGATGTACGCCATCTCTGCAGCAACCGAACGCATGAATTTCTTCCGGGCGGGGGTATTGTAAAAGAGGTCCGTGACTTCGACGGTTGTCCCGGGAGGACACCCGCATTCCTCCCGCACGAGCAGTGTCCCCCCTTCGTATGTAACCCGCACGCCGGCAAGGGGTGAATCCCTCGTTTTCGTGGTCACGACAAGTCGGGAAACGGCAGCAATACTCGCGAGGGCCTCACCCCGGAATCCGAAGGACTCAACCCTTTCCAGGTCTTCGAGCGATTGGATCTTGCTGGTTGCGTGGCGTACACAGGAGAGTTCGGCATCCTCGGGTGACATGCCACACCCATCGTCCGTGACCCGGATCGCTGCGATATGGCCGCCCTTTGAGGTAATCTCGACCTCTATCCTGCCCGCCCCCGCATCAAGGGCATTCTCGACAAGTTCCTTGACGACAGAAGCCGGCCTTTCCACGACCTCGCCGGCAGAAATCCGGGATATTGTCTCCTTGTCAAGGAGCCGTATCCTTCTCCTTCCAGAAATCTCCTCTGTCATGTTACCGCCCCCCGCTATTTCGGGCTTTCTTCTGGAGATCGTACAGAAGAGAGAGGGCTGAGAGGGGAGTCATATCGTCGAGATTGAGGTTCTTCAGCGTCTCGATCACGGGGTGGAAGGGGGGGCTTTCCTCCACGTCGGGGAGGAGCATCTGGGTATACCTCTTTACCCTGCCGTTCCGGGACGCCCCGCATCCACGGACCTCCTCCTCGAGCAGGGCCCGCGCACGGTCTGTCACCTTCCGGGGAACCCCTGCGAGCGCAGCAACGTGGATACCGTAGCTCCTGTCTGTTGCACCCGGGATGATCTTTCTCAAGAATACGACGTCTTTTCCGGTGTCCTTCACAGCAAAATGGAAATTTCTTACCCGGGGCAGTTCACTCTCAATCGAGACCATCTCGTGGAAATGCGTTGCAAAGAGGGTCCGGGGGCCCCTCGACTTCCCTCCATGGAGATACTCGAGGACTGCCCGGGCAATGCAGAGTCCGTCAAGAGTGCTTGTCCCCCTCCCGATCTCGTCAAGGATGACGAGGCTCCTTTCGGTGACATTGTTCAGGATATTTGCCAGCTCGAGCATCTCGATCATGAAGGTACTTTGCCCGCTCGCGAGGTCATCGAAGGCCCCGACACGTGAAAAAACCCGGTCGACGATGCCAACGCGGGCATATTCGGCCGGGACAAAACTTCCAGACTGGGCCATGATGGCTATCAACGCGGCGGCACGCATGTACGTCGATTTTCCCGCCATGTTTGCCCCGGTGATAATATAGACCTGGTCCTTATCCCCCGACATCTCGACATCATTGGGTACGAACTTACCCGGCATGTTCTCTTCGACGACGGGATGACGGGCCCCCCTGATGAGGAGCCTCGTGGACTCTTCTACCACGGGGCGGCAGTAATTGTTCGTTTCAGCGACCGAGGCGAACGAGCAGACCACGTCCATGAGAGCCAGGGCGCGTGCCGTGGCCTGGAGTGTCGGGACGGCAGGTCCAAGGTCCCCCACAAGCCTGCGGTAGACCTCCTGTTCAAGGGCCAGGCATTTCTCGTCGGCGGATGAAATCTGGGATTCCTTCTCTGATAACTCGGGGATGGTAAACCGCTCCCCGGTCGACGTGGTCTGCTTCCTCTGGTAATGGGGCGGGACGAGGTGGAGGTTCGGTCTTGTGACCTCGATGTAGTACCCGAAAACCGAGTTGTAACCGACCTTGAGGGACCGTATCCCTGTCTTTTCCCGCTCACGCTGCTGGAGTTCGGCGATCCAGTCCCTCCCCGACGTCGATACGTCACGGAGTGTGTCCAGTTCAGCAGAAAAGCCCGGGCGGATCACCCCCCCGTTCTTCACCGATGCGGGAGGATCGTCAACGATGGCCTTTGCAATGAGTTCGTTCGCCCAGCCAAGGTCTGAAAGCATGCTGCAGGCCTCCACCAGGAGGTCTGGGGGTTTCCTGTCGCTGGCAACGCCAATGACGGGGGGAATGTGCGGTATGACAGCGATGCATTCGCGGGCGGCCACCAGGTCGCGGGGCGTTGCATTCCCAAAGGCTATCCTCCCCGCGATCCGTTCGATGTCCCCGCAGCGTTTCAGGATTTTTTGGAGTTCGACCCGGATAGAGACGTTATTTTTGAGAAATTCCACCGATTCGAGGCGTGCATGTATCCTGTCGCACGTAATGAGAGGAGCACACAACCAGTTCCTCATGAGCCGTGCACCCATCGGCGTGACTGTCCGGTCGAGCACTGCCAGGAGACTCCCCTCCTTGCCCCCGCTCCGTATTCCCCGGGTGATCTCAAGGTTCCTCTGGGTGACAGCGTCCAGGATACAAAAATCCCCCGCGTCGCGGAGGGAGAGCGACGTTACCTGGCGGAGGTCTGATCTCTGGGTCTCTTTTGCATATCGCAGAGCGACAGCGGCAGCCACAATGGCACCAGGCATGTGGGCAATTCCGAATCCCTCGAGGCTCAAGACACCAAAGTGGCCGCAGATCTCATCGCGGGCCCGGTCGGGGTCATACCATGATTCCGGCACGCGGGAGAGGATAATGGAAGAAAAGCCAGAGAAGGGTTCGGTCACCCCGGGAGGGGCTGGATCAGGGATGAGACATTCCCGCGGAGCGTACCGCGCCAACGCATCAGACAGGGATGACGTCTCGTTCCCTGTCGGGAGGGGCACACAGAAAAATTCCCCTGTCGTTATGTCAAGGAACGCAATGGCCCCTGCGCTCTTCTTGTTCGCCGGAGAGAGAGAGGCGAGGTATTGTGCTGCAGGGGAATCGAGGAGACCTTCGTCCATCACCATGCCCGGTGTAATGACACGCACGACTTCCCGCCTGACAATACCCTTTGCCTCCCGCGGGTCTTCCACCTGGTCGGCGACCGCCACTTTGTACCCTTTCTCTATCAGCCGCGCAATGTACCCTTCAACAGAATGGCACGGCACACCTGCGAGGGGCACGGGATTTTTGTCCCTGTCCCGTGAGCGGGATGTGAGCACGATATCAAGTTCCCGGGAAATGGTCTTTGCATCCTCCCCGAAAGTCTCGTAAAAGTCTCCGATATGAAAGAGGAGGATTGCATCCGGGTACCGGGACTTGATCTCCTGGTACTGGGCCATTGCCGGTGTCAGCCGGGCCACAGACTTCAGCGTATCTGATTCAGGGTCCCTGCTCATCATCCATATTCTCCTCGCCATGGAATGTTATGCCTAACGATCACGCCCCTTGGGGGGTAGGGGATGGAGGTGGAAAAATAACCCTGATACGTGCGTATCGCCTGTGAGAGGTGAGAATTGCCACCTACAAAAGGTATTTGGCCAGGACACCCCATGATCATCTCGCCATGCCTCATTCAGTGACGTGGTGCTCCCGGCTTCTTCCCACCCTCCAGGGGTTGCGATAACGTGACAGGAGAGAGTGCAGAAAGGTTATCCGGTCATTCCCGTCCTAACAGGCTCGCAGCCGAGGCCTCGCCCTACCTCCGGCAGCACGCGCATGACCCTGTTGACTGGTACCCGTGGGGGGATCCTGCTTTCTCGCGGGCAAGGGCAGAAGGCAAGCCGATATTCCTCTCAGTCGGGTATGCCACCTGTCATTGGTGCCACGTGATGGAGAGAGAGTCTTTTTCTGATCCGGAAGTGGCTGCCGCCCTCAATGAACACTTCATCTGCATCAAACTTGACCGCGAGGAGAGACCTGACCTCGACCAGTTTTTCATGGACGCCTGCGTTGCCTTTACCGGCCAGGGCGGATGGCCCTTGACCCTTGCGCTGACACCCGAGGGGCTCCCTTTCTTTGCCGCGAGTTACATCCCCAGGGAACGCCGTTTTCAGTCACCGGGTATTCTTGACGTGATTGCCGGCCTTGCCGCATACTGGAGAGACCACCGCGAGGATGCCGTTGCCCTTTCCAGGGAAGTTACGAGGAACCTGTCCCAGGCACGGCAGATCAAACCCCGAAAGCCCCCCCATCTCACCGATGCAGACCAGGTATACCGGTCCATATCCTCCCGGTTTGATCCTGTTTACGGTGGGTTTGGAACCCCTCCGAAGTTCCCGCTGCCACACCTCCACCTCTTTTTGCTCCGGTACGGCATCGTATCGCAAAAAGAGCATCCAATTGGATTGGCGAGCCAGACACTCCTCGCAATGGCCCGCGGCGGCATTTACGACCATCTGGGGGGTGGTTTCCACCGCTACTCAACGGATGAAAAGTGGCTTGTGCCACACTTTGAAAAAATGCTCTATGACCAGGCCCTTTGCGCCCTCGCATATGGAGAAGCATTCGCCATCACGGGAGAAACGCATTTTGCAAACGTCGCTGCCGGCTGCATGGACTACATCTGCAGGGACCTCCAGGCTCCCGGTGGAGGCTTCTTTGCGGGAGAAGACGCCGAGAGCGAGGGAGAGGAGGGGCGGTATTACACCTGGACGTGGGATGAGATATCGGCCGCTCTCTCCCCCCAGGAAAGGGAGGTGGCTTCCCAGTTTCTCTTTATCGCAAAAAAGGGTCAGGACTCTCCGACATCAGGTGCAAAAGACATTTCCCGCGGCGTACTGGCGATTGTCCCCCCACCGCAGAGGGGAGACGGGATAGGCAGAAGGGACACGGAAGAGCAGGAACGGGCCTTTGCCCAAGTCCTGGAGAAACTTTTCCTTTCGCGGCGGGAGAGGGTCCGGCCTGCCTGCGATGACCTTATCCTCGCCGACTGGAACGGACTTGCACTCTCTGCACTTGCCGTCACATCGCGGGTCCTGCGGACAAGGAGGTTTCTTGAGGCTGCAGAGAAGGCAGCGCGGTTCATCCTTGAAAACATGCGCATGCCGGACGGGGGACTCTATCACAGGTGGTGGGGGGGCACTGCAGCGATACCGGGGATGTCTGGAGATTACGCGTGCATGGTCATGGGCCTTTCGGACCTCTATTTTGCAACCGGAAATCCCATGTACTTTGCCATTGCCGTCGAACTCGAAGAATACCACGCCAGCCACTTCTGGGACCGGTCGGAGGGGGGCTACTTCATGACGGCAGAGGGCAGGGATGACACCATCGTGCGGCAGAAGGAGTTCCTCGATGGTTCTGTCCCCTCTTCAAACTCAATCTCCTTTACCAACCTCCTTCGGCTCTTTCACGTGACGGGAGAGAGCCGGTATGAGGAAAGGGCAGAAAAAATCTCAGGCTATTACGCCGAACTCATGACAAACTACCCCCTGTCATGCGGGATGTATCTTGCAGGGCTTCTCCTCTCAAAACGCCCCTGCGGGACCGTCACGCTGACCGGAAACCCAGAGTCCCCTCTGTTTAAAGAGATGCGCAGGCTCCTTGACACGTGGTATTCACCTTTTTTATTTCCCGTCTTTCTCGAAAAGGGTTCCATGTCAGGGGAGGTTGCCCGTGTCATTCCGGCATGGACCAATCTTTCGCAGGATACTGCCGGCCCGGTCGCCCTCATATGCCTCGGACACTCGTGCCGGGAACCGGTAGTGGAAGCGGGCACGCTCGAGGCATTTCTCAAAAATTACTCGGGGAGGAAAGCCAAGACAGGGGAAAAAGAAGGAAATGGGTTCTAGAGGTTTTTCAGGGCGATCATGTCCTTGACACCGGTCAGCTTCCAGACCAGTGACCTCTCTTCCTTTGCTATTGCCTCCGGCGGGTCCTGGGGTGAGTGCCCGAGGGCTGCGAGGATGTTGTTGGAGAGGTGGCGTTCCTTGATCAAGTCCACGAACTGCTTCCTGACCATCTTCTTGTCGATGGAATCGGTCACCTCCTCGAGGTACCCCTGCATACTCACGAAGGTATAGCTGGAAAGGTCCTTTGTGTATTTTTCCACTTCAACGGCAACGTAAGGACTTTTCCGAAAATATTCGAGTTTTTTCCCGTATTTTGTCGAGAGGAAGTAGAGAAACTTCCCATCAAAAACATACATAAAAGGCGCGATGTAGGGGTACTTTTCACCCTGGAATGCAATCCGGCAGATGTATCCCTCCTCGATAAGTGAATCGTATTCTTTCTTCTCCATGCGGGGGATCCTGACTATTTCCATACCTCACCGCATTCAGGATTGATACACTTCTTTATTAAAGATTGTGAATTCTCCGGCGGGGAAAGGTTCAGATCCCCCTACTTTCCCTCGACCGGAAAACCCGCGGATTTCCATGCAGAAAATCCCCCAAGGACGTTGACGACCTTCTCGAACCCTGCCGACCGGAGGAGGCTTGCCGCCAGGCTCCCCTTGTAGCCTGCATCACAGTAAACGACGATCCGCTGGTTTTTGGGAAGTTCCGAAAGCCGGGTGGGTAGTTCCCCGACCCAGATGTGACGTGAACCCATGATGTACCCCGCTCCTACCCTGTTCCCGATGTCCCTGACATCGAGGAGGATAAACCGTTCTTTTTCCATGGCCTCGCGGAGGGTGTGGACAGACCAGACATCAAGGCCCTGGACCGGTTTTCCCGATGCGCTCCACCGCGGAAAGCCACCGGCCAGGTATCCCCTGATCGTATCGTATCCCAGTCGGACGAACCGCCGGACAACAGCAGGAAGGTCCAGGTTGAAATCATCCACAATAACGATTGGCCGGTCGTACGAGAGGACCCATCCCGCAAAGGAGGGGATACCGTCCCTCCACAGCGAGATGCTTCCGGGAACGTGGCCTCCCCCGTACGCCTCCGGCGTCCTGATGTCTACAACCTGATCGCCCGCCCTGATCCTCTCCTCGATCTCCTGCGGGGTGAGCGGTCCGGGGTTGGGCAGGTGCGAGAGAAGGGGGGGACCGGCCCTGTTGAGCTTTTCCATCATGGCAAAGTAAGGAGGAAGATAATGGTTTTCTCCCTTTTTCCGCGCGATGAAATCTTTCCTTTCGAGCTGGAGGAACGGGTTGTGCAATCTTTCGAAGCCGACCGTCGTATACTCCTGGTCTGAAATATCGCCGCCGCACACTGAACCTGCACCGTGGGCAGGGCAGACAATGACCCCGTCACCGAGCGGGAGGATCTTTTTGTGAATGCTGTCATACAGCATGTTTGCAGCCCATTCTGCCCTTTCGGGGCCGAAGAAGTCTGTCCTTCCCACGTCACCGGCAAAGAGGGCGTCCCCTGTAAAAACGACCATGGGGTCAGGGGAGATGGCAGGGTCACTGACGACGAGGGAGATACTCTCCCGGGTATGACCGGGAGTCTCAAGTACTGTGCATTCGAGCCGGCCGACCCGAAACCGCATCCCCTCCACCACCGGGTACCCGAAGGCAAAGTCCATTGGAGCCCCGTGGTAAATGGCAGCCCCCGTCCTCTGGGTAAGTTCCAGCGAACCTGTCACGTAATCCTCGTTCCGGTGTGTCTCAAATATGTGAGTTATGTGTGCACGGAATTCAGAGGCAAGATCGAGGTAGACCTGGCAGTCCCGCCTCGGATCCACGACGGCGGCATGTCCACCGTCCGAGAAGAAATAGGAGTTGTGGGAGAGCCCCTCTGAAGTGACCTTTCGCAGTATCATAGTCGTGTGAAACCCCCGTTGAGGGGATGGTTGACTTCTGGTATCATTAGAATTTGCAATGGAGAAATAGTATCAAGCCGTTTCCCGACCAATACTTCCATTAGGGAGGGGAGAGAGATTTTAGCTGCGATGAGCGGACCGTTGGGGAAAAACCCGATCCAGGCCATAGTATTCGATATGGACAATACACTCTTTGACCTTGTCAGGGCAAAATATGCGGCTTGTCAAATGATAACGAAGGAGGCGGGATGCGGTCGTCCCCCGGATCTCTTTGCCTATTTCCTGAGGAACAGCAAGGGTTTTGAGGACCCCCGCAACATCAGGGACTTTCTCCTTGACCAGGGAGTATATTCTGACGAGCTCTTTGATCGGTGTTCACAGCTCTACCGTGATGTAAAACTTGCCAATATCCGGCCATATCCCGGTGTCTGCGAGACGCTGGCCACCCTCGGCAGGAAGGGTCTTGCCCTTGCAGTGGTGACTGATGCCCACCGGCGTGACGCAATTCCCCGTTTGAGGAAAACCGGCCTCCTCACCCTCTTCGATCACGTCGTTACCTATGATGTTACAGGGGAGAGAAAGCCCAGTCCCCTTCCATTCCTGCATGTACTGGAGATGCTCCAGCTCGACCCGCCGTCTGTCATGATGGTAGGGGACAGCCCACGGAGAGACATCGTTCCGTCCCGGCAGATCGGAATGGTGACGGTGTATGCCCGTTATGGGGACCGGTTCTCCCGGAAAGGCGACCGTGGAGGCGCCCACTATGCGGTCGACTCGGTTCGGGAAATCCTCTCCATCCTGGAGAGAAAAGAAAAAAGTGCAGAAACAGGAGAATATCCATGTGCGGCAGGTTCACCCTCGCCCTGACGATAGGACTGGGAGAACGGTTCGGCGTGGATGATTCAGGTTTATCCCTCACACCGAGGTACAACATCGCCCCCTCCCAGCAGGTTCCCGTCATCTATGTAACCCCGACCGGGACGAGGGCAGTAAGGGAGATGACGTGGGGACTCGTTCCGTCATGGACAAGGGACCTGACAGGGGCGCGTCCCCTCATCAACGCCCGGGCAGACTCACTCGCGGACCGCCCCTCGTTCCGCGGTCCCCTGGCACGGCACCGCTGCCTCGTCCCTGCAACCGGTTTCTACGAGTGGCAGAAGTCCGGGACCCAGAAGATACCCGTCTACATCAGGCGGAAAGACCAGGCAGTCTTTGCATTCGCTGGTCTCTACGATATCCTCAAGGGGAGGGACCCTCCCCTCTGGACTTTCACCATTATTACGACCGATCCGAACACGCTCGTTTCGCAGTACCATGACCGGATGCCGGTCGTATTGAACCCCGGGGATGAACAGCGCTGGCTTGCTCCCGGTCCGATTGGCGCACGCGAACTGTCGAGCATCCTCGCACCCTGCCCCGATGACATTCTCGAAGCTTTTCCTGTTTCAAAGGGTGTCAACGACCCCTCACAGGACGGGCCGCACCTCATCCGGAGGGTCGGCGACCGGACCCTCGACCAATAGGCAGCATTTCATCCCCGGGCTCCCCACTCACCCCCCTTCTTCCACGGCCGCCCTGACGGCCTCCCGGACTTTTTCCTCGAGCCCGGGTATTGCCCGGACGTCCCTGTGCTCGTCCATTCCGTCAACCAGGACAGGTTCCCGGGGATTGATACCAATCAGCGAGAAGAAGGCAGAAACAACGAGGGAGACGCACCTGAAGTTTTCCCTGCCCCTCCTCCCGGCAACCGCCATCAGGATCCCCCGGGTCTTTTCCGGTGGGTGTGTGTCAATGGTGCGGAGGGCGTGAAGGGCCTGGAACCTGTCGATGAGTGCCTTTGTCCCGGCCGGAACCGTATTCGTGTAGACAGGTGTACAGACAACGACGAGGTGACACCCTGCAACTGCAGAGAGAACGCCGGCCATGTCATCCTCAAAGATGCATTCCCCTGTATTGTAACACTGGTAACACCCGATGCAGGGGTGGATATCCAGATCATGGGGAAAAATGACAGATACCTCCCTGCCAAGGCGTTGTGACTCGTCTTGCGCCCAGGATGCGAGAAGGGAACAGTTGCCCCCGGGACGCGGGCTCCCCTGGATGATGACCACGTCCGGGGCGCTGCTTGGGGAGTGCGAAACAACCGGCCTTTTCATGCCGTCGAAAAACCCCTCCCAGTCCCTTGCAATATCCTCCTCCCACCGGGCCAGCTCGCTCCTGGCGACGTCCTCTGCCCTGTAGGGAACGGTGGGGGAATACTCGTAGGTATTCGTCCGGAAGGTTGCCAGCACACTGTCTCCTTCACAGAGCATCACGGTATACCGGATCATCCCGGGATAGGTGGAACCAAGGTCTTCCTTAAAGAGGTCTATCCGGAATGTTCTCCCGCCCGCCCGCAGCTCCCGGGATTCCTCGCGTATCTTTCCGGTCACGAGTACGTGGTCTCGTGCACAGGGATATTTAGCTTTCACCAATCCCGATACAATTATGGTTCCCGGTGCGGGAGAGTTCTCCGGGGAACATGCAATGTCAGAGCATCTGGAGAAAGAGATTGAGATCCTCTCCCGGCTCGCGGGAGAGAGGGGCGCTCTCGCCCGACCCATCCCGGCTGACGCGATCGTCGTGTCTGACTGGGTACGTTTCAAGTGTCGCTTCGGCTGCAAGGGATATGGCAAGCACATGGGATGCCCCCCTTACGTCCCCAGCCCGGAAGAGACGAGGAGGATGGTGCGGGAATACCAGATGGGGCTCCTCGTCAGGTTCGACGGGATACCGGGTCATCCTGACCTTACCCCTGAACAGATACCCGAGGACTTCCACCCTTTCTACCGGGACCTCATCCTCTGGGTGAACGGCACGATCCACTTCCTGGAAAAAACAGCGTTTTACGACAACTTTTACAAGGCATTTGGTTTTGGTGCGTATCCCTGCATCTACTGCGAGCACACCCACTGCGTGGCAGAGGAACAACCGGGAATCGTTGATGAAAGCATCAGGCGCCTGTGCAGGCACATGGACATGGTGAGGCCGAGCATGGAAGCGGTCGGGATCGATGTCTTTGCAACCGCAAGGAATGCCGGGTGGAAGCTCCACGTCGTGCCCTGCAGGAACCTCGAGTACGGGATGATCGAGCATGGGAATATCATTTCCATCGGGCTTGTCATGCTCGAGTGACACCGATTTCAAACGGGCTGGTGATACAAAAGAGACCCTCTCTCGTCATTTCAGGTGGATACATTGTATATATGGGTTATAGCCTCTCTCTGGATTGAACCGGTTAATCCAAAAAATATCTAATTGATGCAAAATGAAGGTGATTACTCAGTATAAGCCACTTGACTATACCTAACTAATACTTGGATGAGATCATCAAAAAGATCTCGGTCACGATGGTTATACCGAAACTCCAACTCTTTGAGATAGAGGGGAAATTTCTC
>Ga0272448_1001500_pt1 | contig 31136 bp, 20 predicted proteins | sample YNPCB0191_FD_202220 | JGI IMG/M metagenome (GOLD analysis project Ga0272448, IMG submission 202220) | Hot spring sediment microbial communities from Yellowstone National Park, WY, United States - YNP-CB-019-1 | ecosystem: Environmental > Aquatic > Thermal springs > Hot (42-90C) > Sediment...
CCTACCCGAGTACAGGCCAGGATTTAAGGTCCTGTACCGGGTGTTAAAAGCCTTCCCTTAAATCCTCCTGTACTCGGATTTTTCCCAGAATAATCAGGTCTATTTCTATGCATTTTCCGATTTTCCTGCGGAGGTAAAGATAATGAAGAAAACCCTTGAGGAAATAAATGAAAAGATAAAAGAGGGAAAAGCTGTGGTGCTTACGGCAGAAGAAATGACCCGGCTGGTTAAAGAGAAAGGACCGGAAGAAGCCTTCAAGCAGGTTGATGTGGTTACCACCGCTACTTTTGGAGCCATGTGTTCATCCGGCGTGTTCTTAAATTTTGGCCACTCCGACCCGCCGATAAAAATGACCAGAGTCTGGTTAAATGATGTACCAGCCTATACTGGTATCGCGGCCGTTGATGCTTACCTGGGAGCAGCCGAACCATCAGAAAGACTTCATATCCACTACGGGGGAGCTCAGGTGATTGAAGACCTAGTCAGGAGAAAACCAGTTGTCCTCCGGGCAGAAGCTTATGGCACCGATTGCTACCCAAGAAAATCCCTCACCACCACAATAACTATTGACGATTTAAACCAGGCCATCATGGTCAACCCGCGAAATGCCTACCAGAAATACAATGCGGCCACCAACTCTGGGGCAAAAACTCTTTTCACTTACCTGGGTAAGCTTCTACCACAGATGGCCAACGTGACCTTTTCGGGGGCCGGAGAGCTCTCGCCTCTGATGAACGACCCGGATTATGAAACCATTGGTCTGGGCACCAGAATTTTTCTGGCCGGGGCAGAAGGATACATCATCGGCCACGGCACCCAGCATTCACCGGAAAATGGCTTCGCTACCCTGATGGTCAAGGGCAACCTGAAAGAGATGTCACCTGAGTTTCTGAGAGCGGCGGTGTTTGAAGGCTACGGCTGCACTCTTTATCTTGGCCTGGGCGTTCCCATACCTGTGCTTAATCCAGGCCTAGCCAGGAAAACCGGTATTTCAGACGAAGAGATTTTCACCAGCCTGGTTGATTACAGTTATCCAGCCCGAAACCGGCCGGTGCTGAAAAAGGTAAGTTACGCGGAGTTGAAGTCCGGCTGGGTAGAAGTTAACGGAAGAAAAATAAAAGCCTCACCCCTGTCCAGTCTGTTTATGGCCAGAAAAATCGCCCGGCTTCTTAAAGAAAAAATTAGGAGAGGCGAATTTTTTCTGTCACTACCGGTAGAAAGACTTCCCGAAAAGTCCACGGTAAAAACTCTGGAAATCAAAGAAGTAACCTTAGGGCAGTTCACTAAAGAAAAAAAAGACTTCCCGGAGGAAGCGAAAATGTACAAAGATGACTCACGCTGTTTTCATTGTGGCCATTGCCTCTCACTCTGTCCCGCCGGAGTTTTTGTAAAAACAGACGAATGGGAAATAAAAACTCAGCCCGAACGCTGCACCGGCTGTGGCCTGTGTCTTGGGGCCTGCCCGGCCGGTGCTATTTTGGTGAGAAAATAACCATGGGAAAAATACGGTACAGACTCAGAATAAAAGAGACCATAGCCACGATAATTGCGGAAAGTAAGTTCATACCGGTGGCAGCCGAAGAAGTTTGCTATCAGCGAATCGTTTTAGAAGACTACATTTCCAGAGACCCGGAGTTTTTTAAAACTCTGAAACCTTATTTTGTGCCCGAGAACGCCCCAGAAATAGTCAAAAAAATGGCCGCCGCTTCAGCCAGAGCCGGTGTCGGCCCGATGGCTTCGGTCGCTGGAGCCATTGCCTATTTTGCTGTGAGAGCCATGGTCAATAAAGGAGCCAGGTACGCCATATTTGAAAACGGAGGCGATATCGCCATTTTTACCGAAGAACCTGTAGTTATCGGTCTGTACGCTGGAGAAGGCCTGAAAAATCTGGGGTTTAAGATTGAACCACGGCCATCAATCATCGGGCTGTGCAGCTCATCAGGTAAGATGGGGCACTCCTTAAGTTTTGGCCAGGCCGATTCAGTAACTGTTGTATCAGAAGACCCCGTATTAGCCGATGCCGTAGCCACTGCTGCCGGAAACTGGATAAAGAATGATAACCCCCGCCAGATGCAAAAGACCATTGAGAGATTTCTGATTCCTGGAGTGGAGGGCATAATGGTGGTGATGAATGGGCAAATAGGCCTGGGAGGCAAGCTGCCTGAAATAATCAGCGTAGCTTTTTCTCCAAATCTAATAACCTCGGCCTGGAGCTAAAAAATGTTAAAAGAAATTTATTTCCCGGAGAAAGTTCATTGCCTGCCTGAGAAAAGGAATTTTCTGTCCAGAGCCGGCCTTCCCAGCGCCCAACAGCCGGCGGAAGTTGATTTTCTAAAAAAAGCCAACCAGGTTTATCTGCTGGCCCTGGAGGTCATAAAACCAGCTGTTTTTCACCTGACCGCACCTGTTGATTATTTCCCGCCAGAACTCCTGCCAGAAAGTTTTTTAAACCTCCAGGCCCTGACTGTTTTTGCCTCCACTCTGGGGTATTCCTTAGACGACTTAATCAACGAGCTCAACCAGAAAAAACAGAGCTTTGAGGCTTGGCTGCTTGATGCCTGGGGCTCTGAATCCGTAGAAGCCCTGAACAGGCATTTTGACCGCTGGCTGAGAAAAAAACATGGCGCGGGGACCAGGCGGTTTTCTCCGGGCTACGGCCGGGTGGATATAAGAATGAACAGGTTTATTATCAAAGAATTGCTCAACATAGAAGAAATAGACGTTCTGGAAAGCGGCGTTATGCTTCCCAGAAAAACCACTACCTGCCTTATAGGATGGTACCATGAGAAGAAATGAATTCAGAAATCTTTTGGAGCAAAAAGTCTTATTCCTGGACGGCGCTTACGGAACCGAGTTCATGAAAAGAGGCTTCGGGGAAAAGCTGGTGGAACTGCTCAACCTGACCGCGGCGGATGAGGTCAGAAAACTTCAGAAAGAATATGTGGAAGCCGGGGTTGATATTATTCTGACCAACACTTTCAGCGCCAACCGGGCCAAGCTGGGTGCCTACCACCTGGAGAATGAGGTGGAAAAAATTAATGCTGCGGCCGTGAGAATCGCCAGGTCAGTTGGCACCGGCCGGCAGTTAGTTTTTGGCGACCTCGGTCCAACTGGCTCTCTGCTTGAGCCCCTGGGCCAGCTTTCTTTTCACCAGGCTTATGAAATTTTTAAGGAGCAAGCCAGAATCCTGGTAGAAAACGGAGTTGATGGCTTAATCATAGAGACCATGTCCGACCTTAAAGAACTCAAGGCCGCGATTCTGGCTGTTCGCCAGGTAGCAGAAGACCTCCCGCTCATCGCTCAGATGACTTTTGGAGCTGATGGCCTGAGCCTGACCGGCACTTCGGTCGAAATTTTTGCCAGCCTGATGAACGATTTAGAAGTGGACGTGGTCGGGCTTAATTGCTCTCTGGACCCGGAAAAAATGCTGCCGGTTCTTGCTCAGCTGGCCAGACACTGCTCAAAGCCATTATCGGTAGAACCAAACGCCGGCCAACCAAAACTTTCCGGGAATAAATTAACCTACCTCACTTCACCTGAAGAACTGGCTGTTTATGCTAAAGATTACTATGAGCTGGGGGCTAACATCATCGGTGGTTGCTGCGGTACTGGACCGGAACACCTCAGAACCATGGTCAAATTTGTTGGCCAGAAAAAGCCTGTACCCAGAAAAATTAACAGAACACAATATCTTTCTTCCCGCACCATCATCAAGCCAGTGGAACCTTTTCTGGTGGTGGGCGAAAGAATAAACGCCAGCGCTAAGAAAAAACTCCAAGCCCAAATTCAGCACCACGATTTTTCTGAAATTATCAGCCTGGCGCAAAAACAGCAGGAGGAAGGAGCCGCGGTCATAGACGTTAACCCGGGGATAGAAAAACTCCTGACGGCTGAACACATAAAAGCCCTCATCCAGACGCTTGACCGCCAGTCAACCCTGCCTCTCTCCCTTGATATCCAGGAAGATGATTTTCTGAAGGTGGCCCTGGAAGAATATGCCGGCAGGCCGCTTCTAAACTCAGCCACCGTCAGAGAAGAACACCTGCTCAGGCGCCTTAACCTGATTAAACAGCACGGCGGCCTGCTTATTGTTCTGGCTATGGAAGAGGAAGTCCCGACCACAGCTGAAGAAAGAATCAGAATTCTGGAAAAAGCCGTGGATACAATTGCCGGACAGGGCGTTGAGTTGAGCAGAATTTTCTTTGACCCCCTGGTTCTACCTTACGGAGCCGGTCATGATTTCCGAGAAACTCTAAAAACCATTAATTTTCTCCGGGAAAAAGGACTTAATTCCATCATCGGCCTTTCTAACCTGAGTTACGGTCTGCCGGAAAGAGAAAAAATAAACGCGGCTTTTTTAGGCCTGTGCCTGTCTGCTGGTCTTAAAGCCGCTATCCTGAACACTTCAGAAGTTACTACCATGAACGTCATGGAAGGAAGTTTAGCCCTTCAGGGATTGGAGCTTAAAGAACTTAAAAAAACTTCCGGCCGGAGTGAAGACCCGGTCGTGAACCTGCTTATCAGGGGACAGAAAGAGGAACTAAAAGCTCTGGTGGAGGAAAAATTAAAAGAGCTAACTCCTCTTTCGGTCAGTCAGGAAATCCTGGCCAGAGCCATGGAAAAAATCGGTCAGCTCTATGCTTCGGGAGAAATTTTCCTCCCCCATCTGATTCTTTCAGCTGAAACCGCCCAGCCAATTTTTGATTATCTCAACAGTCTCATTCCAGGAAAAGCCGTCAGCCGAGGGAGAATTCTCTTAGCCACAGTGGAAGGCGATATTCATGATATCGGAAAAAACATCGTGGCTACCATCTTAAGAAGCTCCGGTTTTGAAGTTATTGACCTAGGCAAAAACGTTCCCGCTGAAACCGTAGTTAAAGAAGTTCAGAAACTAAAGCCTGACCTGGTCGGACTTTCAGCCATGATGACCACCACCGTCGGGCAGGTGAAAAAAGTTAAAGAGGCGCTGGAAGAGGCCGGGCTGTTTTTACCCGTGCTGGCCGGCGGAGCCTCCATGAACCAGGAGCTGGCCGAAATTTTTGGCGTTCACTACGCCAGAAATGCCGTTGAGGCCCTGAACCTCTGCCAGAGATTTCTCCAAAAGGAGGCCTGACCATGAAAGTTACGGAGAAAATAAAACAGGGCCCCATCCTGTCCGTTGAAATACTTCCGCCAGAAAGGGGTCAGAACCTGGAGGAAATTTTCCTGGTCCTGGATAAATTACTTGATTTTCCTGTTGATTTTGTGAGCGTTACCAGGCACCCGCCAGAAACCACTTATCTGGAGTTACCTGACCGGATCATTAAAGTGCCAAGGGTTAAAAGACCGGGCTCCACTGGCATAACCGCTGCTTTGCTACACAAATATAAAATAGACGTCATTCCCCATGTTCTCTGTTACGGCCTGAATAAGTATGAGCTGGAAGATATGCTGATTGACCTGCATTTAATCGGCGTCCAGAACGTTTTTATCATCAGGGGTGAGTATGAAAATCATTTACCGCTCCAAAATCAAGATGGATACCGCCAGGCTTTAGAACTCGTACGTCACGTGGCGGCCCTTAACCGGGGGCAGTATCTCTATCCTTGTGAAAACCCGCAGGCCACGGATTTCTGCCTGGGCGTGGCCGGTTATCCGGAAAAACACCCGGAGTCTCCTAACTTAACGGAAGACCTGAAGGTGCTGAAAGCCAAGGTGGAGGCCGGAGCCGAGTTTGTCTTTACCCAGATGGTTTTTGACTTTGAGGTCTATAAAAAATTTGTGGAACGGGCGGCGGCTTTTTCCATCAACGTCCCTATTATTCCAGGCCTGAAGCCGGTGGTCAGTCTTAAGACTGTTTATAGCCTGCCCCGGAAATTTTCTGTGACTATTCCAGAAGAACTGGTCAACCGATTGCAGGAAGCCCGTACTCCAGAGGAAGAATTCCGGGTCGGGACAGAATACATGGCCAATCTGGTAGAAAAATTGCTTGACTATGGAGCCCCTGGAATACATTTGTTTACCATGGGTAAGGGCCAGGCTGCCAGGGCCCTGCTGGAGGCTGTTTACCGGTAAAGGAGAAACCGCCGCCCCTGCCTTTCCAGAGAAAGGGCAAAAACTCCAGGCTCAAAAAGTCAGGCTGTATTTTTCACCGGCTCTGGTTTTAAATTCTACTAGGTCACGGTCAACTTTTCGGTAAGAAACCGCGCCGCTCCCAGACCTGACCTTTAAAGTGGTGCCGGGTTTAATTTTAACCCGACAGGTTTCTCCCTTCCTGGAGAACAGCTCAGCCTTTTTTAACTTTCCTTTTTCCCATTCCAGGCCAACTTCAAAACCACCACGAGCGACCAGTCCCTTCACCTGCCCCTGGCTCCAGGAAGCTGGAAGTGCCGGCAGAAAATCAAGATAACCTTCGTGCGATTGAAGAAGCATCTCCGCCACCGCTGCTGTCAGACCGAAGCTTCCATCCACCTGCAAAGCGTTGGAGCAGATGGAAAAGAGGTTGTTAAAGCTGTAATTTTTCAGAGCATAGTGAAAATTTTCCAGGGCTTTTTCTGGCTCATAAAGGCGAGCCCAGCAGGCCATTTTCCAGGCTGAGGACCAGCCGTTGCCGGTCAGACCGCGCTGTTCCAGAACAGCTCGGGCGGCGGCGGCCAGCTTTGGGGTTCTGGTGGCCGAAATCTGGTTTCCCGGGTAAAGACCATAAAGCGGTGAAATATGACGGTGACTTTTTTCTTTCTGACCCCAGTCTTCCAGCCACTCCTGCAGTTCACCTTTTTTGTTTATCTGCATGGGAGCCAGCTTGGCCCGAGTTTCCAGAACTTTTTTTCTGAACTCTTCATCCACCCCCAGTATCTTAGAAGCTTCAGCCACATAACCAAACAGGTCATTTAAAATCTGCATATCAATGGTGGAGCCCGCGCAGAGCGTGGTGCCCGGACTCATCCAGCCAGTGGTCTCGTCAAAGAAAGTGATGTTGCCAGGCCGGTCTGGAAAATTTTCAGGAGAAGTGGAAGGGTTGGTTACCAGCCAGCCATACTTCGGATGCGAAACCAGAAAATCCAGGAAAAACTCCACGCTGCCTTTCATAATCGGGTAATACTCAGCCAGAAACTTTTTATCCCGGGTAAAGAGATAATGTTCCCAGAGATGAGTACAGAGCCAGGCGCCACCGGTAGTAAAGGCCCCCCAGTCTGGTCCATCCATGGGAGCCGCCACCCGCCAGATATCGGTGTTCTGATGAAAAACCCAGCCGCGGCAGCCGTAATGTTCCCTGGCCACCTCTGAACCCTGGTCGGTCAGTTCCTTAATCATCTTAAAAAGCGGGTCAGCACACTCGGAAAGATTGGCTACCTCCGCCGGCCAGTAGTTCATCTCCAGGTTGATGTTGGTGGTGTATTTGGAATCCCAGGGCGGGTTCATGCTTTCATTCCAGATGCCTTGAAGGTTAGCGGGCTGAGTTCCTGGCCTGGAAGAAGAAATCAACAGATAACGACCGAATTGAAAGGCCAGCGCGGCCAGGTTGGGGTCATTCTGGCCGTTAAAGTTCTTAATTCTCAAATCCGTGGGCAGAAAAGAATTGTCCGTAGAACCCAGGTCCAGAGAAACCCGGCGAAAAAGTTCACGATGGACCGTCAGGTGGTCTTCTTTAATTTTCTGGTAGTCTTTCTTCACCGCAGCCTGAAGGGCTTGCTGAGCTTTTTGGAAGGGGTCAGCACTGAGGTCTTTATAAGAGACAAAATTGGTGGCAGCCGACAGGTAAATAGTCACCGCTGAGGCGTTCTTGACCTGAAGGTCGCGGTAGCCAGCTTTAACTTCTCCACCTTCGGGCACTGCTTTAAGCAGGCAGACATAGCGAATTTTTCCGGGAACGCCCAGGTAATCAGCTGATTTTCCAGTCAGCTTGAGCCCGTCTTCACCGTAGCCATCCATCTGAAAATAATCAGTCGCATAATTAGAATGAGCCTGGTTACGGCAACCCCGAAGCTCAGCCAGAAAGGAAATAGCGCCTGGCTGGCTGGCTTCTAGGCGGATGACTATGACCTGATCCACCGGCGAAGAAAAGACTTCTCGTCTGAAGGTAATTCCGTTCTGTTCATATGAAGTAGTAACTATAGCTGAATCCAGGTCCAGCTGGTGAAGATAACCTTTCACTTCTCCCTGCGGTTCAAACTTCAAGATGAGGTTGGCCAGCGACTGATATTTTTGCTGCTCCACCGGATAGCCCATGAGATAACGGCCAAAGAGGTGATGAGCTTTAAGATAATCGCCGTCAAAGATGAGCTGTCTTATTTCCGCCAGATGTTGATACCCGCCCTTTCTTGTCTGGTCGTAGGGCCCTCCGCTCCAGTAAGTTTCTTCGTTCAACTGAATTCGCTCTTCATCTGTTTTGCCGAAAACCATGGCTCCCAGCCGGCCGTTGCCCACCGGAAAAGCATTTTCCCATTTGTCCGCCGGATGTTCATACCAGATAACTGTGGTGGGGTTAATTTTCCCGGAACTGGTGGCTTTTTCACCGGCTGAAGAAAAGAGCGGCAAAGTAGCTAAAAAAACCATTATGAGCAGAAAGGCTCTACCAATTTTGTTCTTTGACCTCATTTTAAGCTCCTGTCTTCGATTTTTTATTCTTAAAGCCAAATTAAATTATTATCCTGTTTGAGCTGTGCTCCTTCAGCCTTCAGACTTCTATCAGAACTTTCATGGTCTTTTCCCGGTTCTGCTCTATGTACTTATAAGCTTCGGCATATTGCTTCAGGGAAAAGCGCTGGCTGATGAGCGGCTGAAGCTGGACTTTTCCGGACTCAATCAAATCAATGGCCGTTTCATAATCTTCCTTTTTGTACATCAAAGAACCTATCACTCTTAATTCTTTATCCTGGATGAGGCCTACATCCACGGGCGGTTTTTCTCCGAAAACTCCAACCACGATTATCTCCGAACCCTTCCTGGCCAGCGTGATAGCCTGGTTAATCGTCTGGCCAGCGCCCACGCATTCTATGATGGCATCGGCTCTCTTTTCTCCAAATGTTTTCTTCACCTCGGCAGCCAGGTCTGCCCGGGCGTTGTTGACGGTGAAATCAAGCCCACATTTTCTGGCAATTTCCAGGCGAACATCGCTGATGTCGGCAATCATCACTGCCTTTGCCCCCAGAGCTTTGACCGCCTGGGCCGTAAGGTTGCCGATGGTTCCCGCTCCCAGAATCAGAATATTCTTTCCTTCCAGTTCGGACAACCGGCCCGCAGCATGGACGCCTACGGCCAGCGGTTCAACCATGGCCCCATAGTCATAATCAATGGACTCTGGAAGTTTAACGACCAGATCCTGGGAGACAACCAAGAACTCCTGGGCTGCACCCTCGGCCTGACAGCCGATGACCTTCAGCTCGTCGCAAATATGATAATCGCCGTGCAAACACTGATAGCAGCGCCCACAGGTCAGCTGGGGCCTGACCGTCACCCGGTCGCCTACCCGGAATTGAGTAACGCCGGGGCCCAGTTCCGCCACCTCAGCTGAAAATTCATGCCCCTGCACAATCGGACATTTAATGTACGGATGCTTTCCATAATAAGCGTGGATGTCCGAGCCGCAGATGCCGATTCTTTTAATCTTGAGTAAAACCTGACCGGCCGCTGGCTTTGGTTTAGGCACCTCTCTGATTTCAATTTTTTCCGGCTGGCTTAAAACCACCTGAATCATTTTTTCTCTCCTTTTCTCAATTATATGAATATTTATTCATATATTAATTTTTATTTTTTGGCCATCTGTTTTTTATTCTGGCTTTAACTCCAGGAGAAAAGGTTTCTCGGAAGTTTTATTAATCCAGACCAGAAGGTCAGTGCCGGTCAGGTTCCGGTTAATCCCCAGGTTATAGTCTTTTCCTTTTTCTAATTCTCTCCCGTCCAGGCTGAGCCGCAAATTCCTTTCCCCGGCATTCTTTAACACCAGACAGAGATTAACCACCGGCGATTGCTGACTGGCTCTGACTTCAATTTTAACCGGTTGCTTCATCCCTTCCGGCTCAAAGCTCAGCAGGTAAGCTCTCTGACCCGGGTCATAACCTTCATTCTTTAGCCCGGTTTCTTTAACGACCAGTTGGGGTGGGTAAATCCAGGACCTGGCCAGAAGAGCCAGCTCCTGAGGAGATTTTTTGTTGGTCGCCCCGTACAGCCAGTTGGCCCAGTAAGTCTGTCCTTCTCCTTTGTGAATGGGTGGTCTGGCATGGGATAAAGAAAAATGAGACGGCCGGTCAGGAGCCTGGGCATACCGACCATCAGACGGAAGCTGGGCTACCGGCCAGTGATTCCACCAGGGGAATCGCGAGATACCAGAGCGCAGTTCGTGTCCAAATACCGTCATACGGCAACCCGGCTCAAAAATTTCATAAGGTTTCCAGTCGGATTTTAAATTTACTATCTGGATGACTGCCTGGGCCGGGCCGCTCTGAAGGTCAGGTAATTTTTGGGTCCAGCTATGAGTTTTGGTTTCACCTTTTAAATTAACTAGGGTCAACGCCTCAAGGCTAATTATATCTTCTGGCCTCTGGCCCGGCTGGCAAAGGACTATTGTTTCTTGTGGCCCCAGTGGTTCGCCTGAGGTCCACATGACCACTTTTCTGACGCCGAGCATATCCGGATAAAAAGTATAATACTCATCAATCGCATCCGGCCAGCCAGTAATCTCATCCACTTGAGAGAAGTGTTGATAGACAGACACGGGAATATAGCGCCAGTGGACAACAATGCGAGCCGGTGTGTTCTCAATAATCCGGACATGGGAATAAAGGCATTTGGGATCCTGCATATGCTCAAAACAGCCTTCCTGGTCGGTAAACGATTCACAGCTCTGGTCCGCCATCCACAGGCCATTTTCCATGACCCAGACTGGTGAATAACGAGTCCCGCGCCAGAAAACCACTCTGATGGGCGAATTATCAAACTGCACCACCACATCAGAATAAGGGCCGCTTCTCCACAACTTATCCCATTCTTCATAATAGCTGAGCTTGGTGTAATAGGCGCCAAAACGCCCGGGTCCAGCCGGACCCGAAGGCATCCTACGTTCAGGTATAGCCGGTGCTTTACCGGGCTGACTGGCCTGATAGGCAGCCACAATTTCTTTATCGCTCAAGCTCTGGCCGTATATCTTCAGCTCATCAATGATAGCATCTAAAGAAAACCAGGCTGGCAGAGTAGCAAAAGGTCGCACCGGGTCGCTGGGAATTCGTTTATCTCTGTTCATTCCAATGACCAGGGTTTGCTCCGGGGCCGGGGTAAACTGGCCCTGGGTTTTAAGTTCAGCAGAAAGCTTTCCGTTGATAAAAATTTTAATTCCCTCTTTTTCGTCAAAAGTCCCCACCAGATGAGCCCAGGTCTTTAAGGGCAGTTTTTCTGAAGACACACACTCCACCCAGCGGCCATTAACCGCCATTTTCAAAGCCACTTCCCCGCGTGGACCAAGGCCAAAATAATAGCCTTTTTTCCCCTCTTCTTCCTGAGCAACTACCGGACACCAGTTCCAGGGATATTCAGCCAGAGCTACCCAGGCTTCTACAGCAAACCCATTTCCCAGCCGGGGTGCCTTTTCAGGCTTTCTTTTTATCACGGTGGTAAAGCCGTCCAGCTTCAGGCCCTGACCGGAAACTCCTTCCACCAGTTTAAAATTTCCCGAGATTTCATCTTCCAGGCCTGAGACAGAATCTTTAACCCGCCCGTTTTTAACCTCATCAAATTTCCACCAGGCCAGAGCTTTTCCCTTCTGGGCCAGCCCAGGAAGCGGACTGAGCACAAAAGAAAAACTTAGCAATAAAATAAAAATTAATTTTTTCATTTTACCTCCCCATTGATAGCGATTGCTTCTATTTTCCATTGGCTCCCAAGAACCAGGCCCCAGAAAGATGACGGGGTCTGAACTGTTAAACAGCCTAATCTTTTTTCCCTGACATCTTTTTGAGACGGAAAGGATAACTTCCTCCCTAAGTTCAGTCACCCGCCACCTGCCTTTAAAGATTTCTAATTTGCTCCTTTTTTATTCATAGGCTTCCTGCAGCAGTTGTCTGACCTCGCCAAAATTAACGACATAAGGATGACTCTTATAGTCTGGGAGAACCAGAGACCGCTCGGCCAGTAGGTCAAGCTCTTCTTTTGGCACGCCCAGTTCTTTTAAAGTTTTGCGCAGACCGATGGTTTGGAGAAAGTTTTCCAGATGGTCAACCAGGGACCGGGCTGCCACTTCAGAGGAAGAATATGTTAACTTCGGGTCAAAAATCCAGCTTATCCGGGCAAATTTTTCCTGGGCGTATTTCCAGGTAAAATTCATGATGGCCGGGTATACGGAAGCCAGCGCCTGGCCGTGGGCAATATGTGGATAAAGTCCACTCATGGCCATGGCTATACCATGAGGCAGAGTCACTCCGGCATTGGCAATGCTCAAGCCGGCCAGGGTATCGGCCCAGGCCATTTGACTTCTGTTTTCAAGGTTAGAGCCGTCTTTTACCGCTGCCGGCAGGTAATTAACAATGATTCTTAAGGCTTCGTAAGCCAGCAAATCTGTATAGGGCGAACCGTTGGGGTTAATAAAACTTTCAAAAGCATGGGTAAAAGCATCAAAACCAGTGGTGGCTGTAATATAGGGCGGCATGGACAGCATCAACTCCGGGTCAACGATAGCTACTCGCGGAAAAAGAATAGAATTATAGAGGGCAGATTTATTCCTTTCAGCCTGGTTGGTCACCACCGCCACCTGGGTGACCTGCGAGCCGGTCCCGGAAGTGGTGCTTACCGCCACCACCGGCAGGGTTTTCTCTGTGGGTTGGGTCGGTCGGAAAAACAAATAATCCCAGCAGGTCCCGGGATGCGTGGCCGCCACGGCAATGGCTTTGGCTGTATCCATGCTGGACCCTCCGCCCAGACCAACCACCACCTGGGCACCAAATTCTCTGGCCATTTTCGCACCCTGACTGACTACTTCCACGGTGGGGTTGGGAATCACCCCGTCAAAATGAGCTACCTCCACCCCGGCTTCCCGTAAATAATTTTTTGCCCGCCTAAAAGTCTCTTCAAGCTCGGGAACAGCTGGAACAGTAACCAGAAGACATTTCTGGCCATACCGCGCCGTTACCTCTCCCAGATCTTTCAAACGTCCCAGACCAAACCTTATCTCTGTAGATTGATAATAATTAAAAGATTTCATTCTCCAAGCCTCCTATCTTCAAGACTTTCTATTTACCTTAATATTTTTATTGCCTTAATATCTTTAATTTTTTTCATTGGCCTGCTGGTCAATTTTCGTTTCCCATGTTCCGGTATTAGCCGGAAAATTTCTTACAATTTTTCACAGCTTTACCCAGGCTCCTTTCTGAGCACATACCCGGCTGGCTACCCAGTTAGCCTGTTTATTTATTTCTTCCAGGCTTTCACCTCTTAGGAGACCAGCCACCAGCACCGAAGTGAAGGCATCTCCTGCCCCTACCGTGTCCACTACGGTCACAGGAAAAGCTGGATGATAAGATTCTTCGTCGGGAGTCACCAGCCAGCTTCCTTTTTCTCCTTCGGTCACCGCTACTAATTTCAGCTGGTAATCTTGAATCAGCCGCCGGCCAAGCAATATTTTCTCTTTGAGGCCGGGATAAAAATAGCCACCGATGATTTCCAGCTCATTCTCATTTAGCTTCAAAACATCCGCTTTCTTTAACAACTTATTAATCAGTTCAGGGGAAAAGAAGGGCGCCCGAAGGTTGATATCCAGCACCAACAAACAATCCGGGCTGGCCTGGTTTAGAAACCAGCTGATGGTCTCGCCGGTAACAGCCGAACGGAAGGCCAGCGAACCAAAACAGATAGCCGCTGCTTCCTGCGCCAGCTGCTGGAGAGAATCATTTTTCTCCAGAAAATCCCAGGCTACCTTTTCTTCAATGGTGAAAGTGGGAACTTTATGAGCATCAAGCTTGACCCTGACTGTGCCGGTAGGATGAGCTCTATCCACCTGGATATAATCCGTGGGCAATTTATGGGAAGAAAAACGGTTTAAAGTTTCTCGCCCGAGTTCATCATCTCCCACCCGGCTCACCAGAAAGCTCTCCAAGCCCTGAAGCCGGGCATAATAAACAAAATTGGCCGGCGCTCCACCCATATGAGCACCATCCGGGAAAATATCCCAGACCACCTCTCCTATGCCAACAATCACCTTTTTATTATTGTTGAGGATCTTGTTTTTTATCTTTTCCTTGACCACAGGCATTTTAGTTCACCGTCAATTTTTCTTAACGGAAAACAACATACAGAGCCACGAGAATCATCAGCAGGCCAGCAGCGATGATTCTGGGGTCAGTCAGGCCCTGAAATTTTTCCTGGGTAAAAACGTGGCTGGGTTTTTCCCAGGTCAGCTCTCTGATGCTCTCTTCCGAAGGTTTGGGAGTACACAGGCTGACAATTACAAAAATGACACTGCAGATGACAAACATCCACCAGGCCTGCATCATAAACGGAATTCCTAATTTATGGGTAATTATCTTCTCGGTACCAAAAACCGGCAGGTCCAGGATAAAAGCAACAATGCCCATAGAAAACCCGGAAATCAAGGTCGCCAGAGCAGCCTGCTTGGTCCCCCGCCTCCAGAAAACTCCCCAGAGGAAAACCGCCGTAATCGGCGGAGCCAGGTCAGAAGCTATGGCGTTAATCGCTTCAAAAATACTGGAGTACTTCCCACCCTGCGTGGACCAGAGCATAGCTAAAATCATAACCACAACCGCGCTCAGTCGCCCGATTTTTACCTGTTTTTCGTCTGGAGTATCAGGTTTAATTTTCTGGACAATGTCCACCGCGACCAGGGTAGCGGCACTATTCAGGGCGGCGGCGATGGTACTCATTAAAGCAGCCAGCAAAGCAGCCGTAATCAGTCCCTTGACACCGGTAGGGATAAGCTGGTTTATCAGCACTGGCAGAGTCTGATTGGCATCCTGTCCGATTAAGTCCCGGAAGAGGACATAGCCAATCACACCCGGCAGCACAAGGATAAAGGGAGGAAGAAGCTTCAGAAAACCGGCAAAAAGAGGTCCGAGCTGAGCATCGCGCTGGCTTCTGGCACCCAGAACTCTCTGGACAATGGTCTGGTCTGTGCACCAGTACCAGATGCCCAGAACTGGATACCCCAGAAGCACAGCGTACCAGTTCAAGCCAACCTGGCTGTGGGTTTGCAGCATGCTCAACTGGTCTGGTTTCAGGGCCGCCTTGAATTGGGCCAGCCCGGTAATGCCATGCGCAGGCAAAGCAAAAATAGCAAAAAGGGTAACCGTTACCGCTCCCAGAATCAGAATAACACTCTGTATGGTTTCAGTCACCACCACGGCTTTTAACCCGCCCAGGACGGTGTAGATGGCTGTCATAACGGAGATGATTATTATTGAAGTTAATACGTCTATACCAAAAAATTGCTTGAAAACAGCAGCGCTGGCATAAATACTCATGCCAATATGAATGAACAAAGCCGCGACAATAGCCATGATGGCCAGAATAATCCTGGAAGCTGCGGAATATCTTTTTTCCAGAAATTCGGGCAGGGTTGATATTTTTGTTTTGAAATAAAACGGGGCAAAGACCAGGCCAAGGATGATCAGGGTAAAGGTGGCCATCCATTCAAAATTACCCCAGACCATTCCTTCGTTATAGCCGGAAGCAGCCAGCCCGACCAGATGGATGGTAGAAATGTTAGCCGCAAAAAGCGCGGCGCCCACTACCGGCCAGCTCAGCGATTTACCGGCTAAAAAATATTCCCGGCTCGACTGTCTAAATTTCCTGGCCGAGACCAGACCCACAATGACAATCCCGATTAAATAAACCAGAATGATTATCAGGTCCAGGAGAGGGATATTAAGCTTTATTCCAGGCATGAATAATTCTCCTCAGAGGAAGAAGTAGTCGGGAAAAAACCTGCTTAGAAGCAAGTTATTCAATTAACTAACTCTCTCTATCAACAGAAAGAGTGAAATAAGGTTTCTCTTTTGACCTATCCGCTTTTTTGTATTCCAGGTTGAGAACTTTCTGCATGATTAAGGAAACCGCTCCCATGACGGCCGCTTTCTGTCCAAAGGTCGCCGGCAGGATTTCCACTTCTCGGCTTATCTTGCTCAGAGCTCGTGCCTTAACCGTGCTGCGGACCGTATCAAAAAGGATATCCCCAGCCTGAGTCACACCGCCACCGATGACAATAGCTTCCGGGTTAAAAAGATTAATTAAAGCTGAAATGCCAATACCGAGATACTCGGCCGCCCGATGAAAAACATTCCAGGCTAAAACATCTCCCTGCTTGGCAGCCCTGGCTACCATCTCCGCCGTCAACTGCTCCAAATCTCCCTGGCACATGTCCAGAAGAATGCTTTTGCCACCGCTTTCCAGCTCCAGACGGGCAGCCCGGGCAATACCATTTCCAGAAGAAAGCGCTTCCAGACAGCCAAAATTACCGCAATAACACTGAATCTTGCTCTCTTTTTCCAGAGTGATGTGACCGAATTCGCCTGACATACCATGCGTGCCCAGGAGGGGCTGGCCGTTAACAATTATGCCGGCACCAATGCCGTAGCCCACATTGACACAGATAAAATTCTTATACTTTCTGCCGACCCCGTAGAACAACTCTCCCAGAGCCATAACCCGGGTCACATTATCAAAGCAGACAGGAACATCCAGCTTCTGGCCTAAGTAGCCCAGGATGTCAGCGTCATGCCAGTGAAAGTTCGGAGAGAATTCCACGATGTTTCTCTTTTTGTTAATCAAACCGGCCACCGCCATGCCAATGCCGTTAAGATGTTCTTGCTTTTTCCCGAGCTGGCCTTTCAGTTTTTCAATGACGCTGATGGTTCTGTCCATTACCGCCTTAAAGCCCTCTTCTACCTGGGTCGGGATTTTTTCCTCCGCCAGGATTTCAGCTTCCAGGTTGGCCAGCACGCCATAAATATTGGTGGTTCCGAGGTCAATGCCGATAATAAAATTATTATTGGGACAGAATCTCAGCAGATTAGGCCGGCGGCCGCCGTTGGAAGAACCGACACCAATTTCTTCCACCAGACCATCCTCAATCAAATCATCAACTATGCGGGAAACCGTCGGGGCGCTTAAACCAGTTCTCCTGGAAATTTCCGCTCGAGAAATAGAAGGATTATCTCTGATGAGCTTCAAAACCTTACGACTATTTAACTTCAGAATATACTTAGCATTAGCTGTTGGCGACATGGGCTTAAGCCTTCCTTTCTGAGCCTAATTATAGCTTTAACTGCCATTTTAAATAAAGAGATTTCCTTCAGAAACTATAGCCTTTCTCTTCATTCTGACCTGGGCATTCCTTAACCTATCATCTTTAGCCGCAGCTTTAATCTTCTTTTTTCTCTCTACATTATTTATAAAACCTGCTGTTGTCCCAGCCTGGTTTTTGTTTCTCAAATTCATGCTCTTCCTGACTTCTCTCTAACTTCTTCCACGTTCTACCGGCTCCCAAAGAATAAAAAAGTGGCCAGGGGAGGGAAATCCCCTCCCCTGCGCCATCAACTTAATTAACCAGTTAGAAGCGATACAGAACGGAGAATCTGATCTGTCTTGAACCAGAAAATCCTCTTAAGCCCGTGGAACCCGGAGTATAGGTACCCTGGTCGGTGTTTTCCCCAGCCGGACGCCAAGTTCCGCCCGGGTTTTTAGCGATGGTAAGGGTATAAGCTCCGAGTAAATTAAAGACATCCACGTAGAAACCAAGCTGGCCAGGACCAAGGTTAAAATCCTTCTGGAACCTGATATCAAGGTTATCATAAGCTTCATTTCTTCTGGTTCCCGGGGGTTCTACATAGATGGTATAGCCAACCATGGCGGCATTGTGTTCGGCAGCCCAATCGGCCGGTGGCAGCACCTTTACCGTTCTACCCCATGGAGAACCATCTATGTGCTGTAAAATAAAAGAGAACATAATCTGGTAGGGCAGATTAAACGTACCGTAAAGCTTTATGACTACCGGACGGCTGAAGGGCAATTCTCCGTAAGCGTTGACAAAGCTGTTGGCATTGGAAAAATTGCCAAAGGAGAAAGAGCTCTGGTAGCTAACTGGATAGTTTCCTTTGTTTTTAGAAAAGTTCACCGAACCACCCAACTGCCAGCCGTTGGACATTCTCTTGTTGAAATTGATTTCCAGGGAGTGATATTTCCAGCTGGCTTCAGGTACGTTGGTCAGACGGTAGAACTGCTCCGGCGCATCGTTGGACAGAAAATACATGGTAACTTCTTTTGCCGGATATATGCCGTAGGCGGGAACGGTGGTGGTAAACGGTATCCAGTATTCCGGAGCCCGCTCATAACTGTACCAGTAGCGGTTCGTTTCTTCGTCCCAGAGAACACTACCCAGCAGATGACCTCTGTTCCTGTAAATATAAGCAACGCCGACTTTCAGGTCTTTCACCAGTTCATGATCCAAACCAATATTGTATTCGTTTACGTAGGGTACTTTGACGTTGGGGTCAATTGATTTCAGGTAAGCATCCGAAACCATGGACAGAGGCGTTTCGCCATACGCCTCTTCGTACCTATCTATCGGAGGAGCATCCGGAAGGCCGTTGTTGTTAAGGTCCCACCAGTTAAAAGTAAAGGACCGCCAGGTTAAGGGGTACATGCTGGAAAATGTTCCGGTCGGGAAAGGCTCAGGCTGATGAGAAAATGAAGCCTTAAGAGCTGTCTTGTGGTTACCAAAAACATCATAGGTCAGACCAATACGAGGGGAGACAAAAACTCCGTAAGGGAAAGCATTGTCCCAGGTGGCGTAACTAATTTCATCATACGGGTTAATACCGTAGTATGGTTTAAAGTAGGTCTCTCCTATAGCCAGGGCTACCGGGTCTATAGCTGCACCTTTTGTTCTGCCCGGGCTCCAAGCTTTAATATGATCAAGTCTGACCCCGGCATTAATGGTCAACCTTTTGATGTTGAAAGAATCCTGAATGAAGCCACCGATTCGAGAGGTTATCCCGCATTCGTAGCCAGAACCGGGAGTGGCCCCCATGGCCAGATATTCAAGAAGTCCGTCACCGTATTCCGGGTCCGTGACTCCGCCATTCTGAGCTCTCCAGTAATAAGGACTTCCGTTGTAGTAATACCAGAAAAGTGGCTGCTTCATGTAGAAGCCCCAATCACCACGGTTCCTTTCCCACTCCAGACCGGCCTTTAATTCGTGGTTACCACCAAGAAAATTATCCACATACTTGGTCAGTGAAACGACTACGTCAACTTTGGGTTTATAAGTATATTCTTCGGGTCCAGTATTACCCCAGACATAGCCAGTATAATCATCAATAAAATGTGGTCCATCGGGGTTGGCTTCTTTGGTATTGGAGCCAGTCCATTTAAAATAAAGACCGCCCACTCTAAGGTTCAACAAGGTGTTACTATCAATGAACCAGGTCAGAGTTCCGGCGTAGTTAAGCCGGCGTGGCTTATTATGCTTGTTCGCTTCATTTGTCAGATACCAGCCGCTGTAATAATAGGGAACATCCTGCATGCTGTAATGACCCATCACTGAACCGCGAATGTTCTGGGCTAACTGGAAGGTAAGTTTTAGAAAGCCTACGTAATTAGGAAAGGGGCGGTCGTAGTTGTCATACTGTTTCCCGTTTATCACCGTAGGCCGGAAATCACCCGTATACTTTGAATTAATGTACCTGAATTCCGCCATGTACCAGAGCCTATCTTTAATGATTGCCCCACCAAGAGCGGCTGACCCATCGTAGGAGTAAACCGGGACAGAGGGCTTGGCTAACCTCAGGGTGGCCAGGTCTGGCTCAGGCAAATGTATCATAGCCAGATGCTTATTGGTGTAGTAGAAAGAAAATTCACCGGTCGTTTTGTTACCGCCAGATTTCATTACCGTTACCACCTGTCCGAAAGCAGAATTGTAATATTCAGCTGAGGTACCAGAAGTAATAAGCTCCGCTTCTTCTACCATGTCCCAGGCCATGCCCACATCAGTTCCTATGGCGGGCATATTCTGGTCAGGGTCAGTAGCCTGGATTCCCTCTATAGCGACTCCTGCTTCCCCTGAACCGCTCCCATAAATGCTTCTTCCAACCGTGCCCGGAGCTACTGTCAATATGGCACCAAAAGACCGGCTTAAAGGTAAGGAAGAAAGAGTTTCAGATGTAACCAGAGTTGATTTTGTGGAGCGGACCACATCCACGGTCGGTGAAGCTGCAGTTACAGTTACTTCTTCCTTCAGAGTTGAAGGCTTCATCTGGAGGTCGATAGTCACGATAGCACCGACGTTAACGATGATGCCCTTTCTGACTACCGTATCAAACCCATCCAGTTCAGCCTTAATTTCATAATCACGACCAGGAGGTAGAGCGGGAGCACGGAACATACCTGCCTCGTTGGTCACCGCCGTTATCTTGCCTTGAAGAGCTGGACCCGTAACAGTAATGGAGACGCCAGGAAGGGGCTGACCATTCTCATCAACTACTTTGCCTCTGATGGCCCCGGTTTGTAATTCCTGGGCACTAACTGAGAAAAACATAAAAAGCAAAAAACAGACCAAAAAACCCAAGACCTTTTTTTTGTATTTCATGTAAACCTCCTTCACGTTAACTTCATTATTTAACTTAAATAAGTTTTAGGGTAAATGTCAAGCATTTTTTTTATTTAATTTTTATCTGCTAAATTTTTAGGTAATTTTTGCAATTTCGGTATTTTTCTTAATATAATAAAGCAAAGGATGTTTGTTTTTAAAGGAGAATATTTCGATGAAAAAAACAACTCTATTTTTTTCTCTTTTTTTCTTCCTTTTTGTCCTCGGGCTTGCTCAGGAGCCTAAGCTTCACTGGAATTTTGAAAAGATAGAAGCCCAGAAAACCAAAGACATGCCAAAAGCCAATTTTAACCCGGAGATGAGCCCGCCTGTAGCCTACGTCATCAAGGGAAGAACTCTGGAGGCGATAAACGGGAAATGGGATTCACTGGAAGGAAACTTTTCTGTTGCTCCAGGAGTTAGCGGCCAGGGTCTCAGGCTTGATGGCTTCACCACCGCGGTTAGAGCCGCTGAGACTTCTCCGCTTAATATAAATAATGAATTAACCGTAGAAGCCTGGGTGGCGTTGGGCGAATATCCTTTAAACTGGTGTCCGGTTCTTACTACTGAAACCACTCAGGTTAATGGTTACCGCTTGCTGGTTGGTCCCTATGGCCAGGTCTCCATGGAGGTAGCAGTTGATGGCCAGTGGCGTTCAGCCACCACCGAAAGAGAAACTATCCCTCTGAGGAAATGGATGCATCTGGTGGGCACTTATAAAGCCAACTCTGAGGTTAAGGTTTATGTAAACGGAGAGCTGCGGGCCAGTTCTGCCCTTATTGGTCGGATGGAAAAACTCAAAGGAAATTATTTGCTGGGCATGGTAGCTTCGCCGGCCAAGCCATCTGATATTGTTAGTGAATACGGGACGCTGCCCGATTATTTTGGTTTGGAAGGGATAATAGATGAGGTGAAGGTATATGACGTGGCTCTGAGCGCAGATCAGGTAAAGGCGAAATACCAGCAGGTTAAAGTGTCTTCTCCGGACCTTCAACCCAAAAGACTACCGAAGCTTGAGCACCATCCGGGGAAGTTTGGGGCTTTTTACACCACGTTGAAATACTACCCTGCCTGGGACAATCTCTGGCCGGTGGGCGAACATGCAGATGTAGTGGTAACTTTTGATAAATCACCGGTTAAGCTTGTTTTCTGGCGCGGGACCCGCTACAGTCCGGTCTGGGTTTCGGAGAATGAGCTCTGGATGGCCGACCAGAGTGTTGAGGCCTGGAATAACGAGGAAGGTTGCTTTGAACACATGCAGGACAGACACTGCCGCCTGTCCAGTGTCAGGATTATTGAAAACAATGAAGCCCGGGTGGTGGTCCACTGGAGGTATGCACCTGTCAGTGCTTACGAGCACACCTGGAGGAGGAACCCAAAAACAGGCTGGGAAGTCTGGATTGACGAATACTATTATGTTTATCCAGACCAGACTGCTATCAGGAAAGTTTCCTGGAAGAAGGACACCCTGGGCGTCCCCAGGCAGTTCCAGGAATCGGAAGTGTTGCTGCAACCGGAGCAAAAAGTATGTGAGGTGGTGGAAAAGGATTTCGCTACAGTAGCCGATTATAACGGGAATAAGAAAAAAGTTTCTTTTGTGGAAGACCCGAGCAAACCACCTTATGGACCCTTCAACTGGGACAAGTTTTTCGACTACACCATTCAGCAGTTCAATTTTAAGGCCAAAAACAAGCCCTTCATCTGCTTTGAACCAGGCAATAAGATGTGGCTGCGCTATGAAAACCTGAAGGGGTATTGCCTTCATACCGGCTGCAATCACTGGCCGGTGGGACAGGCCAGATGCGATGGGCGGTGTGACGGCCGAAGCGGGGCAATGTTTGACCGGCCTTCCCACACCATAGGCTTTCCTATTTCTGACCCGGTCGTTCATGAAACAGACACCCGAGAATACTGGCATGGTCTTTATGGCATGAATGACCTGACCTTTGATGAAATAATAAAATTCGGTCGGTCCTGGGCCTATCCGCCCGAACTGGTAATCCAGGGTGATGGCTTTAAATCAGAAGGCTACGATAAAAGCGAAAGATGCTACAAGCTTTATAACCTCAGCCAGAAGCCCAAAGACTTACTCATCAGTCTCAAAGGTTCAAAAAATTCACCGCTGTTTAACCCGGCCATTTACGTGAAGAACTGGAATTCATCTGGAGCCAAGGTACTGGTGAATAACAAAGAAATAGAAGGCTGCCGCGTGGGAATAAACCAAACCTTAGAAGGTACAGACCTGGTTATGTTTGTTCCCCTAAAATCTGAGTCTGAAGTTCAGATAAAAGTTGTACCCGTTGGATAATTGAAATATCCAAGTAGAGTAAACAGTCTTGAAAAAATATTTTTTGAGCATTAAAACTCTGAATAAAATCATTTATACATAAAAACACAACTCAAGGAGAAAAAAGTGATAGAAAGGGAGAGAAAAAAGGATTCTAAAAAAATTAAGTCAAACATTATCAGCCTGGTATTTGTGGTCATTTTGTTATTTTCCTTGATGGCTGGCTGTAAGCAAAAGCCCAAGCAGGCCGTGGTACCCTATGAACCTGAAGCCTGGGTTCCTAAAGTCTGGAAATCAGAGCCTCCTGCGGGCTGCCCCTTCGAGCCTTCTAAAGATATAAAAGGAATTGCTTTTACTGGAAGGTATGCTACTTACACCGACGCTGACACCTGGTATCCATCCTGGGCCGATGACGGGAACATGTACAGCGGATGGACAGATGGAGAAATCGGAAAAGAAAGCTGCCATTCTTCTGGTGGAGCAAAAGCTCATACTGGAAACGCAAAAATCATCAGTGACGATCCTTTGAATCTGATCATCCAATCTTTGGGCACGCAGCCGGCTTCTGCCCTCCCATACGGCGGCCGGTATCCGAGTGCCAATCTCGTCTATAACGGAGTTTGGTATTACGGCACTTATGCCATAGACTTTGATTTCTCCAAACCCGAATACCCGGAAGAATACAGCTGGGCAATATGCGGTCCTGTTCCTGGCTTTAGGATCTCTTTTGACTACGGGAAGACCTGGATTCCCAGCCCGCTCTCACCCGAAAATCCACTTTTCCCTGAATCGGGCAAGAACGGCCATCAGGTAAAGATGGGTACTCCCCACTTTGTTGATTTTGGTCGCAATCTGGAATACTCACCGGATGGGAAAGCTTACCTCGTAGGTCATGGAGCTCTGGACAATGACCCAACCCCACGGGTAGCCGGTAACAGCTGGATTGCCGGGGATGCGGTTTACCTGGCCCGGGTGACTCCCTCTCCTCAAAACATTAATGACCCCAAAGCTTATGAATTTTTTGCCGGTTTTAATTCAGAAGGAAAACCAATCTGGTCCAAAAATTTCTCTGAGATAAAGCCTTTGTTAGTCTGGGATGATCACATGGGATGCACCACCATTACCTATAACGCTCCTTTACACAAATATTTAATGTGTATTGTTGATGGCTGGCCGGGTGTTAAAAACATGAATTCTTACATCCTGGAAGCGGATGAACTTACCGGACCTTATAGATTGGTCACCTACATGAGGGATTTCGGTCCTCAGGGCTATTTTCTTAATTTCCCCTCTAAATTCATCAGAGCTGATGGCCGAACGCTTTATCTTTCTTATTCAGCTAATTTTCATAAAGATTACTTTGCCAATCGGGCTATCGCCAATCCACTCGGCAGCCGTTATGCCTGGTGCCTGCATGAAGTCAAGCTTCTTGACGAACAGACTATGAATTCACTGGTCAATATGAAACAAAAGGACCCCATTAAGAGCGAAAATAATATTGCTCTTCGGGCTCATGTTAGTGTTTCTTCGGTTCAGGAAAAAAGCAAACCTATGACCGAGGTCCCCCAGTTTTTCGGTGAAGGAGCAGTGGACGGAGTCATTGAATATCGGGACGAAATAAATCAGCATGAATGGGTCAGCCAGGAAAAATCAACGGCGGTAATTCGTCTGAGCTGGGACCAACCTGAAACTATCAGCAAGGTCTGGCTTTTTGACCTGCCCAATTTAAAAGATCACGTTCTCTCCGGGCTGCTGGTGTTCAGCGACGGAAGCTCCCTTAGAGTTGACGAGTTGCCCAATGATGCCAGAGCAGCCAGAGAAATTTCTTTCCGACCGAAAAAGATTACCTGGCTGGCTTTTATCATTGATTCTGTCTCTAAGGAGACCAGAAATGCCGGCCTGGCGGAAATTGCTGTTTTCAAATGGCGACCAAATGCTCATCAATGAAAGATAAGCTTAGTGGATGAGCTCCTCTGGAGCCGGCGTCAATTTTCAGCTCAGAGGATGGTCTAATTTTTTTCATATTAATTAGCCTTAGCCGGTTCTTGGCGAACAACAATAGGCACGTAGCCTACTTCCAGACCAGATGGTGGAGTTACAATCAGAGCCGGGTCAATTTTGACCAGCCGACCGTAAGACGGTGGCGCCATGTAATCACGGTCAATCGGCCAACTGGCGTGGATTTTTTCCACCAGGCGCTGCAGCTTCTCTTTTTTCACAGCTGACCAATGGTATTGTTGGAAAGCAGGTTGATCAATAAACCTATACCAGTAATAGGTTACGATTGAACCATCAGCCAGCCTGGCTTTATATGGCCCAGCCTTCGGACCGGGGTTTGTCCACGCCCCTTTCGAGGGAGAAGTATAAGGATTACCCGGCTTGGCCAGCTTGAATCTCTGCTGTATCAGTCCAGTTTCAGAAGGAACTTTTGCCTCCGGAACGGCCTGGTATTTTTTCCCATCATAAGCATAATACTGGGGGAAAATGCCCATCTTATCTTTAATGTTTGTTTTCCACTGAAGTCCCCAGCGGTTTCCGACAAAAATTCGGGTTTCAAAAAAACCATTTTCACCTTCCACCCCAGTGATTTCTTTACCGACCATGTCATACCGGGTCTGCCTGGCCACAAGTACCGGTCTTATAGTTCCTCTCTCCTCAAATTTGCCAGAACAGTAAATACCCTTATCCCGCCAAGCTTTGAAGGCTTCATACAAAGCTGCCTTGGAGTAATAAGTCACATCCTCAACCATGACGGTCCTTCCTTCTTCATCTACCGGAAACTGCAACTTGGGCAACTTGGCATATATTGTCCCCGTTGAATCCTTAGCCTCAAACCTGGGCACAGTGTTAATCTCAATTGCCCCACCACCTGCTATCCCCGGTCGGCTGTCAAGCCCCCGTCCATAGAGAAATGGATAATGAAATAATTTGGCAATCTTGCTCCAGGTCTCCGGAATAAAAAAGGCTATCGGTCCCTTAAAATTGGCCGCACTTAAAAAACACGTCCAGCTCTGGTCCCCCGTCGGAAGCTCCTCAGTCTCCGGGTCTGTAAACGGTAGAGCCATCCAGGTATAACCGATAAATTCTCCGTTGGGACACCCTTCAAAAGTAATACCATCCGGTGGAATCAGCAGACGATTGCTCAGCTGAGCAATGCCCAGCCTGTCATCCGGCAGAGCTTCATCACTGTAAAAAAATGACCAGCCCGGGGAACCAACCTCATAATCATAACACTGAGGCGTGCCGTTCATGCTGAACTTGGGCGGCCCGTAGCGAAAATGATTCCCGGCCCAATAACCTACTCCACCTTCAATGGTTTGAAAAACCGAACTCCAGGTCGGACCGCGCGGGGCCCATTTTCGGGCAAGAGTACCCTCGGGGCAGAGCGGCGTTGTCTTGTTATCAGAATTATCGGGAATAATCCAGGTACTGGGCAAGCCTATCTGAAACCCGGCCAGGGGCTCATCAATCAAGGGCCAGACCGCTACATAAAAGCCGATCCCCGCCCCGTATTCTTTGGGAATCGGCTCATGATCAAAGCTGATGTAACCATGAAGTCCATTTTCCTTCTGGGCAAGCTGAAGCGATTTTGGTTTGAAGGCTGCACTCAACAAGAAGGGCAGGAGCAGCAGCAAAATTGCTGCCATTTTAATAACGGAAAAAGACTTTAACTTTTTTAAGACCATTGTCATCTCCCTATTTCAATTTTCATATTTTTGTGTAAATAAATTTTTTTCATAGAGGCAATCAACCAAAAGGAAAGAGTTTATGAGGGAATACCGCTCTTCCCGGTGTAAATCCCAGATAAAACCGCGGTCAGAAAAAAACTTTTTTCCGCCTGCTAAAAATGAACAATCAAACTTAATAATGTTTTTCCCATCTCTAATTAAATTTCTCATGTAGCTCCATCCACCGGAAAATTTTCTTTTCTTCCGGGCAAATAGATTCGTCAAAACCGGACCGAAAACCGTATTAACCTCTTACCGGAGCGCTCCTTCCTTCCTGCTGATAGCGCTCGAGCAGTTTTTTGAGATGATCAACCACCTCTGGTTTTTTATCCCAGAGATTGTTTTGTTCAAACGGGTCATCTTTCAAGTTGTAAAGCTGACCAGGAGTTCCGGGCCTGGGAGGTTGGCCTTCCGGGGGCATCCAGCCACCGGAAGTTTGATTGTCCAGGACCAGCTTCCATTCACCCTGGCGAATAGCCAGCGTTCCATCTTCAGACTGAAAAACCAGCGCTTCCCGGATGGGTTTTTTATATTTTTCTCCAAAAATAGCCGGAGAAATATCATAGCTATCAGGTCCAGCTTCCAGAGATAACTTCAGCCCGGCAAGCGAGGCAAAAGTGGCCATCATATCCGTCAGACAAATTGGTTCATCAGAAACGCTACCAGGTTTGATGCGTCCGGGCCAGCGGACAATAAACGGAACTCTATGACCGCCTTCCCAGATGTGAGTTTTGTAGCCACGCCACGGTCCAGCTGATTTATGTCCTTTTATTCCAGGATGGGGGCCGTTATCGCTGGCGAAAATGACCATCGTTTTGTCATCAATTTTTAATTCTGCCAGAGTTTTCATCACTTCTCCCAGACACCAATCAGCCAGCACCACCAGGTCCCCACGTGGTCCATCTCCGCTTTTGCCTTTAACAAAATCGGGCGGCAACCAGGGAGTGTGCGGCGAGGATAAACAAAGCTCAACAAAAAATGGCTTTCCTGGAGATTCACTCAGGCTCCGCTTAATAAAATTGATTGCCTCCCTGGTAAACTCCAGGTCCACCTCTTCAATCTTGAAGTCCGGAGCAGCCCAGCCGGGCCGAGGGCTCCCTTCTTCGCCGCGGCTCATATCGTAATACTCTGATATTTTATGGGTCGGAATCTCCTTGACCCTGTCTCCAACAATAAAGGTAAAGGGACCATCCATACCTGAACAGGCGGCAGTAAAAAAGGCATAATCAAAACCATGGTCCAGGGGACCTCCGGAAACTGCTTTAGAAAAATCTACGTTCATCCCTGTTTCTGGAGGCGCATCCTGCCAGGACCCACGATAAAGCCGCTCCCCATCTTTCCAGGTCGGCCTAAAGCCATTGGCTCTGGTCCAGTTCAGACCAAGATGCCACTTGCCAAAAAATCCGCATTTATACTGCTTCTTTTTCAGAAGAGTAGCCAACGTTTCACGCTCTGGTTCAATAAGAGATGGCGTGTACCCACCAACAACACCTTTTTTCAGCCATGTTCTCCAGCAGTATCTTCCGGTCAGAAGGCCATAGCGCGTAGGAGTGCAAACGGCAGCCGGGGAGTGAGCATCTGTAAACCTTATGCCCTCTTTAGCCAGTTTATCAATGTTCGGAGTGGGTATCAAAGACTCAGGATTGTAGCAGCCGGCATCTCCATAACCTTGGTCATCAGTTAAAACAAAAATGATGTTCGGAAGCTCTTCTTTTTTAAAGCCAATCAGACTTGAATAGATGTCAGAGTTATTTAGAGCCAGTAAAGCTGCACCCACACCTGCAGCCCTGACGAATTCTCTTCTTTTCATTAAATTTTTCTCAGGATATAATAAATTTATATCATTTCTTAATTTAAGAAACTTTTACTGGCCAGTCAAGAACTATTTTTTAACCAGATTAAAACCGCAGGTTGTTCTATTAGTAACACCGGGCTGACGACAGATGAGTTCTAGTAGGTGGCGGATAAATTATAAACTATCGCTTAATTTATATTTTTGTGCTTCCGACTTTTAAATAGGCAAACTCGGAGTATCATAATTTTCAATGACCAAACAGAGGATTCAACGATGGAGATTTTAAAAGATGGTCTGACAGGGACGTTTTGTATTCTGTTGAAATTACTTCAATTGGCTTCGTTATCAATGAGTTAGCCAAGATTCAAGTTAGGTTTAAGGAAGGAGGAATCTCTAATTTTTACCCGTAATATAGCCGGATGAGCTTTAATTTTAATTCAGCCCTTAAAATCGCCTCTCTCCCGAAAAATTTATTGTTTTTTAAAAATGCCTATTTTTTCGGTCTCTACGTTTTTAGATTTGGACCCGGCTTGAGAAAGTTTCTAATTTTTATGAGGGAATAAGTTAATTTTATGATAAACACCTAGAAAATTCTGTTTCACCCTGCTGGCCAGATCCATGATTATCTGGCCCTGCACCGGGAAAATCTTCAGCGGTTCATTCTTCACCTTTGAAAATCTGCCTTTTTTCAGCAGCACGGTGTAATTCCAATTTTTAAATTGGCAGGATAATTTATCAGGTTCCACGCTTAAAAATGGTAACTCCGCTTCTTGAGCGCTGTTCAATTCCAAGCACCAGTTATCTTTGATCCTGCCACTGGCCGAAATAGTCAGTGATTTTTCATCAAACCTGATAAGAATTTCTCCCGCCGGAGAATTAGTCGGCCAGCGCACCAGAAGTTCGCCCGCTGGCGAATCGTTCACCACCAGGTTATCACCTTTTAACTCTTTGCCACCCTCGGATTTGAACCTCAGACCGGCAATTGTCTTGACCGAGCTCCAGTAAAAGCCATCCACCAGCGGCAGGGTATAATAAAAACACTGGTTTGATGTTCCGGGTTTTTTAAAATAATCAGAGACCACGTTTTCATCAAAAAGGTGAATATCTCTGAAGCGCAGAGTTCCCTGTTCCCAGAGCAGATTGGCCCTGTAAAATCTGGAGTTAAACCAGACGGTTTTCAAATTTTTTTCAGAATGGTCCTTAAGAACTACGACTGAAGTTGGCGGAGTAACCTGATAATTTTCCTTAAACCACTTTCCTGTTTCACTGAGGGTCTGCAGGACGATTTTCCTGTTTTTGACCAGTTCATCTAAAATCTTCATTTGAATTTCGTAGCCTCGGGCCATTCTTTTCCAGGTAAAGGAATTCTCCTGTCCGACCTGGACATAGGCATAATTCAGGGCTGGTTCGTTCACGAACCAATCAAAATACCACCGACACCATCTCTCATCGCCCCCACCCTTCTCATACACCGGTTCAAGAGAGATAACATGCTGGTTCCCGGTGCCTAGACCGCTGTCATACTGATGAATGGGATCGCTGCCCAGCATACGGAAAATGGGGACAGGAATTTGCTTTTCCTGGCGCTGGGCAGGCATGTAAGCATTGACCAGGCTCGGATAGTAACCACCACTCCAGTAGCCGCCCCACAAAGTATATCCATCTGTCCCTACCTGGTCCTTACAATTACAGGAAGCTACAATTCCATACTTGTCGTGCATGTATTTCAAGGAATGGGCGTCAATGAACCAGGAACCAACGGATTTTGGGTAGCTACCAAATATCTTCTTAAAATCTTCCATGTAGGTATCAACGAGTTTTTCCCTTTCTTCTGGCGTATAGCCAGTGGCAAAGCCAACATCAGCATGCCAGTCCCAGGGAAACCTTCCACGCCATTTCATTCCGCTTTTCTCCACCAGAGGTTGGGGTATTTCCCACCAGGCTCCAACCTCAAACTGGTCAGCCGGCAATTCCTTCATCAGTTTCTGATAGCGGGGGTCAATAAGGGCATCATACTGGAGAAGAAAAGTGGCTTTGAAATTATACTGCTTTATGATGTTAATCTGCTCCACCACTGTCTGGTAGAGAACTTCCTCGGTTATCCAGTCAATTCGTGGTTCGCATTGCCGGACAAAGTTTATTATGTTTACAATCCGGGGCGAGTAATTTTGACTATCCGCTTTTTTACCATGGCTGATTTTAACCGAGCCTGATAATAACGAGAGACACGTAAGTATCATCAAAGCCCGCTTTACTTTTTCAACCTTCTTAGTCATTTTTATCCTCATAATAAATTCAATAAACTTTTTTGCACTTTATTCTCATTTCCGTTTATTTCCAGAAGAATGTATCCGGATTTTTTTCTGCCGAGCTATAGAAAATAATTGTTCAAGCCAGGACTTTTCACCTCAGCTATCATTAACAAATACTACCTTCCCAAAACGGCCTCAAGTAACCCAATCTCCGCTAAACAAAAATTGACACTATGTTAGCCCTGACATATTTTTATTTATCCGAAAAATCTACTCCTACCTCTATGGCCGGTGGAAGCCTGACCGGTCCCAGGAGGCCGGCTGGATAAAGTTCCCAGTTAGACCTGATGTTAGTGCGGCAGAATCTTTTTTCCGGCGGAAGTTGCAAATCACCACAGAGACGATTGCTCCACATATTCCTGACTTCAATTTTAACTTGATTGGAGCCTGGTTTAAGGAGATGGGTGTGTTGTTCTTCAATCTTGCTGGAAAAATCCTCGTTTAAGGCAAC
>Ga0272448_1001502_pt1 | contig 31128 bp, 29 predicted proteins | sample YNPCB0191_FD_202220 | JGI IMG/M metagenome (GOLD analysis project Ga0272448, IMG submission 202220) | Hot spring sediment microbial communities from Yellowstone National Park, WY, United States - YNP-CB-019-1 | ecosystem: Environmental > Aquatic > Thermal springs > Hot (42-90C) > Sediment...
TATGACACCGCCCATGCCCACGAAAGCCGCTGCTCCAGCCAAGGCTATGGCGGCTAAAAGCAGGGTGTACTCCACAATGTCTTGAGCGCTTTGCTCGGCTATAAATCTTTTCACATGGAACCTCCCAACCCTAACGTTGGCCGACCCTGGCGACCGGGTATGCCGATTTAGGTACCGGGAGCGCCGCTTAAGAAGCCGGCGCCCCCGGACCTCCCTGTTCGTTTGGCAGCCGACGCGTTAGCTGCCAGCCGCAGCCGAAGTGCTAGCGGTGCTCAGTTTAGTGTTCGCTACAGACCAGATCCCGCTGATGCTACCTCCAGCGTTGATAAATAACGCAGCCGAGGCCAGAGCAACAAAGGCCAGAAGCAGCGTGTACTCGACGATGTCCTGGCCTTGCTCGTCTCGCAAGAAATTCTTCAACATTTTCATAGTGATTCACTCCTCATGTGATGTTGTGTGACCCTCAGGTCACCGCTTTGAACTTTCGTGGTCGCGCGACCACGATGAATTTCCCCGTCATTGCTGACGGCGGAATACCGCTGGCTCCCTTGTTCAGCCGCCGCTGCGCGCCGGAACACGATGGCCACTCCGTCGTCATAAACCAGTTGCCACCGGGAAGACAATTTCAGCGCGCGCGCCAAGGGAGCATCGACCGGCAGAAGCATTGTGCCTATGCCGTACTGGTTCAAGGTCTGCTCCCAGCCATACCTCAACTCATTCAGGCCAAGGTATTTTTCGGTAAATTCCGGCCCGTAAAAATCAAATCTGCCGTCGACAAAAACTTTTGCATTGGGATACAAGCTGTAGATCAAAAAATCGCCCCATTCATCGATGGTGTAAACATTGCCAGCAACCTGGGGACTGCGCAAAACCTGGAGCGCTGCCGCTGGATATCTTTGCGGATCGTATTCCGCGCGGAAGATCCATGGGGGATTAGGCGTAAAAAATACCGCCGATAGAAGCACCGCCGCCACGGCACTCGTCGCATAGACGCGCGGCAGACGATCCAGCGCGTCAAATCCCGCGCCGTAATCGAGCAAGCTCCGGGCAGCCTTTCTCAGCCATTCAGGCGCGTGCGCCCCGACCAGCAGCTCCAGCCATTCGTAAAGCATGTTCGCCACAGGCGGCGCAGCGATCAGCAGGTAGATCGGCATATTGCGGACCGCAAATAGGCCAAGGTGAGCCCACACTGCCACAAGCAACGCCTGCGCGAAACGTTTGCGGTAGACGCACCATGCCGCCGCCACAGCGCCGAGTAACAGCATGGGTTCATACCAGAGCGCGAGCACAGTCTGGAAGCTGGTGGATTGATATTCCTGGATGTACCGTAGGTAGAAATTTGAAGAAGTCAGGAAACGGTAGACGTGAGCGTGGAGGTGATACCCATAAGGGTTGAGCAGGCTGGCGCCCACACAGCCCGCCAGGGCCAGCAGGTACGGCTTTGATTGGGCTAGCAGGGCTTTGGTTCCGGTGCGCTCTGACGCTAACAACCAGGACGCAAACTCCCCCGCCACATACGCTCCAATCAAAATCATGCCTACCAGAAAGCCCCCGTGGAGATTTGCCCACAAAACCATCAGGAAAGGAAGCAGAATCAACCGCCGCGTTCGCCCTTGGCGCGCGTCCTCGAGTATCCAGTAAAAAACCACTGTGAAGAACAATGTGAATAGGTGGGGACGCGCCAGCCAGTGCATGGATGATCCGGCTGTGGCCATAAGAGTCACTCCAATGGCGATGAAGGGGTTCGGACATGCGCGGCGGGTTAAGCGAAACAGCAAAGCGAAAGTGAAGGACAGCAGGATCATGCTGGCGACCGCCACAGCAGCCAGCCCTGCTTTCTGGTGCAGCCAACCGAACACGACATCCCAAAGCCACTCCCAGGCAAACCATGGCTGCCCGGGCTTGGAGAAAGAGAAAATATCGTGGTCCGGGACCCGGCCGTGCTCCATGATCCACTGCCCGGTACGGATGTGCCAGCCTGTATCGCCATCGCCAATCAGCAGCTTCGCCCCTTGCCCACGTCCGAAAAGGAACACTAGTGGCATGATGAACGCCAGGTCCGTCAGAGACGGAAGGAAGCGAGTCAGCAAGCTGTTTTTGGCGTCACTCATCTCGTTCTGCCCTTTTCACAGCGTCCCTTTCCGCAGCACCTCTTGCTAATCAGAACTGAATTGCCTCCTGAGACGAAGCAACAAAGGTGAATTTTCCAAACTGCTGTGTCCCTTTCGTGCCAGGCCAGAACATGGCGATGGCGGAATAGAAGGGGTAATAGCCCGTAATCGTGATGTACATCCCCGGCTGATTGTTGGGGTACGTAGGCCAGTTCTGGTTCAGGGTCCAACAACCGGAGCTCACAAGGTCCGGCATGCAACTCACCGTGGAATTGTTTGCGCGCAAAACCACGCCTAATTCTTGCGGGATCAAGCCAACACCGGATTGTTGAATCCGGCTGACCACGTCCCGCACTGTGATGGCGCAGCTATTCGGGGAGGTATAACAATTTTCTCCGTGCACCATAGCATATCGAGCGCCTTCTTTTATGGCATATGCCAGCGTGTGGTATAGCCACATGCCGCGGGCAACCTCGAAGATGGAAATGAGCACAAAAATCATGGGAATTCCCACAAACACAAACTCGATCATGGCGCTGCCTCTCCGATGTCGATTCGTGTTCTTCATAGCTGCTCAATCCCTCAAACGCATTTCCACAGTGCGCGTAAAAGTGAACTGGTGCGCCAGGATTCCCGGGATTGGAATCATCGGAATGGTCTTGTAAGAAAGCGTTACCCGGGAAGCAGGAGCACCGTCAGCCCCTGTGACGGCCTGGGCTGTCAAACTCACAGTAGCGTTATTACAATTAGTCACTTGGCCGTTTTTTACATTTGGCAGCCAACGCAACTCCTCAAGCACGGCCAGGCATGCCCCGGCGGCGTCGGCAGCCACGCTGGAACCCGAACTGGTGTATAACGCGGCTACCCGTGCAGCGTTTTGCGTCGCAATAGCCGCATAAGCGAAAAACCCGAAATCGAGGACGCCAACGAACAGGAAAAAGATCCATGGCGCCATCAGAGCCACCTCAACCACGGCATGCCCTGCCCGGTGGCGGCCCTTATTCCTCGTGTCTGTTGAATCCCTCTTCGCCATAGCTTCACCCCGAAATTTGGGAATGTTTACATCAACAGTTCCCTGAGGTTCGCCTCAGCTTTCCCCCTGCGAACGGGACTATTCGTTGCGCAGCTTTCAAAACGCATCTTATAGATTTTCAATGCGATTCTCTGCGCGCCGTTATCCGCAACCGAGGTCCGCACCACCGTGGCCTGACATTGCATGCACTTGCGCCCGAAAGCGTGGTTGGCCGGTAGGTCTATCTCAACCAGGACCGGCGCCCCAACTTCGGGGAGCTCGGTACAGCGCTCCTTTTGGTTAAGAAGGATCAAAATGTCAGACCGACTCATGTTTTCTGTTATCCCTTGTAAAGCCTTCCAGCTATTCGTCGGTGACAAGAGGCGGCATTGCAGATTGATGTCTAACCTCACACTGCCCCGCCGCTCCATCGTGTTACTCACTTTAGCGGCTATGCATCCTATGTATCAAGACCGTAAATAGGTAGCATCCGCTTGTTTACTAAGGTTAGCATCGGACTAGTATCCGTGCGCCCCAAACATCCTTTTCGATAAATGTTTTGGCGGGCCGCCGCGCCCCAGAACCCGGGCTACAACCGGATATTATAAAATTAACCTGGAATTAAGCGAAAAAACCCTGGAATTTCAGAGAATACCCTGATATACTAAGCGCCATGCGCATTTTTTGGAAAGCCTCAGATTGAGGGAGCCAGTCTGCTAGGCGAGGTTTCTAAACTGCGCATTACATTTGCTATGAGGAGCGCCCAATATGCCAGCTTCCAAAAAGGGAATACCCCCGGTCCGGTTATTATTGTTCACTGACGAACCGGTACTCATTAGTGGTTTGCGTTCCTTGTTTTCTTCTCAGCAAGAGATTGAACTGAGCGCCGTCTGCTCCGTGGCAACCCGGTTGGCGGCAACCACAGCCCGCATCAAGCCCGATGTTCTCCTGCTGGACATGCTTCCGGATTTGACCTTTAGCCTTCTGGTGGATATGCAACGCAAGATGCCAGAGGCCAAGATGGTGCTCTGGGTGCGCTCGATATCGACCGAACTGGCATACCAAGCAATCGAGCATGGCGTGCGGGGAATTGTGCGAAAGACTCTTCCTCCGGAAACTTTGCTGAAATGCCTGCGCCTGGTGGCAGAAGGCGGCATGTGGTTTGAAGAAGCATTGAAAAACAATTTCATGAGTATGCGAACGGTTTCTTTGACCCGCCGCGAGAGCCAGCTCGTCAGCCTGCTTTCCCAGGGCTTAAAAAACAAGGAAATCGCCACCAGCTTATTCATCTCTGAGGGTACTGTTAAGGTCTACCTTTCCCGGCTGTTTCACAAATTGGGAGTCAAGGACCGCTTCGAACTAGCCTTGTACGGCTTGAAAAATATGCCAGTAGGTGAAGGTCCTTTCGAGATTCCACAGACTAGAACGGCATTTCTACCCCAAAAAAAAGAGGCGGGGGCCGCGCAATTGCTCCGGTCTTTGGTTTTGGAGAAAACAGCAGCTGGGTTGTCAGGCTCTGGCAACCCAGCAGATTCCTGAGTATAGGCCTCCAACCCGCCGGAATTTGGTAGTTTTGTAGGGGGATATGGAGGAGCTTTCCATTTTCGGGTTGATAGCCAGAGCATTGGGCATTGCTGCAACTCCGGTAAAACTGGAGCCTGAGCTCTTCGAAAGCATAATCGTCCCCCCTCAACGGCGCTGGGGATGCTTTTTGGCATCCATCGCCGCGCACACCCTCTTTGTTTACGTGGTCTTACCTTTGGCCTATTTGCTGCCAGAGGCCGCAAGTTCCCAGGATCAAAAGTACCTGTTAGCCCTGCGCCCGTTGCAATTGCAAATTCCCGACCACCTGTATTTCAGTTCGCCCCTAAGGATGGAGTTGCCACCACCCGTGTCTCAGCAGCAACGGAGGCTGAAAGCACGGCAGCTTGCGGTTCAGCCCCAAGGAGAAGAACAAGCGCGGGGCTCATCCACCCGTCAGAAATCGCCGCCAAGGCGATTTCGGCTGCCCGATGTGGCAAGGCGGCCGTTTTCCCCACAAACGCTGATTCAACCTGACCTGCCACCCGAACTCGCCTTGCACGCCCGAGTGAGGCTGCCGCAACTGCTTCTTTCCCCCCCTGCATTGCCACGGCCGCGTCCCAGAAGGTTTGTGCAGCCAGGGTCGAGTCCTCCCCCTGATATTGCTCCAAAGAAGCCCGATGCTCCACCGCCGGTGATAACTCCAGCAGCAATACCTCAGGAAATTCTGATCCCAACCATGCTGGCCGGTCCTGAACACGCAGCGCTTCGGCTTCCCCGGCCCACGATGCCGGTCAAGATCTTTGCGCCCCCTTCTGCGAGTGCATCCAGGCTTTCCGGCAATGGCAGTTCTATTAGTCCAGCGGTTGGTGAACCTGTACACGTAGTAGCCTATTCCACCAATCCGGCGCTCCTGACAGATAAAGTCCTCGTACCGCCAGGTAACCAGATTGGCCGGCTTCCCGGTCCTCCTCCCTCGACAGACCCCGCAGCGCCCGTAGGCATCCCCGTGGGAGGCGACTCATTATCTGCCGGGACGGGAGAACAAGGACGAAGTTCAGCAGATGGATCAGGGAAGGGCGCAGGGGGGTCTGGCAACAGAGGACGTGGCGGAGGGGCAGCAGGAGTGGCCAACAGAGGACATGGTGGAGGTCCAGGAGAAATAGGTGGGACAGGTCCTGGGGTGGGGGTGGGCGTAAGCGGATCCGGAGGATTTGGGGGTGGCCCTGATGGTTGGGACGGAGGAGGAACTATGGCGGCGGCGCTTTCGGCACCTCCAACAACCGTACTCAATTACACGACACCCATACGCATCGAGCATCCAGCCAATGGAGTTTTTGACGTGATCGTCTCCCAAACCTCAGTCGACGAAGCCCTACCCGAAAGCGCCGGGGCCCTTTCCGGAAAGCCCGTTTACACTGTCTACGTGCAAGTAGGCGCTCCGCGAGCCTGGCTCCTTCAGTATTGCGTTCCGAAAGGGGTCGAAGAGGAGCCACGGGTGGTTGGAGGAGCCGTATATATTGGCAAACCGAGTCCCTTGAAGGCTCCCTTCCCTTTGGTTACCGTCCTGCCCCCAGTGGCTTTGGAGCCGCGAACCACCTATATCATGGTGCATGGTTTCGTCGACAAGACTGGCCAGTTCCAAGACTTGAATGTCCTGCGAGCACCTAACGATCGTGTTAAGGGGCTATTGCTGCCCCAACTGGTACAGTGGCGCTTCCGACCTGCCACCAGAAACGGGGTCCCGGTGCTGGTAGAGATCCTGCTTGTCATCCCCCCCACGGAAAGCTGAGCCCTTAGAGACGGTTCCGGGCAGGTCATTCCGTGTATGCGGCCTTCAAGGGCCTTTCGTCTCCTCTTGGATTTCTGACACCGCGCCATCTACATCCTCTACTCTCACACTCAACCCCTTGCGCCCCATGAACTCACTCTCTGGAATGTCAAACCGGACAGCCACCATACGATCCATAGATTGCTTGGCGTAGATCTTCGTACGGATGGTCAGGGTGTCATTGAACTTCTGGCCGAGGATGGGATAGTACTCGAAAAGGCGGCGCGCATCGATTTCTGAGATGGGGGAACTCTCCACCCGACTTCCTGCCTTATCTTCCAGATACACGTCCACGCGCCGAACGACAAACGGGTAATCTGAGGGATTCACAAACCGGAAATCGATGACTGCGACGCAACTGCCTCCTTCCACCGGTAGTGTGCGTACCTTGAGAATTCTTCCGCGGAGCTGTATATTCGCTCCTCGCGTGGTATACAGGAGCAGACCCACGGCTACAGCCATGATTACTACTCCAAGGGCGACGTAAGGAATGAGCGATCTTCTCAAGTCAGGACGCCTCTACAATGCGCAGTATTTCCTTCATCGATTCATGTGAGGCCTGAATCTGCCCCGGCCCAAAAATATGCGTTTCTAAGGACACACAACCCTGGTAGCCATCCCGCTCCAGGGCATGAAAGATGGTGGCCCAGTCCAACCTCTGCGGACCAGGGAGCACACTTCTACCCTTGATGTGAATATTCCCTATACGACCAACGGGCAGCAACCAGTATCCGTCCGGATACGGTGTTTCCTTATGGCTGATTCCGTTCAGAACATCCCAATTGATCCCAACCCAAGGGGAAGGCAACAGTTTCATCAGCGCAGCCAGTTCGGCGCAAGTGCTCACGTTGCAAGAATTTTCGTTTTCGACCAGGAGATGGATACCTCGCCGCCCGCTGACTTCCGCCATTTCAGCCAAAATTTCGGCTACGCGCGGCAAGATGGTGAGCGGCTCGGCAACCCGCGAGAATGTGAAAATACGAACCTTGTCTACACCGAGGATTTCGGCAGCCATCAAGGCGCGATTCAGTTCTTCCATACGACGCCTGAAGCGTTCCTTGTTCCGCTCAGCTCTCATGGCTGCTCCCATCCCGCCGCCAGTTTCTCCGCGTGTGCGCTCAAAACCCGGCAACGGGAATTTGAGCATCGAACTGTCCAGGAAGGAAACCCGAATGCTGTTTTGCTTGAATTCGGTGGCTGCTTGACGCAATTCCCCCTCGGGTAAGAATGCATATTCGCCTCCACGGCCGGGCACCTCACGCAGTTCAGCCCACCGAAGTCCATAACTTTTAAGGAAATCGATGGCCCCGGCTGGGTTACGCGCGATCTCATCAGTAATAGCGCTTACCCTGTCCCGGTTAATGGGCCGGTGGGCGCCCGGGGGTTTGTAGGCAACAGCCGCCGCAAAAAATTTTCGCCGAGTGATCATAAACAACTAATCCCCCAAAAACCGACCATACGGTTGAAGGCGGCTGACATTGTCGCAGACAGCCTTAATGGCGGCAGTCACCGGTATGGCCAACACTAAACCAGCTGCCCCCCATATTACTCCCCATAGCATGAGGGCAACCGTCACAACCAGAGGATTAAGATGCACCCTCGATCCCACGATCTTCGGATACAACAGATTCAGCGCAATCAAGTGCATAACAGCCACCACCGTGGCGAGTAAAAGATAAGCTGGCATAGTCGTATATGTGGCCAGCGCAGCGAATAACGGAGGCGCCATGGACAACGGCAGGCCGATATAGGGTATGAGGCTGAGTACGCCGCTCATGGGGCCTATCAGCAGTGGATACGGCAAGTGCATGAGCCAGAAAACCAAGGAACTTACACCGGCAAGCATCAATCCCAAAGCGAAGTTACCCACAACAAACGCCCTAACCATGGTGGCAATGCCCTTGAGGCTATTGCCCGCCACCACTCTGTCTTCCCCCTCGAACAATTGCAAAAAGCTGTAATAAATGTGGTCTCGCCAGCTCAGCATGAAGTACACCAAAAAAGGGACAAACGAGGCCATTAGGACCGTTCGATACACAAGTCCCAAGTGAGAGTAAATGTAATCCACTAGAGGTGTCCGCTCGGGAAGGATGCGGACTTCCTGGATAGGCGGGGGACCGGCAGGGACAGGAACCTCCACGGGCTTACGCCGTCCCCGCACCCGCGCTGCTGGCGTAGGTGTGGGTGCAAGACGCTGTTCCAGCTCTTCCTTACGCCTCGGGACCAGCAGCTTATAGGCGCTTTGCTCCATTTCATCTACCTTCTGAATCACCGCCCCCGCCAGTTCACTGATTTTCTGGCTGTAGACGGGCAATTCTTGGTAGAGACTTGCGAGCTGCGTGTAAATGGCTAAGCTCGCCAAGTACACCACTAGTAATGCACCGACGCACGCAAAAAAGCTGGCAAGGGCCCTGGGCAGGCGAAACCGCATCAACAAGGCTACGAACGGCTCAAGAATGAAGGCGATAATAGCGGCCACGCTTAAAGTGATAAAAAACGCTCGACCGTAATACAGCAAAGCAACAACGACCCCCACCGCGACGACGGCCGTAGCGGCGCTTTTCGGCCGCAGCGTTTGCAGTGAGCTCGCTAGAATCGCCATGACAAAACCTGACCCTTGCCATCACTGGCTAGAAGTTGGAGAAACCTGATATTGTCCCCCTGCGCGGGCCAATTCCCCGATACGCACGCCATTTTGCCGCAGCCGGCGCTGCAAAATAGCAGCAAGGTAATTTAGTACATGCATTCACCCGCTAATCTATCACGAGCCGGCCTATAATGAAATCAGAAACGTGACCCAAAAGCATTACCGGCAAGAAGGAAGAATTCTGGCTCTGGACATGGGGAAACACTGGATCGGAGTCGCGGTCAGTGACGAGCTCCGCATCACCGCGCAAGGCTTGGCTACGATTGAGCGCAAGAATCTCCGTACTGATCTGGAACGAATCGCGGCACTGACGCAGCAGCTGGATGTCTCCCTGATCGTGCTCGGTAACCCTTTGCACATGAGCGGAGCGGAAGGCGCACAATCCGCATGGGTGCGCGAGTTCGCCGAGAAGTTACGTAAACGGATAGGCATCGACGTGGATTTTTGGGACGAACGGCTTACCACTGTTGAAGCGGAACGCGTGTTGCGAGACAGTGGAATTAGCGCCGGCAAGCGCGGGCGAGCCGTAGATCGTTTGGCCGCCGTGATCCTCCTTGAGAGCTATCTTGGCGCCCTGGCCCAGCTCAACGCCTCGGAACCAGTCCAGTGAGATCCAGGCTGTTCGCATGGTTGGTTGTTTGTTTGGTCGCAATCGGTGCCGCCGTAGTTTCACTTGATTTCCCCTTCGCTGGCTTTGCCGGCGAGACTTTCGTTGATATCCCAAAAGGAATAGGAACCGCGCGGGTTGCAAGGCTACTAGCGGGCGCCGGCGTCATAAGATACCGCTGGCAATTTGTCCTGGCCAGGCTCCTAAAGCCGAAGCGGAAGCTACAGGCTGGCGAGTACCGTTTCATTAAAGCCGCCTCGGTCTGGGAGGTGTTCGACCGCATGGCCCGCGGGGATGTTTTCTATTACACTTTTACCGTGCCGGAGGGACAAACGGTGTTCGATATTGCAGCCTCCCTCGATAAGCTGGGCGTTATTTCGGGCGATGCATTCCTCCATACCGCTCTGGACCCGTCCCTTATCCGTGATCTCGCTCCCGAAGCCCCCACCTTAGAAGGTTACCTATACCCAGACACCTACTGGATTACCCGGCGCACCACGCCCGAGGAATTATGCCGACAGATGACAGAGCAGTTCCGCAAGAACTGGAAGCAGATCGGCGATTCAGCCCCAGTTCATGCCACCGTTACACTTGCCTCGCTCATCGAAAAAGAGACTGCTTTGAGCGAGGAACGCCCAATTGTTTCGTCGGTGTTTCATAACCGCCTCCGCATTGGGATGCCACTTGAGTGCGATCCCACCGCCATTTATGCCGCTATATTAGAGAACCGTTACCGCGGAACACTCACCCACTTGGATCTGGCTAGCAAAAATCCATACAACACATACCAGCACGCCGGACTGCCTCCAGGGCCGATTGCCAACCCAGGCATGGACTCTTTGCGGGCGGCCCTTAACCCGGCGAAAACCAATTACTTGTATTTCGTGGCCAAGCCCGACGGCTCCGGGGCGCACCAGTTTTCCACCAAGCTGGAAAAGCACCGCGACGCCGTCTTTAGATATCGCCGTGCGAACCACAAAACGAACCAAGCGGGCGGAACTGCACGATTATCTCGCCACAGTCCACCCAGTACGAATCACTGAGGAATATTACCGCGCACTTCTCGAGCGACTCGCCCCGGTTTCAGCTCGCTACCTGAGAAACCTGTTGCGCTCGTGCGGCATTCCGCTAGATCCGTTAGTGGAGGGTATTCGCCAGAACTCATTTTCCGAGCTTGAGCGGACGCTTGTGGTAATGGCAGAACAGTACCGTGATGCCCGTATGGCTGGAGACCGCGAGAGACAGAACTTATGCCGGAAAGAGGTGCTTGTTGCCAAGCAACATGCGCGCCTCTGTCTGAAGCAATCCCGATTGGCGCCGGAAGTTGCAGCACAAAAGAAGGAAATGATGTCGTGGATGACGGTGTGGCTGGACAATCCGGAGCTGTTTCCCGTCTGGTGCCGCTTGCGAAAGAAGGTGCTGTTTGCTGACCAGGCAACCTCTCCACTGCCGGATCGATGAAATCGCCGTTACTTATCCTATGGTCAGGAATCGGTTGCCAGACGTAGAGAGCCATGTTTATACTACGGTTTCTGGGAACCGGTATGACGCCCAGGGACGAAAGGGATTGGCAAACTCCACAACGCGAGGCAGCCATGTTTTACGGTTTGTTCCTGCGAGGTCATGCTGTCGAAACGCTACGGCAAGACATTGATGTGCCAAAAGCCCTCTTACGGAAGTGGCTTCAATCACCGCAGTATGATCCTTCGTTCCGGAACTCCGTGAAGCGTGTCTACAGCTACCGCAAACAAGTGCTTGCTATTTTCGACGAACTCGTGTCGGGGGAACGGAACCGCTCGCGGCTCCAGTAACTCAGAAACAACGAGTCTTGGCGCGCTGGGGGCGGCAAACACTTCCGCACACAAGTTAATCCTCATCCTGCTGGGTGGTCAACCGGGTTATGACGCCCATGTCTTCGAGAGTGGTGACGTCTCCTTGTACCTCACGGGTAGCGACAATCTCCCGCAGAAGGCGCCGCATAATCTTGCCGCTCCGTGTCTTGGGGAGCGTTTCGGTGAAGCGGATATCGGTAGGTCTGGCGAAAGCTCCGATCTCATGCGCCACCCACCGCCGCAAATCTTCAGCCACATCCTCATGGTCCCAGTTGCCTCGTTTAAGCGTCACAAAAGCGCAGACGGCTTGACCGGTGATTTCGTCCGCTTTGCCAACCACCGCAGCCTCAGCCACCGCAGGATGACGGACCAAAGCCGACTCCACTTCCATGGTACTCAGCCGGTGGCCGCTTACGTTTATGACATCATCTACTCTACCCAGAATCCAGAAATAACCGTCTGCATCCTGCTTGGCCGCGTCTCCTGTAAAGTAGCTGCCGCGAAAACGACCCCAGTATTGCTGCTCATACCGTTGAGGGTCCCCCCAAATGGTCCGCATCATTGCGGGCCAAGGGCGGCGAATGACAAGAAAACCCTCCCGGCCCGGCTCCACGGACACACCGCTGAAGTTGACCACATCGGCTTCGATTCCCGGCAACGGAAGCGTAGCAGAGCCCGGTTTGCAAGCAACCGCTCCAGGCATGGGAGCAACAAGGATCGCGCCCGTCTCCGTCTGCCACCATGTATCCACGATGGGGCAGCGCTCTTTACCGATAACTTTGTGGTACCACTCCCAGGCAGCAGGGTTAATGGGTTCGCCGACCGAACCGAGTAAACGGAGGCTGGACAGGTCATGTGCGCCAGGCCATTGATCTCCTTGCCGGATCAAAGCGCGGATGGCCGTAGGCGAAGTGTAGAATATGCTCACGCGGTACTTCTCGACGATTCGCCACCACCTGTCAAATTGAGGGTAATCCGGGGCTCCTTCATATATGACCGTTGTGGCGCCAGCGGCGAGTGGCCCGTAGACAACGTAACTGTGGCCAGTTACCCAGCCTATGTCCGCCGTGCACCAATATGTGTCCTCTTCATGAAGATCGAAAACCCACTTCATTGTCATGGCGACCTGAAGAAGATAGCCGCCTGTGGAGTGAACGATACCTTTGGGCTTGCCCGTCGTACCCGAAGTGTAGAGCACGTAAAGCGGGTGCTCGGAATCGAGTGGGGTAGCCGGACAAAAGTCACTCACCGTTTGGTCAAGATCGTGCCACCAGAAATCACGCCCTTCTAGCATCCGAACATCCGAGCCGGTACGCCGGAGCACAATTACCGCGCGCACACCTGAACATCCCTCCACAGCTTCGTCTACAGCATCCTTGAGTCGTATCTCCTTGCCACGCCGCCAGCCTCCGTCCGCAGTGACGACCACTGTGGCATCAAGATCAATAAGCCGCGCCCTCAACGCTTCCGCCGAAAAACCGCCGAAGACCACGCTGTGTGTAATCCCCAGGCGCGCGCAGGCGAGCATGGCTACGGGCAACTCGGGCACCATCGGCATGTAAATGACAACGCGCTCACCCGCTTCCAAGCCCAGTGACTTGAGCACGTTGGCGAAACGGCTCACCAACCGGTGCAGTTCTTGATAAGAGATTATGCGCTGGTCCCCTGGCTCGCCTTCCCATAAGATGGCGACTTTATTTTTTCGTGGCCCCGTCAGGTGTCGATCCAGACAGTTGTAGGAAGCATTAATCTTGCCCCCTACAAACCACTTAACGAATGGATAGTTCCATTCGAAAACATGCGACCATTTCTCAAACCAGTGCAGCTCCTGTGCGGCGAGTTCTCCCCAAAATTCCTCCGGATTTTCCTTCGCCCGCTGGTACAGAGCCTTGTATGCATCCAGCCCCCGCACATTTGCTTTTTGAACAAATTCCTCGCTAGGAGCACAGATACAGTCTCCCCTCATGTGTGAAGCACCCTCCAAGTGAGTTTCAGCCAGCAATCCGATTCTATCAGAACTGAGGCCACGAGGCTTGCCGAAAGTCTGCTTCTAATCCGCGCATGGCGCTAAACCGCGGGCTCGCCAAGCGAGGTCTTCGCAGCGTGCTCACGGTTGCACTATCATGACAGTTCGGAGACAAAGTGATGAAACCGGTTCCTGCCGAGCAGCAACAAGCCCTCGTCGAAAGGCTGATGAACGCTTGCGGGGGCGCCTATCCACCTGAGAAACGCCGCAAGTATTTTATTTCCGGCCCTCAATGGGCGGCAGCCTACCAAGGCCAAGCTCTTTTTCACGCGCCCACACGTGCGGCAGTGCCTTTTGAGGAGGTTATTCGCCAGTATGCCCGAATAGGCATCGGGTATTGGTGCACTCACGACACTGATGTAATCCCCACAGAGTTGTTGGGTAAAGACGAGCAGTGGGAGATTGTCAACCGGATAAAGCAGGCCCTGGCTGACAACGGACTGGCTTGCTCGATGGTCACCACCGAAACCTTTTATCACGCCGTATGGGCCGCCGGACCAGTCGCGGAAGCTCCCGAAGTCCGGGAGTACGCAGCTTTCCGGCTCCGTAACACAGTTAAGATCGGCCACGAACTCGGCGCTGAGTTTGCCGTCTACTGGCCCGGCTCGCTCGGTTACTCTGTTCAGGGTGCCATCGAGGAGACTCAGACTCTTCGCTGGTACGCCGAAGCACTCAATGCGGCGTGCGATGCTGACATCGAAACCGCCAGCCGTAAGAGGCGGCCGACATTGAAACATTGTCTCGAGGCCAAACCATTCGAACCGCAAGCGGAAATTTTATTGCCGACCTCCGATGCAATGCTGGCTTTTATATCTTCCGGGCTCTTGAAACACCCCGAAATGGTCGGACTGAATCCGGAATACCTTCACGAACTGATGTGGGGCGCAGCGCCACGCGCCGCCCTCTCGCGCGCCCTTTTGGCTGGGAAGCTTTGGCATTTCGATATCAACGACGGCTACCGGCTCAAGCACGACGTGGACATCGCCGTTGGGCTGGTGAATCCGTTAGATTGGCTAAATGTGTTGGTTTTACTGCGAAGCCACGGTTATCATGGCCCGTTCAACCTGGACTACAAACCCCCGCGGACAACCAGTAATCACGGCGTTTTCGCCGTCAGTTTCCCCGCTGCAGTTGACCGGTTTATTACCCTGTGGGAAATGGCTGGGGAGGTGATTTCCGATCCTGTCATTTGCGAGGCGACTGAACTACTGAAGGCCGGCGGCGGCGCCGTAGATCCAACCAACGCGGAATGCGTGACTGCCGCTAACCGGGAGCTGCTCTCGCTACACGAGCTCATAGCACACCGTTTAGTTCAGATACTGCTCGGAGTCCATCGCGGGCGAACTTACTCAATTTAGCGGCAGATAGCGGTCTATGACAGGCATTGGTCGAACGCTGATATACATAGGCCTGATCTTTATTGTGTTCGGGCTACTCATTAGTTTTGCCGGGCGGTTGCCATTCCGCATCGGACGTCTGCCGGGAGATATCATTATCCGCGGTAAGAATTCTGTTTTTTACTTTCCTCTAATGACGTCTCTTTTGCTCAGCCTTATCCTGTCGCTGGTGTTTTGGCTAATGGGGCGCCGCTAACTACTGAACAGGGCCAATCCGGTCGGGAGGCCAGTATACGAAAACCGCCTTTCCGTAAATGAGACTCCTGTGGACCGGGCCCCAAAAACGGCTGTCGTTAGAAGAGGCGCGGTGATCTCCGAGCACGAAGTAATAGTCAGGCTGCATTTTGACAGGTGGCATCGACTGCGTGTCCCGGTATTGCTCCGGGACATAATCTTCCTTCAAAGGTTTACCGTTAACGTAGACAATTCCCCGGTCAATAAAGACTGTGTCGCCTGGCAAACCGACTACACGCTTGACATAAGACCGTGATCTGTCTCCAGGAAACCAGAAGACCACTAAATCACCTCGCGCAATCTTTTCAAGGCCGAACCTGTAAGTGAACTTGTTGATAAAAATTCTCTCTTCGTTTATCAGCGCGGGCATCATGCTAGTACCTTCGACTTCCACCGGCTGGTAAACGAACAAAATCACCACCACCGCAAGTACGACAGCCAGCGCTAGGTCACGAGCCCATGTGCAAAGGTATCGCCTCGCCATCCTGGGGCTTGCAGGGTTATTATCGGACATCGATAACTCCGAATCCCAATTCCGTTTTTCCGCCTTATATTATCAAGGTAGCGCTTCAAACGCCGGCCATACGAACAGGAAAAAAACATCATTTGGAGGGCAGAGCTGCTGAAGGCTGATCGCCGAGGGAGCTGCCCAATAAGATACGGGCAAGCGCCGGCAGGGAAACCGCACCCTCGCGCAAAGCCCGGCTATGAAATTCTGCCAACTGAAAATTAGCGCCTTTGCGCCTTTGATACAAGCTCCGCAGGCGTAGCCAATCACAGTAACCAGCGTAATAGGTGGCGAGCTGACAAGAGGACAACTTCGCCCTCTGCAGCTTAGCCGTGGCCTCCTCCTTTTCCTGAAAAGTCTTGTTAAGCATGAGGTCCATGGCTTCCTCATCGCTCATGTCCGTGGTTTGTAGCCGTATGTCCAGAATAGCGTTAGCCACCATGCGCAGTTGCTGTTTAAGAAACATCAGACGCAACTCCGGGCTACCGTTTAAGTAGCCTTCGTCTAGCATCATCTGCGTCGCATATATGGCCCATCCCTCGACGTAAGGCCCGTTGCCTAAAATCGACCGTACCAGTCGCCTCCACAGGGGATGAATATCATTCGCATACTCACATTGCACATAATGGCCGGGCATGGCCTCATGGAGCGTGAGCAGCTTAAGCCCATAAAAATTATACTCACGCAGCTTGGAAAGTACCCGCTCTCGGGGCCAGTCTTTGGGAATAGGAGTAATCCAGTAGAAAGCGCCCAGTTGTGGTTCGAGCGCGGGCGCGGCGACGAATCCGCCCACTGCATAGGTGCCGCGCATAAATTCGGGGGTTTCTATCACTTGCAAGTTGGACCGGGGCGGCAAGAGCACCAGACCTTTTTGCTCGACGAAAGACCTCGCTTCGGCAAGATCTCGTTTTGCGTCATTTACGTATTCGGACGGCGTTGTATGATGCTCAGCAATCTTGGCCAGCGTTTCACCCACAATGAGATTCAGATCTACCGGATCTTTGTGGGACGGATACATCTTGTGATGGAGGGGAAGCGAGAGATCAAACATCTCGCGACGGATCCTCAACAGGTCGGCTTCCGCGGCAGCTCGGAGTTGAGACGGCGGTAGTTCAGTTTCGAGAACATAGCGAAACTTCTTGTAGTACCTTTCTCTACCAAGCCGCCAATCGCTGGTCCGCTTTGACAAATCTTTCTTGAGGTATTCATTGAAACTTCTCAGCGCCACCAGCGCATCCTGCGCAGCCGAATCAAATTCGGCCCTCATCGACTCTGGCGCTCCCGCACGTAGCGTTTTATCGATCAACTCTATGTTGCCCTCGTTTTCCGAGCAGGCTACCGTGTTCCAGATCTCGGGCGCATCTGTTAAGTTTTGCTGAGCCTGTTCAACCAACCGGGGAATCTTCCGTAGCCGTGAAATGATGTGCCTGTAACGCTGCGGCTTGGGAACGTACTCCAGCACATATGGACTAAATAAAGCATTCCCCACCAGCTCCACGTAAAGCGTGGGATTGTGACGGTAGCTTTGGATCTCATCCAGTTCAAGCAACTCGAGCGAAATCTGGTCGCTGATTAGCTCATAATCGGCACGATCCTCGGCAGCTAGCCTGTCTGGTGTAGCAGCTTTCCGCAGCCGTTCGCGGAACTGCCGGTAAAAAGAGCGTTGCGCATCGACAGATGCTGGGCTGTAGTCATCAAGCATCTCGTCCAAGTTGGCGCCTCTGTGCAGGTGGTATCCCGCTTGCGTTGCCAGGCTCGGAGAGAAGGCCAGTTGTTGGTAAACAAACTCCTCGGCCAAATGGGGTAATGACTCCGCCGTTCGGCGCTGGCACCCAACGATGCAAATAAGAGAGAAAACGACAACTGTGGTCCTGTCCATCGGCTCGATCTTACCGCTCAAGGTTTGGCATTATCTACTCCCCCAACAGCTCAAGAAACGCCTTTGCAGCGTGGCTGAGGGTGCGGCGAGCGGGATAAATCAGCCGGATCTTGCGCTCTACATTTAGCTCGGCAATTTTCACTTCGCATAAAGTTCCTTGCTCAAGTTCCTGTTCCACACACATCCGCGGCAAAAAGGCGACACCCTCGTTTTTCTGTACCATCCGCCGGATGGTCTCTACTGTCGGCATTTCTACGTCCATATTTAAAGGAATTTTGTGCCTTTGGAACTCGCGTAATACCACTTCCCGGTACGGAGACACAACGTTGTGCGCGATGAAGGTTTCCATTCCAAGCTCGGTGATCGAGACCACATCGACCCGAGCCAGCCGGTGGCTGGGCGAAACGACGAAAGCAAGGTGATCTGTATATATAACGCGGGAAATTAATCGCTCGTCGGCAGGATCATAGCTAACGACGCCAAGCTCTAAGTCTCCGGCGATCAGTTGTTGTGGAATTTTGCTCGATAAGCTCCGCCGCACTTGCACGCGAACCTTGGGATACTGCCTCCGATAGTTCTGAATGTGTTTGAGCAGATACAGCGCCGTCGATTCATTTGCCCCGATTATCAATCGCCCGGCGGCATTATCACGCAATTCGGCGAGAGCATCCAACATCTCCCTGGTAAGGTTTTCGAACCGGCGCGCAAAGTCAAACACGATCTGCCCCACGTCGGTCAGCAGCAGTTCTCTACCACTGCGATCGATCAGTTTCTCCCCGAGTTCACTCTCCAGCCTCTGAACGGCCAACGATACTGCCGGCTGGGTCCGCAGGAGCTTGTCAGCCGCCCGAGAAAAGCTCTTCTCGGTGGCCACTGTGCTAAAAACTTGCAGGGAATAAAGTTCCATGGCTAGTTAATTTTCCTATAAGGATGCATTTATCTTGCTTATTGTATCATCAATTCTTATCAATATAGTCAACAGTATAAATTTGCCATATTGATCCAGGCAGGACATAATAGGTTCTTGCCTTGATCACCGGAGAAACAGGCCGGCCAAGGCATAATCCAGAGCGCAGGCAGCAAAGATGGACAACCGCGTTTACATTTTCGACACTACTCTCCGGGATGGTGAACAGTCACCCGGATGCAGTATGACCGTAGATGAAAAGTTACAGATGGCCAGGAAGCTTGTGGAGCTAGGCGTCGATATCCTCGAAGCCGGTTTTCCGATTGCTTCCGAAGGTGACTTTGAAGCGGTCGACAGAATCAGCCGCGAATTTTCTACGGTACGGGTAGCGGCACTCGCTCGAGCGTGCGAACTGGACGTGGATCGAGCTGTCCGCGCTCTGGAAAAGGCAAAAAGTCCTCGTCTCCATACATTCATCGCGACCAGCGATATACATTTGCGGCACAAGTTGAAGAAGACAAGACAGCAGGTCCTCGAGGAGGCAGTTACCGCTGTCGAGCAGGCCAAAAGATACATCGACGACGTGGAGTTCTCTGCTGAAGATGCCACGCGTACGGAAATGGATTTTTTACTAGAGATCTCCAGGGCTGTAGTCGCCGCGGGTGCGCGTACGGTAAACTTGCCAGACACGGTAGGCTATTCGATACCGTGGGAATACTCGAAACTGATTAGGCGCGTGGTAGAACAACTGGGTGACGCTGCGATAGTCAGCGTCCATTGCCACGACGACCTCGGCCTCGCCGTTGCAAACTCCCTGGCGGCAGTTGAGGCAGGGGCGCGCCAAATCGAATGCACGATCAATGGCATAGGAGAGCGAGCGGGCAACTGTTCACTCGAAGAAGTGGTTATGGCGATGAAAGTCCGCCAGGATATACTCCCTTTCCGCAACGGGATCGTGACCGAGCAATTGTATCCTGCAAGCGAACTACTGACAGAGTTTATTTCCTTTGGGCCCCAACCGAACAAAGCAATTGTGGGACGCAATGCTTTTGCGCATGAGGCGGGCATTCACCAGGATGGTCTCCTCAAGGAGCGCACCACCTACGAGATTATCGATCCTAAAACAGTTGGCGTGCCGGCCAGCCGACTAGTGTTGGGCAAGCACAGTGGCCGTCACGCCCTGAGGGACCGCTGCGAGCACCTCGGCTACAACCTCACTAAAGAGGAGCTAGACGTCGTTTATCGCCACTTCGTCGCTCTTGCTGATCATAAAAAGGGAGTGCTCGACGAGGAAATTATCGAGATCATTCACCGGGAAGTGGGGCGTTTGGCGCGAGCGTCCAGATAAGGACAGCCAAGCCTGCTTGGTTTGCTCATCCCCCATCCGGTGGCCCATCTTATGAATCTGAATATTCTCGTTTTGCCCGGTGACGGCATAGGTACCGAAGTCACCCGTGAAGCGGTTCGCGTGCTGGAGCATGTGGCGCGAAAGTTTCACCACAACCTGCATTTGACGGAAGGGTTGCTCGGTGGCATAGCAATCCGTAAAGAAGGCACTCCATTACCCCCAAAAACTGTACAGCTTGCTTTTGAAGCGGACGCCACCTTGATGGGGGCAGTCGGCCTGCCTGAATTCGACCAAGCGCCTCCGGACAAGCGGCCGGAAAAAGGGCTGCTCGGCATCCGGCAGACGCTCGGAGTTTTCGCCAATCTTCGCCCGGTCCGTGCTTGGCGGGTTTTGATCGATTCATCGCCGCTCAAAAATCACATTGTTGAAGGAACGGACATGATAATTGTCCGCGAATTGACCGGCGGGATTTACTACGGGACTCCTCGCGGCATCACCGGTGAAGGCAAGCAGGCGCGAGCCGTAAACACCATGACCTACACTCGAGCCGAGATCGAGCGTGTTTCCCGCATAGCTTTCGAGCTCGCTCGTGGACGCCGAAAGAAGCTAACCAGCGTGGACAAATCGAACGTTCTAGAAAATTCCCAACTTTGGCGTCAGGTTGTTTCGGAAATGGCCGCCGAGTACCCGGACGTCACCTTAGAACACCTGCTGGTGGACAACTGCGCAATGCAACTGGTGCTGAATCCCCGCCGCTTTGATGTCTTAGTGACAGAGAACATGTTCGGAGATATCCTGAGTGATGAGGGTGCCGTTTTGGCTGGATCGATCGGAATGCTGCCCTCAGCTTCGATCGGCGGGCGCCGTCCCTCCGGGGCTTGGACAGGCCTTTATGAGCCGGTGCATGGTTCCGCGCCCGACATTGCAGGACAGAACAAAGCCAATCCCCTTGGCGCTATTGGCTCCGTCGCAGCCATGCTGGAGTACAGCTTTGGGCTAAAAGCCGAAGCCGCCGCCGTCAACGCTGCTATTGAGGCGGTTCTTGAAAGCGGCAGTGTAACAGCGGACCTCAGACCCAAGGGCGCCCCGGCGACTACGCAGCAGGTAGGAGAGGCGGTTTGCGCTGCAATAGGGTAAACAGATTATGAACAGACCTCGCACGATTATCGAGAAAATTTGGGACGCCCATGTTGTCTGCCAGGACAGCGGGGCGCCGGCGCTATTGTATATTGACCTCCATCTCGTGCATGAAGTCACATCTCCCCAGGCTTTTGATGATCTGCGCCGCAGGGGGTTGCGCGTGCGCCGGCCGAATTTAACCTTGGCCACAGCGGATCATAACGTACCTACAACCGACCGCTCGCTTCCGATCACGGACCCAATTTCCGCAAAACAGGTCGCTCAACTAGAAAAAAATTGCGCAGAATTCGGAATTCCCTGCCACAGTCTTTCCAGCCGCTGCCAGGGAATTGTGCATGTCATCGGACCGGAACTCGGGCTTACGCAACCTGGAATGACCATCGTCTGTGGGGATAGCCACACCGCCACACATGGCGCTTTGGGCGCGCTCGCTTTCGGCATCGGCACCAGCGAAGTGGAAAACGTTCTCGCCTCGCAGTGCCTGCTGCAACGCAAACCCCAGACGTACAGAGTGCAGGTTGATGGAGTTCTCAAGCCGGGCGTGACAGCCAAGGATATCATCCTCGCGCTCATCGCACGCATAGGCGCAGGCGGCGGCACCGGATGTGTGTTCGAATACTGCGGCTCCACCATCCGCTCACTCGGGATGGAGGAACGCATGACAGTATGTAACATGTCCATCGAAGCTGGGGCTCGTGCGGGGCTTGTGGCCCCCGATGACACCACATTTCAATACCTCTATGGACGGCCATTCGCCCCAAAAGGAAAGGATTGGGAAACTGCTCTGGCTTTGTGGCATCAGCTCCCCACAGACGAAGGGGCCGATTACGACAAGGCAGTAACTATAAGAGCTGAAGAGCTTGAACCCATGATTACTTTCGGAACCAGCCCCCAAATGGGTATTCCGATTACGGCGCCTGTTCCCGATCCCACAAAAGCTGTGGATGCTTTGGAACGTGATTCTCTGACGAAAGCTTTGGCTTATATGGACCTTGAACCGGGCAAGCCGCTCATTGGCCATCCAATCGACGTTGTATTTATCGGGAGCTGCACAAATGGCCGCTTGGTGGATCTCCGCGCTGCCGCTTCGGTTCTGAAGGGACGTAAAGTGCATCCGAGAGTCCGTACTTTGATCGTGCCAGGCTCACAGGAAGTCAAAAGGCAAGCTGAAGCTGAGGGCTTGGATCGCATATTCCGTGCTGCGGGCGCCGAATGGCGCGAGTCAGGATGTTCGATGTGCATCGCCATGAATGGCGACCAGCTAAAGCCCGGCGAGTATTGCGTATCAACAAGCAACAGGAATTTTGAGGGACGCCAGGGCAAAGGGGGGCGCACTTTCCTGGCCAGTCCCCTGACGGCAGCCGCTAGCGCTGTTAAGGGCGCCGTAGCAGACGTGAGGACATTGCAATGAATAAGTTCACGACATTCCAAAGTCGTTTAGTTCCCCTGCCTGTCGACAACGTCGATACAGATCAGATCATCCCAGCCCGATTTTTGAAAACGGTTTCCAAAGACGGACTGGGTGACCAGCTTTTTTATGACTGGCGCTATGACGCCGAAGGCAAGCCCAGACCGGAGTTCATCCTCAACCGGCCTGAGGCGAAAGGCGCGCAGATTCTTTTGGCAGGCGATAACTTTGGCTGTGGCAGCTCGCGGGAACATGCCCCCTGGGCTCTTACACAGTTTGGCTTCCGGGCCATCATCAGCACATCTTTCGCTGATATTTTCCGACAAAACGCGCTGAAAAATTCTCTGTTGCCGATCATGGTTCCACGCGACGTCCACGCCGAACTGTTTCGCCTTGTGGAGCGAAACCCGGACATAGAGGTGACAGTAAACCTTGCCGATCAAAAACTGATACTTCCTGACGGCCGGGTGGTAGAGTTCCCCATCGACGCATTCTCCAAACAGTGCCTGCTTGAGGGGGTGGATGAACTAGGCTATATCCTCAAAAGAGAGGCAGCGATAGCAGCGTACGAGGCCCGGCGGATTCTTTCAATCAACACTTTAAGCCAGGCTTAGAGAAGCCGGCTGACGGTCAGGCGGGTACGGCTTTCTTTGGCATGATGATCCAGGCTACAAGATAGGCGATGAAGCCTATGCCCGTGACCAGCGCCGCCAAAAGCCAAAGCACCCGCATAAGAACCACATCCACGTCGAAATAACGTGCGAACCCTGCACAGACACCGGCAATTTTCTTTTCCTCCATGATGCGGACCAGCCGGCGTGGCTCGGCTGGCGGCGGGGAGTCTGGTCTCGCTCCTTTACCACACTTGGCGCAAAACAAATCATCATCATCCAACTGAAATCCGCAGCGCGTGCAATACATATATGTCTCCCGGCCCTCTTTATTGGTTACGAACCAGTAACCCGGCTTGTTCCCTGGCGCACACTATTTTTCTTCCAAATACTCCTGTTCCGTATTCACTTTCCAGATATTGTCCTTTGAACAGACCCCAGCAGCGATATTATCGACCGACACCATGGCCGTTAGCATCGAGTGGTCCTGATTGTTGTAGCGGTGCATCCCATTCCGTCCGATTAGAAAAAGGTTTTGTATGTGGTCGAAAAAGGATCGCAAAACCGGAAACCTGTCGTATGTGCCAAAGTAGGCAGGATATGCTTTCTCCATTCGGGCCACGGTGGAGTCCAAAACTGTGCAAGGGCCCAGAATCCCTATCTGGGAGAGTTCGTGTCGAGCCAGCCTGGATATATCCTCGTCATTCATCCCCCACAGCGGATCTGTATCGTTGCAAAAATACTCGAAACCGATCCACAAGGTCTCAGGATCAGCGACAAGGTACGGGCTCCAGTTATTGAAAATCTGCAACCGGCCTGCACGCACATTCGGTTCCTGAAGATAAATCCAGTTGTCGCGGATGCTTCCTTTTGCCGATAAACCACCGCTGCCTACGTTGAGCTCTTTCACTAGCAGCCCAACAGTGATGAAGTCCCGGTACATCAAACCCTCACTGATCTGCTTGACCTCTGCGGGAGGGCTGGGATCGAGGGCTCTGACAAGATCCTTGATCGCCATGGTCGAAAAGCAAACGTCACATTCGAAATATCTACGTTCCCCGGCAACCGGGCCAACCGTTTCAACCCCTCTAACGCGGTCCCGGTCGAGATACAGCTTGGAGACCTCGTGGTTCGTCTGTATCAGACCTCCCTTTTCACGAACCTTCCTGGCCACTTCCTCCCACATCTGTCCGGGGCCATATTTGGGGTAAAGGAATTGCTCGACCAAGGATGTTTCCGTGTTCTTCTGAGCAATGTCTTGGGTAGTGAAAAGCAACTTCTTCACGAAATGCAGAGCCGACTTGCCCACGGACAGGCCTTTCACTCTCTGTCGTCCCCACTCAGCGCTGATCGCGCAGCAAGGTACACCCCAGACCTTTTCCGTGTATGTTTTGAAGAAAGTGGTGTACAATTCCCGGCCAAAACGGTTGATGAAAAAATCTTCCAATGTTCTTTCGTCCCGGATCGGAAAGCTGAGGCTTTTCAGGTAACTTCCTGCAATTTGCAGGCTTCTCCACAAACCCAGCCTTGAGAAGGTAGCAGGACTTAAGCGAATCGGGTAGTCAAAGAAGCGGCGCGAGAAATAAACTCTGGACTTGCGATCGCGAAGGAGCATTACGCGGTCTTCTTTGTCCGGATCAGGCCCATCAAGGGATGGGCTGGTCAGTAGAGGCGCCTTTGTTTTCGAAATGACAGTTTTTGTCTCTGGAAGTTTCTGGAGAGGCAGGTGCTCCAGCCACCAGTTCATGACCCTATCCGATTTGGAAAAAAACCGGTGTCCGCCTAGGTCAATACGGTTACCTTTGTAGTTGATGGTGCGCGCAATGCCCCCCATATACTGACTTTTTTCCAGCACGATGGGGCGGAGATCGGTACGTGTGAGCAGTTCGTAAGCCGCCGTAAGCCCTGCCGGTCCTGCGCCGATGATGACTGCAGTCTTCTGAGCCCTCACGCGTACAGGATATAGTTTTTCTGGACGCTACGTCAGTTCGCTGTCGATCAGCAGCGGAGAAATGAACGGGCAGGACGTTGGCGGCGCCAATGCGGTATGGGAAGATTGCTGTATGCGGTTGTCCGTATGTCTGGCATCAGCCGGCTTGGTGGTGTTATTCTCCGCCTGCCGGAAAGCGACGTCCCCGAGCGAGCCGCTACCCACAGCGTACAGACCATACCGGTTTGACGATCAGTTGCAACGCTCAGCGACCGTTTCTGCCTCCCCGCATTTCTCCTCGTCTGCTTGGATGGCGGAGCCCATCGTCTGGCAGAATTTCTACTCCAGGGAAGACATAACCTGGTACCTCCTGCGCGGGCGCATGGGAATCCGTGGTGGAGATCTCCTGCTCAAAGGAGAAGGCTCTACGCCGGTCATCCAAGCCCCCAAACACCCGCTGGTTGAGTGGAACCGTTACGAGACGCTCGAAATCCGCATGCTTGCCTGGGGTGGCAAAGAAATAAAGATCCGCATCGGTGATAAGGAATACAAACAAAAGTTAGGGCCACACGGAGAATACCACGACTACCATTTCCAAATTGGCATTGACGAGCCGGGTATTCGTCCATTGGCCATCATGCCTACCGACAGTCTGTACGACGTGGTAGCGATTCACTCAATCCGGCTTGTTCCTCGAAAGGCTGCGTTCCCGCAACCGGCCGGGCGTCAGTTTGTAGGCAAGGGCGAGGAGTATCGCAACACATTATACGCCCACTCTCCCTCCAGCCTGACGTTCCAGGTTGACGTACCGGCCCAGGGAAGCCTGCATTTTGGCATGGGCGTAATCACCGGTAACAGTCCGGTCACCTTCCGTGTCTTAGTGGATACCCAGGAGCTGTACACTCATACCGTCACCGACCCAAACGTATGGGAAGACGCGGAGGTAGACCTCTCGCATTATAGTGGGCATAAGGTCAAGCTGGTTTTCGAAACCAAAGCGCAGAACCCGGGGGCAGTAGGCTTGTGGGCCAATCCGCTCCTCACCACAAAAGCACCCAGACGCCGCCTGAACGTACTTCTGTACATGATCGATACACTACGGCCTGATCACACCAGCTTGCACGGGTATGCCCGGGACACAACGCCGTTCCTAAAGCAGCTCGGCGTTCAAGGCGTAGTGTTCGAAGATTGTCAGGTGCAAGCCACCTGGACAAAGCCCTCCACGGCGTCGCTGCTGACTTCCTTGTACTCCTACACTCACGGCATCGTTCAAGACTTCGACACAATTCCCAAGGGCTCCGCCACTCTGGCAGAGCAACTGCGTGCTGCCGGATACGTTACCGCCAGCGTTGTCGCCAACCCGTTCGCAGGTGCGCTCTCCGGCTTACACCGTGGATTTGACTACGTATCGGAATGGATGGCAGTGCAGAGGCACAAGCGGGAATCCGAAGACCGCGGAACCGATTCGAGGGCAGTGAACGAGATCCTTTTCCCATGGCTCGAACGCCATCGCGATGAGTCGTTCTTCATTTACGCACACACCATGGACCCGCATTCCCCGTACCGGCCCCCTGTTGGCTTCGAGGAGAAGTTCGCCAACCCAGCCGAAACCCCCGAGTTCGACCGGAACTCCAAGCTCCTGGAGGGCAGCACACATTACGGGGGAGGCATCGTGGTCAATCGCGCGGGCTGCCTGCGCCGTGGAATCGACCCCGACCGCTTCCTTCGCCAGGCCATTGATCGCTACGACGCAGAGATTCTGCACAACGACTGGCGCCTAAAACAGCTTGTTGAAAAACTCAACGAGCTCGGCATCCTGGAGAATACGCTGATTATTGTCGTTTCCGATCATGGCGAAGAGTTCTGGGAGCATGGGTGGACTGCACATGGTCACTCTCTTTATCAAGAGCTGACTAACGGAATTTTTCTGATGTGGAACCCAAAGCTGATCCCCACACCTAAAAGGGTAGCCTACCCTGTCCAGTTGATCGACGTAATGCCAACGGTACTCGACTTACTTGGGCTTCCTATTCCTGAGGTGGTCCAGGGCCAAAGCCTTGCTCCCGTAGTCCGCAACCGCCCATTTTATCGGAGTGGCCCTTTGATGACGTCGCGCTTTGCTCACCCCGAGGCCAAACGCACGGCAGCCGCAATACCAGAAAGCCGCATTGACACGGTAGCACTGGTGGACGCCGATTGGAAGTTGATTTACCGGCAGGAAGGTAAAACAGCAGGCTTAAAGCAAGTCGAACTTTACAACCGTCGCAAAGACCGCGCTGAGCACAAAGATCTTGCGGCACAGTATCCCTCGGAGGTGGCAAGGATGCTAGCCGAAATTACCCGGTGGATAGACGTACAAAAACAAATTCGCCTCCGACTCGGCCATCCCAGCGTAGCGCCTATCGACGAGACAACCAGAAGACAGCTACGAAGCCTGGGATACCTGGGAGGCAAGCCCTAAGGGAAAGTGAGGAAAGGGGGAGACCCCCTTTCCACTAACGCAACCGTACCGGCTGCCCGCCGGCGGCTTTACTGCGTTGTGCCGCATCCATGAAGGAAAAGATCTCCAGGGTCTCGGCAGGCGAAACGGGCGGCACACGTGTCTGGAAAAACTTTACAATTTCACGCAGCAAGGGGCCATAGCCGCCTTCCATTTTCGGGTCGCTTTGCACGGCTATCTTGGGGCGGAATATAACTGCGCCGGTCGCACGTGACTCTGTCAGCGCATAGACCGTACCCGTCCTCCCGTCCTTCCAGCGACCGACAATGACTTCCATGTCGCGGGCTGGAATACGACGCACCTCCTCACAGCCAGGCCCCATCAGCGTATACAACAGCTCGATGGAGTGAATTCCGTACCACGCCAAATCCAGAGGGAATAACGGCTCAGGAGGGCTAGGTCCCCATGTAATCACTCCTGTTGTGTCGCTGAATTTCATCGCTGTGGCGATTCCACCGAAGCGCGAACTGGAGGAGCTGAACCACGGCACTCCGGCTTCTTCCAGGATCCTGGCGATCTCTCTAGCGTCCTCAAGCGTCGCTGCGAGGGGCTTATCAATGAACATGGGCTTGCGCGAAGCTACAGCTTCCTTAACCTGTTTCAGGTGAACACGTCCATCAACACTCTCGAGTAGAATTGCGTCCACCTTCTGGCAAAGGGTTGGAATGTCAGGCACGAACTCGATGCCGTATTTCGTTTGCAGTTCAGCGGCAAACTTGTCTACGCGCTGATAGCTGACTGGCAAGTCCGGACTACCTCCTTTGTAAGCCACAACCACCCGTGCTCCGGCGATGTGGCTGGGTGAAGAGGCGTCATTAAACGCGCGCGTGAATTCGATGGCGTGTGAAGTATCCGTGCCGATAATGCCGAGACGTATGTCCGCGGCAGCAGCAGTGGCAACAAAAATCAAAAAACAAATCAGCGTCTTCCACATACCGCATCATCATACAAAAAAAGGACCGCCGTTTCCGGCGGCCCTTGGAAGGTGAAACAGCGAAAACAGGTTAGAAGCTTATGCGACCCGAAATTTGAATCGTACGCGGGCTGTTAGCGGAGCCTCGCGTGCTCATGATCCCGTTGGAACCTGGGGTCCCATTGCCCGGGTGGTTGAACACGTTGAAGAAATCGCCGCTCAGACGGAAGTTGAAACGTTCGTTGATCTTGACGTTCTTGATCAGCGAGGCATCCACACTCCAGTTCCGGTTCACCATAAGGAACTGATTCTGCAGCGGCGCCAGCCCGGTCCAGCTCGTACGCTGCACCGTGCCGTCCTTCAAAGGCACCCAAAGGGTGTTGCTACCGTACCAAGCGTAAAGCGGGTCGATGGAGGAGTTCAAACTCCGATAGTTCGCCGGATATGGCCATAGCGGCTGAACCGCAGGCTTGTACTCCGGCGGGATTCCCATATATCCGTTCGGCTTTCCGGTCACCGGGTCATAGCTATTGATTTGATGCGCAGGGATGTAACCGTTCCAGTACAGGTATCCAGGATAGCAAACGCCGCTGGTGCAATCCTGGATCTTGTATTTCTCGCCGTAGACGGTAACTGGCACGCCCGTGGTCGGGAAGTAGTTTGTCGGCAAAGCAATATACCGGCTGTACACGTTCCCCATTCCGGTAACTTGCCATCCACCGATCAGACGGTCAAGCAAACCGCCGACATTACCCCCGAGGGGCTTGCCCTTGCCAAACGGCAGGTCGACGACCCAGTTAAACCGCACACGGTGCTTCGGAATATTCGTGTCGCGCCGGTAGTTCAGCAAGCGGTTCCGCTGATCGAGGTCAGCGGGCACTTGGCCCGGCAGGTACTGGTTGACTTCGGGAATGATCGAGTTGCCCGAATAGCCGTTTCCGCCAGCCATTAGGTCGTTATCCATCACATAGAAAACCTGGTAGCCGAAGCCCTTGCTGTAACGGCGCTCCAATTCAAGAGAAATTCCATTGGAATTGCCCCAGCCGGTGTTCTGCCACCGCTCGAGCGTGCCATAGACCTGCTGGTCGAAAAACCTCCTGGCTACGCCAGAGTATGTGCCTGTAGGTAGCGGCTGTCCGGTCGTGACGTACCAGATATACTCCGGAGTCGACTCGTTGTACTGATAGAGCTGCTCCATGTGGTCGCTATGGTTGCCTACATAGCCCACTCTGACCACCGTGTTGGACATGACTTCCTTCTCCACGGTGAGGTTCCAGTCCTGAACGCGCGCGTCCGGCATGTTCTTGTTAAAGTAATCCACGCTAAAGGAGCCGGGGCTCAAACTCTTCGCAGTTTCCAGCGAAACGGCGTTCTTGGTGTTGACGCCAAACAACAGCGTAGGCACGGAACGCATCCCGTAATTGGAGATGCCGTCCGGCGAGTAGGCAGCCTGCGTAACGCTCGTATAGAACCGTGCGTTCATGGGCGCGTTCATCCGCATTCTCGCAGCCCACGGTCCGAGAGGAATGTGGAAGTACGAGATACGGTAGCCGCCGCGGACCACAAACCCCTTGGCGCCCTCTCCAACCCGGTAGGCAAAGCCCAAACGCGGACCGAAGTTTTTCTTCGGAGTATCCCACAAATTGTTCGGCAATCCAGCCTGATCCCAGGTCTCGAGTTTGCCTCCCAAACTGGTAAACCTATCCACGATGGAAGGAAGTGTCATTCCAAATGTGTACAGGTTACTTAGAGTGTTCGACAGTACGACTGCTTTGGTCGTGGGATCGAAGCTGGTGGCCACGTTGTGCTTTTCCGTATATGCTGGCCAGTAATCCCAGCGGAGGCCAAGATTGATGGTCAACCTTGAGGTCACCTTATAGTTATCCTGGAAGTACAGCGCAGTTTCTTTGCCGCGTCCATAGAACATACCCCGCACAAACTGGTTCGAGTAGTTGGCCACGCCGATCATAAAATTCGCAAAGTTGAACCCAGTGAAGGCAGTGGCCTGCGGGTTAGTTCGTGAGGTCGAGGGATCATAAAGCGCGGTTGCCCCTGTCGCCCAGTTGTGGTTGCCCGCGACCTGCTGTTGCTGAGGTAGCAGATTCATTTGGTCCCAGCGGTAGTGAAATCCAAACTGCAATTCGTGCCGGCCGACGATCTTGGTGGCATTGTCGTCGTAGTTCATGTACCAGGCGCGGAACGAGTTGGTGTTTTGGGTCTCCCAGTAATAGCCGTTCAAACCTGTATCATAGAGCCCTGGCCAGCCCCAGGCGTCAAAGGGGTTCGGCAAATTGAGCTCGTCTGCGTATTTGCGGCCATACTGACCGGTGCCAACGTACATGTTCGAACGCGTGCCGCTGGCCAGCAGTTCATTAAAGAAAGTAGGCGAGAAAGTGTGCACCCAGTTAAAGCTTACCGACTGGTTCGGTGAATCATAACCTTGAGTTCCCGCTGGCACCTTGCTCCAATCGAGAGAAGGCTGGCTGTAGAACTGCCCCAAGGTCTTATAACTACCTTTGGTATAGCGGCCGTAAAAAGAATCTTTATCAGTGAACCGATGGTCCACACGTGTGCTGAGCGACCAGTCCCTGCGAGTGGAAAGAACGGGACCATACCAGTTATCCGTAACCATCAGGTTCACGCCCGGCTGGTTCGGCAATGGCATTACCGAATTAAGGTACTTGGCCACGGGATTGAGCAGCGCGGGGTCGATAACGTTCAGTTGGCCGTTGTAGGAAAACTGGTCCCGGGACCAAGTCACGGGAT
>Ga0272448_1001503_pt1 | contig 31118 bp, 25 predicted proteins | sample YNPCB0191_FD_202220 | JGI IMG/M metagenome (GOLD analysis project Ga0272448, IMG submission 202220) | Hot spring sediment microbial communities from Yellowstone National Park, WY, United States - YNP-CB-019-1 | ecosystem: Environmental > Aquatic > Thermal springs > Hot (42-90C) > Sediment...
TCCCCTCGCCCGCCGCCGAAGGCGAGCGGGCGAGGGGAGGGGGCAGGGGGAGGGGTGAGGGCACGATTTTTTGAGACTTTAGCCCGGTACGATTTTATAGGACTCAACAGGGGGGCAACCATGTAGGGGCAGGGCTTGCCCCTGCCCCATGGCAACCGCAAGGGCCACGCCCCGAAGGGGCTCGCCCCGAGGGGTTGCCCCTACACCAACCATTTCCTTAACACGGAGGAAGCGATGAAAATAGAATGGACTGATGACCTGAGCACCGGCGTCCCGGAAATGGACGAACAGCATAAACAGTTGATTGCCCTGCTGAACGAGTTCTACGACGCCGTGGAGCGGGGAGAGCGGGAAGAGGGCATCCGCCGTCTTTTTGACGGCGTAGACCGCTACACCGTTTTCCACTTCTCCGCCGAAGAAGCGTTCATGGAACAAATCGGGTATCCCGAACTGGCGTCCCATCGGGAGACCCATGCCATGTTCCGGCGGGAGTACACGGCCGCGATGGAGCGGCACGAAGCGGGCGACCGGAAGGCCGTCCGGGACCTGGTGGCCTTCCTGTTCTCCTGGCTGTACACCCACATCAGCAAGACGGATAAACGGTACGGCGTCTTTGCCCGTCAGGGCGCGGCCCAGAACTGACCCGCTGGAGGTCGTCATGCCGGAAGCCACCTTTCATTTCCCTGCCGACTTTCGCTGGGGTACCGCCACCGCCGCCCACCAGGTGGAGGGGAACAACACGAACAACGACTGGTGGGCCTGGGAGCAGGAAGAGGGCCGGATCAAAGAGGGGCACAGGTCGGGGCTGGCCTGTAACTGGTGGGAGAACGCCGAGGCGGACTTTGACCGCGCCGCCGAACTGGGCCAGAACGCCCACCGCCTCTCCGTGGAATGGTCCCGGGTGGAGCCGCGCGAGGGATATTTTGACGACGCCGCGCTGGACCGCTACCGGGCCATGCTCCGGGCCCTGCGGGAACGGGGCCTGGAGCCCATGGTCACCCTCCACCACTTCACCAACCCGCTGTGGCTGGCCGAAATGGGCGGGTGGGAGAACCCCCGGGCCGTCTTCTTCTTTGAGCGCTACGTCGCCCGGGTGGTGGAGGCACTGGGGGAGTTCTGTGACCTCTGGTGCACGGTCAACGAACCCAACGTCTACGTCTACATGGGCTACCTGGCGGGGGTCTTTCCGCCGGGGAAGCAGGATTTCGGCGCCGGGATGCGGGCGGGGCGGCACCTGATGCGGGCGCACGCTGTGGCCTACCGCCGTATCCACGCCCTTCAGCCCCACGCCCGGGTGGGGTTTGCCCACAACCTGCGCATTTTTGACCCCGCCAACCCCCGCTCCCCGCTGGACCGCTGGGTCGCGGGCCTGCAGGACCGGGGGTACAACGAGGCCTTCCTGGCCGCCCCGACCCGGGGGCGCTGGCTCTTCCCCCTGGGCTTCGGCTTCGCCTGGCGACTGCGCAGGACCCTGGACTGGATCGGCCTGAACTACTATACCCGCGACCGGGTGGCCTTTGACCGCCACCGCCCCGAGTCCCTCTTCGGCCGCAACCTCCACGCTCCGGACGCCGAACTCCTGGACGGCGGGTACGGGGAGTTCTACCCGGACGGTATGGAGCGTTCGCTGAAGCGCCTCTCGTACCTGGGCCTCCCCATCTACGTCACCGAGAACGGCATCCCCGACGCCGACGACGACCAGCGTCCCCGCTATATCATCCTGCACCTGCACCGCCTCTGGCGCGTCCTGCAGGGATGCGTCCCCATCATGGGCTACTACCACTGGACGCTGGTGGACAACTTTGAGTGGGCGGAGGGGTGGACGCTGCGCTTCGGGTTGATAGAACTGGACCCGCAGACCGGACGGCGGACGTACCGACCGTCGGCCTATCTGTATCGGGACATCTGCCGGGCGAACGCCATCACGCCGGAGATCATAGACCGGTACGCTCCCGAACTGCGCCCGGTCCTCCTCCCGTAGCACAGGATTCAATCCTGTGCTACTTCCACCACGCCGTCAGGGGCCACCGGGCAGACCCGCCCGCAGCGCGGGCAGCGGTACGCCCGGTCGGCCTCCACCATCCCCGTCTGGCCGCAATCGGGGCAGCGCAGGACCTCCGCCAGCGGCCGGACGCCGCCCCCTACCGGCCTCCCCGTCTTCCGCGCCCAGACCAGATCGTAGTCCACCTGCCAGTACTGGGTCCGGACGTTCTCCAGCGGCAGTTCGTCCAGCAGAGCCGCGAACTTCTGGCGGGAGAAGGCCCGCCCCGGCAGGAACAGGGCATCCCGGCCCACCCGGTTGGTCACCAGAAGGACGCCCCCCGGCCGCAGGACGCGCACCATCTCCCGAAGCACCTGGCGCGGGTCGGGGGTGAACTCCAGCATCTCCAGAGACGTGACCGCGTCAAAAGTGTTGTCCGGGAAGGGGAGGGTCCGGGCGTCCTGCCAGATGAGGGTCACCCGGTCGGCGTAGGGGCGGAGCAGGTGGACGGCGTGGGCCAGCATCCGGCGGGAGAGGTCCAGCCCCACCACGTGGCCCCGGAAGCGGGGCTGGAAGCAAAGGGCGCGGGGGAGCCGCCCCGTCCCGGTGCCCACGTCCAGCACGAACGGGTCGGGAATTCGCTCCAGGGCCATCGCCAGCGGCAGGCCCAGAAACCACTGCTCCGTCTCGGGGTCAAATCCCTTGATCCGTTCGTAGGCAGGGGCGGCCCAGTCGTAGAGGAGGGCCACCACGCGGGGGCCCAGATAGGACCCCTCGGCGATGACCAGTTGCCAGTATAGGACGGCCGCCAGCAGGAGAACGCCGATCAGAATCCACAGCCAGAGCATGGTGAGCATCTGGGAGGGGTTGGGGCGGGCGGCTGCGCCGCCCGCCCCAACTCCCGGTCTCTACAGCGCCGAGGCGGAAAGGAGCATGGCGGCGGCCAGCCAGAGCCCGTACCGCCGGAGCCAGCCGGGGGTGCCCTCAGCGGGATCGGTCAGGAGGGGCGGCAGGGCCAGAAAAGCGACGAAGGGAACCGCCAGGGGGCGCTGGAACGCGATCAGCAGGAGCAGCGCGCTCAGGTAGCCGCCGACCCAGAGGGCCCGGCGGGCCCTCCCCGGCGAATCTTCCGCACCGGATGCGGCCAGGGAGAGCGCCCCCGCCAGGGCCGCCGAGGGAAGGGAGAGGGGAGCGAAGGCCAGGTGACCGGCCAGCCAGCCGAATCCCGCCCGGAAGGCCGTACCGACGCCGGGGCCCACCCCTCCACGCCCTCCCCTGGCCAGGGCGATCAGTTGGGCAGAGGCCAGGATACCCAGCGTGAGCAGAAGAAAATCCCGGCCCAGTACAGCCGAGAGCGGCAGGGAGAGCAGAAGGCCGACCAGCGCGCTTCCCAGGGCCGGACCCGTCATGGGGAGGAGGACCATCCGCCCCCAGGAGATCAGTTGGGCCAGCCAGCGGCCCAGACGGTCCGCCGGAGAGTTGGGGCGGGCGTAGGGGAGGAGGGGGCGGTCTTCCCTCCCGGCCGCGGCATCGCCGGTGGAGGAGTGGGACAGTTCATCCTTCCACCGCTGCCAGCGGCCCAGCGGGGTGGCCCAGTCGGTCGCCACCACGGCCAGCCAGAGTTCCCCCCACCCCAGTTCCACCAGGAACAGGGCCAGCAGCAGCCGCGCGAGGCCCGTCATGGTCAGCGGTGCGGCGGCGGCCACCGCGCCGCAGACCGTCGCCCAGAGGGGGAGGAACCACATCGGCGGGGAGCCGGGGTGAGCGGAGAGTCGGAGCAGTTTTCGGGTATGCGGATTCATCTACACCAGACGCCCGCTCTCAATAATCCGGGCCAGGAACTGGCGGGTGCGGGGGTCCTGGGGACAGATGAATATCTGGTCCGGGGGGCCCTCCTCCACCAGCACGCCCCCCTCCATGTAGATGACCCGGTCCGCCACCTCGTGCGCAAACCCCATCTCGTGAGTGACGACGATCATTGTCGTCCCTTCCAGGGCCAGGTCCTTCATCACTGCCAGCACTTCGCCGATGAGTTCCGGGTCCAGCGCCGAGGTCGGCTCGTCAAAGAGCATCACCTTCGGCTCCATGGCCAGCGCGCGGGCGATGGCTATCCGCTGTTTCTCCCCACCGGAGAGGCGGATGGGGTGAACGTCCTGCTTATCCAGGAGTCCCACCTTGCGCAGGAGTTCCCGGGCCTTCTCCACCGCCTGCTCCTTCGGCACCCCTTTTACAACGATCGGTGCCTCAATCACGTTCTCCAATGCCGTCTTGTGGGGGAAGACGTTGAAGTCCTGGAAGACCATCCCGGTCTTCAAGCGCAGGTCCCGCGCCCGGGCACGGGATTCGGGGAGCAGTTCGCCGTTGGCGGCCTCCACCACAATCCTGTCAATCTCTATCCGACCGCTGGTCGGCTCCTCCAGCAGGTTGAGACATCGCAGGAAGGTGGACTTGCCGGAGCCGCTGCGCCCGATGATGACCACCACCTCCTGCGGGTAGACCTCCAGGGAGATGCCCCGCAGGACGTGGAGGAGGCCGAACCACTTGTGGAGGTTCTGGACACGGACGATGGGGTTACCGTTCGTATGCATGGGCCATCCGTTTCTCCAGACGACTTTGCAGCCAGGAGGAGACAATCGTGAGAATCCAGTAGAGCGTCGCCGCCACCAGGAGCATTTCAATGAACCTGCTATCTTTACGGGCCAGGCGGTTGGCCCGGAAGGTGATTTCCCAGACCCCCATCAGGGAGACCAGCGCCGAGTCCTTCTGCATGGCGATGAACTGGTTGCCCACGTCCGGGATGATGACCCGGATGGCCTGGGGGAGGATGATGCGGCGGAGCATCTGCCAGCGGGTCATCCCCAGCGCGGCGGCGGCCTCGTACTGCCCGTGCCCCACCGCCTGCAGGCCGGCGCGGAAAATCTCCGTCATATACGCGCCGTAGTTCAGGCTCAGGGCCAGGATGCCGGACTGAATCTCGCTGAGGGTGAAAACGTTGGCCAGTTGGGGGTACCCCAGGGCCTTCAGTTGCTGGCCGATTTGGGGCAGGCCCAGATAGATGAAGTAGACCTGAATCAGGAGGGGAGTTCCCCGGATGACCGAAATATAAAAACTGGAGATGCCCTGGGCGATGGGGTTGCGGGAGAGCCGTCCCAGGGCGCCGAAGAGGGCCAGCACGGAGGCGATGAGAATGGATACCACCGACACCCCGATGGTCGTCCCCACGCCGCGCAGGACGAAGTCGGCGTGCTGGAAGACGTACTGGGGGCTGAAGCGGAGTTGCAGGAGTCCGGCGGTCAGCAGGGCCAGGAGGACCAGCCAGACAACGCCCACTTTGGCCGTCTCTATCAGGCGGGCCCGGCGGGCTTTCCGGACCAGTGCCAGGCCGACTGCCAGGTCCGGGTCGGACTCCGGGGATAATGGCGCGTTTGTGACTTCCATAAACCCTCCCAAAGCCTGAAATTGTTTTGGATCGGCGGCTTCGCCGCCGATGCAAAACATCGTCCCCTATGAACTGTTGGGGTTTGCGGCGGCGGCCAGAGGCCGCCGCCGCAACTCCCCTACCACTGCTTCAGCGCGTTCAGGTCAAACTTGGCCGCCGGGCTGGCCAGGTCCAGCCCGTAGAACTGCTGGCTCAGTTTGGCCAGTGTGCCGTCAGCGTGCATCTGCTGGATAATCTCGCTAACCTTCTTGATGAGCGGCACAGGGTCCTTCCCGGCGGCCTTGTCCACCGCGGCGGCCAGGTACTCAAAGAAGACCGGGTCGCCCAACTGCTTGATGGGCAGGCCGTCGGCGATGGCGCCGGCCCCCGTGGGCTGAGCCGTCAGCACCGCATCCAGCCGCACGCCGTCCCCCAGCGCCAGGTCCTGCAGGGCGAAGAGGTCGGTGTCGTAGGGCTTGAGGACCGGGTTCTGGACCACCACCTCAAACTTCTCGCCGGGGATTTCCAGAACCCCCTCCAGGTAGTACTCGTAAGTGGTGGCGGTGCCGAAGCCGATGCGCTTGCCGGAGAGGTCGGAGGGCTTCTGGAAGGTAGTGTTGTCCTTGTGGACGAAGAAGGCCGCCGGGGTGGTGTAGTAGGGCTGGCTGAAGTAGAGTTTCTCCATGCGGGAGGGGGTGATGGTCATGGAGCCGATGCTGATGTCCCAGCGGTCGGCCCAGCCGCCGGCGACGATGAGGTCCCAGTTGGGTGTGACGAAGCAGGCCTCCACCCCCAGCCGCCGGGCCACCTCTTTGGTGACCTCAATGTCAAAGCCCTGGAGTTCGTTGGCGGTGTGCTGGTCGGAGGTGCATTTGGTGTTGGCCGCGCGCCGGGCCCCCTCCACCAGTTCCGACTGCGGCGGATACGCCGGGTCGGTGGAGACGATGAGCGTGCCCCGCGCCAGCACCTCGGCCAGTTTGTCCGCCGGAGGGGTGGCAGGGGGCTTGCAGGCCGTCACCAGCAGGACGGCCATCAGCACGAGCAGGACAGGCGACAGGCGTTTCATCGTTTCCTCCTTATGTGATTTGCGTGGATTTTATAGACGGGACGCAGATCAACGCGAATCAGCAGTGGGGCTTTACCGGATCAGGCGGTCATACTCATCGTGACTGCCAATCCAAAACCAGAAAATGACTCCACTGCAAAAAGGGTTCTTTATCGCAGAGACCGCAGAGTACGCAGAGCAATATTATTAAAGAAAATCTCTGCGCTCTCCGCGTTCTCTGCGATGAGTTTTTGCAGTGAACTCAGAAAATGGTATCACCCTTGAGGATGCCTAACCCAAACCGATGCGAATAGAGTAGACCGGCGGATCTTCTCTCACGCGTTTGAAGAACAGGCTCGGATGCGCTGGATTGTCGCGCCATATCTTATAGGCGCGCCGCGCCTGCTGGCGAATATGGGCAGGCAGGGACCGATAGTGTTTCCAGAACGAGCGAGTGGTTTGAGATTTCACAATAGGTGCTCAATGAATTCGCCATGCTCATCAAACATAGGGAGCGTATTCCCCTCCCGGATCTCCGCTTCAACGGATGCCACCAGCGCGGCCCACTCTTCATCCCGGGTGGCGGCAAACTGGGCATCCCACAGCGCCTCATCGGTCGCAATCCTCGCCAGCGTTTCCTCCGCCGGAAGCGGGTGGGACTGAAGGAAAAGAGCAAATTCGTAGAGTTGGAGCACGCGAAGAGGGGGCAACCCCGCCGCAATTTCACTGATCGCCTTTACCAGCGTAACCGGGTCTTTGGCTTCCACTTCTCTCATTTCTCGTAATTACCTACCACAAAGGATGCACAAAGGACACAAAGGGGCAATAAAATCCTTTGTGCCCTTTTTGGAGCCTTCGTGTCCTTCGTGGTTTTTACGAAACGATTCTTGCCGTGTTCATCCACGTCCGATTGGCGGGCGACGGTCAAACCAGGGGCGGGCCCGCTCCAACTGGGCTGCCAGCCGGAAAAGCGTCGCCTCCTCCCCGAAGCGGGCCACGAAGTGCATCCCAATGGGCAACCCCTCGTCGTTCCACACCAGCGGCACCGACATCGCGGGCTGCCCGGTGACGTTGAAAACGGGCGTGAACGGGATGAAGGCAAAGACCTCCTCCGCCAGCGCCTCAATCCCCGCCAGTTTGTTCAGCAGCGCGCCCGCGTTCAGCGACCCCAGCAATTTCAGCGCGACGGCCTTCACCCCGGTGGGCTGCAGCCATCCGATCTCCATCGGCGGCGTCGCCAGCGTGGGGGTCAGGAGGACGTCGTATTTCTCAAAGAACGCGCCCACCTGACGGGCCGCGCGCTGGAGCGCCCGCAGGGCGCCGGAGTAGTCGCTGGCGGAAATCTGCCGCCCCAGAAGCCCCAGCGCCCAGGTGGCCGGCTCAAACTCCCCGTAGCGGGCCTTTCGCCCGGTCAGGGCCTCCCCCTCTTCTATGTCCGCCCGCGTTTCGGCACAGACCATGGTCAGAAAGTCGCGGGCGAAGGCATGGCCGTCTATCTGGGGGGCCGCCTCCTCCACGATGTGGCCCAGGTCCTGGCACAACCGGGCCGTCTCCTCCACCCCGCGGACACAATCCGGGTGGACGGTGCCGGGCAGGAGGGGCCGGGTGGTGAAGGCGATGCGCAACCGACCGGGGTCCCGTCCGACCTCCTCCAGAAACGGGCGCTCTGGCGGCGGGATGATGTACGGAGCACCGACGTCCGGCCCGGCAGTGGCGTCCAGCATGGCCGCGCTATCCCGCACAGAGAGGGTCAGGACGTGGTTGATGGCCATCCCACGCCAGGCTTCGCCGATGTCGGGGCCCATAGGGGTGCGGCCGCGCGTCGGCTTGAGCCCGAAGACGCCGCAGCAGGAGGCCGGGATGCGGATGGAGCCCCCGCCGTCGTTGCCGTGGGCAACCGGGACCAGGCGCGCCGCCACCGCCGCCCCCGACCCTCCGCTGGACCCGCCCGTGGTGCGGGAGAGGTCCCACGGGTTCCGGGACGGCCCGAAGAGGACGGGCTCCGTGTAGGGCACCAGCCCCAATTCCGGCGTGTTGGTCTTGCCCAGGACCACCACCCCGGCCTGGCGGTAGCGCCGGACGATTTCGCTATCGTGGTCGGGGACGAAGTCCCGGAAGAAGCGGCTGCCGCTGCGGGTGGGGACTCCGGCGTAGTAGACCAGCAGGTCTTTCAGCAGGAAAGGGACGCCCCGGAACGGCCCCTCGGGCAGCCCCTGCTGCACCTGCTGGCGGGCGAGGTCGTACATCGGGTGGATGACGGCGTTGATCTGGGGGTTGACCGTCTCTATGCGGCGAATCGCTTCTTCTACCAGTTCCGCCGGGGAGACTTCTTTTCTGCGGACCAGTTCGGCCAGTCCGAGACCATCGTAATGGTCGTACTCTCTGAAACCGTCCATGTTCCCCCCTTTGGGGAAATTGTATCCCAAAATCGGCAAAAGTCAAATCCACGAAGGGCAAGAAAGGGCACGAAAGGCACGAAAGTTCATCCTTCGTGCTCTTCGTGTCCTTCGTGGTTTTAGAGAACTCCATTTGCCCGCATCCCCCAATCCGGTTATAATTCTGACCGTGAAGCGAATACGGCGTCTCTGGCTGACCGTCATCATCCTGCTGGCCGCCTGTCGCGGGCCGGTCTCCCCTGCGGGCGACCCGACCCCGGTTCCGCCCACCTCAACCCCGACGCCGGTCCCCGAAACCCCCGAGGCAGTGGCGGCGGCCTTCCTGACGGCCTGGGAGCAGGGGGATACCGGCACGATGTACGCCCTCCTCTCGCCCGCCGTGCGGGCCGCCGTCCCCCCGGACCGGTTCGCCGCCCGCTACCAGTCCGCCGTCCAGACCGCCACCGTCCTCACGGCCACCGCGACCCTCCGGGCCGTCCTGCAGGAGGGGGCACGCGCCCAGGCCGCCGCCCGCCTCTCCTGGGAGACCGCGCTGGTGGGGACACTGGTCGCCGACACCGTCATCCCCCTGGTCCTGCAGGACGGGCACTGGTGGGTGGAGGGCTCCGGCGACATCATCTGGCCCGGACTGGGGGAGGCGAATTATCTCTATATGGACTACCAAATCCCCGCCCGGGCCAACATCTACGACCGCAACGGCCGGGCGCTGGCAGCGGAGGGGAAAATCGTCACCGTGGGCGTTGTCCCCAGCCGGATTCAGGACGAGGGGGCGGTCCTGGCCGTCCTCTCCCGGCTGACGGGGCTCTCCCCGGAGGCCATCCGGGCCCGCTACGAGGGCCGCCCCGCCGACTGGTGGAGCCCCGTCGCCGACATCCCGGCCCCGGTCAGCATAGAGAACGCCGACCTGCTGCTGAACACGCCGGGGATTGAGGCCCGGGAGAAGCCGGGACGGGTCTACTGGGGGGACGGCATCGCGCCCCACGTCGTGGGCTGGGTGGGGCTGATTCCGGCCGAGCAGGCGGAGGCGTACCGGCGCCTGGGCTACCGCGGCGACGAGTGGGTGGGCGTCGCCGGGCTGGAGGCGTGGGGGGAGCCGTACCTGGCCGGGCGGCACGGCGGCACCCTCTACCTGATGTCCCCCACGGGCCAGACCCTGGAGGTGCTGGCCCGCCGGGACGCCGTCCCCAGCCGGGCCCTTTATACGACTCTGGACCGGGAGTTCCAGCAGAAGGTGGAGGAGATTCTGGGGGGCCGGCGCGGGGCCATCGTCGTTCTGGACGTCCATACCGGGGCGGTGCTGGCCATGGCCAGCGGTCCGAACTTCAACCAGAACGTCTTCGTGGGGCCGGGGAGCGCGCTGGAGCGGGCCGCCGTCCTCTCCCACCCCGACCGTCCCCTTCTGAACCGGGCCACCCAGGGGCTCTATCCCACCGGCTCGGTCTTCAAGATTGTGACGATGGCGGCCGGCCTGGAGAAGGGCGGATTGACCCCCGAAAGCACGTTCTGGTGCCCGGGCTACTGGGAAGGGCTGGGTGCCGCCTACCGGAAGGAGTGCTGGAAGGCCCACGGGAGCATCAACCTGAAGGACGCGCTGACGGCTTCCTGCAACACCACCTTCTTCACCGTCGGCCAGCAACTGGACAGCATAGACCCGAACCTGCTGCCGACTTTCGGCCGGGCCTTCGGGCTGGGGGTGCCCACCGGGCTGGTTGGCATTCCGGAGGCGGCGGGGCTGATGCCCGACCCGGCCTGGAAGCAGGCGGCGTCCGGGACCCCCTGGTGGCCCGGGGACTCGGTCAATCTGGCCATCGGGCAGGGGGACCTGCTGGTGACGCCGCTGCAGGTGGCGCGGATGATGGCGGCGGTCGCCAACGGCGGCACCCTTTATCGGCCCTACGTGGTGGCCCGCATCGCCGCGGCGGGGACGGAGCCGGAAGTGGTCTTTCAGCCGGAGGCGATGGGCACCCTTCCCGTCTCCCCGGAGCATCTGGCGGTCATCCGGGAGGCGCTGGCGGGGGTGACGACGGCCCCCATCGGCACGGCGACCCACCGGTTCCTGGGGATGAGCATCCCCGTCGCGGGCAAGACGGGGACGGCGGAGAATCCGGGCAAGGAGCCCCACTCGTGGTTTGCGGGCTTCGCCCCGGCCGACAATCCCCAGATTGCCTTCGCGGTGGTGGTGGAGAACGCCGGGGAGGGCTCCACGGTGGCGGCGCCCATGGCCCGGCAGGTGGTGGAGGCGTACTTCGGCCTGCCGCTGACCCCGCTCCCGCCCGAGGCCCGGCCCACTCCGACGCCGCAGCCGTGAACAGCGCGAATCGCATATCGCATATCGCATATCGCTTATCGCATATCGCTTATCGCTTATCGCTTATCGCTTATCGCAAATCGCGGAGTGTTTGGAGGGAGTATGCCATTCCGGTTTGAGAGATTGGAGATATGGGCGCTGGCGCGACAGTTCGTGGCCCATATCTATGAGGTGACGGCCCGCTTTCCAGCCCACGAGCGATATGCCCTGGCAGACCAGTTGAATCGGGCGGCGAACTCCGTTCTTTTGAACATTGCCGAAGGTGCGGGGCAGGATACAGACGCGCAGTTCAGCCGGTACTTGGGTATCTCTAACGGCTCTGTCTCCGAAGTGGTCGGCGGCTTATTCCTGGCCCTGGACCGGGGATACATTGATCAGTCCACACTGACCCGTCTGTACGAGGAGGGCGACCATCTGATCCGTGCCATCACCAACTTCCGCAAGACCCTGCGGATCCGCTAACCGTTCCACAACACGCGATTAGCGATACGCGATACGCGATACGCGATTAGCGATACGCGATTAGCGATACGCTATGGACAAACTCCTCCGCGGCGCCCGGGAACTGGGCATCACCCTGAAAGAGGCTCACCTGGCCCTCTTCCAGACCTACTACGAGGAACTGGTGGAGTGGAACCGGCGGTTCAACCTGACCGCCATCACAGACTATGAGGGCGTCCAGGTTCGCCATTTCCTGGACTCCCTCTCCTGCCTGCTGGTCCTGCCCCGCGCGGAACTCCAGGCCGGGGCCCGGGTGATAGACGTGGGCACCGGGGCCGGATTCCCCGGTCTCCCCCTGCGCATCGTCTGCCCGGGGATGCGCCTGACCCTGCTGGAGGCCACCCGCAAGAAGGTGGACTTCCTGGAGCATCTGCTCCGACGGCTGGGGTTCCCGGACGTGGAGGTCATTCACGCGCGGGCGGAGGACCTGGCCCACCGGCCTGGCTACCGGGAGGGATATGACTGGGCCATCGCCCGCGCCCTGGCGGAGATGCCCACCCTGGTGGAGTACCTCCTCCCCCTGGTGCGCGTCCGGGGGGCCATTCTGGCCCAGAAGGGGGAAAACGCCCCCGCCGAGGTCCACTCCGCCGAGGAGGCCATCCGCATCCTGGGCGGTCGGGTGCGCAAACTGGTCCCGGTGGACCTCCACGGCCTGGCGGAGACCCGCTACTTGGTCATCGTGGACAAAGTGGCCGCAACGCCGGAGAAGTACCCCCGCCGCCCCGGCATGCCCGAAAAGCGCCCGCTAAGATGAGCCGATCAGAGAAAAACCACCAAGACACGAAGACACGAAGAAAATTTTCTTCGCGCCTTCGTCCTTTTGCTGTCTTATTTAGCCACCAAGACACAAATACACAAAGAAATGTAAAATTTACTTTGTGTCTTGGTGTCTTCGTGGTTTTAGAAATCCTCTTTGCCGTATTGGGTTTCCTGTACAGCGCTGTCACCCCCATCTACGAAGCCCCCGACGAGGTCTGGCACGATGCCTACGTCCGCTGGGTTGCGGCGGGGAACGGCCTGCCGCCCCTGGACGAGGACCGCAGCGGCGCTTACCAGGAGGCCGCCCAGCCACCCCTCTACTACCTGGTCGCCGCTGCCGTCCGCCGCCTCTTCCCCGATGACGACCTCCCCACCCTGATGTGGCACAACCCCTTCTTCGGCTACCAGGCCGGGGGGACGGTCAACGACAACAAGAACATGCTCATCCACACCGACCGGGAACGGTTCCCCTGGACCGGCGCGGCCCGGGCCGTCCACGCGACCCGTCTGGTCTCCCTTTTCTTTGGACTGGTGACCGTCGCCGCCACCGGGATGCTGGCATGGGAAGCCGTCGGCAATAGAGGCGGGGGCGCGATCCCCCTCAGCGCGGCCGCCCTGGTCGCGCTCACCCCCCAGTTCCTCTTCATCAGCGGCATCGTCAGCAACGACAGCGCGGCCGCCGCGATGGCGACTCTCTCCCTCTGGGCCACTGCGCGCCTCCTCCGCCGCGGGGCCGACCTGCGCGGCTCTCTGCTCCTGGGACTGTTGGTGGGCCTGGCCGCGCTCACCAAAACCAGCGCGCTGCTGCTGGTCCCGCTGGCGCTGGCAGCGGTCCTCCTCTCTCCCGGCGGGACGGCGCGGCAGAAGGTTGCCCGCGCGCTGATCGTGCTGGGGACGGCCGTCGTCGTCGGCGGGTGGTGGTACGGGCGCAACGCGCTCCTCTACGGCGACCCCCTGGGCATCAGCCGCCACGTCCAGACCCCCTGGGGCCGGCAGACCCCGGCCTCGCTGACGACCCTGCTGAGCGAAATGCCCCGCCTGTACCGCTCCTTCTGGGGCGCGTTCGGCTGGGGGCACGTGGAATACCCGGCCTGGGTGTATGTCGCCCTGGGCGGACTGGTCGTCCTGGCCCTGGTGGGGTGGGGACGGAGATTCATGCGCCGGTGGGAAACGCTCTTTTCCAGACGCCTTTGGTGCCAGGCGTCGCCCCCCGGCACAAAGCCTTTCGCTGACGCGGCAACCGCAGACTTTCCTGTAGTGATGGAACTGACGGTCGGCGAAGGCCGACCGTCGGCCGAAGGCCCAGGACGGGCGACTTCAGTCGGCACGCTGCAGGCGCGCGGGGACATCCTGTTGCTGGCGGCGACGTGGTGCGGCGCGGTCTTCCTGGCCCTCCTCCAGTGGATGCGCCAGGTGGAGGCCCCCCATGGGCGACTGCTCTTCCCCGCCATCGGCGCCTGGGCCCTGCTGACGGCGGTGGGTTGGGAGCATCTCCCCTGGCCACGTGAGGCGCGGAGCGGGGTCCTGCTGGCCCTCGTCCTCCTCAACCTGCTGACCCCCGTCCTGGTCATCTACCCGGCCTTCGCCCGGCCGCGCCTGAGGGACCCCGCCGCCGTCTCCCGCACAGTGACGGGGCCCCGGTGGACCTACGGAGGGGCCGCGCAGTTGCTGGGGGCCGCCCCGGACCGCCCGTCGGTGGCGCCGGGGGAGGTGCTGACGGTGCGCGCCTGCTGGACCGCGCGGGCCCCTATGGAGAAGGACTACACCGTCGTCGTCCAACTGGTGGGGCGGGAGAACATCCGCATCGGTGAACGGCACACCTACCCCGGCCTGGGGCGGTTCCCCACCTCCCTCTGGCCCGTCGGGCGGGCCTTCTGCGACGACTACCGGGTTCGGGTCGCCCCCTGGGCCCCGGCGCCCGAACTCTACGACGGACGGATCGGCCTCTACGATAAAGACCCCTCGGCCCTGCTGCCAGTGGTCGGGGAAGACGGGCAGGCCGTGGAGGCGCCGGTCGCCTTCCGGGTACGGGTGGCCCCGCAACGGCCCCTGGCGGTCACCCCCATCCATCCGCTGGACTACCGGCTGGGGGAGGCCATCCGACTGGTGGGGTACGACCTGACGGGTGGAGTGGAGGCGGGGGGGGTGCTCACCGTCACCCTGTACTGGCGCGCCGACGGGGCCCCGGGGGAGGACTACCGGGTCTTCGTCCACCTGCTGGACGCCCGGGGGGAAATCGTGACCCAGCACGACGGCCCGCCCCGCTGGGGCCGCTACCCCACCTGGGCCTGGCAGCGGGGCGACGTCGTCCCCGACGAGCACGTCCTGAGCGTCCCGGCCGCTGCCGCCGGCGGCCCCTTCTCCCTGGCGGTGGGGATGTACCGGCCGGACACGCTGGAACGGCTGCCGGTCACCGGCCCCGCCGGCCCTCTGCCGGAGGGCCGGATTCTGCTGGAGGTTCGCTGATGAGGGGGGCCCGAATCTGCAGGACAACTGTGAGCAGTTATCCTGCGATTGTCAGATAGTTGGCAATTACCTACCCTGAATCGTTTGCAGATAATGTAGCGTAGGCTTTAGCCTGCGAATACAGGCCTGGCGGCCTGCGCTACAGGGGCATGCCTTCGCTGCGTCTTTGATAGCGCTTGCCCGGGGGCGCCCTGGTAGGTAGTTACGATAGTTGGCGGAACGGCACCAGTTGTTGTAAAATAGGAGCACCATGTCGCATACGCCAGCCGCCCAGCCACGATTAAGATAGCGCGCGCCGCCAGGCCTGCGTCGGGTGAGCCGCGTGTGCTACAAGTTGATTACAGGAGAAGCAGATATGGCTAAAAGGAAGAAAAAGAAACAGGTTCCGGTTTCCCCGCCGAGACCGATACAGCCGGCAGAAAAAACAGACCTGGAAAAGGGGCTGGATAAGGCTGAACGGCTGATCGCCAGAAGGGCATATCGGGAAGCGCTGAATATCCTGGAAGACCTGAACCAGCAGTATCCCAACCAGGCGGACGTTTTGCTCCTGATGGGCGAAGTCTTTTACCAGTTAAAGGATTACGATGACTATCTGCGGGTCTCGTATCGTCTCCACCAGTTGATGCCCGACGATCCGGACGCGACCTTCGACCTGGCAGGTGCTTACGTCGTCAACGGCCTTCCGGCCCTCGGTCTGGTGACCTATCGCAACTACCTGAAGCGCTGGCCCCATCACAGCCTCGCGGCAGACGCGCAGCAACGGGTCAAAACCCTGGAAGATGTGCTGGTCCGCCTGCAAGCAGGACGAGAGCCGCTGATGGATGCGGAGACGCTCGCCCTGCACGATGAGGTTCAGTTTTGTCTGAATACGGGGGAGTATCGCCGGGGGATCAGGGTCGCCGAGAAACTCCTATCGCGCTATCCCGACTTTATTCCCGTTCGGAACAACCTGAGTCTTCTCCTCTGGCTGGAGGGCAATTTAGATAGGGCCATAAAGGAGGCCCAGCGGGTGCTGGATATGGATCCGACGAACATCCAGGCCCTCTCTAATCTGAGCCGATACCTGTATCTCCAGGGCCGGACCGAGGAGGCCCTCCAGTATGCTCAACGACTAAAGGAGCAGAGAAGCCCAAACCCTCGCGACTGGGCCAAACAGGCCGAGGCGCTGGCTTTCCTGGGGGATGACCAGGGCGTGGTTTCCTTACTCCAGGATCCGTCCCGCCTGGACGAGATGGAACCCCCCATCGCTGCGGCGTTCCTGTGCCATCTGGCCGCCTCGGAATACCGCCTGGGCCGCGCGAAGCAGGCGCAGGACCTCTGGCGCAGGGCGTTGAAGTACGAACCTGACTTTCCGCTGGCGATTGAGAATCTGGAAAATCTTCGGAAGCCGCCTCACGAACGCTATGCCCCCTGGTCCCTGTCCATGGAGCACTGGGTTCCGCGCTCCGTCCTCGCCGAAAGCATTCGGCTTCTGGAACGGGCGGAACGTCGGTCCGAGGAGCAACTTCGCCGTTCCGTCAAAAAGTTCCTGGAGCGCTGCTTTCCATATCCCTCCATAGTCAGTCTCATTATGGAGCGAGGTGACCCGAAAGCCAAGGAGTTCGTCCTTCGGGCCGCCGACATCTCCGGCTATTCCGTCCTGCTGGAGGGGCTGAAGGCATATGCCTTCAGCCAGTATGACCCCGATGAGAAGCGGCTGGAAGCGGCGCGCATTCTGAACGAACACGGTGTTCTTCCCCTTACGGAGGTCAACCTGTGGCTCAAGGGGAAGTGGACACCCGTTCTGTTGCGGAAATACCTCGTCAGCGGTGAACCTCGTCCTGACCCCTCTATGAGTCCTCGGGGGCTGGAGTTGGTGGAGGAGGCCATAGAGGCCATGCATGCCGGTCAGGCCAGACGAGCAGAGGAACGTTTACGGGAGGCCCTGACGCTCCACCCGGAACATCCGGGTCTGCTCTATAACCTGGCAGCCGCCCTCCAGCTCCAGGGGAGGAATCGGGAAGCCGAGAAGATTCTGGACCATGTCATAGAGGCCTTTCCGGATTACTTTTTCGGGCAGATCGTCCGGGCCAGGAGGCTGGTGGAACGGGGGGACCTGGACGGAGCGGCGGAGGTGCTCAAACGGTTAATGCGTAGCCGCGAAGAGTTTCACACCTCCGAATTCAGTGCCCTCTGCAGCGTCCAGATTGATCTGATGCTCCGGCGGGGAGATTACGAAACGGCTGAGGATCTCTTGAAAATCTGGGAGACGGTGAATCCGGAAGACCCCAATCTGAGAGCATACCAGTCTCGCCGCCTGACCTGGAGATAGGAGTGGGCATTTCGCTTCAGTCGCGGCGAGTCACCTTCACAAACACAGGTGTTGGTTCCGCCTCCGAGTCTCCGGATTTCTCTTTGATCCCCCTCCATCTCTTGGAGGGCACAGAGCGGTAGGGGGCAGATGGGCGCAGAATCAGGCGGGCGGGCGGCGAAGCCGCCCGCCCGCCGGCCCCCGCCCCTCATCGGGCATTCACTGTCTGCTGTCCCTGCCCCGTATCGGGGCGACACCGGCCACCGCCCTCATCCCTTATCGGGAATACGCTGCCCACAGGTCCCCCTCACACCGCAGCAGCGCCAGCGCACTGTGGACGTCCAGAATCTCGCCCCCGCGCGCCATCTCCAGCGCGCGGGGGACCGGGACCGGATGCACCTCTATGATCTCCCCCGGTTCCCGGTCCGGCTCCCGGCAGAGGCGGACGTTGCGGGCCAGGAAGATGTGCCCGACCTGGTCAAAGAGGCTGGCGCCCGTCCGGAAGAAGCCCCGGTACTCCCAGTCGTCGCTCTCGCCGCCCACTTCCTCCGCCAGTTCCCGTCGGGCCAGGTCCAGCGGGGAGCCCTGGAAGTCGTGGAAGCCCCCGGCGGGCAGTTCCCACGACCAGTCGTCTATCAGGTAGCGGAACTGGCGGATGAGGACGACCTGCCCGTCGGCGGTCACGGGGACCACCCAGACCGCCCCGGCGGCCTCCACGTAGACGAAGGGCCGGACCTGGCCGTCGGGCCAGCGGACGATGTCCTCCCGGACGCGGAACATCCGGAAGGTATAGGGGTAGCGGGTCTCCAGATGTTCCCAGCCCAGGGCGCGGCCGTTGGGTTTGTCGGTGAGGGGCATACGGGCCTCCTTACGGTTCTGTAGGACAACTGCAAGCAGTTGTCCTACAAATTACGGCACCAGCCGCAGGATGCCCTCCGCCTGGGCCTCCACCTCCGTCCGGCTCCAGAGCATCGGGTGGTACTGGATGTTCCGCCAGGGGTCAATCATGTCGTCGTAGTGGCGGTGGAACGGGTGGCCCGATTGCCCCGTGGTGTGCATGGAGACCGAGCGGGACCAGTCCCCCGCGTCCACAATCTGGCGGTAAGACGGGCCGCTCCGCACGTCGTACGGGGCGTTCAGGCTGTAGCCCGTGTTGTTGACCGCGCCCGCGGTCCCGTCGGTGGCGACGGGCCCCCGGTTGAAGATGCGCTCAATCCAGGCGATGCCGCTCTGCCCCAGCGCCTGGTTCTTGAACGTCGCCGTGTGCAGGTCGCCCCAGCGCCACTTCTCCATGTTCGGCCCCAACCGCTCCGTCAGTTCCGCCACCGCGTCCTTCAGCGCCAGCAGGAGAATCTCATCCCGCGTCTCCGTCTTCGGGGTCCGCCGGTCGTCAAACCAGGGGGACTGCGGGTCCTTCACCATAGACTCCAGGGCGTAGAGGACGGGGCTCTTCGCCTGCCGCAGGAGCGAGTCCCCCAGGTCGTCCCGGAAGGTCCGTTCGGCCAGATGGAGACGGAAGGACTCAAAGAGGGCCGCGGCGGCGCTATCCCGCGTGGACCGCCCGTCCCACGCGCGCAGCAGGTCCAGCGCCTCCTTCAGCCGGGGGTCGTCGGTGGAGAGGGCCGTCACGTAGGGGAGGACGGCGCGCGTCCAGACGGAGAGGTTGTCCCCCTGAATGGCCTTCATGTCGTCCACGGAGATGGGGGTGAGTCCCTCAATGAGTTCCACGATGCGCTGGGCGCGCAGCGCCGTCCGGTCGCTCCAGTCCACAGTGAGCAGGTAGGGGTAATCGGGCCCCACCACCGCGTTGTTGGCCGTGACGATGTACCCCTCCGGCGGGTTGAAGGCGCGGGGGAGGTCGTCAAAGGGGATGTAGTCCACCCAGTCGTACTCGCCGGTCCAGCCGGGGACGGGGACGGAGCCGTCGCCCTTGCCACGGATGGGGATGCGCCCCGGCATCTGGTAGCCGATGTTCCCGTCCACGTCGGCGTAGATGAAGTTCTGGCTGGGGACGTCCCAGTACGAGAGGGCCTCCCGGAAGTCCTCCCAGTTCTGGGCCCGGTTCAGCAGGAGGATGCTCCGGGTCAGCGTGCCGGGCTGGAGGGCGGTCCAGGAGAGGGCCAGGGGCTGCCAGCCGTAGGACCAGTCCTCCTCCTCCCCGCCGACGATGTCGTTGATGATGGGGCCGTGGCGGGTGATGCGGGCGAAGACCACCACGGGCTCCTCCTGCCCGGCGACGCGGATTTCCTCCCGGATGATCTGCATGTCCTCCCAGCGGCCCCGGTACTCGTACTGGTTGGGGTTCTCGGGATTGACCTTCTCAATGAAGAGGTCCTGGACGTCGGGGTTGACGTTGGTGACGCCCCAGGCGATGCGGTCGTTGTGGCCGATGACGACGCCGGGGACCCCCGCGAAGGAAGCCCCGACGACGTTGTAGGGGCAGTCGGGCCCTTTGGGCTCGCAGTGGAGGCCGACTTCGTACCAGATGGAGGGCATCTGGAGGCCCAGGTGGGGGTCGTTGGCCAGGAGGGGCATCCCGGTCTCGGTGCGGCTCCCGGCGACCACCCAGTTGTTGCTCCCCAGGTCGTCCCCCTCCCCCAGGAAGTGGGTGGTGAAGACGGCCTCGGGGATGCTCTGGAGCGTCGCCTGGGTCAGCGGGTGCGGGACGATGACGGGGCGGTCCGGGGGCGGGGCGGGCATCAGGTCGGGGACGGCGCCGGTCCCCAGCCGGGCGATGATGCCGGCCCGGAGCAGTTCGTAACTCATGTTGCCCCCCAGGTCCCACGCCATGACCTTCCCCCAGGCGATGGAGTGGACGGGCGTCCAGGGTTCGGGGTCAAACTTCTTGCCCGTCAGGCCCAGGAGGGTGAACTCCAGCCCCAGGCGGCCTTTGTGGGTGGAGATGTAGGCGTTGACGCCCTCCGCGTAGGCCTCCAGCACGGAGCGGGTCTCCGGGTCGGCCCTTTCCCAATCCTGGGCGGCGGCGCGGTGCCAGCCGATGGTGCGGACGAAGCGGTCGGTGGGGAGGGCCGACTTGCCCAGCACCTCCGCCAGTCGCCCGGAACTCAGCCGTCGCCAGAACTCCATTTGCCAGAAGCGGTCCTGGGCGTGGACGTACCCCTGGGCGAAGAAGAGGTCGTGGGGGTTGGAGGCGTAGATGTGGGGGACGCCCCACCGGTCCCGGATCACGGTGACGGGGGCCTGGAGGCCCGGCACCTGGAGGGTGCCGCGGGTCTGGGGCCAGGCCCGGCGGACGGTGGCGTAGCCGACGCCGAAGCCCGCCAGCCCGAGGATCAGGACGACGACCAGAAGGATGAGCAGGATTCGCAGGACGGTTCGCATGGTACCTCCTTTCTATAGGGAGCAAGGTCGCAGGTCGCAGGGAGCAGGGCCCTCACCCCACCCCCGGCGGCTGCGCCGCCACCCCCTCCCCTCTCCCGCCGGGCGGGAGAGGGGAGGGGGCTGGGGGGAGGGGTGAGGGCACTCCGCGCGACGGGAATCCGCCATATCGGGTTCCGGCCCACGGTCGGCCTGCGCCGACTTTGCCCGGCGGTTGCGCCGACTGAAGTCGCCCTTGTTGGGCCTTCGGCCGATGGTCGGCCTGCGCCGACTTCGCCCGTGCCGACTGAAGTCGTCCTTATTGGGCCTTCGGCCGATGGTCGGCCTGCGCCGACCGGGGCATCGGCCCAACGGTACGGTTTTCGTGGCGCAGGCGGTCAGCCTGTATCCGCAGGCCTGGCGGCCTGCGCTCCATTTCAGCACCATTGGGGCGTCGGCGGAGGCCGACGCCCGGCGCGAAAGCGCCCGGAAAGGCCGGTTTCAACCGGCACCCACCAGTTTCTCAAACCGCGGGTCGCCGTGCAGGGAGCGCAGGTCCGGGTCCCGGCGGGCCCACTGCCGGGAGACCTGGCGCTTCTGCAGGGCAATCTCCAGCAGGCGCAGGGCCTCTTCTCTCTCCCCGCAGATGGCGGCGAAGCAGGCGCGGTTATATTCGTTTTCTTTCTCCATAAGCGGGCGGGCGCGGGCGATTTCCTCCTGCGCCTCCGCATCCCGCCCCAGGGCGCGCAGCGCACTGGCAACAGAGGCGTGGTACACACCTCGCTCCGGCTCCAGTTCGGCCGCGCGGCGGAAGGCCTCCAGCGCCTGTTCCCACTCCCCGCGCAGCGCGTAGACGTTGCCCAGGTTGTTCCAGGGGTAGGCGAATTAAGGCGCCCCGCTCCCGCAGGAGGTCCTCCATTTCCCGGCGCACGCTGCGCCCCGGTACCCGCTCCACGTAGGGGATGTTGTAATCGCTCAGGGGGGTGTTGCGGGGGTCGGGCATCACTTCGGGGAGCAGTTGGCTGCGGGGCGGGAAGACGCGGAAGGGGGATTCGGGGGCCCCGCGCTGTCGCTCCCGCCGCACCGTGAGGAGCCAGCGGATGAGTTTATACAGAGCCGTCAGCAGGGCGGCCAATACGCCGCTCCCGAAGAGCCAGGTCAGGGCATCTTTATGCTCGGCAATCCACCGGAGGAGTTGCTCCAGGTTCATCGGTCCCCCCTCACGGACGGCGGACGACAGACCACAGACGACAGACGACAGACGACAGACCACAGACCACAGACGACAGACCACAGACCACGGACCACAGAACACCCAACCGGGCCTGTCGTCCAGATTGAGATACGAGTCCACTGCAAAAAGGTCATTTCACCGCCGAGACGCAGAGTACGCAGAGGTTATGCTGAAGTAGAACTCTGCGCTCTCGGCGCCTCTGCGGTGAGTTTTTGCAGTGAATTCAAATATACTACAGATTGCCGGAAAGAGCAATCGGCGGGCACGCAGGCGACTTGCGCAAAAGGGCAAAGTGTGGTATAAGTGAAGTACAAAGGCCCCCGTAGCTCAGCAGGATAGAGCACCGGCCTCCGGAGCCGGTGGCCCGCGTTCAAGTCGCGGCGGGGGTACTGGTAGCCAGGGGAATGGCGTGCCCTGGTGACGGGACGCCACCACGAGGCCCGCCAACCGTCGGAGAACGGTCGGCGGGCTTCTCTTTATCCGATGCTTCGGATCAGGCTGAGTATGAATCATCCCGCATTAGGAGAATGGATGAGGTCAGGTTCAGGCCCGCTGGATCAAATTTTGCAGATTGGCATCGTCGTTGAGGATATAGACCAGGCTGTTCAGGCCTGGTCGCGCTTGCTGGGAATGGAGCCCTCTTCCATCATTGTGACTGACCCCGAGGAGATTGCCCGCACCCGCTATGAGGATCAGCCCACACCCGCCCGGGCAAAACTGGCGTTTTTTGACCTGGGGCGGATTGTCCTGGAACTGATCCAGCCCCTGGGCGAGCCCAGTACCTGGAGCGATTATTTATCTGCTCATGGTCCGGGTCTCCACCACGTCGCCTTTGAGGTCAAGGGTATGGAGGAGCGCATTCGGGAACTGGGGCTGCGCGTGGTCCAGCGGGGAGAATACACCGGTGGGCGGTACGCCTATCTGGATGGACAGCAGCCCTTAGGGGCAATCATTGAACTTCTGGAGAACGAGTAGGAGCGCGATGAAATACCGGAGATTTGGACGAATCGGCTGGCAGGTTTCGGAAATCGGGCTGGGGGCATGGGCCCTCGGCGGGGACTGGGGCCGGGTGGACGAAGAGGCCGCGATGGCCACTCTTCACCGCGCCCTGGATGTGGGCATCAACTTCTTTGATACGGCGGACGTCTACGGCGATGGGTTGAGCGAACAGCGTATCGGGCGCCTGCGCCGGGAACGGTCGGAGACCTTCTACGTGGCCACCAAAGCGGGGCGGCGGCTGCAGCCCCATACCGCCGACGGGTACAACAAGGAGAACCTGACGCGCTTCGTGGAGCGCAGTCTGCGCAACCTGGGGGTGGAGTCGCTGGACCTGCTCCAACTCCACTGCCCGCCGACGGAAGTGTATTACCGCCCCGAGGTCTTCCAGGCGCTGGATGACCTGAAGCGGGAGGGCAAAATCCAGCACTACGGGGTCAGCGTGGAAAAGGTGGAGGAGGCCCTGAAGGCCATAGAATATCCGGGGGTGGAGAGCGTGCAGATTATTTTCAACATCTTCCGCCAGCGACCGGCGGAACTCTTCTTCCGGGAGGCCCGCCGCCGGGACGTGGCGGTCATTGTGCGGGTGCCCCTGGCCAGCGGCCTGCTCACCGGCAAGATGACCCGGGAGACCACCTTCCCGCCGGACGACCATCGCCACTACAACCGGGAGGGCCAGGCCTTTGATGTAGGAGAGACCTTCGCGGGGGTGCCCTTTGAAGTGGGGCTGGAAGCGGTGGAGGCTCTGCGGCCGCTGGTACCGCCAGGCGCGACGATGGCCCAGTTCGCCCTGCGTTGGATTCTGATGTTTGATGCGGTCTCAGTGGTGATCCCCGGCGCCAAGAGCCCCCGTCAGGTAGAAGATAACGCTCAAGCGTCCGGGTTGTTGCCTCCGACGTCGGAACAGATCGTCCGTATCCGGGACATCTACGATACCTGCATCCGTCCCTACGTCCACCACCGGTGGTGATCAAAGACTATATTTTTCGCTGCGGCGGCGAAACCGCCGCAGCGAAAAATATATTTTCTTTATATCTACGGGCGAAAAGGCCAAACTTGAGGAGGCTGGGAGGGGCGAATAAAAAGTGCCTGGTAGCGACAGGACCACAAATCCCTGAGAAAGGCTGTTAGAGATATGACCCCTGGAGCACACCCCGGAATCCGGAAAATCAAAAGTTGGATCACGCTGGCCCGGCCCCCTTTCCATACCGTGGGCGTCCTGCCCTTCGCACTGGGGGCCGTTATGGCGTATCGGGAGACCGGCACCTTCCACTGGGCCCTCTGGGGCTGGGGTACCCTCGCCGTGGTGTTGATTATGCTCAGCACCTACCTGGCCGGGGAGTACTTTGACTACGAGGGAGACCGCATCTCCCGCCGGGTGAACCCCAACCGCTTCGCCGGTGGGTCGGGCGTCCTGCCGACCGGCGCCGTGGACCGCCGGGCCCCCCTGATCGGGAGCATCGTTGCCCTGGTCCTGGCCGGAATCGTGGGACTGGTCATCTGGCTGGGCTACCGAACCGGCCCCTGGACCATTCCCCTGGGCGTCATCGGGATGATCGGCGGTTTCTTCTACTCTGTCCCGCCGCTCCGCTGGGCCGCCACTGGCATCGGTGAGATCTGGATCGCTTTCTGCTACGGCTGGCTGCCGGTCGCGGTGGCCTACTATCTGCCGGTCGGGCGGGTGGACCCGCTGGTCCACTGGGTCAGCATCCCCATCGCGGCCACCATCTTCAACGTTATCCTGCTGAACGAGTACCCCGATTACGAGGCCGACCGGGCGACCGGGAAGCGCAACCTGCTGGTCCGCCTGGGGCCCGAGCGGGGCGCCGTCCTGTTTGCGGCGGTGCACGCGGTGGGCTGGCTGGGGATGTTCGGTTCGGTCATGGCGGGGGTGCCCATCCGCACCCTGCTCTTCTACGGGCCGGTCTGCCTGCTCTCGGTGGGACTGGTGGTGGCCGTGTTGCGCGGAGTCTACCGCCACCCCCGCCGCCTGGAAGCGGCCTGCGGGCTGAACATCGCCGTCAACCTGGGCACCACCCTGGCCTACATCCTGGGCTTTCTTGTATAAAACCACGAAGGACACGAAGGACACAAAGGTTTTCTCACCCCTCCCCCAGCGGCTTCGCCGCTGCCGCCGCAGGCCTCGGCCCGAAGGGCCTTCGGCCCGAGGGCGGCGGGGGTGGGGTGAGGAAGCCTGAATAGTTACGGTTTTCTTTTCGCACTTTTCGTGCCCTTCGTGTCCTTCGTGGATAAGAATTTCTCACCCCTCCCCCAGCGGCTTCGCCGCTGCCGCCGCAGGCGGCGGGGGTGGGGTGAGGAAGCCTGAATAGTTACGGTTTTCTTTTCGCACTTTTCGTGCCCTTCGTGTCCTTCGTGGATAAGAATTTCTTATGCTCCCGAAACGAAAGGTCAAGCCCTTCTTCTGGCCCCCCACGCTGCTCCTGCGGCAGGGGGCCAGCACCCTCTACTTCGGTCTGCTGGTCGGGTGGCGGTACCTGCCCTACTGGCTGGTCCGGGAGAGCGTCCGTTCCATGCCCGTGGCCGCTGGCGCCATCGGCATGGGGTGCATCGGCTTCCCGGCCCACCCCGCATGGGAGGTCACCGCGGCCTGCAATCTCCACTGCATCCACTGCCATGCCTCCGGCGGACGCCCCGCCCCCGATGAGTTGACCACTGCCGAGGCGAAGCGGTTCATAGACGACCTGGCGGACGTGGACGAGTTCCGGATGCTGGTCTACACCGGGGGTGAGCCGCTGGTCCGGCGGGACGTCTTTGAACTCATGGACTACTCCCGGCGGGTCGGCTTTGCCAACGTCATCGCCACCAACGCCACCCTCATTGACGACGAGGTGGCCCGCGACCTGCGGCGGGTCGGGGTGGTCGGGGCCGCCGTCAGCCTGGATGCCCCCACTGAGCAGGTCCACGACTTCGTGCGCGGCTCCGCCCGGGCGTACCAGCGGGCCATAGAGGGGATGCGCGCCCTGCGCCGGGCCGGCATCCTGCTCCAGATCAACGTGACCGCGATGAAGTACAACATAGACCTGCTGGACGAACTGTTAGTCCTGGCCGACGAACTGGGCTCCAGCATCATGCTCCTCTACCAACTGGTCCCCGTAGGACGGGGCCAGGAGATCGCGGCCGCATCCCTGGACCTGACCGAAAACGAGCGTCTGCTGCGGTTCCTGGCCGAAAAACAGCGGACGATTCACCCCATCGTGGAGCCGGTCGCCGGTCCCCAGTACTGGCCGCATCTCCTGGAGCGGCGGGGATTGAAGGACGGCCTCTGGCTCCACCTGGCCCGTCCCCTCTTCCACGGATGCTCCGCCGGACGGGGGTTCGTCTACATCAAACCCAACGGCGACGTCTGGCCGTGCCCCTTCGTGGACGTCCATTGCGGGAACGTGCGGGAGCAGCCGTTCCGCGAAATCTGGGAGAACTCCCCGGTGTTTCAGGACCTGCGCCATCGGGAGACGCGACTGAAGGGCAAATGCGGTCGGTGCCGGTACAACGGGATTTGCGGCGGGTGCCGCGGCCGCGCGCTGGCGCTGACCGGGGACTACATGGCGGCCGACCCCACCTGCTTCATCGGCACGGACCGGGAACCGTCGCCCGGCGGCATTTGACAGACCGCCTCATTGGGCTAAAATATCCTCACACAAAGACACAAAGTTCAGCGGTTAGTGGTCAGGGGTTAGGGGTTAGAAAAAATGGGCTGCCCCCTGACGGTAACTACCTGCCAGGGGGGCCTCTGGGCAAGCGCCATCAAAGATACGGCGAAGGCATGCCTCCTGTGGCGCAGGCCGCCAGGCCTGCATTCGCAGGCTAAAGCCTACGCTACATTATCTGCAAACGATTCAGGGTAGGTAATTACGAAAAAGAAACCTTTGTGTCTTTGTGTCTTTGTGTGAGATTCCCCCAGGGAGGTGCCCGGTGGCGACCGGTTACGTGTACCACCCCGTCTATCTGGAGCATAACCAGCCCGGCCATCCGGAGAACGCCCGCCGCCTGGAACGGATTATGGACACGCTCCGGAACGCGGGGGTTCTGGAGCGGCTGACGCCCGTAGAGGCCCGCCCGGCCACCGAGGCGGAACTGGCCCGGGTCCACACCCCCGCCTACATCGCCCAGGTGCGGCGGGTGGCCGAGCGGGGCGGGGGCCACCTGGACGCCGACACCTACATGAACGCCCGCTCCTACGACGCCGCCGTCATGGCGGCCGGGGGGCTCCTGGCCCTGGTGGAGGCCGTGGTGGAGGGACGGGTGCAGAACGGCTTCGCCCTGGTCCGCCCGCCGGGCCACCACGCCCTTCCCGACCGGGGCATGGGCTTCTGCCTCTTCAACAACGTCGCCGTCGCCGCCCGCCACGCCCAGACTCTCCCCGGCATCCGGCGCGTCTTCATCGCCGATATAGACGTCCACCACGGCAACGGCACCCAGGCCGTCTTTGAGGCCGACCCCACGGTCTTCTACTTCTCCACCCACGAGTACCCCTACTACCCCGGCACCGGCCACTGGAAGGAGACGGGCGTCGGCGAGGGGAAGGGCTCCGTCCTCAATGTCCCCCTGCCTGCTGGCGTGGGCGACCAGGGATACCTGCGGGTGTACGAAGAACTGGTCTGGCCGCTGGCCCGCCGGTTCCGCCCCGACCTGATCCTGGTCTCCGCCGGATACGACTCCCACTGGCAGGACCCCCTGGCGATGATGCAACTCTCGCTGGGGGGCTACGCCCGCATCGCCCGGGAACTGGTCGCTATGGCCGGCGAACTCTGCGCGGGGCGCATCGTCTTCACGCTGGAGGGGGGCTACCACCTGGACGTGCTGGCGCATGGGGTGCTGAACGCGTTCTACGCGCTGTTAGGGGAGGAGACAGTCTCCGACCCCTTCGGCCCACCGTTCCCCGCCAGCGAGCCGGACATCGGCCCGCTGCTGGCGCGCCTGAAAGAAGAACACCGGGTGAATGACCAATGAGCAAATGACCAATGACGAAATGACCAATGACCAATGACCAATGACCAATAACCAATCTACCAATCTACCATTCCTGCTACTCGTCCTTCTGCTCCTGGTCACGCTCCCCGCCCCGGTGTGGGCCCAGTCCGGCGGGCCGGGGGAACCGGGCCGGGTCCAGGAACACGTCGTCGCGGCCGGGGAGACCCTCTTCTCCATCGCCCGGCGGTACGGGACCACGGTGGACGCCATCGCCCACGCCAACGGCATCCCCGACCCGCGCCAGATTTTCGTCGGCCAGCGGCTGGTGATCCCGGGTTCCCTGGGGCCCGTGGACACCTGGACCGCCCACATCGTCCGCCCCGGCGAGACGCTATCGGGCATCGCCCGCCAGTACGGGGTGGACTGGCGGACCCTGGCGCTGGCCAACCACCTGGTCAACCCCACCCTGCTCACCGTCGGGCAGGTGGTGCGCATCCCGACGGGGCGGGGCATGGCGACGGGAGCCCTGCACGCCGTCCAGCCGGGGGAGACCCTGCTGCATGTCGCCTTCCGGTACGGCGTTTCCTTCTGGGAACTGTTGACGGTGAACTGGACCGACCGACCCCCCGTCGCCCTCTCCGGGCAGTGGCTGCTGGTCCCCGGCGCGCGGCCGGGCGGGATGCCGTCCCCCTTCATCCAGATAGAGATCAGCCCCATCCCGGCGCGCCAGGGGGATACGCTCACCGTCATCGTCCATACGGAGAAACCGGTGGAACTGGAAGGCCGCCTCTTTGACCGCACCGTCCCCTTCGCCGAGGAGAACGGCGTCTACTACGCCTACGTGGGCGTCCACGCCTTCACCGAGCCGGGGCTCTACGAGATGAGGTTGACGGCCACGACGGACGGGGAGACGGCGACGGTCGCCGTGGCGGTGCGGGTGGAGGACGGTGGGTACGGCCACGAGCGGATAGACGTGCCGCCCAGCCGGGCCAGTCTGCTGGACCCCCAGGTCATCGCGGCGGAGCGGGACCGGCTGGCCCAGGTCCGGGCCCTCTTCACCCCCCAGCGCTACTGGCACGGGCCGTTCCGGTTGCCCGTGGATGCGGCCATCAGTTCCTATTTCGGGACCCGTCGCTCCTACAACGGCGGGCCGTACAACAGTTACCACGAGGGGGTGGATTTTGACATCGGGGCCGGGGCGAAGGTCTACGCGCCGGCCGACGGCGTGGTCGTCCTGGCGGAGCCCCTGGCGGTGCGGGGCAACGCGGTGGTCATAGACCACGGGTGGGGGGTTCTGACGGGTTACTGGCACCTCTCCCAGATAGAGGTGACGGTGGGGCAACGGGTGCGCGCGGGGGAGGTGATCGGACGGGTGGGGAACACCGGCCTCTCCACCGGCGCCCACCTGCACTGGGACTTCTGGGTGGGGGGCATCAACGTGAACGGCCTGCGGTGGGTGGCCGCCGACGGCCCCTGGGCCGCCCCGGAGCGGGCCGCCGCGCCCTGAGAGGGCGCCGGGGGTGTTCACGGGCCCGGAGCAGGCGGCGGGCCTGCCGCTCCCAGCGGGCCGGCACCAGCACCTGGACCTCTCCCAGTCCGTCCACGGTAATCCCCAGGGCCCGCCCGGCACTCTCGTAGCGGAGGACCGCCGGGATGCCGTGGCTGCGCAGGTACGTCCGTACCACTTCAGCCCTCAACAGTCCCTGGGTGATAGAAATGACCATATAACGCTGGAGGGAGCGGGATGAGTATTTCACCTTCAACTCCTACGATTGGCGCGCTGCTGGACCTTCTGGTAGAAGCGGAGCGGGCTTCCCAGGCCTTCCATCTGCGCCTGGCAAAGATGTTCGCTCACCAGCCAGAGGCTCGGGCCGTATGGTGGGAAATGGCCGCCGATGAGGCTATTCACGTCTGGCTGCTGGAGGAGGCACGGACCCAACTGACGCCGGAACAACTGGCCTCTCCGGTGGACCCGGAGGTCTGGGAGCAGGCACGGGCAATCATGGCCCTCTCGCCTGAAGAGATTCTGAATCGCATCCAGACGCTGGAAGATGCCTATCAGACCGTCCATGAATTAGAGCACTACGAGTTCGGTGCGGTGCTGGACTTTGTCCTTAGCGAATTTTTCCCGGCCGATTTCCAACGGGAATTCATCCAGTCCCAACTTCGGGAGCACCTGGCCCGTCTGGCGAGGCTGCGCACCGCCGAATGGCGCCAGGGTGTGCAGGCCGTGCGGTAACTATTCAGTACAATGGTTTCCACCGACCCCGCCCGTCGGCGGGGAATCCGCAACACGGCCCTCTCCAGTTTCTTCCTGGGCTGGGCGCCCATCCTGGGCAAACTGGCCTACTCCCAGGGCGTCACCCCGTTCAGCCTGGCCGCCTTCCGCACGCTGGTAGCCGTCCTCCTGCTCTGGACCTGGTACCTGCTCTTCCGGCGGGACTGGCTGACCCCGCTGCGCTGGGGGGAACTGGTCGGCTGCATCGCGGTCGGCGCCATCAACGGCATCGGTTCCCTGCTCTACTATTCCGGCCTCTCCCGCCTGGACGCCTCGCTGGCGTCGTTCCTGAACACGCTATACCTGCTGTGGGTGGTGCTCTTCCTGGCGGCCTCCGGTCAGCCGGTGGGCCGGACCACGCTGCTGCGGATCGCGCTGGCGATTGGTGGCGTCTACCTGCTCACCGGGGGGAGCAAGGGGGAGCCCAACTGGCTGGGCGCGATGCTGATGGTCGCGTCGGCGGCGACCTTCGGCTGGCACCTGGTCATGGGCCAGTGGCTGCTGGCGGACGTCCCTTCGCAGGCCGCGACGCCCTACATTCTCACCGCGATGGCCGCGACGGTGGGCCTGGCGCGGGCCCTTCAGGGCCGACCGGTGGAACCCATCCCCCCGGGAGGGTGGGGGGCCATCGTCGCACTGGGGGCCACCACCGCCATTTCCCGCCTCCTGATGTTCGCGGGCCTGCGGCGGCTGGGCGGCATTGAGACGGCCCTGGTCAGCCTGCTGGAACTGGTGGTCTCCCTGGGGCTGGCCTTTCTGCTCCTGGGGGAACGGATGACCCCCTTGCAGTGGGGCGGCGGCGTCGTCCTGGTGGGCAGCATCCTGCTGGGTGCCCGGGAGAGGCCCTGATTTCCGCCCGACGTAATTACCTACCCGCTGTCATTGCGAGGCGGCAATAGCCGCCGAAACAATCTCCCCACAGGCCTGGAGATTGCTTCGCCGCCTTCGGCGGCTCGCAATGACGCGGGTGGGTAGGTATTTACCGCCCGACGGTAAACCGTTGGGCTGATTCAGCGAGGCCCTGCGGGCTACTTTTGAGCCCCGAAGGGGCTTTGCCACGTAAGCCCGACGCTTATGAACTTTAAAAAATTAACCCAGACATAAACCGGCATACTGACCACCTGACCCTTTGGGCTCACCCCTCCCCCCGGCCCCCTCCCCGCTGCCGCTGCGCGGCGCGGGGAGGGGGAGAAATGAGG
>Ga0272448_1001505_pt1 | contig 31082 bp, 36 predicted proteins | sample YNPCB0191_FD_202220 | JGI IMG/M metagenome (GOLD analysis project Ga0272448, IMG submission 202220) | Hot spring sediment microbial communities from Yellowstone National Park, WY, United States - YNP-CB-019-1 | ecosystem: Environmental > Aquatic > Thermal springs > Hot (42-90C) > Sediment...
CCTCGAGTTCCGGAGGTTAATCCTGGAAACAGTTCAGAACGGTCTTCAGAGACCTTTTTAAACACCAGTTTCAAATAAGCCGTTTAAACCCTTAAATCTTAAGTGACGCTGCCTAAGAATGATTCTGCGGCGGAAAAAGTTAAAAACACCTCTTATTAAGAGAACCTGGTCCCGCGGTAGCTCAGCCTGGTAGGGTAGCATGATAAGCTGCGCCGAAAGCTTCCGGCTGTAGTCCTCCACCGCGGGTGGGGGCGTTCAGCCTACCGGGCGAACAGAAACCGGAGAGCGCTCGCGAGTCACGCCTGGAGTGCCGCTGGTTCAAATCCAGCCCGCGGGATTTTTTTACAGGAGTGTTTATGCGGGTTTTCTAACTTTAACCGGATTAAACTGGTTAAGGCCCGGTTCAAAGGGCTCCATAGGGCGTGTAATTAATGCTTAAATACTGTTGTTATTGTCGGTTCCAGAAATGAGGGGAAGCGGCAAGGCTCAGGACGCGTTCAAAGCAAGGGTTTTCGAAGCGCTTAGCGACCCAGCTAGGCTGCAGATAATCAGTTTTCTTAGAAACGGTGGGAAATGCGTCAGCGAGATCGCGGAGAAAACGAGGATCCTGCAACCATCGGTTTCCAGACACTTGAAGATTCTCAAGGAGTGCGGGATAGTTAGGGAGAATAGGCTCGGCAGCAAGAGGGTCTACAAGGTTACTGACTCGCGAATATTCAGGGTTATAGACTCGCTTGACTCCAAGCTTGAGGAAAGTCTGAAGAAACAGGTGTATGAGAGCATTATTTGACGCGGAGGGCGAGTAAGGCAACCTGTATCGACAGGCTAATTTTCTTTTTTGACGGTAATCTTAAATATTTTGGATATATAAAAATCTAACTGTTAAGCTTTCCACCATTTTGAAACTAAGTATTTAACACTATTCTTATCTGGGTCTGAGATCGCGAAGACGAACAGTTTTTTAACGGAGGTCGCTAGCCTTCCCGCCCGAACGAAGTCGGGTGCATCTATCTTGTCCCCCTTCTTCTTAACCTCCAGTATTGCCGGCGCATGGTCGATACCCGGGCCATGCTCGTAAATCGCGAAGTCGCATCCGAATTTTATGCCCGGCGTGACAATGAACCCCCTGTTTCTAAGATCCCTGTAAACTATGAACTTGCTTTTAAAATCCTCATGTATCCTGGAGGCTATTCTAAGCAACTGGTCGAAGGAAACCTCGCGGTCCTCCCTGTCAACAACCCGTATGACGCCTTTCTCTAAAAGGTATAGTCCTTCGAAAAGGTCTAGTGTAAGAGGGGCGTTGAAGTTCGAATCCTTCGGCTTAGGGATCCCGATCGGTTTCCCGAAGAAACCCAGCCGGTATACTTCCTGAGAATGCTCTATGCTCCATATTATTAAGCGGTCCCCGACGAGCTCGGCAGTAATCTCCGCGTGTTCACCCTCCAGATTCCAACCCTCCTTCTAGAATACGCTTAACGCCAATATTCTAGCAGCATCCGCAGCGTCTGCAGCCCTGTCCGCAACCTCCTCAACCAGGTTCGCAACATCCTTTAGGAGAAGAATTGTTGGAACATCTGCCCTGGAGAATATTATTTTTATCTCCAGTGTTCTGAACAGGCTGTCAATCTCCTTCTCATATGTTTCAACACTCCTCGCATACTCCTGTATTTTCGAGGTTTCAAACCCCAGTGTGAAGATTACTTCCCTAAGCCTCGTAACGGTTTCAAGTGTCTTGACGACAAGCTCTTTAAACCCTTCCTTCAGACCCTTCTCAACCGGCTTCCTCCTGAGGAAGAATTCCCTCAGCCTGAACACGATTCCCTCGCAGAGATCCGGTATTCCTGTTAAAGGGGCGGCTAGTCTAAGGAAATCCTCCCTGCTCGTCATAATGGCTCCTGCTTCAACAAGCTCGTTCGCCAGGGTTCTCTCAGTCTCTATCGACTTGTTCTTAAGAGTGCTTATGTTCGTCAACGCTTCGTCAAGCTTCGACGTGTCGCCGTCGAGACAAGCTACAACCAGGTTATGGACCTCTCTGACAGAGTCTACAGCGTACCTGGCCAGCTCCTGGCACGTCTGGAGGAGCTGCCTTTTAAGCCTAAGGGTTGTTTCAGTAGGGTACATTTTTCAGACTATCCTGTTCGACGCTAATAACATCCCTTCTGAAGTTTTAAGCTTTTTCAAGCCGCGTGGACATATCATTTTACGGCTGTTAACATGCTTGTAAGGCTAAACACCGGGCTTAGGCGGTGAAAGCAGTTTGGAAAGCTCGGCTTGGAGGCCTTCTATTCCTATTCTCCTCTGCTCCCTAGTGTCTCTAAACCTTATGGTCACGCTGCCGTCGGATAAAGTCTGATGGTCAATAGTGACGGCGAAAGGAATGCCTATTTCATCTGAACGCGCATACCTGCGGCCTATGCTCCCTGAGTCGTCGAAGTTAACCTTAAGGTCTCCAAGCATCCTCGCAACATCCATAGCCTTATTCACTAAGTCAGGCTTAGAAAGCAGGGGGAAAACCGAGACGTCGTAGGGAGATAGGTATGGTGGTGTTGAGAGGCATATCCGTCCATCCTCCTCTACTCTCAAGCTGTACTCTAGAAGAGCGTAGAGAAGCCTTTCAGCCCCGAAGCTGGGCTCAACCACGTGGGGAACCATCCTCCTTCCTGTGGAAGATATAAACACGTTCATGTCCTCGCCGCTCACCCTCATGTGCCCCGAGAGGTCGTAGTCAGTCCGATATGCGAACCCGGCGACCTCAGTCCACCCCCAGGATTCCAGCAGTACTTCGCAGTCGAATAGCTGCTTAGCGTAATGCGCCCTCTCGCTCGGAAGCTTCTCCCTAAACCTGAAAGCCTCCTCCGGAATCTTAAGCGCCTCTAGAAACCTCTTCGTCAAAACGAGGAAGAATGGCAGCCAATTACTGCTGAACAAACCAGTCTCAACCGCATCCCCAACCCTTATTTTCCTAAAACCGGAGAAACCCTTCTCCTGGTCCTCCGCGGTGAGAACGGGGATTTCGTGCTCAAGATACTTTTTCTCAGAAGGCCCAGGATTGGAATCCGGGTCGAAGAAGAACTCGACCTCCATTATCGTGAACTCTCTAAGCCTTATCGGCCCCTGTCTGGGCGAGACCTCGTTCCTGAAGACCCTGCCTACTTGAGCAACCCCCATGGGTAGGCTTGACCTTCCGTGAACGTAAAGCCTCTTGAACTCTGTAAATATTCCCTGCGCCGTCTCGGGGCGGAGATAACCCGTTTCTCCCGACCCAACGCCTATCTCGGTCTTAAACATCAACAGCCATTGGAAAGCTTTGGAGAAATCTCCCTTGCAGTTCGGGCATTTAACACCCTTGGTGGAGACAACCTCGTCTATCTGCTGGAGCGATGCTCCTTCAGGAATAGTGATCCCGGCATCGCTTAGAAGATGGTCAGCTCTGAAAACCGCGCCGCATTTCTCACACCTTAAAGCCTTATCTGTGAACTGTGTCTCGTGCCCTGAGGCTACGTAGACGGGCCTAGGTCCTATTACGGGTGACTCTATTATCTGAAAGTTTCTTGAATAAACGAAGTATTTTATCCAAAGGTTTTCTAGCCGCCTCTTAATTTCGAAGCCGATGTTGCCGAGGGTGAGCAGCCCCCTCACCCCGCCGTATATCTCGTATGAAGGCCAGAATATGCCCCGCCGTTTCGCCAACTCTACCAGGACGTCCGACTTTCTCTGTTGCTTTAACGCTGGCAAATCCTTTCCCCGGAAAGAGTGGAAGCCTAATAAACCTTAATGCTGCTGGCTGCTAGAGTAGGGGCAAGCCCCCGGTAACTCTGTTCATCAACTCCTCTGGGGCAGGCCCCAACCCTAGACAGGTTACTGTGCCTGGCTCAAGCTCTGTCAAACCCATGTCTGAAACAAGGTAGGCGGGTATGCCCTCGTTCAAAGCAGCCTCCCTTAGCTTAACCAGTTCTTCGAGGGACGGGGCTTTCAAAACGACTTTCTTCTGTCCCTCTTCAAGCCACTCCCTATGCCACTCGGGCCTAAGCCGTCGAGACTCCTCGGCTGCTGAAACAGCTGCGTGCGCCACTTGGACACAGGTTTTCCCCCAGGACATTCTAAGGTCCATCCGGACGACTATGCATTGTTTAAACTTGAAGCTTTTCATCCGTCTTTAAACCTGGGAAAGCAGGATAAAAATATTGCATAAGCCTATGGGCCCTGTGCTAAGTATGCGGTGGACCGCTAAGCTTATTAACCTGCTTCCTGCGCACCCCTCACCATGGTTACGTGCTCATCATGCAACAGGCCTATAGACCCCTATGAGAGATACGTGAAGTTCACATGCTTCAACTGTGGGGAAGTGACTCTATGGCGATGCGAGAAATGCAGGGCTTTCGCTAGAGAGCTTAAATGCCCTAAGTGTGGCTACGTTATGCCGTAGGCCAGACTGTTTTATATTTTTGATGAGAACAGTGCTGAGAAAAACTTATATATGAACTTGGAGAAGCTGAGCGGGAAACTATTGCCGTGTAAGAGAAAATTTAAGCTTATAACCGGGTTACTCTGGAGAAGTAGGGAGTGGGAATGAAGCAGATAGTATACACACTGAGAGTCTTCCCTGGGGAAGACGTAGCCGACTTAGAACAGCTTCTAAACAGGATTAACGAGAATCTTAAGAGCGGCAGGGTAGTTGCCTCCCAAACAGCAGACTTCTTCTTCGGAATGAAGGTGCTCCTAGTGAACATCGAGGCCCCCGAGGTTGACGGAATATCTGACAAGATTGAGGAAGAGATTAAAAGCACTCCTGGGGTTTCGGAAATGGAGATACTCAGGGTAAGCAGGAAGATAGAGGTCTGGAGGGAAGATGGTTAGGATACCCAGCAATGAAGACAAGAGGATAGTCCCCCTCAGAAACTATATCTTTGATATTCTGGAGAAGAAGAGGAGTATGACTCTTTCAGAGCTTCTCAGAGGCTTGGAGAAGGACGTGGGCCGGGTAAGCGTATCGGAGGTTGAGAAGGAGCTGATGACGATGGAGATAAGGGGAATAATAAGGGTGTTCGCCTCCGGCAGGAAGGACCAGAGGCTTGAGTTTATAGGTCCAAAGGCATAGTTTTTAAGAGCATGCTTCTCCAACCGTTTCCAGAAGGCTCGACATCAATGTTTAAGAATATTAGCAGTATTATTAAGCGCAGATGGGTGTCCAGCTGGGCGACATAGTTCCGGCGAGGGAAATCAGGCTTGAGAACCTCTCCAACAAAAGGATAGCGATAGACATGTACAACACGCTATACCAGTTCCTAACGATAATAAGGGGGGCTGATGGAAGACCCTTAATGGATTCGAAGAACAGGATTACAAGCCATCTTTCAGGGCTCTTCTACAGGACTTGCAACTTTCTCTCAGCAGGCTTGAAACCGATCTATGTTTTCGACGGTGAGCCTCCGAGGCTTAAAAGGGAGGAGGCGGAGAGGAGGAGAGTGGTGCGCGAGGAGGCCTCTAGGAAATACGAAGAGGCCTTGGCGACAGGCAGGCTTGAGGAGGCCCGTAAATACGCCCAGATGTCAGCGACCCTCGACGAGTATCTTTTAAAATCAGCCGAGGATCTTCTGAGCCTCATGGGCGTGCCCGTGGTACACGCGCCCTCCGAGGGTGAGGCTCAGGCTGCGCACATGGTTATCACCGGTGTCGCAGACTACGTTGGCAGCCAGGATTTCGACTCTCTTCTCTTCGGGGGAAGGATGCTTGTGAGAAACCTTGCGATAACAGGGAGAAGGAAGCTTCCAGGTAAGAAGGCTTACGTTGAGGTGAGCCTCGAAGAGATTTCGCTTGAGGAAACCCTGAGCAGCCTTTCGATCACGAGGGAGCAGCTGATAGATGTTGCTCTGCTAGTCGGCACTGATTACACAGAGGGCATAAGGGGAATAGGGCCTAAAAGAGCCTTAGAGCTCGTTAAGAAGGGGATGAGCCTTGAAGAGGTCTTCAGGAAACACGGTGAAGACCCTTCGAAGCTTCAAACCTATTATGAGGCTAGGGACTTCTTCCTCCACCCCAAGGTTAGGGATGTGGGCGAGCTGGAGTGGAGGGAGATCGATGAGGATGGAGTCCTGAGGTTTCTGCACGAGGAGCACGATTTCTCGCGGGACAGGGTTGTTAAGGCTGTGGAGGAGGTTAGGAAGAAGCGTCCAGCCGGGGCGCTTTCAAAATGGTTTTAAACTAGAACCCGTAGTCGCCCCTTAAAGGCACGAAGACCACGGGTCCTTCATCGATTTTCCTCACCCTGCCGTAAACGTCTTTCTCCACAAGCACCAGGTCCTGCTCGAAAAACCTTGACTGAACAGGTATAACCATCCTGCCGCCTGGCTTCAACTGCTCTATTAGCGGAGGAGGAATCCTAGGCGCCGCCGCCGTCACGAGGATGCGGTCGTAGGGCGAGGCCTCAGGATATCCTTTAGAACCGTCTCCTTCGATGACTTTAACAACCTTGTTGAAGCCAAGCCTTGTGAGATTTGCCTCAGCAAATTTCACGAGCCTGCTGTTTATCTCGATGGTGAACACCAGTGGAGTGGGCGAGTCTAGGCTGGGGCAGGTTAGGACAGCGAGCGTAGCTGCGTGGTAGCCGCTACCCGTGCCAACTTCCAGAATCTTGTTTCCTACTTGGACATCGAGAAGCTCGTTCATTATAGTAACCATGTGGGGAGCCGAAATGGTCTGATTTGTATCACCAAGCGGGAGGGGAGAATCAGCATAAGCGTACTCCAACTGATTTGGCCAAACGAACTCGTGTCTGGGAACCCTTAGCATCGCTTCCTTCACCCTCTCCGTCTTCACGACGCCTTCTGCAACAAGCTGTTCAACCATCCTCCTCCTCTTCTCCAGAAAGGGGTCCTGCCTCCCTGTTTCTCCAGTCGCCACAGGCCAGTATTTATTAAACCCCTGGTTAAAACGTTTTCAAGCCATGGGCAATATCGTTGAACAGGTCCGTGGAAAGGGGCATCCGAAAATAAGGGCTACACACCCGACTACCCTCGCAGCAACGATGGACTCCGAGGTCAGCTCAGCTGGAGACTGCTTCCTAATCGTTTCCGCAGACAAGTCTCCCTCAACCCTTTCAGAATGCTTCAAGAATGCTGCTCGGAAACGTGTGAGAATGCGGGTTAGGATAATCGTCGGGGACCTTGAGGACGAGTTTGAATGCTACGGCGACCCAGGGCTTTCCTTCGGAGACAGCCGGACAATGGTTTTCAGGAAAAGCCGGTACGTGTGCAGTAAGACAGTAGGGGTTGAAAGCAGCAAGAGCGCGAGAGACATAGATAGGAGAATCGTTAGAAGGCTCAGGAAGGGGGCTGAGGCCCTTATGGAGCTGGTCATCCTGAATGAGGATTAAGGCCTCAAGAAAAATGTTGCTAAGCTATCTGTCGCGTTCCCCTCTTGCAAACTCCAGGAACTTAGTCTTAGCCTCCTCGTAAGGCATTTGGACAGGAGGATGCTTGAAACAGTATGCTGAAACGCTTATCAGAGGGCCGCTAATACCTCTGTCTAAAGCGATCTTTACTCCTCTTAAAGCATCTATTATGACGCCAGCGCTATTCGGGGAGTCTATTACCGAAAGCTTAAGGTCTATGGACAGCGGCGCACCCCCGAAATACCTGCCTTTAACCCATATGTAGCATATCTTCTCATTCTCCAAGAAGGGAACGTAGTCGCTCGGCCCTATTCGAAGCGGCATCTCGTAGGGGGACATCGCTCTGACAGCCGAGGTCTTACTCTCCCTTTTTGAAACAAGCCTCTGCTGCTCAAGCATGTTGAGAAAATCAGTATCCCCCCCAATGTTTAACTGGTAGGACTCGTCTACTTTAACACCCCTGTCGACGAGAAGCTTTATCAGCGTCTTGTGTAGAACAGTCGCGCCAAGCTGGCTCATAACGTCGTCACCCGCTATCGGCAGCCCTTTTTCAGCAAACCTCGTCTGCCACTCGGCTGAAGAAGCTATGAACGTCGGCATAGCGTTCACAAACGCTACACCAGCCTCTATGGCTGACTTAGCGTAGAAACGGCTCCCGTTCTCGCTTCCGACTGGAAGATAGTTAACTAGAATATCTGCCTTAGAAGACTTTAGCTCCTCAGCCACGTCAACCTCCTTCTCGCCTGAAAACTCTATAACCTCCTTCAAATACCTGCCGACACCGTCTAGAACAGGCCCCCGCCTAACCGTGACACCGGTCTTAGGCACCTCCTGGAACCTGATGGTGTTGTTAGGCTTCTCGAATATTGCTTCGCACAAATCCTTGCCGACCTTCCTCTTGTTGACGTCGAAAGCAGCTACAAACTCTATGTCCCCAGGTCCATAGCCTCCTACCTCGGGGTGAGCTAGGCCGACTGAATCCTCACTCTCCCTGTAGTAGTATACTCCTTGAACAAGAGCTGAGGCGCAGTTGCCGACTCCGGCTATCGCTACTCTGATTTTCCCCATGCTGAACAGAAGCTATATTTTACCTTTATAAAATTAACTCCTCATGGCAAAAAACCATTAAAACCCTAGAAAAAGGGGCTACTTAAGCTTCAACCCGCATTTCCTGCAGTAACGCATCCCCTCTGAAACCGGGGCGCCGCACCTGGGGCAGAAGCCAACTATCTCGCCAACCTTCTCAGGCTTCTCCTCCTTCTCCGCGGCTTCCTCCTCCGTGGCCTCGTAAGACTCCTCGGCGGGAGCCTCCTCCTCGTATGCCTGCTCCAAGCCCACTTCCCCCTTCTCAACAGCCCCCTCTTCTTCCCCGCTGTAAGCAGCCTCCTTCCGATATCCTTCTTCAACGGTCTCGCTTGAAGCTGCTTCGCCGGGGATGACGATCCTTCTTCTCGCCGGCTTAATCAAGATCGAGCCTATTACAACTATTAAACCGGCTGAGAAAACCAGTGTCGTTAGAGTTACGAAAGTGCCTTCATTAATATTATAGTTTTCAATAGTCTCCTTAAAACTGCCCTGTGGAATATTGTATAATACTTGAAGATACAAGCTTAGTGCGATCAGCAGCACGCCTACTGCTAGGACGTTCGCCTTGTTCAACCCAGATATTTTTGCAACGTTAGGAGGTAATTAACTTTTCTAGTTTTCAAATAAATATCCCTTAAAACATGCCTAAAGACCTTGTTTTTAAAACGGCAATTACAGTGAGAATGATGCAAACAATGCTTAGAGCTAGCTCTACGGGGGAAACCAGCCCGTGGGCTGTCGCAAAGTATAGTGGGGGTGAAACACCGGCAACTCCGATAACGATCCCCACTATGAACGCGTAGCACGCGATTCTCCTAAGCCTGGAGCCAAGCATCAACCATATTGCTTGAGAAACCATTATCAGGGCTCCTGCAATAGCCAGGTTGTAAGTCTCCCCGCCCGATATGGCTGGGGAAAGCAAGTAGATTATTGACAGGATCAACGCAGGCCAGAGGCTGAGGAGCCTGCTGCTAAAGCTGGCATCCCTCTTGGAAACTGTTTCTCCAGTGTTCTCCCTCCTGCTCAACATTTAAGCTTCACTCTTTACAGTTTTTTAAAAAGGTTGCGTACCTGTGGCAGGAGCTGCCTTGACAAACTCTGAGCCAGCTATGATGAAGCAATTAGGCTGCAAAATAAGGGGGTCCAACCCGTTAAGGAGTTTCAAGCGCCTATGTTGACGACGTTGCCCGTCTCTGAGGATTTGAAGCTGGATTCGACTATCTCCAGTGCTTTAACAGCATCCTCCTCCCCGGGGCTGGGGTTAGTACCACTAACTATGCATTCTAAGAAGTGTTTCAACTCATGCCTAAGCGGCTCGCTCCACTCCGAGAAGGGGGTTATCCTGTCATCTTTGGAGCTCAGTGTCACTTGCTGAGAAACCAGGTCTGCCTCAATAACTCCTTCCGAGCCTATTATCTCGAGGCTCCTTATCTTGAAGGGGGTCAGCCAGTTAGCCTGAATTATCGCCATCTTCTCAGCTTTAAAAGTCAAGAGCAGCGTGGCATAGTCTTCGTGAATCCTGTGCATCGACCTTCCCATCTTAGCATAGACCTTCAAAGGGTTCTCTGAGAAGACATACCTCATCAAGTCTATGTCGTGTATCGCGGTGTCCAGCAGCACCCCTAGATCAGTTATCCTCTCAGGCCATCTCCTGACGCGCATCGCTGAAGCCATGATTATCTCCCCAACCGCTCCTTCAGCAACATAGCTCTTAACCATGCTTATTGCAGGGTTGAACCTTTCAATAAACCCCACCATGAGCTTTACGCGTTCCCTCTTAGCGTGGCCGATAATCTCAAAGGCTTCCCTAAGACTCGGGGTGAACGGTTTTTCAATAAGCAGGTACTTGAAGTTCTTAAGGATGAGCTGCAAAGCCACCTCCTTATGCGTAGACGTTGGTGTTGAGACTACCGCGCCGTCGTAAACATTCTCAGGTATTTCCGAGACACTGGAATAATAGGGCACATTGTAAAGCCTACCGTATGCACTGGCCTTCTCAACGTCTATGTCGCAAACTCCCCCGAGCCCCCCGAGTTCAGCGAGAACCCTGACGTGGTTTTTACCGAAGCCGCCTGCCCCTACGACGATCACCTTAGGCTTATCCCTGCTCAAGCCCAATAGTCTTCACCGTTTCACATGAAGTCTTTAAGCTTTAGGCTCCTCCTGGGCGGCTCGATCTCTATGCCCAGTGGGTCGAGAACCTGCTCGAAAGTAGCCTTCATAACACTCAGGTATTTCTCCAGGTCTATCTCCTCTGTCCTAGCCATTCTAACAGGCTTAACTCCTGTTTTAACCTTGACGTAAGATATTATGTCTCCGGCCCTCGCCTTGACGCCCAGTTCTCTTTCAAGCTGTTTAGCCGCCTTAACGTGTTGAGGAGTGCTCTTATCATAATTGTCCACGGGCTTACTCAGCATAACGTCGAAAGCAAGTTCCTCAAGGCTCAGCTGCCTGTTCATAAGCTTCTCAACATAGTCGTTCATCATGCTTTTTATGCTTGCCACAGCGGAGTTGAACTCCTCTTCATTCCTAACCTTGCTGAGAATGCTGATCATATCGTGGAAAGCCTGCTTCACGAATTTCGGGGTGGAGCTTTTCTTACCCACCAGGCCCTTTATGTCAACGGTGCCATCCTCGGTTACTCCAAGATAGTTCTTCTTACGCTGGCTGAAAACCCCGTAGCGGTAAACCTTATCAATGTTAAGCTCGATACTATACTTGTTCCTCACAAGCTCGATGAGCATCTCCACCTCCTCCGGCTTAGGGTTTCTTAGAAATATGGAGTCAGTATCCCCGTAGACCACTTCTATCCCAAGGGCTTTAGCTGTTTCAACAAGCTCCGTGAAAATACCCCTGCCTATCCAAGTTACTGTTTCAGCCGCGCAGGGCGCGTAGAAGTGGAATGAATCTGCACCCATGACCCCGTAGCTAGCGTTTATAAATACTTTTATTGCTCTCTGAACAACATCGTAGAAAGACTTTTTCTCTCCATCCATCGTTTTCTTCGCAAGAGGCTGATAATACTTGACGCGCAGCTCCCTGAGCGCCCCTATTATCGAGCTCTCAATGCCAATCCTCTTCCTGCAGATCCAGTGTGGAGAGTTCATCGGCGTGTTGCTTCGACACTCTTCGTGTCCACACCTGACTGTTTCGTAGCTTATGTTGAAATTCATTATTATGCTCGGATACAGGGAGGCGAAGTCGAGCACAACCAGGTTAAAGTAGAGGCCCGGCTTCGGCTCAAGCACTATCGCGCCCCTGTATTTCTTACCCTTTATTATTGCTTCAGACACCCTCTCGCTTTTAAACCGGAGAATATCCTCCTGCCTGGGTATCAGGTAGTTGTTCCTCCTGTGCATGCTTAGAAGCATGCTTTTAATCCACGTTGAGACACCGTGCCTAACAACGTCCTCTAGGGGAAGCCTGCTTATCCTCATGAAGAGGACGAGTAGCTTAAGAAGAAGATAGTTCTTGTTAGCAATAAGGTCGAAAGTTATCTCAGCGTCTCTGAAGCAGTATTCAGCAAGCTCCCTGGGCTTAAGCATCCCAATATCCTCCTCTAAAGCTATCTTACCCTTGCCGACTAACGCTTTTCCAATAGCGTCGAGCGTAGCCTCCTTGTAAACCCCGCCGTAAGCATAGTTCTGTATAGACTTGTTGAAGAACACTCTGTAAAGATCTATGTGGACCCCGTGAACCAGATCCACGTAGTCCCGTCCTTTCTCAAGCGGCATCTCCTCCTCGACGGAAAGTCTGCTAGCCCTGTTGTAGAGGTATAGGAGGTCAAACTTGTCCCCGTTGAAAGTAACTATTACAGGGTACTTTCCGACTTCCTTTAAAACCTCTACCAGGAGCCTCTTCTCATCGGATACGTGGATTATCTTCTTAGCCCCATCCTCCTCCTCATCGTCGAAACCATCTAAAACGTAAACCTTAGCTGGTCCCGTGTTTGGCTTGAAGGCAACAGCTATCACCGGGTCCTCCGCCTTGTTCGCGTCAGGCACATGGTTTGGGCCAGGAGGTTTAACCTCTATGTCTATGGACGACAGTTTCACAAAGGGTATTGGCTGGTTAAGCGTTTCAATAAGCTCCTCAATCTCCGGATAATGGTGCCCCGGAGGATTAACAGCCTCCTCTAAGACTGCTTCGACAGGCTGTTCAACCAGCTTTCCGTCAACAATAGAGTAGTAAAGCCCAGGCTTCTTCCCCGTATCGTAAATATAGCACCAAACATAGTGGATATCTGCCTCCCATGCTCTTCCAACGACCTCCCTTATGGATGTCGCCGTCCCGCCTATCGACAGGGGGTCTTTAGCGATAATCTTCCTGAAGACTTTCTCCCGGTCCTCCAGCAAATCGTATTTCCTAACCTCTTCAATCCTGTCGAAGCCATGATGGCCCACAAGCTGCGGGTTACTCGTAAGCTCCTCCATGCTCAGGTCTGTCAGAAGGTACGGCTGGTGGTTTTCACTCGACGGGAACAGTATGATCTCCTGTTTTTCAGGATCATAGAGTTTCAGAACTATCCTCCTGCCCTCCCCGTCATACGAGGCGGAAATCAGCATAAGGTTCCTTCTCTCACTCATCCCGCTTTCCTTCACTCATAAGTGTTTTTCGCTGCACACTATAAAGGTTTATTTCCCGTCTGAAACACTGTGTTAGGACGCTTAATGCCAGTTAAGAGATACAGGGTTAGGTATGTAGTGCTTAAGATGGGAAGCCTCCCCTCTGAAGAAAACAGGAGGCTTATCGAGCTTTTGAAGGATGAATGTGAGAAAAATCAGCCGGGGTTCCGTTTTAAAGCGATCCGCAAGGGAAACGGAATAATTGTCATCAGGTGCCCGCATAAAGCAGTGCCTTCAGTTAGAGCTCTCTTGAGCAGGCTTAGCGCCGCCCAGCCTCCCTACAGGGTTGAGATAATCGGTGTTTCAGGCACCCTGAGAAAGGCCTTCAGCAAGTTCTGCCGAGGGGGAACGGCTTAGGGTAAAGATTATAAGGGGTCTACTGGCCTCCATCCCAGATAAAATCATGATGCCTGGTTACGATAGGCTATACGGATTCTCGCCAGACGGGCGTATACTCCAGGTCGACTACGCGATGGTTATGGTTAATAATAGTCCGACTGCGTGGGGGATTCAGGTTGAGGAGGGTATTGTGCTGGCTGGTTTGGAGAAGAAGATTGATACGCTTCAAGACAGGACTTTCAGCCAGAAGCTGTTTCAGATTGATGAGCATATTGCTACGGTTGTGGCTGGTTTCAACTCGGATGCGCGGCTTCTCGTGGAGTATGCTAGGAATGAGGCTCAGATTAACAGGCTTCTTTACGATGAGCCGGTTGACGTGGAGTACCTAGTTAGAAGGCTCAGCAACACTGTTCAATCATATACGCAGCATGCAGGGATGAGGCCTTTCGGGATCTCTATGCTTATTGGGGGTGTTGACATGGTTGGGGCCAGCCTGTATCAGCTGGATCCGACTGGGATATACTTCAAGTATTTCGCGTCAGCCATCGGTGTAGGGAGGGAAGACATATTGAAATATTTTAGAGATAACTACTCTGTCAACATAAGTCTTGACGAAGCAATATCCTTGGGTATACGGGGAAGCATAGAGGTTTTGAAGGATGAGGTTGCTCCAGACAGGCTTAGAATCGGCGTAATCAAGGCGGATGAGAAGAAGTTCAGGGTTCTAAGCTACGAGGAGACGAAAAAGTACTATGAGAGGGTGAAGTAGAGCAGAGTTGAGCAGGCCTTCAACAATAAGCCGCCTTACTCTTCACGGAGAGAGGTTCGAGATAATCGTTGCACCAGACCCCGCGCTCAACTTCAAGCTTACGAGAAAAGGGGACATAAGGAAGATTCTTCTCGTAGACGAGGTTTACTCGGACTCTAAAAAGGGGCTTCGCGTTTCCTCGGATAAGCTTAGGAAGCTCTTTGGAACGACAGACGTATATGCGATAGCTGAAAAAATACTTCTAGAGGGTGAGCTGCAGCTTACAGGGGAGCAGAGGCGCAGGATGATTGAGAGCAAGAGGCAGCAGATAATAGCATTGCTCTCCAAACTCCTTCTGGAGCCCTCCATGGGTAATCCTATTCCTTCCCTCCGGATTGAACAATCCCTCAGCCAGACCAGCGTCTCAATAGACCCCTTCAAGCCTCCTGAGGAGCAGGTTAAAAACGTGATTAAGGCTTTAAGGCAGGTTCTGCAGTTTAAGGTAAACGAGGTTGTTTTAACGCTGACATGCCCCCAGACTCTGTCAAACGACGTCTACGGGTTTGCCAATTCGATGGGAGAGGTTGACCAGACCAGGGTTCAGAAGGATAAGAGTGTTAAAATCACTGTTAGAATGCCTTCTGCAACCATGTCCTACTTTCTGGAGAGCCTTGGCAAGAAGTACGGCGACCAGGTAAAAGTTGATATAGGGGCTTAGACATAACCTAGCGATAAGAAGGAGGTTAAGGTTTGTTGCGAAGCAACGAGCAGCAGAGACAAAGGCCAATAGTCGTTCCGGGCGAGTACGTGGGGGACAGTAGGTTCCACGTGCCCGGCTTAAACGTTTTAAAGCTGTCGGACAGGATGCTTTCAACCACCGTCGGACTTGTTAGAACCGATGGGAAGCGTGTTGACGTCGTGGCGTTAAGGTCTTTCTACCAGCCTAAGGTTGGAGACCTGGTTGTGGGGATTGTTAGGGAACCGGGTACAGCAGGCTGGACTATCGACATAAACTCTCCCTTCCTAGCGTTTCTACCCTTGTCGGAATACCCTGAGAAAAGGATTCGCCTGACGAGGGACAGTATGGGAAGGGTTCTGGAGGCGGGAACAGTCCTCATAGGTCTTGTTAAAGACGCTTCAATCTTCTCGTCCCCCGTTCTGACGCTGAAGGGCAAGGGGCTTGGAGTTGTTTCAAACGGGTTCCTGCTCAGCATAACTGCTTCGAAAGTTCCACGTCTAATAGGGAAAAAGGGCTCAATGCTTTCCACCATAGAGAAGGGTGCCAACGTTAAGCTTACAGTCGGCCAGAACGGCCGTTTAATAGTTCATTCCGAAGATTTGAACGTAGTTACTAAGGTTAGGGAGGTGATCGGGATGATAGAGAAGGAGTCACACGTCTACGGTTTAACCGAAAGAGTTGAGGCACTTCTGGCAGGAAGGAGGCTGTAGGGAATGGGGGAAAACATTGTTCTGTTTAAGGAAGACGGGAAGAGGTCTGACGACAGGGCTCTCGACGAGCTTAGGCCCATAAGGATTAAAGTAGGAGTGTTGTCTAACGCTCAGGGCTCAGCCTATATCGAGCAGGGCAGGAACAAGATAATCGCAGCAGTATATGGTCCTAAAGAAGCATTGCCGAAGCACATTTCGCTGCCAGACAGATGCATCTTGAGATGCCGCTACCATATGGCGCCCTTCTCAACATCGGAGAGGAAGAATCCTGCTCCTAGCAGGAGGGAAATAGAACTTTCAATGGTTCTTAGAAACGCTCTGGAACCACTTGTAATGACTTCGCTGTTCCCCAGGACGGTGATAGATATTTTCATAGAGGTTCTGCAGGCTGATGGAGGAACCCGCTGCGCAGGCCTAACCGCGGCAGTACTAGCTCTCGCAGACGCTGGAATCCCGTTGAAAGGCTTGGCTGCAGCATGCGCCGTTGGTAAAGCAGGCGGCAGGATAATCGTGGATCTGAATGATCTTGAGGACAAGTATGGAGAGGCAGATATGCCCGTAGCGTACAACCCGACTCTAGACGGGATCACCCTGCTTCAAATGGACGGTATTATGTCGAAGGAGGAGGTTGAGCAAGCCTTGTCGCTAGCCATAACGGCTACGCAGAAAATGCATAAGATGCAGGTTGATGCCCTAAGGGAAAGGTTTTCTGTGCAGAGGAGGGAGGTTTAAAATGTCCATAACTGAGCAGAAGCCGATCATATCTAAGCTTGAACAACAGGAGTTACGTCGCCTACTGGCTGACGACAAGAGGATTGACGGCAGAAGCCCTCTTCAATACAGAAGTATTAATGTGCAGCTCGGATATGTTGAAAAGGCTGAGGGCTCAGCCCTCGTTGCACTGGGCAACACGAAGGTTCTTGCCGCTGTTAAAGTCGGGGTTGCAGTGCCTTTCGCAGACACTCCTAACGAGGGCATTCTAATAGTGAACGCGGAGCTGGTTCCACTGGCTTCACCGGTTTTCGAGCCCGGCCCGCCTTCCGAGGAGTCAATATCTCTCTCAAGATACGTTGACAGGAGTATTAGGGAGTCTAAAACAATAGATCTCTCTTCACTCTGCATAGTTCCAGGAAGATCCGTCTACTCGCTCTACGTTGACCTCTACATTCTTGACTACGATGGCAACCTTATTGACGCTTCAGTAATAGCGAGCGTAAACGCGCTGGGCATTACCAATATGCCTAAATACGTTGTAGAGGGGCAGGCCATTAAGAAGACTGACGAATACTTTAAACTCGAGCTTAAGGATCACCCTGTCTCAATAACCTATGCTTTCCTAGACGATAAGTATGTCGTAGATCCGTGTCTCAACGAGGAGTATGCTTCAGACTTCACCGTCTCCATGACCATTAAATCCGACGACAGGTTCTGTGCAATCCAGAAGAATGGAGGAGGAATGATTCCTCCCAGGAAAGTCATTGAGTTGCTCGATAAATCCATAGCGCTGGGGAAAGAGTTAAGAACAGTCGCATACGGGCAGCTTACTGGTGGAAATGGCTAGGAAAAAAGAGTCTGGCGCACTTGGTGTGAGATACGGTTTCTCGCTTAGAGACAGGTATATTCGGGTTCTTAAGAGGAGAAAAGCCAGGTACAGCTGTCCCAGGTGCGGCACAGGCGTTCTCAAGAGGCTTAGCGTTGGTGTTTGGAGCTGCAGGAAGTGCGAATACACCTTTGCCGGAGGAGCATACGAGCCGTTTACGAAGATCGGGGAAACCGCGGCGAGAATCGTTAGCAGCGAGTCTAAGCCCGGCTTTAAATGATAAGGGTTAAGATTGTTCTCAAGTATGGGGACGAGTGGACAGCTGAATCCCTCTACCTGACCTGTCTTAAAGAGGTTGTTTCAGAACCCAGGTCGGGGGTTAGGGCGAGGGTCGATGGAAACAGGCTCCTAGTCCTCTTTAAAAGCACCAGCCCGTCTAAAATGGCTGAGAGGATAAGGCATATCTTAGGCCTGCTCAATATGGCCGAGCAGGCAGCTCTCCTCCTAGAGTCTAACCACCGCCTCTAAGGAGAAATATGTTTTTAAGCAGCACCCTGGGGGTTATGACCCGATAATGTCCCAAGAACTGCCACTCCAGCTGCAGGAAAAGCTGTCTAGGCTTCAACAGCTTCAACAGACGCTGGAGTCGCTCTATTTCCAGAAGGAGCAGGCTAAGCTGGAAGCAAGAGAGCTAGAGTCAGCCCTCCAGGAGCTCTCCTCGATCGACGACAATACGCCGGTCTACCGGATAACGGGTAGAATACTCGTGAGAAAGAATAGAGCAGAGTTGATAAACGAGTTGAACGAGCAGATGGAGCTTGTTAAAGTGAGGATAAGCGCGATCGAGAGGCAGGAGAGCAAGATCAGGGAGAGAGCCACTGAGCTTGAAAACGAGTTGAGGAATGCTCTTGCAGGAGGCAGGGGCAGCTCCCCCGCCTAAACCCCGTTGTTTTCAATGCTCAACCCCCGCTTAGGCTTTTTAAACCCTCCGAGTAATTCGTGACAAACGAGAGATGGCGGCAGTAGAACTGAGAAAACTGAGTTTTCGGTACGCGGGCTCAGAGAGATGGGCATTGTCTAATATCGACCTGGTTGTCGAAGATGGGGAGAGCGTGCTCATAACAGGTCCCTCGGGCTGCGGAAAATCAACTTTAGCAAGAATCCTCACCGGCCTGATACCCCACAGCTATCCGGGTGAGCTCGAGGGAGAGGCCTATGTTTTCGGAATGAATGTTAAAGACACGCCTGTAAGCAGGATTGCCACGCGATGCGGCATAGTTTTCCAGAACCCTGACAACCAGTTGTTCACGTTCAGCGTCGAGGATGACGTGGCGTTCGGGCCTGAGAACCTGGCTCTCCCGCCTGACGAGATTGGAAGGAGGGTTGACGAGGCGCTCAGGCTTGTCGGAATAGAGCATTTAAGATACTCCTCTCCTAACAGCCTTTCAGGCGGGGAGCAGCAGAAGGCTGCGATCGCCTCAATACTATCTATGAGGCCCTTCTTACTGGTGTTCGACGAGCCTACTTCAATGCTGGATCCCTTCTCGTCAGCCAATCTGATTCAAAGGATCTTCGAGCTTAAAAAGAGCCTTGAGGAAGCCGGGGGAAAAACAACTGTGATAATCGTCGAGCACAGGATAGACCTGCTGCTCAAATATCTTTCAAGGATCATCGTGGTTTCCGAAGGCAGGCTGGTTCTCGACGGGGATCCCCTGACTGTTCTTGAAGAAAGCTATAGGTCAGGCATTCCGATAAACATACCTCCCATCCTCCAGATATACTTCCGAGTTAAAGAGAAATGCGGGCTGAAGAAACCGCCCGGCACGGTTAAAGAATTGGTCGCTCTCCTGAGGAATGGTGAGCCTAAGAATGGTTGAGATAGCTGTGGAGAACCTTTACTTCCGTTATCCTGAGGCCTTAAACTACGCGTTGAGAAACATTAGCCTCAGGATCGGGGAGGGGGAGAGCGTTGCAATACTCGGCGAGAACGGCGCCGGAAAGACCACGCTCGCGAAAAACCTTAACGGCCTGCTTAAACCAACCGAGGGTAGTGTTAAGATAGATGGCGTGGACACGAGAAACCTGTCCGTCGCTAAGATAGCTAGGAAAATAGGCTTCGTGAACCATAATCCTGAACACCAGTTTTTCGCGGAGAAGGTTGAAGACGAGGTTAAGTTCGGTCTCAGGAACTTCGGGTTTTCGGAGGAGGAGGTGGAGAAGACTGTTCAAGAGGTTCTTAGCGTTTTCGGTTTAGACGAATACCGGTATAAAAATCCCTTTCAACTCAGCGGCGGAGAAAAGAAGCGGCTGGCTATAGCCTCAATAATGGCTTGGCGCCCGGAGGCCCTGATCGTGGATGAACCGACCATAGGCATGGACTACGCTCAGAAGCTGAATATTCGCAAGGTTTTGAGAAGCCTTGTCTCCGAGGGAAGATGCGTGATAGTGATAACGCACGACGTGGATTTTGCGGCAAGCATATGCAGGAGGGCGATAATCTTAAGCAGGGGTGAGGTGATCGGCGACGGAGGGCTTAGGGAGCTTCTCTCGGACGAGGAGCTGGTTGAGAAAGCATCTCTCCGGAAGCCCTTTCTCCTGGAGCTTGAGGAGGAGACTGGTATCACAGGCTTAGAGGAGGATTTCGACTTCATCAGCAGTATTCTAGCGGAGGCTTTCAAGAAATGTCGTTCCTAAGAGCCTTCAAATACAGGAGGAAGGAAACCGTTGCGCACAGGCTTGACCCCAGGTCCAAGTTTCTGCTTTCAATCATACTCATGGCGATCTCCGTGGTTTTCACAGATATACGTGTCCTCCTTCTGCTTATCGCAGGACAGTTAATCCTGCTGTTCCTCGCGAAATCTCTTAGAGAATGGGCCTCGTCATTAAGAGGCCTCATATTCTTCTTCATCATAATCTTCGTCACGCAGCTATTGTTCGGAGGAACGTTTTTCACTGGCGTCGTATTATCGTTGAGACTCCTCGCGCTCTCCTCCTCAATGTCATGGTTCTTCCTTTCTTCAACCCCGGAGGATATTGGGCGGGCCATGAGCGTCGCAGGATTCCCGATAGAGCTGACTTTCTCCTTCATAATGGCTATACGCTTCATACCTGTTATTTACGACGAGTTTCAATCTATATACGACACTCAGCGTTCAAGAGGGCTTGAGCTGGAGAAGGGAGGATTCAGAAGCAAGATTAGGAACTTGATGCCCATACTAATCCCCCTTCTAGTGGGGACGATAAGGAGAACATACGAGATAGCGGATGCTATGGAGGTAAGGGCGTTCGGGGCTTCTCCCAAGAGAACCACATACAAACCGCTGAGATTAAGGGGTGGCGACTACCTTGTCTGCACGGCGTCGATAATACTGGTTGCGGCAGCCGCCTACCTTAAGCTTCTAGGTGTGGAATAGGCCGGCTGAAGCCTTATCGATAAATTCTCCGCGGCTCAGGGTGGTTAAAACCCCTGATGCTAAGCGAAGCTCATTTCGAAGAAGCTTCCGTTTTTAAGCTCCATTATCCCTACAATATTGGGAGTCGGCATTATTCCCATCTGCTCTTGATACTTAGTTCTCTCCTGCCATGTTCCGCTGTTAACCAGTCTAATCCCCCTGTAAAGCCGGCTCCTAAAGACGTGCACATGTCCCGTGTGAAAAACATCTGGAACATCCTCTACAACGAGTTCGTCACTGCCCTGCGTCAGCAAAGGGGTCCTAGAGCCGTAAACCGGTGCGAGATGCCTGAGCTGAAGCATTAACTCCATAGAGCTGTCAGGCCTATCGTAACTAGCGTTTTTAGAGAAGGTGGCAATATCCTCCATGCTAGTACCATGGTAAACCATGAATCGAACACCGTGCAGCGAGACTACGCATGGATTGCTTAGCGACAGAAGGTTCCCGTTGGCCTCGATTCTCTCCATGTACTCTCTGAATACTGGGGGTTGTGGGAGTGCCCTTGGAGCAGCATCATGGTTCCCAGGTATAACTACTATCTTTATGTAGTCAGGTATTTGGCTCAGGATCTCTGAAAGCAATTCATACTGCTTCCCCACATCCTTCACCTGAAGTTCCTTCTCCTGCTGAGGATAAACTCCAACCCCATCCACAAGGTCTCCGGCTATAACGATGTATTTTATCTTGAAAGCCTGGCTCCGCTCCCTCTCGCTCAAACCTGCGCCTCTTAACCATCTGACCATTCTTCTGAAAGCCTTCTCAGAAAACTTCTGGCTTCCGAAATGGATATCCGAGGTCATTAATACTGAAACATCCTCGTCAGCCGTCCGGGTCTTCTTCAGGGGGACATCTGGGAAAATCAGCGTTCTGCAGAAAAGCCTTGAACCAGAGACGCGGAATGATACTCCTATCACAGAATCTGGAACAAGCCTGTCCATCTTCTCCTTCAAATCCCTGCTGCATTCTCTAGGAATCATTATCTTTGCAACGGTTTCCGGATCCTCGACTAGGAGATAGTTCTCATGCTTCTCGTATAGCATCACTATCGTCTTACCCTCAGAGCCGTCTGGAAGACTACGCGCCTTTTTCAAGGGATAGTAGGGCGATATGTCCGCCCGGCTTCTCAGTATTGAGGAGATCTTGCGATACCTATCGGCGAAGTATTGCTTTCTAGCTTCAAGGTCGTCTGAAAAAGGCTTAACCTCGCATGATTTTAAGACTTCAATCTTTTCCTCAACGTCCTTGGCTAAAACCTGAGGATGAACTCCTATCGATACCTCGGATCCAGCCTGGTTGCCGACAAGCTGCGCAACCGTTTCTCGCGAGACGACGAGGCTACCCTCCTGACCCTGGCTCCTGCTCGCCAGCTTGTCAAGCAGGCTTTGAATAGAGTTTTCATCATAGTTCTCGACGAGCGCTGAAAGCGCCTCGGGATTCAGCAATACCCCGCGGCGCGCCGCCTCAGTTAAGATTTTCCTCCTCACGGCCTCCTTGTCTTGGCTCAACCAGTCGGGGGATAATGTGGTGTCGACCGAGTTAAACCTTGCCTCCCGCCGGGGATTTTGAGCGAGGCCCTGGATAAAGTTTATTTACCTTAACCAGGGGGTTTTAACGGGCTGCAATGTCGAAGGAGCGTTCAAGGAAAGACAGGCGGGGCTCACGTCTACCAGCCGGTACAGCCGGGCTTTTAAGCACCCTCGGCGAAAAAGGCAGGGGTTTTCAAGTTAAACCCATAGTCATCATTGTTCTCTCCGCGGCTCTAATAGCTGGAAGCATTCTAGTGCTGGTGTTGAAGATATAGGGATTGTTTTCTGAAGATGCTTCCCGTCACCTAAGGGTCTTCCTTTCATTCCCCTCTTTACGCATAATTCTTTTCATAAACATTATTCTGGAATCCCTGATCTCACTAGAGATGTTTGCATTGTTTCCCTTCATCAGGGTGTTTCCGCAAACACTAGTTCTTTTTTTCACGCCTTCTCTTTTTTCAGCATTAGTGCATCGCACGTTTTTCCACGGAGACAGGGTTTTCACCCTAAGAAGGTTTTACGCGCTTCAACTAGTTCAAGAGGCAATATACGTGCTTCTATTAATAGTCGGAGCCTTGGCTGCTTTCCTGCTCCAAATTGAACCGGGCTATGTTATCCCCAGCCTAATACTGTTTGGAGTCGCAGCCTCCTCCTACATATCGTTCCTAGTCGTAACGGGTTTCTATAGGGGAAGCCCACTCGTTATTCTCGCAGCCTCTCTGCTGAACATCTTTCTCCAATCACTTCGCTGGATCGTCATGAGCATTATTCTTTTCGAAAACCTGATAGAGGCTTTGTCAGTGATGCTTCTCTCCTTCTCAACAGGCCTGCTTTTACTCGTGCTCCTAAGCCTGAAAAAAGTCAGGGGTAAAACCCCACCTCTCAAAGTCTTTAAAGCCTACCTGGATTACCATCTGGACAGGAATGAGGAGCCGCTTGAAAGTTTTTTCGAGGAGACAAGCCAGGAAACAAACCTGAAGCTATCCTCAGCAACGTTCACAGCCATGGGGAAACCGTTCCTATCGCTGATAGGCTTGAACATACATTTCGGGCCCTTTGGAACCGTTGGCAGCAGCCCCTTGCCGAGCCGGCTTGTCGAGGAACTGGAAGAGAAGAGTGGGCGTAGAATATTGTTGCTCCGCTCCCTCTCAGACCACAGCCTCAACCTTCCCTCTAAGAGAGAGGTTGAGAAAATAGGAAGCCTGATAATGGCCGGGTTCAACTCGTCGAGTATGCTTAAGGAAGCCCTTGCAGGCTTCTCCCAGAAGGAGGCTGATGGATACTGCGTCACCGCAGTGCGTTTAGGACACTACTGCATCGCCTTCCTGTCCTGTCCAGGATACTCTGCTGAGGACCTTCCCTGGGAATGGCTGCCTAGACTCTCCAGCGTGGTTGAGAAACACGGCTTAACCCCGCTTCTCATATGTGACGCGCATAACTCTATAGATCTGTCCAACCGGACAGTGCATAATCCTGATGAAAACAGGTTTGCAGGCCTGCTTGAGGAGACAGTTACCGATTTAGAGAAGGCTGTTTCAGAAGGCTTGGAAGTCGGTTTCAACAGGATTAGGCCAAAGGGTCTTCCAGGCGATGAAATAGGCCGGGGAGGGGTCTCAGCCCTGGTTTTCAACATAGGCGGTAAGAAGCATGCTATCATCACGATTGATGGAAACAATATGGCTATGGGGGTGCGGAACCGTCTGATCAAGGGTCTGAAGGAAACCATGAATATTTCTACGCTCGAAATAGTCACTACGGACACGCATATCCTAACCGGTTTGAAAAAGGCTGAGAAAGGGTATTTCCCAGTCGGGTTTAAGACCCCCATGGAGTCGCTTCTTGAAGCATGCAGAGAATGCTTAGCCGGCGCATTGGAAAAGCTCTCACCCTGCGGGCTGGAGGCTTACATGGATGATGCTAAGCTGATCAGGGTTACGGGCGATATCTTCACGGAGCTGGAGAAGCTTATAGAATACTCGGAGAAAGCCATCGTAATGCTGCTGGCACTACTAGAATTATCAACCGGACTACTAATCTACGTTCTCTAAACCTATGTGGAATGAGGGTTTTTGAAAACAATTTCTATAACCGGGATTATCCTCGAGTTGTCTGCTTCATTAACATCCTCCACTATTCTAATCTCAAGTATCTGCGTCCCCGCCATGTTTCTGCGGAGAAGATTCGCCACGTCGACAGCCCTAGATATGTTGCTCCCCCTCCCACGTATAGTTAGGGTTTTACTGCCGCTGTTGAAAACCGTGATGCAGGCAGTAACGTAATTCCAAGGCTTCTTCTTCCCGATAACCACCACAGGACTACTGCTCAAACCCTATCTCCTCCACCTCGCTGTCTCCAGCAACCTCAACGCGTAATCCTCCAAACCCTCCTTCTTTAACGTTGCACCATTTTATCCTAACGCCCCTCCCCGGAGCCAGCCATGATATCTTAACAGTGTTTTCACGCCACGCCACTACTTCAACCAACCCAGTATCATCAGCAAGATTGAAACGGCATATTTTTATCCTTTCGCCTGAGGCTGAAACAATCTCCTGCTCCTCAGGCTTACTGGAGACAACACCCTCTAGGTGAATCCTCCTTAAACCTGGTTCAAGCTCACTAAGCCTGTAAACCTTCTCGGGAGCCCTTAAGCCGGGCTTACCATCTTCAACCCCGGTTATCGTTGTTACGGAGGCCGTGCTTAGCAGAACCTGCCTCCCCCAGCTTTTAGGAATCAGGTTTAGAAAGGAAACCCTCTTGCCTTCTCCTATCTGCCTAAGCTTATCTGCAAGATTGTTCCAGGCTGTTAGGATAGCGTAAGACTCCCCGTCCGAGACAATAATATCCATGAACCTCCTAATCCTGCCTCCGACTGAGACGACGCTATCGCCGAACATTTTAAGCATGTAAAGCTTAAGGTTTACAGGCCTACCTGAGCTGATCGAGGATATTGCTGAATATTCTACATCTCCAGCCCTGCCGACAACCTCTAAACAGCCTAGGGCGTCGAGCTCAAGCTCAAGGCCGCCGCTTAAACCTCTTCTAACCCTCGCCCCAGCAACCAGGACCGTGCTGAAAACATCCTTCTCAGAAATCTTCTCGGAATGCTCCTGCCAAAGGGTTAACGGCACCCTGACATCCCCATCGGCCAGAACAATCCTTCTCACAGCCCCCTCCCTTCCCCTGGGGTCAAGAAATGTTTTAAGATCAGAAACCCCCGCTATGACTGCTTTAACATTAACAATATTGTCGGCGTAACCAATGTCTCCAAGGCTCTTGAAGAAAGATTCCCTTGCAGGCATGTCCAGGCTCTCCTCAGCCTTCGAAACACTTCCGATATTGCCCAGGTGAACCTCGACTGTTCCAAGCCTTCCCTCCTTGCTGTACGCTCTACCCACCCTGATCACGTCCCCGGGCTGGATGTTCAGCTCCCTTAGCAAACCAGCCTTCTCTCTCCACAAGTACAGGTAACACCATCCCGAGGAATCCCCGAGAATCACCCTGGTTATCGGAATCCTCTCGCCGTTAGACTCAACCTCCTTAGGCTCAAGAATCGCAATAACCCTTCCACGCATAGAAATATTCGTTAAACCGGAGACGATATTTCCAATCTTAACCTCTTTCTCAAGCGAAACCTCCTCCAGCCTGATTCCAAGCTCGTTAGCAATGCTGAAGACAGCCCACACCTCCCTGTACGCCTCGCTAACCCTAGCCTCCCTCTTCCTCTCCTCTATCATGCGCAGAAGCTCCTCCCTGGAAATATCCCTCCTCTTCTCGAGGATTGTGTCAACATACCTGCGGATAAGCTCCTCTCTAGACATTCCTGCCCACTCCTTTTTCACACACCTTTCGAGGAAACGCTTTGGAAGTATTTACACATACCTCTACCTCTGAGCCTGACGCTTAACAGCCCTACTAGCAATAAAGTATATCAAAACTATTAAAGCACCCACTGCTAAGACAAGAGAAACGGTCTCCAGCGTGCTTACGAAATCGTTTACAGTCATTACTAGAAGGTATGAGAGTAAAGGTTAATAAGCTTTATTTAGAGGTAAAAACTAGGCGGTGGGACAGGTTGAGTGGAGAAGAAGGAGTGAAATTCCCCCTTTCAGAAGCCTTTTCATTTAGTCTCGAAAGCATTAAGCGGAGGTTCGGAAGGGCGCTCGTAACAATGCTGTCAATCGTCCTAGGAATATCCTTTCTAACGTTCCTTCTGACAACCGGCAGAATAGTCTCAGTCCTGTATGGAGAGGGCTCTGGCGTGGCGGTGCAATTCTACCAGCTGTGGATGGCGATAATAGCGCTCCTAATATGCTCCGTAGGCATAGTGAACAGCATGCTCATGAGCGTCACGGAGAGATACAAGGAGATAGGAACCATGAAGTGCCTAGGAGCAATGAACACGCACGTGCTGGAAATATTCCTAATAGAAGCCCTACTGCTCGGCCTCATAGGCGGTGGAATAGGCGCCGTAGCGGGATGGACAATAGCAACAGTATGGCAGGCATTCACACAGGCCTCCTCTGCAAACATATTCATGATCTCCGCAGGACTATGGGCGGAGTTCAACCCCAGCAACCCGCTGCTACTCCTAGCCAACCCGCTGATAGCCATAGCCTTAAGCATAGTGATATCGCTGCTCGCAGCACTAGCACCCGCATACATAGCTGCCAAGCTAAGCCCCACGGAAGCCTTAAGATACGAGGTGTAGAAGGAGGGAGAGAAAATGGCTCTTAGATATGAGTACGCGGTTGAAACCGAGGACCTGGCGAAATACTACGTAATGGGGCCCGTGACAGTCAGAGCACTAGACGGGGTCAGCGTGAAAATCAGGAGGTCAGAATACCTGTCGATAATGGGGCCCTCTGGAAGCGGCAAGACAACATTCTTCAACATGGTCGGAGGCCTAGACAGGCCGACAAGGGGGAAGGTTTTCATCGACGAGGTTGATATAGCGAGCCTAGACGCCTACGAGCTCGCATGGCTCAGAGCAAAGAAAATAGGCTACATATTCCAAACCTTTAACCTGATACCGGTGCTAACAGCCCTGGAAAACGTGACTCTCCCAATGGTCTTCACAGGCGTCGAAAGAGAAGAAAGGCTGAGGAGGGCGAGAGAAATGTTAACCAGAGTAGGCCTAGGGGAAAGACTGGACCACAAGCCCGGAGAACTCTCAGGAGGACAGCAGCAGAGAGTGGCGATAGCAAGAGCACTGGTTAACGACCCAGTCATAGTCCTAGCAGACGAGCCCACGGGAAACCTAGACCTACACACAGGACTAGAAATAATTAACCTTTTAAAAACATTAAACACAGAGAAAAAAGTCACGATAATAAACGCGACGCACGACTTGAAAATGATCGATGTCTCGGACCGGATCTTCTGGTTGCGAGATGGTAAGATTGAGAGGATTGAGACTAGGGCTGAGGTTGCTGTTAAGGAAGTAGAGTAATATATAAAATCTTTATTTTTCTCTGGGTCTATTTCTACTAAAATCTTCTCCATGGACCCTTTAGATTCTCTATGTCCTCTCCTGCTCCACCTTATTGACTTATCATACTGCAGGTATGCTTCTTTAAGCCCTCATGCCTCTTAGCTATCTCCACGAGTATCTAGCGCGCGACCTTGCTGTTATTAGCGGGATGAAAATTGGGAAGAAGGACTCGAAGATAACCACCTACGGGGGAGAATATGTTCTATTGGCTAACGGAAGTATAGTCGACAGGATTATTCAAAGGCTGATCAGAAGAGCCTTGAAGAAGTATAGGCCGGAGGAAATCTATATAATGAATGTCGAGAGGCCAAGGGGGCACGTCACAATTGGTTTTAAAGTGAAGGCTTCATGCACAGAACAAGCTTCCATTAGCAGCGTTTAAAAGGGTTCTTCGAGGTTTTGTCTAATTTTCCATGAACAGCTTGTTCTAAATGTTTGAACAGAGTGTTTCAAAAACTAGGATAATTAATCCTTGGAACTGACTATAGGTGGTGCAAACCCGGATGGTGGAAGGCAGTTTAATAAGAAGAGGATTGGTTGCAGCCCTTTCGTTGATTCTTATTGTTTCAACCTTCTTAACGGCCTTCATCATCCAAATAAAAAATGAGGGGAATAGTATTGGAGGTTTGAAGTGCTTCGCCTCCTACGAGGAGATTAGGAGCTTTGTTAAGGCCAGGGCTGATGAGATGCGTGAGCACTTGTTATACCGTTTCTCCATTCCCCTGCTGACGGATAGTGCGCTCGGGGTTCCAAAGGCTGCTCTTGAGTATTCTACCACAAACATTCAGGTTTCCGGGGTGGATGAGGCGGACACTGTTAAGACGGATGGCAGGTACATCTACACGGCTTCTGAAAACAGTGTTTTCATAGTTGAAGCCTACCCTCCTGAAAGCATGAGGATGGTCTCTAAGATAAGTGTCGAAGGGTATCCAATAGGATTGTTTGTGAGCAACGGCAGGCTTGCAATAATAATGTACGAGAGCCTCCCATTGGAGGATGAATACTACGGGTCGTGGGGAGCCTCGTTGGCAGTATACGATGTTTCTAATGTTCAGAACCCTAGGCTTATCAGAAAAGTCTCTGCTGAAGGAGTATACGTTAGTTCAAGAATGATTGGGAAGCATGTCTACATGGTTACGGCTAAGCCGGCATTCAGGCCTCTCGAGAAGGATGTTGAAGTCTTATTCCCAAGGATTGTTTTAAAAGGCGTTGCAATCAACATTCCTCCTGAGAAAATATTTTACTCGAACAGGACTGAGGCCCCGGAGAGCTACACGATCATAACGGCGACGGATCTTTCCGCTGAGGAAGGAGGAGTGGAGTCTAAGGCTGTTCTAACAGGCTATGCATCCTGCATGTATGTTTCCACCGGCAACATATATGTCGCGATGCCCAGAGGAGTATATGGGTATGGTGAAAAGGAGTCGACGGAGATACATAGGATAAGGATCAGCGGCCTCGAGATAGAATGCGAGGCGAGCGGCGAGGTTCCAGGCAGGGTTTTAAACCAGTTTTCGATGGACGAGCATCAGGGATGTTTCAGGATAGCCACCACTACCGGCTATGTTGCAAGGCTTCTCAGCCAGGCCACTAGCGCCAACCATGTTTACATCCTGGATTCCGAGACCCTGAAAATCGTAGGCAGGCTCGAAGACCTTGCTCCGGGTGAGGAAATATACTCCGCGAGGTTCATTGGCTCTAGATGCTACCTTGTAACGTTCAAAAAGGTCGACCCGTTTTTCACCATAGACCTTAGCAACCCTGCTGAGCCAAGGCTACTGGGCAAGCTTAAGATACCTGGGTACTCAGACTACCTTCATCCTTACGACGAGAACCATCTGATAGGAATAGGTAAGGACACGGTTGAGGCAGAGGAAGGGGATTTCGCGTGGTATCAGGGTTTGAAAATATCCCTGTTCGACGTTTCAAACGTGACCAGCTCGAGGGAAATCGGCAGGATAGTTATCGGCGACAGGGGGACGGATTCACCCGTCTTAAGGGATCATCATGCCCTCCTCTTCGATGGGAGAAGCCTGCTCGTTATACCTGTACTGGAGGCAAAAATATTTCGAGAGAAATATCCTGACGGTGTTCCATCCAACACTTACGGTGAATACGTGTTTCAAGGAGCATACGTCTTCAACATATCTCCTAGGGAAGGTATAGCCTGAGAGGCAGGATAACACATCTTGAAGACACGGAGGACCTGGAGAAGAGCGGTTACTACTTCAACTCTAAGCACGAGGTGGTAAGAAGCCTCTACATCGGAGACGTTCTATACACGGTCTCCGGCTTGAAGATTAAGGCGAATACTCTTACAGATCTATCCGAGATAGGTTGGATCAGGCTGGGCTAAACACCCCGCGCGCTAAGGCTAGGCTAGCCAGTAAAGAAAAAGGAAGAGATGGACCGGGAGGGACTCGAACCCTCGCCCTCTCGCTCGCGAAGCGAGCGTTCTACCTCTGAACTACCGGCCCCAGCTACTTTAAGTGGCCCGTCTTTTTATACTTTAATGCTCCGCTCCGCCTTTTAAAGCTCTGAAAAACGTTTATCAGGGTGGTTTTCCTCTTCGAGTGCGAGGATAAGGGGAAAGGATCCGGAGAATGGGCAATAGAATATTCTTGATGAACTACGGTTGCGCCGTGAACAGGGCGGAGGGCGAGGCTATGGCGGGAGTGCTCGCCAGCAGTGGCTTCACCCTAGTGGATAGCGAGGATGAGGCCGACTTGGTTTTAGTCAACACGTGCGGGGTTAAGACTCCTACGGAGAACAAGATTCTCCACAGGCTGAGAACCCTAAGCCCCGATAAGAGGATCGTGGTTGCCGGGTGTTTGCCGAAGATTATTGGGGTTGGCAGGATTCTTGAGTCTGGAAACGTGAAAGGGGTTTTGGGCCCGGCGGCGGGAGAGGAGGTTGTTAAGGCTGTTGAAACGGTTTTAAACGGTGGCAGGTACATTAGGCTCGAGGGGGGAGGCTTCAACAATCTCCTCCCTTGTAGGAGAGAGAACCCGGTTGTCAGAAAGATAGTGGTTGCGCAGGGGTGCGCGGGGGCCTGCAGCTATTGTGCAACAAGGTTTGCCAGAGGAAGGCTTCGCAGCTACAGTGTTGAAGAAATTGTTTCAGCAATCGGGAGAAGCGTTGAAGAAGGGGTTAGGGAGGTATGGCTCTCTTCCCAGGATAACTCTGTTTACGGCCTTGATAATGGGAGCAGCATCGTAGAGCTTCTTGAGAAAGTAGCTAGCATGAAGGGATTATTCCTTGTCAGGGTAGGGATGATGAATCCGAGAGGCGTTTCTAAGCATCTTGACGGTATTGTTGAAGCCCTTAGGAATAAGAGGTTCTTCAAGTTTATCCACATACCTTTGCAGAGCGGTAGCAACAGGGTTCTTGAAGACATGAATCGTGGCTACAGTGTTGAAGACTTTACTAGGATTGT
>Ga0272448_1001506_pt1 | contig 31071 bp, 26 predicted proteins | sample YNPCB0191_FD_202220 | JGI IMG/M metagenome (GOLD analysis project Ga0272448, IMG submission 202220) | Hot spring sediment microbial communities from Yellowstone National Park, WY, United States - YNP-CB-019-1 | ecosystem: Environmental > Aquatic > Thermal springs > Hot (42-90C) > Sediment...
GGAGAGTAAAATACCTTCCGGGGTGTTAAATCTGCCGCCAATATTATTAGACAATTATATCGACGAACTTTTAAATTGTGGTTACCATGTGCCGTCATCAGTCAAAAATTATTTTATGTTTACTTGACTTGGGCATTGGTTCTCTTAAAATATTTTTTAAAATGATTTTCCGTTTAAAGTTGCTGATTCTGTTTATTCCTTCTTTTTTACTGGCTGAGGTTCGATTGATAAAGTCCGACAGTCTGCGCATAATAATCGATTATGAACCGGGTAAATTTTCCTTCAACCAGGATCAAACAGGCAAACTGCAGGTCAGATTTGAAGATGCGGACCCAACGGCCACCTTTGGCGATTTTGACCTGCCGGCAAAGGTCCTCAGAGTCGGGATTCCCCAGACCGGCGATATTAAACTGAAGTTCACAACAAACTTAGGTGGTGTCCTGGATGATGTTGAACCGGCGGTGGTCAAATTCATTCCTTTCCAACAGCGACCAGCGGAGCAAAAACCGGAGACCACAGGCAAATTCCCTGAAACGCCGGTTGAAATGGATAGCGCACAGATTCTGCGTTCGGTTCGATTTGTTACGCTGAAATTCTACCCGGTTCAGTATCAGACAAAAGCCAGGCGGCTGGTTTGGTTTAGTCGTATTCAAGCAGAACTAACATTTGAAAAAGGGGCAAGGATTATTCCTCAACAGGACCCGCTTGATGAACTAGTCAGCAAGCTGCTTATCAATGGTGAACAGGCGAAAAACTGGAAGGTTTTCCCCTCAACCACAACCGCAAACCCATACCGCCGGGCACCATTCTGGCTGAAAATAACTATTGACAAAACCGGCATTTATCGCATTACCGGCAGCGAGTTAGCCGCTGCCGGTCTCCATCTAAGCGGACTCGACCCCAAAACCATTGCATTGTGGACCATCGGCGAGCACGAGCCTAACCGCAAATACCCGGATTCCCTCCGGTCAGTCGCAGTGCTGGTCAATGATGGCAACGATGGCAGGTTTGACCTTCATGATACACTGATATTTTTCGGGTTGGGTCCTGACCACTGGACCAACCGGTGTTCAGTTTTTGTTCAAAATCTTTTTACCCGGGAGAATGTTTACTGGTTGACTTGGGGCGGGGAACCGGGCAAGAGAATCAGACAGGGGTTTGGACCCGATACCGCCGGCACCAGAATAATTAGATTTGGAAAGGATGTTCTCCACCAGGAGGTTGATGTTGATTGCCCGGCTCGGGCAGGTCTTTTGTGGATATGGACAAGGTTGTTCAAACCGGCTGAAAGGGCATCAGCGGGATTTTCTTGCAATCTTGAACTGAACTATCCAAGTCAGGTGAACAGAATTTCAGGTCGGTTATACAACGAGACGACAAACAACGAAATTTCGGTGCGTTTTAACGGCAGGGTGATTGGCGGGTTTCAATTCGGCCAGACCTCATATCCCAGTCCCTACGACTTCAGTATCGACACCGTTCTGCCTGCAGATTACCGGGCAAATATCTTGGAACTGGAACTAACAGGGAACGGGGAAAAAAAGGTGTATCTTGATTATCTAAGAGTTGAGTATTCCAAACGCCTTTCGCTTCATTCCGGTCAACTCCACTTTTTTATTGATGACACAGGGCGTTGCCGGTTTTCAGTAATTGATGTTCCTGCCGAACCAGTTGTGTTGGATGTAAGTGACCCCTATCTACCCAAGGCATGCGTTGACTTTGAGGTGTTTGCTGATAGCATCAGATTCTGTTATCCGGTTTCGGGGCGGGTTGAATTTGTTGTTGCCGCACCTGACCAAATGTTTAAGCCCACAAAAATGGAACTGAGGTCACCAGGCGGGTTTTGGGAAGAAAGCATCCAGGCAGATTACTTTATAATTGCGCCGGCTGTATTTATTGCCCCGGCTCAAGAACTGGCTCGTTATCGGACTAACCGTGTTTGTGGCATTCCTAATGCCCGGGTTTGTGCGGTTAGCCTGGAGGATTTGTATGACGATTTTTGTTTTGGGTTGGAAGAGCCCTGGGCAGTAAAACATTTCCTTTCGGTCAAACGCCCGGCTTATGCTTTGCTCGTCGGCGATGCTACTTATGATTATAAAAATAACCTGCAGCGGGGGAAGACCCCGGGGGTGCCGGCTTATGAGAGCGGCTTTGGCCTTAATCCTGAATCGGGTGAACGGAAGACCCTGGCGCTTGATGTCTGGTATGCAGACTGGGAAGGCGAGGGTGCCAGTCCGGATCTGATTCTTGGCCGGGTAAACGTTCGAACTGCATATGAATTCAAAAGGTTTGTTGAAAAGTTAATCCGCTATGAAAGTGGACCGGTAGGATACTGGGCCCGGCGCTATTTACTCCTGGCTGATGATGAGTACAAGTCATATCCGAGTGACCCGGATGAACTGAGGTTCAGGCACATTGAACAGTGTGAAGGCATGGCAGTTTTGGCGGGCAACCATTTTGACCTAGTAAAGGTCTACCTGACCGAATTTCCTTTTCAGGGTCAGAAGAGCAAACCGGAGGCCAATCGAGAACTTCTCCGCCAAATTAACCTCGGCGCACTACTCTGGGTTTTTTTTGGACACGGCGCCAGTTCTGCGCTCACGCATGAGGAGGTCCTGACGGTCGCACGGCTATCGAACATTCAAAACGGAGACCGGATTCCATTCTGTTTTTTTGGTTCCTGTTCGGTAGGCAGATTTGATGACACTAAGAACGAATGCATTGCCGAGGAACTGGTGCGGATGCCCGCGGGCGCGATTGCAACTGTTGCGTCTTCAACCGCTACACCCTCAGGCAACAATTTCATCTTTGCCCGGCAACTGCTCTCGCCGCTTTTGGTTGCACCGGAGAGTGCAAGGACGATCGGCTACGGTTTCTTTTCAGCCTGGCCCACTGACCGCAGTTACCATCTGTTTGGTGATCCGGCGACCACCTTACGAACACCTGTACTATCAGGCTCGATCCCGATTATCAAACCCGATACCCTGAAACCCGGTGTGTTTTTCCGGTTGCGCACACTCTTGGAAACTGAGCAGGGTTCTGCTGAATGGCGACTTTTCGGTCCAATGCAGATGCGAGTTTACAATTCACCGCTGGGTTCATCAACAACCTACCTGCTACCTGGAGTTGAGATGGCGCGGGGCAATTCTAAAGTGAAAGATGGCAGGTTTTACTGTCAAGGTTTTTTCCCTTTGAGCGTCCTGGATACCGTTTTTGTTGGCAGCGGTTTTTATGCACCGGTTCCGACTTCGGCACGATTCAGTGCTGTGGTTCAGGGCGATTCGATTGCTTACAGCCTCTTGAATAACGGGTTGCCCTGGGACAAAGAGGCAGTTCCTTCTAGAGACCATACTGGTCCGAGAGTGGATTTCTTTTATAGTGGACGCAGGTTGCAAGACAGTGCCGTTGTACCGGTTAGTTTTCAACTCGAGGTTCGCTTGACCGATTCAACAGGGATATTGATTGCTCCAGTTGCCGGTGCTGAACCCGCTTTATTTATCAATGACCCGCGCTCTAAAATTGACTATGGTGATCTAATAGTTTTTGATGACAGTTCCTTCTCCTATGCCCAATTTAAGTTACGACTAACGCTTCCAGATCCAATTGATTCAATCTTTGTTATTGCCTTTGACAACTTTCTGAACCGGTCGCTGTCAAGGATTATTCTTAGGCCCCAAATAACATCGGTTTTGCGGGTTGAATCGCCCCTTGTGTATCCGAATCCGGTTTCCGGCCCGGCATTTTTTACCTTCAAACTGACCCGGTCGGCGCGGGTGAGAATCCGGATTTACACATTGGGAGGGAGACTGGTGCGCGATTTGGGTGAGATGCCAGCCGGATTCGGTTATAATCAGATTCTTTGGGATGGAAGGGACCGGGATGGAAGTCTTTTGACTAATGGTGTTTATCTTTGGACTTTGACCGCCGAGAGTCGTTCCGAGCCGGAAAATGTCCAGCGGGTTTTGGCCCGGGATAAATTTCTCGTTGCCCGTTAAGGTATGCTTGACCTGTAACTGCTGTTGTTTATAATAAAATTATGAATAAGGAGGCTTTATAATGAAGAAGAGAGTCTGCTGGCTGGTGATTGTGTTTGTTTGTCAGACCGTGCTTGCCAGCCAGAATCCGGGCGCAGTTTTTCTGATGATTTGGCCCGCAGCCCGGCCAACTTCACTCGCCGGTGCCTTTACCGCGATCAGCGATGATGCGTCAAGCGTTTATTACAATCCGGGTGGTCTGGCTTTTTTAGACCGGACCAACGCGACCCTGATGCATTGCAATTGGCTGCCAGGACTCTGGCCCGGAATGTATTATGAGTATCTGGGAATAACGCACAACCTCCCGGAACGGGGAACCTTGGGTTTGAATGTCATTTACCTGACGACTGGGGAGACCGACGTGATTAATGAACGGGGTGAATTTTTAGGTAGGTATACAACCTTTGATGTGGCACCAACCCTGGGTTATGGCTTCCCGGTTCTATCCAATTTAGGGGTGGGAATTTCAGCAAAGGTTATCTACTCCTTTTTAGTTCCGCCCTGGGTGTGGAAGGCAATGCCGGAGTTGGGAATTGAGCGCGGCGGGACTGGAATCACCTGGGCGTTTGACGCTGGGGTGCTATACAAACCCTTCCGTTTTTTGAATCTCGGTGCCGCGGTTACCAATATCGGACCGAATATCTCTTACACATCCTCGGGGGAATCGGACCCGCTGCCGAGGATGCTAAGAATGGGCATTGCCTATTATCCGGTGCAAAAGGAAATGTTCCGAATCGGTGTTACCCCAGAGGTCACGAAAATTCTGGTCGGAATGTTTTCTGACAGCACCAAGACTTTCAGCCAGAAGTTTCCGGAAGAGTGGCGGGATGCCTGGAAAAGCCTGGGCGTAGAGGGCGTGTTGAATTTAGGTCCGGTTGCCGGGTTTGCGCGCCTGGGTTATTTTGAAGATATAACTGGTCAACGGGGCGGGATTGTTATGGAAAAGGATGGATTGACCTATCATTACAGTTTAGCCGACATCTTGAGTAGACGCAAGCTTGGTTCATTTAAGTCGCTGGGCTGGACATTCGGCGCCGGCATCAAGTTCGAGCGTTTTCAGTTTGACCTTGGCGTTGACCAGTTTATCTATGATTTTTCCACCCAGAACTACAAATTTTCATTTTCCTATCAGTTTTAAACCGGTGAAAACACTCATACCTGAGGTCAAGGGTTCGTTTTTGGTTAGCCGTACCTGGGACTTGGAACTTTTCATAATGCCCAATGCCTAATTTGGTGGTTGTTGGCACGCAGTGGGGAGATGAGGGCAAGGGTAAGGTGGTGGATTTTCTTGCCCGAACCGCGCAACTGATTGTTCGTTTTCAAGGTGGACCCAATGCTGGGCACACAGTCTGCTATAACCACAGGCGTTTTACATTTCATCAAATTCCTTCAGGGATACTGAATCCAGGTGTCAGATGTGTAATTGGTTGCGGTTGTGTCATTGACCCCTATCGATTGCAGGAAGAGATGGCGTCTTTAAAGAAAAACCGGACAGGTCTCCAAAAAAGGCTATCGATTGACCGCCGGGCACATCTGATTCTTCCTTATCACCGGCTGCTTGACCGTTTACAGGAAGAGCAACTGGCCGAGAGGAAGATTGGGACGACCGGCCAAGGAATCGGACCGGCATATCTGGATAAATTTGGCCGAGTGGGTATCAGGGTGGGAGATTTGCTCAATGAGGATATATTTGAGGAGAAGTTGCGCCGGAATGTAGCCGCGGCAAATTTCCGCCTGATGGAGGTTTACAAGGCTGAGCCGATTTCTTTTAAACATCTCAGTGAAGAATACTGGCGGGTAGCCAGACCACTGGTGCCGATAATTGCTGACTGTTCTTTAATAATTGAACGGGCGTTGAAAAAAGACAGATGGGTTTTGTTTGAAGGTGCCCAGGGGATGCATCTGGATATTGATTTGGGTAGTTATCCTTTTGTTACCACCTCTTCCACCGTGGTTGCCGGTGCGGCGGTTGGTTCTGGTATCAGCCCGTTCTGGCTGGAGGAGGCGGTTGGTGTGGCCAAGGTTTATACCACGCGGGTTGGAGCCGGACCGTTTCCCTCGGAACTAGCAGACGAAGAGGCAAAGGTGCTGAGGGAATTGGGGGGGGAATACGGTGCAACGACCGGCAGACCGAGACGATGCGGCTGGTTTGACGCCGGTCTGGTTCGGGCAGCGGTCCGTTATAACCGCCTTACTGCATTAGTATTGACAAAACTGGATGTTCTCGATGGGTTGAAGACGATTAAAATCTGCACCGGCTATCGGTATCAAGGCAGAAAGGTCCAGGAGTTTGATCCGTTTCTTGCTGGCGGTCTGGAACCACAGTTCATCACGCTTCCGGGCTGGCGGGAAAAGACTGTCAATTGCCGTCGGTTTGGTGAGTTGCCGGGGCCGGCAAAGCGATATGTTGATAAGATTGCCGAACTGGTTAATTGTCCGGTGGCACTCATATCAGTGGGTAGCGAAAGGCGGCAGATGGTTACAGTTGCAGAGCGGGAATTAAAATGGCTGAGATAAAACTGCTGCGCCGGGTGCTGGCAAGCAACGACGCCATTGCCGAACAAGAGAAGGAACAACTTGACCGGTATGGAGTGATGGGGATAAACATTATGTCCGGCCCGGGTGCGGGCAAGACGACGCTGATTGAAAAGACCGTGGCGGTGCTTAAGAACCGATTCCGAATCTGGGTGATTGAGGGCGATATTCAGGGGGACTTGGATGCCCGGCGAGTCCTTGCCCAGGGTGTTGGCTGCACACAGATTAATACTCAAGGTGCCTGTCATCTAGACGGACTGATGCTCTCAGCCGTTTTTCCTGACATCCCACTGAATAATATTGACCTTTTGATTATTGAGAATGTCGGCAATCTTGTCTGTCCGGCTGAATTTCGTTTGCCAGTGCATTACAATGTGACGGTTGTATCGACACCTGAAGGAAGCGACAAACCAATAAAGTATCCCCTGATGTTTTCCAGGTCGGATGTGCTTATTGTCAACAAGATTGACCTCTTGCCCTATGTTGATTTCAATATCCGGGAATTTAATAAAGCGGTGCGCAAACTCAAGCCCGGAGTGCCGATTTTCCCTATGTCTTTGCGACAGGGTGAAGGTCTAAAGCGATGGTTGGCTTGGCTGGAAACCAGGCTGCTCCGGCACCTGCTTCGGGAAAGAGGTTGTTGATGGAAGAAAACAGTCAGTTGGAAATAGGGTATGTGGTTGAGGTTAATGGCGAAAGGGTTCTGATTGAGTTGACGGTTGACACAACCAGGCCACTGCTTGGTGCTTACTACCCGGGCCAACTGGGTTCCTATGTGAAAATTCCTTCTCTAAACCAGGGGGTTATCGGCATCGTTACCAGTGTAAAGATGGAGGATAAACCTGGCCGCGGCGTTTGCCGTGCGGCCGAGTGTGTGCTTTTAGGCACCCTGACCCGGGCGGGTAGATTCTTCCGTGGTGTTTCGGTTTATCCTAATATTGGTCAAGTTGTCCAGATGGTGACATCTGAAGAACTAAACATCATCTTCTCAGAGTTCATTGAGTTTGGTTTCTCATTTGCCAGTTCCAGCAGCGCTGTAGGCCAGCGGGTTTATGTTCAGGTGGATAAATTCTTTGGTCAGCATATTGCGGTTTTAGGCACCACCGGAAGTGGCAAATCCTGCACGGTGGTTAGTGTTCTCCAACAGGCGATAAAAAGGTATCCTAACACCCATATTGTTGTGCTAGACCTCCACGGTGAATATGCGGCGGCATTCCCTCAGCAGGTTAATCTCATTAACGCCGAAAACCTTGAACTACCTTACTGGCTGCTGAACTTTGATGAGTTTGTTGAACTGTGTATTGATATGAATGAGCCAACCGCCAAAAACCAGATCACTGTTCTCCACGACTCGCTGATCCGCAGCCGGCAGGCATGGAATACCAGGGAACGGCTTAACCTGGGTAGTTTGATTACCGCGGATTCACCGGTCTATTTTGACCTTGATGAAATGGTGGCAATGATTCGGGACTGGAATATTCAGGTGGTTTATGACCATGCGGGCAAACAGGAACCGGGTCCGCTCTACGGTGTGTTTGACCGATTTCTGATCCGGCTGGACAGTAAACTTTCGGACCCGCGCTATGACTTTATGTTTAAACCCAGCCGCTATAACAGCAGCGCCACCCTGGCTGAACTGTTACGCAACTACCTTGCCATCGACGCCCCACACCGGATGACGATAGTTGATTTGAGCGGGATTCCAGCCGATGTGGTGGGTGTTGTGGTAGCGGTTCTTACCCGCCTAGTTTTTGAGTTCAACCTCTGGAATCAGGAGCGGAACCGCACTCCCTTACTTCTGGTTCTCGAAGAAGCGCACAATTATGTGCCCAGAAAATTTGATTTCAGGTTTACCGCTGCGCGCTCGGCAGTGGAACGGGTGATAAAAGAAGGGAGAAAATACGGTATCGGAATGATTGTCATCAGTCAGCGCCCTGCCGAATTGTCTGAGACCGTTCTTTCTCAGTGCAATACATTTATTGTGCTCCGGCTTACTAATCCTGATGACCAAAATTATGTCCGGCGTCTGGTTCCAGATGCGTTGGCCGGTCTTTTAAATATGCTGCCAGCATTGCGGACCGGCGAGGCGGTAATTTTGGGAGAGGCGGTAGCGCTGCCTATGCGGATAATGATTGATCTGCCTGACCCGAAGCCGATGAGCGGCGAGGTTGATTTTGCCCGGTGGTGGACAAGCGGGCCGGGTGCAATTGACTTTGACCGAATTATCAGTCGCTGGCGGGCAAGACGCCGCGATTAAATGTTCTTAGTTAGATGGTTCAAGTTTTCCTTGATCTTTACCTCTAACTTTACCTGTTTTTTTATTCACAGTCTCAGTCTGCCCTGGGATTTGCGCCGGACCTTACCGCGATTGGCGGAGCAGATTTACGATAATGGTGCCGGTGCGGTGCCGATTGTTTTTCTTGCCAGTGTTTTTGTCGGTTTGACCACAGCGGTTCAGACTGGTTATCAGTTGTTGGGTATCGTACCGAACTATTTTTTAGGTATTGGCGTGGGTAGGATGCTTTTAATCGAACTAGGTCCGGTTTTTGCGGCTTTTATCGTAGCCAGCCGTTCGGCATCGGCGATGGCGGCGGAGATTGGAACGATGCGCATTTCTGAACAGGTTGATGCACTGAAGGTGATGGGGATTGACCCTTACCGGTTCCTGTGTCTGCCCAGGATTCTTGCCACCACCATCAGTCTGCCAATTCTGGTTGTGTTGATGGAGGTTGTTTCCAGCCTGACTGCGCTACTGGTGTCAGACCGACTGGGTGTGTCCAGGGATACATTCCTTTACGGCTTAATTCATTTCGTTAAAATCCGCGATTTTTGGGGTGGACTTGTCAAGGCGATTCTCTTCGGACTCTTGATTGGCACGAGCGGCTGTTATTTCGGGTTTCAGGTTGAGGCCGGGGCAGGGGATGTGGGCAGGGCGACGACAAAGGCGGTGGTTCTGGCTGCGGTTCTGATTCTGATATTTGATTTTGTCCTGGCAGTTCTCATTTTCTCGAGATGATCCGGGTTGAGCAAGTTTCCAAGACACTGCGCGGAAAACTGATTCTTGATTCGGTGAACCTCGTAGTTCCTGACGCAAGCGTGGTGGTGGTGCTTGGGCCCTCTGGTGCCGGTAAGACGACTCTGCTCAAGATAATTGCCGGAATAATGACTCCGGATTCGGGCAGAGTGATTTATGACGCCCCTCACTTTACAAAATCTGTAGCTCGGCCAGAAATCGGCTTTGTTTTTCAGAACGGGGCGTTGTTTGACTTTCTGAATGTTTTTGAGAACCTCGCTCTGCCCTTGCGGGAACGGGCCGGTTTTTCTGATAACGAAATCAACAGGCGGGTGCAGGATGTTTTGAGACGGGTGGGTTTTGATAAGTTCCAGGTTTCAGGTTCTGCCTTCGGTAGCTGCCAGGGCAGTGCCAGATTCCCGTCTGTAGTTTCAGCACTAAGAACTGAAAACGATGAACCAAGAACTGATAATCAGGAAGTTTCCCTTTTGTCGGTGCGGCAACTTTCCGGCGGGATGATGCGTCTGGTGGCAATTGCCCGGGCACTGATATATGAGCCTAAATACATCTTCTTTGATGAACCGACCAGCGGGCTCGATCCGCTACTTAAAGAGCGGGTTTGTGGTCTGATTCGGGGACTGCCCCAACAATGGGAAAGGTCAGCGGTGGTTGTTACCCATGACCTGGAACTGGCAGAAAAACTGACTGGCCACCTTTATATCCTGAAAGCCGGCAAACTAATCTCAAGCGCGGAGATTAAAAAGGAGGATTATGAACCGGCGGATGCGTGATACAATTGTGAGTCTGTTTCTTATTTCCGGTATACTCATGACAATCTTTGCCTGCTTTTGGTTTTCGGGCAGGATTGGAAACAGATTCAAGAAGGTTGTCCCTGTCCACTTTCCCGATGTCTCGGGATTAAAGGTTGGTGACCGGGTTGATGTCCTTGGAATTACCAAAGGCAGAGTGGCAGGGATGAGATTTGACCAGACAGGCGGGGTCCTGGTTCTCGTGGCACTCGACCGCGATGTCCTTCTATATCGCAATGCCCGATTTGCAATTCGCTCCCTCAGCTACCTCGGTAGCGACCGCTACCTCACCGTTGACCCCGGGTCCGGTCAAAAGGCAGACGACACCACTGTATTTACCGGTGTCAACGAAGTTCTAAACCTCGAGACAACATTTATCCGTCTCGACCAACTCCTCCAGAATATCAACCCGGAAAACCTAATTGCCGAATTCCGTCAAACTCGCGACCAACTAATCCGCCTAATTAACCTCAGATTGGCAGCAATTGATTCCGGCTTTACCATCACCAGCGTCAACATTGAGCGTCTCACCACAACGATTGACAGCCTGACTAACCTACTCAACTATGAGTCAACCGCCCGCAAACTCCTTACCTCACCCGAACTTTACCAAGAGATAATCAAAACCACTCGTCAGATGCAGGAACTGATAACTGAACTTAAAAAGCATCCGGAAAAAATTTTCCGTTTCCGGCTTTTCCGTTGAAACTTCCTGAATCCCCGACATCTACAGTGATGTCTAATAATAAAAATGAATTAAAAAGGAGGAAATTATGCAGTTGAAAGGCAGCAAGACCGAGAAGAACATCCTGACTGCATTTGCCGGTGAGTCGCAGGCCAGAAACCGGTACACCTATTTTGCCAGCAAGGCGAGAGATGAAGGTTTAATTCAGATTGCCCAGATCTTTGAGGAAACCGCGAATCAGGAGAAGGAACACGCTAAAAGGTTATTCAAACTGCTCGAGGGAGGGGAGGTGCAGATCCAGGCATCTTTCCCAGCTGGGGTTATTGGCACAACGGTTGAAAATCTAAAGGCGGCAGCGGGCGGAGAACATTATGAATGGACTCAGATGTATCCGGAGTTTGCCCAAGTGGCTGAGGAGGAGGGGTTTACCAATATTGCAACCATATTTCGGGCGATAGCAGTTGCTGAAAAGCAGCACGAGCGACGATACCTGGCTTTAAAGGAAAATATCGAAAAAGGCACGGTTTTTCGCCGGGAAAAGCCGGTGCTCTGGCGCTGCATTAACTGCGGTTATATTCACGAGGGAACTGAGGCTCCAGAAATTTGCCCCTCCTGTGCCCATCCTCAAGCATATTTTGAACTTTTAAGGGAGAACTGGTAATGGTTGAGATTACTGGCAAGGTAACTGTTCAGGGTAAGCCGGTAACTCTTTTGGGAAACTTACCAAAGGTTGGCGACCGGGCACCAGATTTCACCGTGATGGATAATGACCTCAAACCACTGTCTATTAGCAGGTTCGCGGGTAAAAGGCTGATTATCCTGTCCGTACCATCACTCGATACACCGGTTTGTGACCTGGAAACCAGAAGGTTCAATACCAAGGCAGAAAAACTTGGTGAGGACCTGACAATTCTGGTGATAAGTATGGATTTGCCTTTTGCCCAGAAGAGGTGGTGCGGTGTGAGTGGCGTAAAAAGAGTAGTTACCGCATCCGACCATCGTGAGTCCACGTTCGGGTTGAATTACGGTGTGCTAATCAAGGAGTTACGGCTGCTTGCCCGGGCGGTTTTTGTGATTGATCGAGATAGGGTCATCCGTTATGTTCAATTAGTAAAAGAGGCGGGAGAGGAACCTGATTATGATGCCGCTTTGAATGCGGTTCGCAATCTGCAGGAATAAAGGAGTTAATATGGCAAAAGAGAAAAATATTTACAGTTGCCGTGTTTGCGGCCAGATGGTAACTTTGTTGCATAAGGGTGGCGGAAACCTGGTCTGCTGTAACCAAGCAATGCAGCAGAGCCAGAACGAAGGGCAGAAAACAGGGCAGCCGGCAAATGCACCTTACTGGAGTTGCACCGGCTGCCATTATGTGCTGCAGGCACTTCAGCCACCGGATGTCTGTCCCTCTTGCGGACAGGCATGTCAGTTTGTTGATGTCAGCTGTTACATTCCCGACTGCGGTTTTACTGGGGTGGACAGCAGATTGATGAAATAAAAAAGGAGGTAGAATGACCAAAAAACTGGCGATTTATAAATGTGAGGTATGCGGGAACATCGTCGAAGTGCTCCATCCTGGAGCCGGACAACTGGTCTGCTGTGGTCAGCCAATGAACCTATTGGTTGAAAAAACTACCGATGCCGGTCAGGAGAAGCATGTACCGGTGATAGAGAAAATTCCGGCAGGATACAAGGTGAAGGTCGGTGGTGTGCCTCATCCGATGGAGGAAAAGCATTACATTGAGTGGATTGAACTGGTTGCAGATGAACGAGCGTATCGGCGGTTTCTTTCACCGGGGCAGGCACCAGAGGCAGTTTTTTCGGTTCAGACAGAGAAGGTTTATGCCCGGGAATATTGTAATATTCATGGGTTATGGAAGGGAGAGCAGCGATGATACCGAAAAAGATACAGGATGCATTTAATGAACAGATCAAGCACGAACTGGAGTCGGCATATCTTTATCTGGCGATGGCGGCATATTTTGACAACGTCGGTTTTTCCGGAATGGGCAGATGGATGCGGGCTCAAGTTCAGGAGGAACTGACTCATGCCCTGCGTTTCTACAAGCACATTATTGAGCGCGGTGGTCAGGTGGTTTTGCAGCCTCTGAACATTCTCGCTCAGCATTGGGATTCACCGTTAAAGGCTTTTGAGTCGGCATATGAACATGAGAAATTTGTCACCAGCAAAATAAACGGTCTGGTAAAGCTGATCCAGGCAGAGGGTGATTTTGCAGCTAATTCACTGCTGCAGTGGTTTGTTGACGAACAGGTTGAGGAGGAGGAGAGCACGGCCAAGATTGTTCAAGATTTACGCCGTGTTGGGGAGGATGAAAGAGGGATGCTGATGCTGGACCGGGAACTCGGGCAACGGACATTTGTCTTGCCACCGGAACTTACCAGCCTTTATGCACAAGGAACCAAAGCGACCGAATAAAAAGGCAAGTCAGGATGGGACTCAGCGCGCAAAAAATCACCGATCGGGTTTACTGGGTCGGAGCAATTGACTGGGCAATTCGCGACTTTCATGGTTATTCAACCGAGCACGGCTCAACCTACAACGCCTATCTCATTCTGGCCGACAAGGTAACACTGATTGATACGGTCAAGGGACCTTTCAAGGATGAAATGATTGCGCGCATCGCATCGGTTGTTGATCCCGGTAATATTGATTATATCATTTCCAATCACTCGGAAAAGGACCATTCCGGCGCACTGCCCTCGGTTATTGCTCAGGTAAAGCCGGAGAAGGTCTTTGCCTCGGTTATGGGTGCAAAGGCGCTTAAAGACCATTTCCATTTTGATTATGAAATTGTTGCTTTAAAGGACGGTGACATACTCAGTCTGGGCAATGTCAATCTGAAGTTTCTGGAGACGAGGATGCTGCACTGGCCTGACAGTATGATAACATATCTGATTGAAGAACGGCTGCTTTTTTCCCAAGATGGCTTTGGTATGCATCTGGCAACAAGTGAGCGATTCGCCGATGAAATCGACCAGACATTACTCAGACAGCAGGGTGCTAAATATTATGCCAATATCCTTATGCCCTATTCAACCCTGGTGCTGAAACTATTGGAGCGAATCAAGCAGCTCAACATTCCGATCGAGATAATTGCACCTGACCATGGACCGATATGGCGCAAGGGAATAGGACAAATTCTTTCCTGGTATCAGGAGTGGGCCGAGCAAAACCCGCGGCGAAAGGTGGTGATTGTGTTTGATACGATGTGGCAAAGTACCGACATAATGGCCCGGGCGATTGCTGATGGTGTGATGCGTGAAGGTGTTGAGGTTAAGGTAATGAGGTTACGGGCTAATGACCGGAGTGATGTGATGACCGAGGTGCTTGACTCAGCCGGAATTTTGGTTGGTTCACCAACTCTGAATAACGGTATTTTTCCAACGGTGGCGGATATGCTGGCATATATGAAGGGGTTAAAACCCAAAAACAAGATTGGCGCCGCATTTGGTTCTTACGGTTGGAGCGGTGAGGCAGTTCATCTGATTACCGATGAACTCAGAGCAATGGGAGTGGAACTGCCCGTTGAGCCGCTGAAGGTTAAATTTGTGCCGGATGAGGCAATGGTTAATAGTTGCGGTCAGTTAGGTGCGCAAATCGCGAGATTGATCAAGGAAAGTAGCAGACAGTGAGGAGTGAAATGGACTTGCAGGCGCTGGACAGGCTTACCTATGGACTTTATCTCGTAACCAGTCGGAACGGAGAACAATTAAACGGATTAATTGTAAACACAGTTATTCAGGTGGCACTTGAGCCCTGTCTCGTTGCGATGGCAATAAACAAGAGCAGTTTGACCGGTGAGTTTATCCAAAGGAGCGGGGTTTTTGCCATTACGGTTTTAGAAAAAGAGACACCCTTGGAATTCATCAGCAGGTTCGGTTTCCATTCGGGCCGGGAGCACAACAAATTTGAAGGTATTTCATATGAATCAGGTATCACAGGTGCTCCGCTTGTTACCCACCACGGGATTGCGGTTATTGAGGCGAAACTGAGAGACAGAGTTGACTGCGGCAGCCATACTCTGTTTATTGGTGAGGTGGTATCGGCGCGGCAGTTAAAAACCGGCGACCCACTGACCTATGCCTATTATCACGAAGTAAAAAAGGGAAAGACCGGCAAGGGTGCCCCAACCTATCGTGAAGAAAAAAGCAAGTTAAAAAAAGAGAGGAAGAGCGATATGCAGCGATATGTATGTAGCGTTTGCGGTTATATTTACGACCCGGCGGTCGGCGACACCGACAACGGAATTGCAGCCGGTACACCGTTTGAACGCCTGCCTGATAATTGGGTTTGTCCGGTTTGCGGCGCAGGCAAAGAGCAGTTTGAACCGGAAGAGTAACCTGCTACTGCGCCTTACGCGCTGGTAGCCGCTGGGACAGATAATCGGGCGGTTTTTTCTTGTTGATCACATCGGCTGTGATTATGCACTCGGCGACATTGTGTTTGGTGGGGAGTTCAAACATAATATCCAGCATTGTTTCTTCCAGCACCGCACGCAGACCACGGGCACCGGTGCGCAGGGCAAGTGCGCGGTCAGCAACCGCTGCCAGTGCATCCGGGGTGAAAGTCAGTTTAACACCTTCAAGTTCAAAGTAATATGAATATTGCTTGAGTAGTGCGTTGCGGGGTTTGGTTAAGATGTCAATCAGTGCCGCGCGAGAAAGGCTATGGAGGGTGGCAATAACCGGTAACCGGCCGACAAATTCTGGGATCAACCCGAACTTGATTAAATCATCGGGCTGGACCAGTTGGAGCAGTTCATCTGCATTCTGAAACCGGGTTCGGGCGATGTCGGCACCGAAGCCGACGGAACTGACACGAATCCGGCGTTCAACTATTTTGTCCAGTCCCTCAAAGGTCCCGCCACAGATGAAAAGGATGTTGCGGGTATTAATCGGGATGAACTGCTGTTCGGGATGTTTTCTCCCACCCTGGGGCGGGACATTAGCGACCGTCCCTTCAAGAATCTTTAAAAGTGCCTGCTGCACACCTTCTCCGGAGACATCCCGGGTGATGGAAGGTGAGTCTGACTTTCTGCCAATCTTGTCAATCTCGTCAATATAGACAATGCCCATTTCTGCCCGGCGGATGTTGCCCTGTGCCGCCTGCAAAAGACGCAGGAGGATGTTTTCCACATCCTCACCAACATAACCGGCTTCGGTCAGTGGGGTGGCGTCGGAGATGGAAAAAGGGACCTTAAGGAAATGGGCGAGCGTTTCGGCAATGAGCGTTTTCCCGACGCCGGTTGGTCCAATCAGGAGAATGTTGCTTTTATCCAGTTGCGGGGCGGCACGGGGGGCGGTGATACGCTTATAATGGTTATAAACCGCAACCGAGATCACTTTTTTAGCGTAATCCTGGCCAATCACAAACTCATCGAGGAAGGCCTTAATTTCGGGCGGTTTCGGTATCTCCAGTTGGGGTTCGATCGCCTCTTCCTGTTCCTCAAACAGGCTGAGGGCAAGCCGGGCACATTGCTTACAAATCAGGCCGTGCCGTCCCCGAACGAGGCGGTTAGTCCTGGTTTCCGGGATGCCGCAGAACGAACAGAGGCTGGGCAGTTTCTGCCGGGCTGGATGGCGCCGGGAACTCATTTGCGTTTTTCAATTACATCGTCAATCAGACCGTAATCCTTCGCCTCTTGGGCGGACATAAAGAAGTTGCGGTCCGAGTCACGCAGGATTTTCTCTACCGGCTGACCGGTGTGACGGGCAAGGATTTCGGCAAGCAGTTCCTTTGCCCGCACCAGTTCCCGGGCGTGGATTTCAATGTCGGTTGCCTGCCCGCTCAGACCGTAGGCAGCGGGTTGATGAATCATCATCCTTGAGCGGGGGAGGGCAAACCTCTTACCCTTTTCACCGGCAGCCAGCAGCAGGGCAGCAATGGATGCCGCTTCGCCAACGCAGATGGTTGATACTTTCGGACGGATGTACTGCATTGTGTCGTATATTGCCAATCCGGAAGAGACAACCCCGCCTGGCGAGTTGATATAAAGAAAGATATCCTTTTCCGGGTCTTCAGCCTCGAGGTAGAGCAATTGAGCAACAACCAGATTGGCGACCGTGTCATCAACCGGTTGTCCTAAAAAAATGATTCTTTCCTTGAGCAGCCGGGAGTAAATGTCATAGGCTCTTTCTCCCCTGCCGGTCTGCTCGATTACCATTGGCACTAACACTGGGGCCTCCTCGGTTTCCTGGTTTATTTTTTCTTTTTCCATAACTATTTAGACGCTAATACTGAAAGTGGCCGGTTCATTTAATCTCAGCCTGGTCAATAATCAGGCGCAGAACCTTTTTCTGCAGTATGAGCAGGCGAAAGGATGGGTTGTCGACCAGAGGAGAAATTTCCTCGGGCTTGCGGCCTGTGTCCCGGACCAGTTCCTGAACCTGATTTTCAATCTCCTCGTCGGCAACGACGATTTTTTCCTCCTGGGCGATGCGCAGAACAATGCAGTCAAATTTGGCCGATTTTATGGCTGTCGGTCGCAACCTTTCCCTGATTTCGGCTGAATCGGACAGATGGAATTCCTTGATTAAGCGGTTGATGTGCGATTCGACCCAGGACTGGGGCGGGTCAAAGTTATAAGCGGCTGTTAACTGGTCAATGACCTGCTGCCGTAAATCTTCCTGAATCTGTTCATCACGCTCAGCAAGGATTTCCTCGTTGATCGTCTGACGCAGGGCATCAAGGCTTTCAAATCCCAGGTCCTGGGCGAACTCTTCACAGATCTCGGGTAGAATCCTTTCTCTGACCCCACGCACGGTGAAACGATAATTTATTGTCCGGCCCGCCAGGGTTTTGTCCGGATGGTCGGGGGGGAAGTTTATATCAACCTGCCGTTCATCACCCGCCCGGACATTAATAAGGGCACGATTGATATCAGGGTGATTGCCTTCACTACCAACCTGCAGGGTGACATTACTTTTCGGGCCCGCGACTATTTTTCCACCCTCCTGCAGAGTGTAGTCTATAACCACAAAGTCACCATTTTGGGCAGGACGCTGAACCGGCTGAAAGATGGCGCAGCGTTCCTGCAGCACCCGCAGTCTTTTTTCAAACTCGGCATCAAAGCCAGCAGGTGATGGCCTTCTGAGCGATAGCCCGGCATAGGGTTTGAGTTCAAATTCGGGGATAACCTCAATTGACGCCCGGAACCGGATACTCTTATCCGGGGCAACATCCAAGTCGTCAATCCGGGCACGGGTTGCAGGTTTGACGCCATTTTTTTCCAGCGCCTCGGTTAACGCCTGTTCAATCAGTTCCTCGACCGCAGCCGATTCCAAGGCACTGCCCAGGCGTCTTTCAAGGATATTTTTTGGCACCCGACCCCGGCGGAAACCCGGAACCTCGGCCTTATCTTTGTACTCATCAAGCAGCGCTTCAACCCTTGCCTTCAGGCGTTCGGGTTCGATTTCGACCTCAAATTCCCGCAGCCATTCCCGGGGTGATTTTACTGTAATTTCCAAAAAATTCTCCTTTTATCATCACGCTTAAGCCTTTTCTGCGAGGAGGGGGAATTGAACCCCCATCCCTTTCGGGACCAGATCCTAAGTCTGGCGCGTCTGCCAAATTCCGCCATCCTCGCATTCGGCAGTTGAACTGTTTAAATTAATTTTAGATAAAAAACCGATAAAAGTCAATGCTACCCTATAACTTTTTATAAAAATTTAACGCTCAGGTCGGCACTCAGTTTTTCGGGGGCAACTGCAAAGATGTTATTGATTAAATAAATTACACCTCAGTGAAAGAGAGCAGTGCTTGACCTGCGAGTTTGCTGGTCTATAATTCTTTTTCAAATCCATTGATGAAGTTGTGGCGTTCACCCTTGGATGCTGATGAGAAGAAACCGCCTCACGGCAAGGTCCATATCATCATTGAGCGGTGCAAGGGGTGCGGTTTCTGCATTACCTTCTGCCCGAAGCAGGTGCTTGAGCCATCACCCGATTTTAACCGCCGGGGTTATCATCCGCCGGTCGTTACCCATCCCGAGCGGTGCGTTAACTGCGGGCTATGCACCATTATCTGTGCCGAGTTTGCCATCTGGACAAAAGCGGACGAGGAAACAGAGCCGGCCGTATCGCCGACCCACAGGAAATGAGCAGGGACAACACGGTATTGACAGGCGCCCATTTCTGGGATGGGGACTATGCCTGTGCCGAAGGGGCGATTGCTGCCGGGTGCCGGTTCTTTGCCGGTTATCCGATCACACCCTCAACCGAGATTGCTGAACGGATTGCCCAGCGTTTTCCGTTTGTGGGCGGGACTTTTATTCAGATGGAGGATGAACTGGCATCAATGGCGGCAATCTTGGGTGCGGCTTGGGCCGGTACCAAAGCGATGACCGTAACATCCGGCCCGGGTTTTTCCCTGATGCAGGAGAATATCGGACTGGGGGTGATGACCGAGACACCCTGCGTCGTGGTTGATGTTCAGCGGGGCGGTCCTTCAACCGGTCTGCCCACTCTGACCGGGCAGCAGGATATGATGCAGGCAAGATGGGGATCCCACGGTGATTATGAAATTATTGCCCTCTCACCTTCGTCACCCCAGGAGTGTTTTGACCTGACGATTACCTGTTTTGACCTGTCCGAGCGTTACCGGGTGCCGGTGCTGTTTATGATGGATGAGTGTGTTGGACATATGACCGAGAAGGTGGTTGTGCCTGAACGGGAGAAAATTAACCCGGTGCCCAGGCGTTGGTATCGGGGTCCGAAGGATAAATACCGTCCGTTTCAACCCGAGGAAGACGGGGTGCCTGCGATGGTGCGGGCCGGAAGGGATTATCGGGTCCATATTACCGGATTGACGCATGATGAGCGGGGTTACCCGGTAATAAATGCTGAGTGTCAGAACTGGTGTGTGAAAAGACTGGTGAACAAAATCCGGGACAATGCGGAAAAGATCGTTATGCTGGAGGAGTTTCAGACTGAGGATGCGGAGGTGGTGGTTGTCGCCTACGGGATCAGTGCCCGGGTGGCATTCAAGGCGATTGCTGATGCCCGGGCAAAAGGGGTTAAAGCCGGGATGCTGAGGCTGATTACGGTCTGGCCATTTCCGGAAAGGCGGGTTAGAGAACTGGCAGAAAGGGTCAAGGTGCTGGTGATGCCGGAAATAAATCTGGGTCAGGTTTACCTGGAATTGCAGCGGGTGGTGGGAGACAGGTGCCAGACAGCCCATGTCCCTCATTGCGGTGGCTGGGTGCATGACCCGAATGATATTCTTGCGGCAATAATGGCGAGTGGACGATGAGTTTTGAGCAACTGGCAACCCACCCTCTTGATGACCTTTTGCGGGTTGACCGGATTCCGCATATCTGGTGTCCGACCTGCGGGCTCGGGATCGTTTTGAACTCATTTCTGACCGCGGTAAAAGAGAGTGGCATACCCCGTGAGGATATTGTGGTGGTCTCCGGAATTGGCTGCACGGGTCGGGCGGCGGGTTATGTCAACCTGGATTCGTTTCATACCACGCACGGCCGGGCACTACCATTTGCTACCGGTCTGAAACTGGGCAATCCGAAACTGAAGGTGGTGGTCATTTCCGGTGACGGAGACTTAGTGGCGATTGGCGGCAATCATCTGATCCATTCGGCACGGCGAAACATGGATTTAACCGTAATCTGTGTAAATAACTTCAACTATGCAATGACCGGCGGTCAGTTCGGGCCAACAACGCCGAGGCAGGCAAGACTGACCACCGCGCCCTATGGCAGTTATGAGCATCCGTTTAATCTGCCCTTCCTGGTTGATTCCTGCGGTGCCACCTATGTGGCACGCTGGACAGTGCTTCATACCCGGCAGTTGACCGGTTCAATCAAGGAGGCACTGATTCATCCCGGCTTCAGTTTTATTGAGGTCATTTCACCCTGTCCGACCGTTTACGGCCGAAGAAATCAGTTGGGTTCGGGTCTGGATATTGTCAAGTATTACCGGGAAAGGTCGGTCGTCAGGAACGGGATTGACACCCGCGAGTGCGAAATTGATTATCAGGGCCAGATAGTCGTCGGCAGGTTTGTGCAGAAGCGCAAGCCCACCTATCTGGAGACGATGAATGACTATCTGCGCCAGAGCATCGGCGAGGAGTTTGTGCCTTATCAGGGACCAATGGATGAGTCAGGAGATTAAACTTTCCGGGTTTGGCGGGCAGGGAATCATTATGATGGGGATGATTCTGGGTAAGGCTGCGACCCTTTATGACAACAAGTTTGCGACTCTGACCCAGAGTTTCGGACCGGAGGCGAGGGGAGGTGCCTGCTCTGCCCAGTTAATCATTTCCGAAACCAGGGTTCTTTATCCCTATCTTACCGCGCCCGATATCTTGGTGGCAATGTCGCAGGAGGCTTATGAGAAGTTTGAACCCACCCTCAAGCCGGGCGGGGTCCTGATCATTGAGGAAAACCTGGTTCATCCCCATCCGGATGAGGGACGGGTGAAACAGTTTACCATTCCCGCCACCAGAATTGCCGAGGGGCTGGGCAACCGGATGTTTGCCAATATGGTGATGTTAGGGTTTGTGGGGTCGGTTACAAAGATCGTGCCGAAGCAGGCATTGATTAATGCGGTCAGGGACACTTTACCGGCACGCCTGCTGGAGAAGAATCTGATTGCCCTGGAAAAGGGGTATGAAAAGGGGATGGAAAAAATTGTCAATGCCGATTGAGAAACTGCCGGCCCGGTTAGAGGAATGGCTGGCAAGGGGAAATGTGAAATTAAGCCTGGAGGGGATTGAGCAGGATTATAAATTGAGCCCGATTCCTGATTCACCCTGCCGGGTTGGCTGTCCCGCAGGGGTGAATGTCAAGGCATATGTTGGACTGATCGCCCGGGGTGATTTTGAACAGGCGCTGTCAGTGGTGCGGGAGAAAAACCCGCTGCCCGGCATCTGCGGCCGAGTCTGCACCCATCCCTGTGAGTCGGAGTGCCGGCGCGGGGAGATTGATGAGCCGGTGGCAATCAGGCAGTTGAAACGTTTTATCGCCGACTATGCCCTTTTTTCGCAACCGGCGGTTTTGCCGAAGGAGACGCCGCGGCGTGCGGAGCGGGTGGCGGTTGTCGGGTCTGGTCCGGCCGGCCTGACCGTAGCCAATGACCTGAGAAGGCTGGGCTATGATGTGACCATCTTTGAGGCGCAGGAGAAACCGGGGGGAATGCTTTTGTGGGGGATTCCGCCCTTCCGTCTGCCACGAGCGATAATTGAGGAGGAGATAAATTCAATTCTCAACCTCGGTATCAGACTGGAACTTAATAGCCGGATTGATGAGCCGGGGCAATTGCTGAAGCAGGGCTATTCAGCGGTATTTTTGGCTCCGGGCTGTCAGAGGAGCCTGAAACTCGGTCTGCCGCTTGAGGATAAACTTTACGGTATTATTGACAGCCTTTCCTTTCTGAGGCAGGTTTATCGGGGAGAGACGAAAAATCTCACTGGCCGGGTGCTGGTGATCGGCGGCGGTGATTCAGCAGTTGACTCAGCCCGGGTAGCGAAACGGCTCGGGGCCGATGAAGTCTGGATTGTGTATCGCCGGAGTAGAAATGAGATGCCAGCAGCACCGGAGGAGGTTGGGGAGGCCGAGGTTGAAGGGGTCAGGTTTGAGTTTCTGACCCAGCCCGCTGGGCTGGAACAGAGCGAAAATAAACTGACCGGCTTGCGCTGTGTCCGATGTCAACTTGGTGAACCCGATTCCTCAGGCAGGAGGAGACCGGTGCCGATTTCAGGGTCAGATTTCATTATTGATGCTAACTTGGTCATCACCGCCTTGGGACAGAAACCGGCGATGGAAATCAGGGATTTGCCGCCAGGTGTATTTATCGGTGGTGATGCGGCTGGCGGCCCGGCAACCGTGATTAATGCCATTGCCAGCGGCCACGAATCGGCACAGGCGATGCACCGGTTTATCTCCGGCGAGGAAACCTCGCCCCGGGTAAAGGCGAAGGAACTGGAGATGGCGCCACCGCTGTTGACCGCAGTGCGGTTAATCCGGGCAAAGGCAAGGGTGCTGCCCCTGAATGCCCGGCGTGGTTTTGAGGAGATTGAGGCGCCATTTACACCCGAGGAGGCGATGCAGGAGGCAAAGCGGTGCCTGCGCTGCGGACCCTGCGCGGAGTGTGTGCGGTGCAGTTCAACCTGTCCCAAGCATCAGGTGGTGTTGAAATTGCAAGACGGAGTTGAGCCGGTATTGCTCCGGATTCACGGTCTGGACCGAGCCTTTACGGAAAGGGGATGCAGGGGCAGGGTCAGAATCAAAGTTGAGGCTTTAAATGAGGAAATCGGCGCCGAGGTTGAGTTGCTCACTGCTCGGGTGGTGAAGGAACTGTGCCGGGGTTGCGCCAGGTGTGCGGAAGTCTGTCCGCACGAAGCAATCAGCCTGAGGTCGTGGCAGGGAATTGAGGTGGCAACGGTGGACTATGAGCGATGCCGGGGCTGTGGTAACTGCCTGCCCGGCTGTCCGACCGGGGCATTGCAATGGCTGAGTCAAACAGAAAGTTTTACTAATGTCTAAGGGAAAAACACCGGCTCAAAATGGTGTTGCCTTTGTCTGTAACCGGGCGGATGTCCAGCAGGATTTTCTACTTGCCAATGGGTTCAGTCTGCGCCTGGTTACCTGTATCGGGCAGGTTGGTGCCGGCGAGATTCTCTCAGCATTTCTGTCTGGTGCGACTGGGGTGGTTCTCATTGGCTGCAAGGATGATGAATGTCGGCATATTAAAGGACCGCCCACTGCACGCAGTCAGGTGGAAATGAGCAGGAGTTTGCTAGAACTTTTGGGTTATGATCAGGGGCAGGTTGAGTATACAAGCAATGGCAACGATGAGGACCTAATCCGCCGGACAATTCAGGCGCCAAGAACAAGGAGTGCACGGGAGCAGGGGATTGAGAGTCCATCCCTTCCTAATTTCAGCCCTGTTTCCCACTTTATCTGTCTGGACTGTGGCCGATGCAGTGGCATCTGCCCGGTGGCAAGAACCGGACTCGGTTTTTCACCGCGGCGGTTGATAAAACAGGCACTAACCGACCAGGCTGAACCGGCACTGAGGACTGTTTATGCCTGCATCGGTTGTGACCTGTGCACCACCGTCTGTCCCTCGGGTGAAAGCATTACCAAAACGGTCAAATGGCTGCGGATGATTGCCTATAATAACCAGGTAATGCCGGTCCTTGCCCATAACGGGTTATTGCCGACAATTGCCCGGATAATGGCAAAAGGGGAGCAAATTCAGAACCGGATTGACTGGCTCAAGCCCGGATTAAGGGTGACCGAGCAAGGCGAGACCGCGCTTTTTGTCGGCTGTCTGCCATATTTTGATGTGCTATTTGCCGATTTCGATGTTCATCCGATCACGACCGCGCAGAATGCGGTGCGCAGTATGAATGCGCTGGGAGTTGAGCCAGTTTTGCTGAAGGATGAGCGGTGCTGTGGCCACGATTTGCTCTGGCTGGGGGATACAGCCAGTGCAATAAATCTTGCCCGTCATAATATTGAGCAACTGAAAGATGCGGGGGTAAAGCGGGTGGTCTTTATCTGTCCGGAATGTCTTTATACATTCAAGGTTGACTATCCAGAGATTGTTGGTGAAACCGGGCTGGAACTTGTTCATATCAGTCAGTTTTTATCCGAGCACGGATTCAAGCCGGAGGTAAAAAGAAGAGGGGAAAGGAGAATTGCAACCTACCACGACCCCTGTCGGCTCGGCAGACAGTTGGGCGTTTATGAACCGCCGCGGCAGTTAATTGCCGCGATGCCGGAGATTGAGTTACGGGAGATGAGGCACGGACGCAGCCAGGGTTTGTGCTGTGGTGGAACTTCTTGGCTGGAGTGCGGGGCAGCAGTGAAACTGCTGCAGGAACGCCGGCTGGCAGAAGCAAAGGAGACCGGCGCTGATACCCTTGTTACCGCCTGCCCGAAATGTGAGATTCACCTCCGCTGTGCCCAAACAAAAAGCGCCGAGCGATTGAAGATTATTAATCTTGTTGACCTTTTAATGAACGAGAATAAAATTGAGCGATGATGAATCAGAATAGCGGTGAGCCGCGTATCGGTGTTTTTGTCTGCCGTTGCGGAACCAACATCGCCGCTACCGTTGATGTTGAGCAGGTGGCAGAATCTGCCCGCGCATTGCCCGGGGTTGTTCACAGTCAGACCGGTCTGTATGTCTGTTCTGAGCCCGGGCAGAGGGAGATTCAAAAGGCGGTTGCGGAAAAGAATCTCAACCGGGTGGTTGTTGCCGCCTGTTCACCACGGATGCATGAGCCGACATTCCGTGCCTGTCTGGCGCAGGTGGGATTGAACCCGTTCCTTCTGGAGATCGCCAATATCCGGGAGGGTTGTTCCTGGGTTCACTCGGCTGAACCGGAGATGGCAACGAAGAAGGCTTGTGACCTCGTGAGGATGGCGGTGGCAAAAGCCCGGCTCCTGAAACCGCTTCCCGAGCGCCGTTTCCCGATCAAGGATGCGGTGCTGGTAGTGGGCGGTGGAGTTGCCGGGATTCAGGCAAGCCTTGACCTGGCAGATGCAGGACACCAGGTCTATCTGGTGGAAAAGGAGCCATCACTGGGCGGTCTGATGGCGCAGTTGTTCAAGACCTATCCAACGATGGACTGTGCGATATGAATACTCGCGCCCAAGATGGCGGATGTCGGTCGGCATCCGAAAATCAAACTCCTGACCCTGACTGAGGTCAAGGAAATTGCCGGTCATGTTGGCGAATTCAATGTAACGGTCAGACAGAAGGCACGATTTGTCAACGAGCGGGAGTGCACTGCCTGCGGCGAGTGCGCCAAGGTCTGCCCGCAACTTGTGCCGGACGAGTTCAACCTCGGGCTTTCCTTGCGCAAAGCCATCTACCAGCCGTTTCCGCAGGCGATTCCGGCAGCCTTTGTCCTGAATCCGGCAGACTGTCTCGGATTGAATCCGATTGCCTGCGGCAGGTGCGCCCAAGCCTGTGACAAACACTGCATTGACTATAGCGACCAGGATAAGGAGTTCACATTTGAAGTCGGAGCGATAATCGTTGCCACGGGAATGGAGCCGTTTGACCCGTTTGACAAGGGTGATTTTGGCTATGGCCGGCTTTCCAATGTCATTACCGCAATTGAGTTTGAGCGGCTGGCTTCATCGGGCGGTCCGACCGGTGGTGAACTGATCCGGCTGAGTGACCGGCGTCCACCCAAGAGCGTTGCCTTTATCCAGTGCGTTGGTTCAAGATGTGCGGAGCAGGGCAGTCCTTACTGCTCAAACATCTGTTGTATGAATACCATCAAGGATTCCCTTCTGCTCAAGGAGCATCATCCGGATGTTGAGGTCAAGGTTTTCTATATTGACCTGCGGGCATTCAGCAAGGGTTTTGAGGAGATGCTCTGGCGCTCGAAACGTCTTGGGGTAAAATACATCCGGGGAATTCCCGGTGAGGTGGAGGAGAATTCTGGAAACGGGAATCTGACCCTGCATATTGAAAATACCGAGACCGGCAGGATTGAGTCGCACCAGGCGGAGATGGTGGTGCTTGCCACCGGTGTCAAACCGAGAAAGGATACGGCCGGATTACAGCATCTGCTTTCGCTGCAGTTGCATACCGAAGGTTTTCTGCTGGAGGCGCATCCGAAACTGCTGCCGGTTGATTCACCGATTCGCGGGGTTTTCTATGCCGGCGGGGCAGAGGGACCAAAGGACATCAAGGATTCAGTTACCCAGGCAAGCGCGGCAGCAGGCCGGGCGGCAAGACTTTTGGCGCAGGGCACGCTCGCTGCCGAGCCTTATACGGTCGAGGTCAACCCGGACAAATGCCGCTCCTGCGGTGTTTGTCTGAAGGTTTGCTCCTATCAGGCATTTGAATGGCAGAAGGGCTCACCGGCAAAGCCGATTGAGGCGGTATGTGCGGGCTGTGGCACCTGTGCGGCTGAATGCCGGTTTGATGCGATTGAGGCACATCAGTTCACCGATGAACAGATTCTTGCCCAGATTGAGGCGGCACTAACCGACAAACCTGAGTCCAAGTCGCTGGTTTTTGCCTGCCACTGGTGCTCATTTGCTGCGGCAGACACCGCAGGTGTTGGCCGCAGTCAGTATCCGGCAAGGCAGGTGCTGATCCGGACGATGTGTTCGGGCAGGGTTGCAGAGGAGTTTGTGCTCAGGGCGTTTGAACTGGGGGCGCCCGTGGTTTTGGTTTCCGGCTGTCATTTTGCTGACTGCCATTACCTCAATGCCAACCGCCATACTCAACGAAGGATAGAGCGACTCTGGGATAAACTGGAAGCCTGGGGTATCAGACCGGAACGGCTCCAGTTGGAGTGGATTTCAGCGGCACAGGGGCAGAGGTTTGTTCATACAATGCAGGAACTGGAAAGATTGCGGCAGACGGTTACTACCGAAGAGATTGAGAAGACAAAAGCGGTTCTCAAAAACCCGGCCAGGGTCATTCTCAAACCCGAACTTAGAGAACCGGGTGAGGTGCCCTGCAAATGCCTGCGCTGTGGCAAAAAGTTCAAACTTTCTTATATTCCGGGCAAACCGCAGGAGCGTGCCTGTCCTTATTGCGAAAGTAATAGCGTCCGCTTAATGCCGATTTAGGCCGGCACAATCTTTTTTCCAACCGAACCTGTGCGAATCAATCAACTTCAGGACCGGGTGGTGCCTTTGGCACCTGTTAGGGCAGAGCATCAGGAATGCAAACTTAAAGGTTTGCCCTACATCACTTTTTTGCAGACCTAAAGGTCTTCCCTACATCTGTTTTTCCTCACCCTGGTCATCTGGCAATCGGTCTAACTGTTGACATATTCGGGTAGATTTGATATTTTTATTTATGGTTGTTGACCGGACACCGGATAAAATAACCAGAGTTTTCATCAGCCATTCCAGCAAGGACATTGACTACGCCCAACAGATATACGAAGGTATTAAGAAAGCCGGTTATGACCCTTATCTTGCTCCGGCTCATCTCCGGCATATGGATAAATGGCCCAGAGAACTGGCGCAGGAACTGGCAGCCTGTGATGTTTTGATTCTGCTCTGGTCCAACAATGCGGCAAAGTCAGAATTTGTCAAGTCTGAATGGCAGGTTGCCCGGGCCCTGGAAAAGGGCATTATCATCTGTCTGGTCCATCCGCTGGAAGACCTGAAAAAGGGTAATGAACTGCCCGCTGACCTTGGGGATTGCAACACTATCTATCAGGCGACAATTGCTGACACCATCAGGTTGATTATTGAGACGCTGAAGAACCCGGACCGGATTCCCCGGCGCTGGAACTACAATAAACTGCCGGCAAAATTTTTTGTTCCGTTTCCGCTCAATCCGGACTTTGTCGGCAGAAAAGAGCTTCTTCTGGAGCTGTATCTCCACTTTTTAGGCAATCTGACCCCAATTGGTATCAATCAGACGGTAACCGCAATGGGAATGGGTGGCATCGGCAAGACCCAACTGGCGGTTGAGTTCTGCTACCGGTTTGCCTATGCCTTTCCGGACGGAATATTGTGGATAAACGCTGCCCGTCCATTGATAGCAGAGTTCTGTGACGGAGCCCGGCGCCTGGGAATAACTGTAGAACGACCTGACACACCGGATGCGGACAACCGTCTGCTTAACGCCCTGCAGAACCATATCAGCCGGCACCGGGGTATGCTCATTGTCCTGGACAACCTTGCCCAGCCCGCTGATGCGCTTGTCGAAATCCTGCCCGGTTTCAAACCTGCGGCATTGGGCTGTTCGCTTTTGATTACCACCCGGAGCCAGGACCTGCCAATAGGGATGCAGCCTTTACAGGTCAATGTCCTGCCTGAAGAAGATGCCCTTGCCCTGCTTACCAAGGACAACCCGCCAGAAAATCAAGAGGAGGAAAATTCCGCACGGGCAATCTGCTATCGGGTCGGCTTTCTGCCTCTGGCGATTGATATGGTCAGGGCATACCTGAGAACCTGCAAAGGTGCGGTGAGTTATTACACCTATCTGCTCAATCTGAGAAACCGGATTGCGACCATTGAGAAACTGGGCAAAAATCGTCCCCTTGCCACCCATTCTCCAGAACTGCTCGCGGTATTTGATGAGCAGTATGCGCTGGTCAAAAATGAAGATGCCCGGCTCCTTTTTGCGCTTATCGGGCAAATGGACGAGGCAGAGCAGATTCCGGTGCGCCGGCTGGAAATCTTCTCCGGTCTTTTCAAAAAACGTGACCCGCTCCAGCCACCTTTGCGCACCGCCCTGAATGAACTTACCGAAAAGAGCCTGCTGGAAGAACTTGAAGGAGAGAAGGTCAGGTTTCATCCCCTGGTCTGGGAGTATTCCCGCAGTCAACTGAACCAATCTGCGGCAAAAGAACTCCGGGTAAATTGTGCCCGGTTCTGTCAGGAGAAATATCAGGACATCAATGCCGTTGCCGAAGAGTGGCAGGCACGGGAATATGATATTGACTCGGTCAGCCTTGATTTGGAACTTGCCTGGTTATGGGCAGATAGGGATGTTGCCGAGAAACTGGTTGTGCTCAGCCGGCTTATTAGCCGGGAGGCGCACAACCTCCGGCTCAAGCCGGATGAAAAGCCGGACCTTGCCCTTTTCTATCAGCAGATTGCCTATCGTGCCGCAAGAATGGGGCTGGGGCAAATTGTTGAGCAGATTGCTGAAGAGATGAATCAACAGGGGTCTTTTTTTCTCAGACCGTTCTCTGCTGAACCGGTTGAAGACCTGTCGCTCATCCGCTATCTGAAAGGACATTCAGGCTGGGTCAGAGCGGTTGCGGTCTGTCCTGATGGCAAAACCGCACTCAGCGGGTCATCGGACCGCACCCTGATTGTCTGGGACCTTGAGACCGGCAGACAAATCCGCACACTGAAAGGACACTCAGGCTATGTCTCTGCGGTTGCGGTCTGTCCTGATGGCAAAACCGCACTCAGCGGGGCAGATGACCAAACCCTGATTGTCTGGGACCTTGAGACCGGCAGACAAATCCGCACACTGGAAGGACATTCAGGCTGGGTCAATGCGGTTGCGGTCTGTCCTGATGGCAAAACCGCGGTCAGCGGGGCATCGGACCGCACCCTGATTGTCTGGGACCTTGAGACCGGCAGACAAATCCGCACACTGAAAGGACACTCAGACTGGGTCAATGCGGTTGCGGTCTGTCCTGATGGCAAAACCGCACTCAGCGCGTCAAGGGACGGCACCCTGATTGTCTGGGACCTTGAGACCGGCAGACAAATCCGCACACTGAAAGGACATTCAGGCTCGGTCAATGCGGTTGCGGTCTGTCCTGATGGCAAAACCGCACTCAGCGCGTCAAGGGACCGCACCCTGATTGTCTGGGACCTTGAGACCGGCAGACAAATCCGCACACTGGAAGGACATTCAGGCTCGGTCAATGCGGTTGCGGTCTGTCCTGATGGCAAAACCGCACTCAGCGCGTCATCGGACCGCACCCTGATTGTCTGGGACCTTGAGACCGGCAGACAAATCCGCACACTGAAAGGACACTCAGGCTATGTCTCTGCGGTTGCGGTCTGTCCTGATGGCAAAACCGCACTCAGCGGGGCAGATGACCAAACCCTGATTGTCTGGGACCTTGAGACCGGCAGACAAATCCGCACACTGGAAGGACATTCAGGCTCGGTCAATGCGGTTGCGGTCTGTCCTGATGGCAAAACCGCACTCAGCGGGTCATGGGACGGCACCCTGATTGTCTGGGACCTTGAGACCGGCAGACAAATCCGCACACTGAAAGGACATTCAGGCTCGGTCGATGCGGTTGCGGTCTGTCCTGATGGCAAAACCGCGGTCAGCGGGTCATTGGACGGCACCCTGATTGTCTGGGACCTTGAGACCGGCAGACAAATCCGCACACTGGAAGGACATTCAGGCTGGGTCAATGCGGTTGCGGTCTGTCCTGATGGCAAAACCGCGGTCAGCGGGTCAAGGGACCGCACCCTGATTGTCTGGGACCTTGAGACCGGCAGACAAATCCGCACACTGAAAGGATATTTAGGCTGGGTCAGAGCGGTT
>Ga0272448_1001508_pt1 | contig 31025 bp, 22 predicted proteins | sample YNPCB0191_FD_202220 | JGI IMG/M metagenome (GOLD analysis project Ga0272448, IMG submission 202220) | Hot spring sediment microbial communities from Yellowstone National Park, WY, United States - YNP-CB-019-1 | ecosystem: Environmental > Aquatic > Thermal springs > Hot (42-90C) > Sediment...
TCTTCTGCTCATCATAAACCAATGTGGGAAGCTTCTGTAAAAATTATTTTTGATAATTCAGATAAAAAATTTTCTCTTCCCGAGAAAGAGATTTCCATAGAAAGAATAGTAAGGAGAAACGGAGTAGGTATTTATAAAATAAATGATGATATAAAAACTAGACAAGAAGTTCTTGAATTGTTAATGGGGGCTGGAATTAATCCTTATGGTTTTAATATAGTTCTTCAAGGAGAAATTGTGGATATTATAAGAATGTCTTCGGAAGATAGAAGAAAAATAATAGAAGAGGTTTCTGGAATAGCTGTTTATGAACAAAGAAAAGAAAAATCTCTTGCGGAGTTGGAAAAAACAGAGGAAAAATTAAGAGAAACAGAGGCAGTATTAAGAGAAAGAATGATATATCTAAGAAATCTCGAAGAAGAAAGAAAACAGGCCCTACATTATCAAGATTTACAACTAACAGCAAAAAGATGTAAATTTTCAATATTAAGAAAAAAAATAGAAGAAAAAAACAAACAGCTTGATTTAATATTAAAAGAAGAAAAAAAATATATCGAAGAAAGAGAAAAATTAAAGAAAGAGTTAGAAGAAACCACAAAAAAAATAAATGAAATTGAAAAAAGAATAGAAGTAATAACAAAAGAAATAGAAATTGCTTCCGGAGTAGAGCAAGAAAAATTATATAATGAAATAACCCAAATAAGAGCAGAGCTTGCAGGATTAAAAGTAAAAAAAGAAAATACCGATTCCAGAATATCTGAAACTTTATCAAGATTAGAAAAAGTAAAACAAGAAATAATACAAAGAGAAGCAGAAGCAAAGGAATTAAAAAAAGGAGTTTCTGAAAAATCAAAATTACAAGATTTAGATAAAAAAAGAGCAGAATTAGAAATTTTAGAAAAACAAAAAGAAGAATATTCCAATTTAAGAATAAAATTTAAAATATTATCAAATAACTTAGAACAAAAATTAACCAATAAAGAAAAAATAAAAAATGAAATTAATTTTATTTTTGAAGAAATAAAAAAAAGCGAATCTGAATTAGAATATCATGATGAAGAAACGTGCAAAAAAATTTTACAAGATTTAAAAAAAGAAATAGAAATAAAAAACAAACAAAAAGAAGAAAAAGAATTAAAATTATTAGAACTAGAAAAAGAAATATCTGCAATTAATTCTGAGATAGACAATATAGAAAATATAAAGAGAGAGGTTAAGAAAATAGACAAAATATGCCCTTTATGTAGGAGCAAAATAACAGAAGAACACATAAAGAATATAGAAAAAGAAGCAGATGAAAAAATATGGAAATTAAGAGGGAAAATAGAAACGAATAAAGGCAATATTCTAAAATTAAAAGAAGAAATAGCAGATTTAAAAGAAGATTTAATAATTGCAAATAAAAAAGAAAGAAAAGCAGATATAGATTTAATAAAACTAATTGGAATAGAAACAAGAAAAAAATCAATTAAAAATTTAGAAGAAGAAAGGAAAAAGATAGAAGAGGAAATATCTAAATTAGAAACCGAAATGAAAAGAATTGAAAAATTGATTTCTGAAAAAAGAGATATAGAAGAGATTTATAATACAAAACTTCTTGAATTACAAGAAATATCTTCGAGAAATGAAAAGAATATAAATATTCAATTAGAAAGTAAATATATTGAAATACAAAAACTAAAAATATCTTTTAAACAATTGGAAAAAGATAAAGCAGATTTAGAAGAAGAATTATCCGATATTAATAAGGAGATAGAAGACAAAAATAATTTTTTACAGGAAATAGAAAAAAAAGAAAAAGAATTTGAAGAGAAATATAAAAAACTAATTGATAATAAAAATAACTTGCAACAACAAATTCACGAAAAAAATAAAATAGTAATGGAAATTCAGCAAAAATCTGGAATTTTAACAGATAGGATTAATAATCTTATGATAGAAAAAGCAAAAATAAATGCAGAGAAAGAAAATCTTGAAATAGATATAAAACAATATGAGGGTGTTGAATCATTACAAGGAAGCATTGAAGCTTTAGAAGAAAAATTACAAAAAACAGAAATTGACTTAGCTAAAATTGGCTCTATTAATATGAGGGCTTTAGAGGTTTATGATTCTATAAAAAAAGAATATGATGTTGTAGAAGAAAAAGTAAATATTTTAAAAAAAGAAAAAGAAGAAATTTTAAAAATAATAGAAGAAGTTGATAAAAAGAAAACAAGAACATTCATGAGAACTCTAAATTCTATAAATGAACTATTTAATAGAAATTTTATGCAACTCTCTAATAAAGGCCAAGCAAGTCTTGAATTAGAAAATCCAGAAAAACCATTTGAAGGAGGATTGGCAATAACAATAAAGATTGCAAAAGGAAAATATTTCGATGTTTCTTCTTTATCTGGAGGGGAAAAAAGTCTTGTTGCTTTATCCCTTATCTTTGCAATCCAAGAATACAAACCTTATTCATTTTATATTTTTGATGAAGTAGACGCTGCTTTAGATAAAAGAAATTCAGAACAATTAGCAGCTCTCATAAAAAGATACATGAAGTCAGGGCAGTATATTATAGTAACCCATAATGATACTTTAATTTCAGAAGCCCCTGTTTTATATGGGGTAAGCATGCAAGAAGGAATAAGTAAGATAATTAGCTTAGAACTTTAATTTTTATTTAACTCTTTTATTAGATATTAATAATTCAGCTATATTAGCATATTTTTCACTTAGTTCTTCATTAGGGAAAAATTCGTATTTTACATTTTTTCCAAAAAAATAATCCCACTTATTTTGATTATATGAAGAGGTTGGTGATGATGTTATTTCTCTTAGAACACTTTTTATCGATTTTACAGGAGATATAAAAAGCCTTCCCAATCCTTTTAAATCTATCATGACTTTTTCTCCTTTCAATAAATTATATGCAATTTGTTCTATATCAGGATCAATACTCATTTTAATAGCTGTGTGATATTTTTTTCTCATTTTTTCTTCAACAGCTCTTCTATAATTATCTATATCTCCAATTTGTTCTTCGATTGTTTTATACCTTGTCATTTTTCTCTCCAAATATCACCTTCTCTTTTTTCTATATAAAATAAAAATAAAAATAAAAAAATTAAAAATTTAGTAATAGCTTTCTTCTAAGCTTTCGCCTGCCGGTTTTTTTGTAAGTAAAACAATCAGTACAATAAGCAATACAACAAAAATTATTGCTAAAACGATTGTTAAAGCAGTTATGTTGTTTATAGCTCTTCCTTTGATTACACTTGCATTCAAATTAATTTTCTGAACAACTTTATTGTCAGATAATACATCAACTGCAAAAGTGTAAGTTCCTTCTGAGCTTGATTTTACATTAACTTTTACTGTTTTACTTGTTCCAGCAGGTACTGTTACAATAGGTTCATCTAAAGTTACAAAAAGATTTCCAGATACTTCTGGTTGCAATCTATAAACAGCTATCTTTTTTCCAGGGTTAACTATGATTAAATCATAGCTAGCAGTTTCCCCTGTCTTTATTTCCTTACTATTAACAGGAACAAAAACATTGGCTTGTTGTCCTCCGGAAACAAAGATATTTTTTGTAACTTTTTGAGTTGCATCATTTGTTTTTGCTTCAACAGTTATTGTGTATATTCCTTCTTTTGCATCTTCAGGAATTTTCAAACTTATTGTTTTTTGAACAGAATCTTGTTCATAGTCATCACAATCTTCTGTGCAATCTGTTGATTGCAAGTCATAAAGATAAACTTTCTTTTCTATTCCTAAATCTTCTGATCTTATTACAACAAAAACATCTTCAAGTTTTTCATAACCAACATTTTTTACAACAACGTTTATTGGTAATAAACTACCAGCTTCAACAGTTTTATCCATATCAACATCTAAAATCTCTAATTTGTATGATTCTCTTTGCAACTTTAAATTAAAAGATTCTTGTTTATAGTCATCTTGTGTTTCAACTTCTGCATATAAAGTAAAAGTTTCATCAGGGTCTATATTTTCAGGAAGTTTTACAGATAAAGTTTCTGAATAAGTGCTTCCATTAACAAGATGTATTTTTTCTGATTCTGTTACATCTTCACCAAGAATTCCTACTTTTACTCTTGCATCACTTGCATTTATATTTGAAGTAAAATGTACAGTCACATCAATTGTATCTCCTGCAAATCCAGCTATTACAGCCGAGCTGTTTGGAGAAATATGCAAGTCATCAATAACAATCTCGGTTATGTCTACATCTAAATTTCCTGCTGATGCATTAACAACTGTTATTAAGCTTAGAGATAAAACTACTAAACTTAAAACCAAAAATAGATTTTTCATTTTCCTCCAGTTTAATTTATTTATTAAATTTTATGTTTTTTCTATTTATAAACCTTTCGTCATTTTATAATAATATCATATATGTAACTACCATAAAGTTTATAAAATGTTATAACTATGTTATAACAAGTTTCTTTCTTTAGAAAAGAAAGAAGCTTAAGTAAGAAAGAAACTATATTTGTAGAAAAGAAAGAAGCTTAAGTAAGAAAGAAACTATATTTGTAGAAAAGAAAGAAGCTTAAGTAAGAAAGAAACTATATTTGTAGAAAAGAAAGAAAATACAAGAAAAAAATATAAGCAATAAAACAAATTTGCAATAAAAATGACAATAGAATTTATTAAGAGAGCAGTAAGAGTTGGAAATTCAGCTGGAATAATTTTACCTAAAAAATATTTAAATGCAGAAGTTAAAGTAACTATAATAAAAAAACCAATTGACTATAAAAAGATTTCTTTAAAACTTTTATCCCCTTATTTAGAAGATGTTCAGGCTGCATGTATAACAAATACAAATCCCTTAGAAATAATTGCAATAACAACAAATACTAAAAAAATATTAAAAAATTCACAAATAAAAGTAAGTTTTGTCCCTAAACAGATTTTCATTAAAGACTATAATTCAATTGAGATTTTAAGAAAAAAAATTAAAATAGCTTCTTATATTATTAATAAAGATTTTTTTGAAAAATTATAGTTAAAAGAAGAGTTATTGCTATTATTCCAAGCTCTTTATGTAGATTAGGAATCTTAAGTTAGTATTACCTTAATTTTATAATGTAGTATAAGTAGTTTATAATTTATAAAACTAGGAAAAGAAATCATTGCTTTTATAAAGGTTTAACCTCTTCTTTTATGCTTCCAAGATTCTTTATTATTATACCCCATAAATTTTTTATTATTATTTCCTGCATACCTTCTTTTAATTCTCCCTGGCATTTGTTTATATCTGCTTGAGGTTTAATATCTTGGTTTTTTGATATAAATGAATTTATATCCCCTTCTGTTAATTTGCATATCATTTCTTTTCCAATAAGACTTTCTGCATCTGTTTTTCCTTTTTTAACCATTAATAATTTAACATTTATCAAACATTTTCCATCTTCTTTTCCTAATACTTTATATTGCCAAGTTGCTTCAACAGAATCATCTAAATAACTCGCCTTTTCACAATTTACAACAGCTGAATTAAAACACATATAATCTGAACACCTTTTAGTGTAAAAAAAAGTAAATATTAATCCTGCTAAAAGTATAACAATTAAAACAAAAATTAAGATAATTTTCTTATCCTTACCATCACTCTTTTTCATAAATATATAAAGTTATTTTAAATTTAAAAATCCTTCGGTTTTAGAAATTTCATTTCCGAAGCCACAAGAAATATCTAAGACTTTTTGATGTTTATAAATCCTATAATAGTTTAATCTTACAAACTAACTAAATTAATATTCCCTGTTCCCGCAAAGTTCTTTGCTATTATTGTATTAACACCCATCTTTTCAGCTGTTTCTATAATGGAAGGGGTTGCTTTATTTAAAACAATAGCAGCAACTTTTCTTGAATATTTTTTTAGAGCACCATATAAACTTCTTGAATTTGCTTTTCCTATTATTTCTAAATTATAATCCAACAATATAATATTTTTTGATTTTACTGTTTTTTCTAAAATTTCTTTTAATTCTTCTTTTTTATTTTCAATATCCTGATTTATGTCTTTATTTATCTTTTCTTTTGCAATTTCAGAAGGCGAGTTTTCCCAATTATAACCCGCTCTTCTGAAACTATTTCTTTTAATATTTTTTAAAAATTCATCAACAGGAATTTTTTTTCTTAAAGCCTGCAATATTTCTTTGTCTGTTAATTGTTCAACTTCTTTTCCATCAGGTGCAAAAGCAACATAATCTATTTTTGCATTTTCAATAGCATTTCTTGCTATTAACATTCCGCCTCTATCTCCGTCTAATAATAGAGTTATACTTTTTTCTTTTCCTAATGCTGCTATTTCTTTAGGAAGATTTGTTCCATTCATTCCAACAACATTATTAATTCCATTTTTTAATAAATTAATAACATCTGCTCTCCCTTCTGTAACTATTATTTCGTCTCCTGAAAGATCTCCAGCAGGAAGTTTTTCATCTCCATATTCTTGAATTTTTGAAATTCTTTTGTCTAAAATAACTTTTTCTTTTATTTCCCTTGATTGTAAGGAATCTTTATTCATTTCCTGTAAAAGATTTTTCGCTCTTTCTAAAATATAATCTCTTTTACTCTGCCTTACATCCTCAATTTTCTCAACTTTTATAGAAGCATTAGTCGGACCTATTCTTTCAATAGTTTCTATTGCAGCTGCTATCAATGTTGTTTCTGTTTTATCTAAAGCAGAAGGAATTTCTATTTTTCCTATTGTTTTTCCATTTTGGTTTGTTAAATTAACTTCAATTCTTCCTATTTTCCCTTCTTTTTGTAGTTCTCTTAATTCCAATTCTTCTCCAAGCAACCCTTCTGATTGCCCAAATATAGCTCCTATTACATCAGGCTTATCTAAAGCCCCTTCTGCTTCAAAATCCGCATGAATCATATATTTTATTGATACTGGACTTATTTTTGCCATGTTTAAAATATTTAGATTTTTTCCTCCTAACTATTTATTTAATTTATTTGTAATTTAGATTAGACTTAGAGTTAATTCACAACTTCTTTCAACTAACATGCTTTTAAAAAATAGCATGAAACGTGAATTTAATCCAAATAATGAATCTTTTGTTTATTAACTCTTAATTAAGAGTTTCTTAATATATGCTCTAATCTAAATTTTTTATATTTAAAATTAGAATATATACTTTATAAATCTTATGATTATTATAATATTATATATATTCTTTAAGATATATATTATAATATATATTTTATTAAGTATATATTAAAAATTATAATAAAACAAATTTGATAATGCAAGGAAATTTAAAAATTTATACAACTCTTACACAAAAATAGACTCCCACATTAATTCTAATCTAAAATCATTTCTTATCTTTTAACATCATATATTCTCGAACTTTTCCTGTTTTATCGTATAATTCAAGCAATTTTTGTCTTAAAAACTCTTTTTCGCTAGGGTTTGTTTCTATAGAATATAATTTTTCATATATTTTTAATGCTTTATTTCTTTCATTTCTTTTTTCAAATAAAGCAGCTTGATTTTTATATGCTTGTTTTACTCTTTCTTTTATGCTTGCTTTTTCAGCAACAGTCGCATTTGCCAAGGCTCTTTTCATAATATCTTCTGCAGTTACATATTCTCCTGCTCTTATCCACATCTCAACTTCTTGTAGATAGGCTTCTATTTTTTCTTTAAATGTAACAGACATATCAGCCCAAGCTTCTAACTGACGAGCAGCATTACTATACATCCCTTTGTCAGAATATACTTTAGCTAATTGTTGTCTTATATATTTCCCAACATCCAATGGATTTTGTTTTTTACTTAATGCTTCTAAATATTCTATTTTTAAGAAATCGCTCATTCCTTTTAATTTTTCTTCAATTTCTTGAATTGTTACCATATCTTTACTCATAATAAGCCATATTTAAATTTTACTATTTTAGATTTTATATCATAAAGATTAAAAACATAAAAGATTATCTAATTTATGCTATTTGTAGGAATAGATTTGGCTTGGAGTAATAATAATACTAGCGGAATAGCGGTAATAGAAGGAAATAAAAGAGCAGGCAATCCCATATCTTCAGCTATAGTATTATCTAATGAAGAAATTATTAATTATGTTAATAAATATGTTCAAGATAAAAATGCTCTGATAGCAATAGATGCTCCTTTAATTGTCCCTAATCTTGAAGGAAGAAGAATAGCAGAAGAAATAACAGGAAAATTATTTAGAAAATATGATGCAGGGGCACATCCGGCTAACAGAAAAAGATTATCTTCATTTACAGGAAGTATAAGAGGAGAAGAAATATCTAGAGAATTAGAGAAAAATAATTTTATTCATTCTCCTTTTTTAAAAAAATTCGAAGAATCAAGAAAATTCTTTGAAGTTTATCCTCATCCTTCTATGGTAGTTCTATTTAAACTAAATAAAATTCTTCAATATAAAGCAAAGCCAAAAAGAGATTATAAATTTAGATATGAAGCTTTTAAAAATTATATAAAATATCTAAAAAATTTAAAAAATAAAAAACCAAAATTAATAATACCAGAAGAATTATTTAAAAAAGATATTTCAAAAATGAAGGGACAGAAATTAAAAAATTATGAAGATAGATTAGATGCTATTTTTTGTTCATATATTGCGTATTATTCATGGGTGTTTCCTGAAAATTGTGCGGTCTTAGGGAATATTAAACAAGGCCATATTCTTACTTCTGTTACAAATTATATGAAAAGACAACTTAAAAATATGAAAAAAGAGAAGCAAAAAACTTTATAGTTCACTCTAAACATAAAAAAATAAAAATAGGTAGATAATAAAAAAATAAAAAATTATTTCTTTGGAACAAGATCTATGCAAATTCCAGCAGCAACTGTTGCTCCAGCATCTCTTATAGCAAATCTTGCCATATGTGGGTTATCTTTTTGTTTTTCTAAAACTAGATTCCCCTGTGGTTTTATCTTAACTATTGCTACATCCCCATTTTTAATATAGTCAGGATTTTCTTGTGCTACCTGACCTGTTTTTGGGTCTAGCTTTTTCTGGATTTCAACAAATCTGCATGGTACTTGTGCTGTATGCACATGGAAAACAGGTGTGTAACCTTTTGCAATAACAGTTGGATGATTTATAACAACTAATTGTGCAATAAATTCATCTACAACCGGAGCAGGAGCATTTGCATCGCAAATAACATCCCCTCTTGCAATATCTTTTTTACCAACACCTCTTATGCTAACACCAACATTATCTCCAGCAATAGCTTCAGGCAATTGTTCGTGATGCATTTCAATTGTTCTAATCTCTCCTGCAACACCCTTGCCACTTCTTCCAGGCAAAATAATAACTTTTTGTCCTGGTTTCATTCTTCCTGTTTCTATCTTACCAACAGGAACTGTTCCTATACCTGTAATTTCATATACATCTTGTAAAGGCATTCTTAATGGCAAGTCAACAGGTTTTTGAGGTTCTGAAAACAAATCCATTTGTTCGAGAACTGTTGGTCCTTTATACCATGGCATGTTTGTGGATCTTTTAGCTACATTATCTCCTTTAAATCCACTAGCAGCAATAAAATTAACCTTGTCAGCATTTATTCCAACTGTTTTTAGCAAAACAGTTAAATCTGCTTTCAACTTATTGTATTTTGCCTCGTCATAATTAACAGTATCCATTTGATTTATAATAACTGCCAATTGTTCAACACCCATTGTTCTTAAAAGCCATAGGTGTTCTTTTGTTTGAGGCATTATACCATGCTGAACAGCTACTGTCAGAAAAGCTGCATCTGCTTGACTTGCACCAGTTATCATATTTTTAACAAAATCTTTGTGTCCTGGTGCATCAATTATTGTTATTTGATATTTTTGAGTTATCAATTTTTTGTATGCTAAATCAATTGTAACTCCTCTTTCTCTTTCTTCTTTAACTTTATCCATAACAAAAGCAAATTCAAAACCAACTTTTCCGTGTTTTGCTGCTTCTTCTTTCAATTTTTGCATTTCTTGTTCTGGTATTAATCCAGAATCATACATAAGTCTACCTATAGTTGTTGACTTTCCGTGGTCAACATGTCCTACAAAAACTACATTCAAATTTGGTTTTTCGTGTGCCATTTTATATTTAATTAAATCACTTTAATAAAACTTAATAAATTAAGTTGTTTAAAAAGGTTTCTATTTTTTATCTTTTAATAACAATAATTTTTATATACCCTTATTTTTAACTTAATAAATGAATCCTGAAAAAATCAAGCTTATAAATATTAGTTATAGTTTAAAAATTTAATTAAAAACTAAATTCTGTCCATACATCAAAGTTACGCTCATATATCTTTTTTTGTAGTAATTTATCATAACTTACAAGATGAATATAAACCTCATATGCTAAATTCAAAGCTTTGGCAAATTTATATATATCTTGTTAAATGAAATTGCGGGGCTTTAACGGATTTTTGCTAAAAACTTTTATAAAGTAAATTAAATATCAAATTGTTATGATAGATTATAAGAGGTTATACGAAAGGGTTGGTTCTGTAATTGGCTGGGATTTTAGTAAAATCACAAAAAGAATGAAAGTCGTTGGTAAAAAATGGGAATTTTTTCAGACTGTAAAGAAGCATGTTAACAAAGAAACAATTTTATTGGATATTGGTACAGGCGGTGGAGAACTCTTATTAAAAATCGCTCCGTATGTAAAAAGGGCATATGGCATTGATAATTCAAAAGGCATGTTAGCAACAGCGAAGAAAAATTTAGCAAAATCTAAAATACGAAATGTTAAATTCAAATTAGCAGACGCCAAAAAAATTCCATATCCAGACAAATATTTTGACATTGTAATTTGCAGGCATGCGCCATTTTTTGCAAAAGAGTTATTTAGAGTTTTGAAACCAGGGGGTATTTTTATTACCCAGCAAGTTGGAGAAAAAGATAAGCAAAATATTAAAAATGTTTTTGGAAGAGGACAATCTTTTAGAAAAAAGTCCGGGGCTAAAGTGAATAAATATATTCGAGAGCTTAAAAATTTGGGATTTAAGATTTTAAAGAAAGACGCGTATAACGCTACAGAGTATTATGCCAATATGGAAGATTTGATATTTTTGCTGAAAAATACACCAATCATTTCAGATTTTGACATTGAAAAAGATCGAAAATTTCTAAAAGAAATAGAAAGAAAATATAAAACAAAAACTGGAATAAAGACCAACTCTTTCAGATTTTTAGTAATATGCAAAAAACCCGCCCAGCAACTCTCCTTGCCTTCGGCTCGTGAAGTATAACAGTGATTAACAGGAAAATTCCTGAGAAATTTTCCCAAATTCGCCTGTAGCATCAATAAATTTATTAGCAATTTTTATTTTATCTCCAAAACTCTTTTTCTTTCACTGATTCTCGCTTAATCCTTTTCTTTGCCTTATTTGCTTAATATAGACAAGTTGCAATTCATTTGGAACTTTTTCAAATTTTTGATCAACTAAACTTGCGACTCCCCTTCCTTCGGTTGCTGATCTTAAATCAGAACTCCACCCTATCATTTCTGCAACAGGTATTTTTGCTTTGACACTAACTCCAGCATCATCTTGAGTAACATCTAATAACTGCCCTCTTTTACTTGATATTAGTCCTGTTATTGAAGACAAAAATTCAGTTGGTGCCTCAATTAAATAAATTTGAACTGGTTCAAGCAAACAAGCAGCTGCATCTCTCATAGCAGAATATATTGCATCTCTTACAGCTGGATAAACTTGGGCTGGTCCTCTATGGATAGCATCTTCATGCAATCTTATATCTACTAAAGAAACTTTCATTTTTGTGCATGGCTCTCTTGATAAAGGTCCGCCATCACAAACTTGTTCAAAAGCATCTAAAACTAATTCAATAACTTCCCCTATATGAACCTCTCCTTTTGTTTTATCAAGAAAAACATTTCCCTTGTAAATATCTCTATATTGTCTTATTTCTTCATTGCTAATCCCCAATTCTCTTAATTTATTAATAAGAACCTCATCTCTCTTTTTTATTCTTCCGTCGCTAATTTCTCCTGCTTTTATTGCTTCATAAACCTCATCTTCCAAAGGCTCGACAACAATAAAAAATGAATTATGTTTGTTAGGACTTCTACCCTCAAACTCTTTTGATTTTTTGATAACAGTCTCTCTAAATACAACTATAGGGTTAGATGTTTTTACATCAACTCCTTTTTCTGTTCTTATTCTATTTTCAATAATCTCTAAATGTAACTCTCCCATTCCAGAAATTAAATTTTCTCCTGTTTCTTCATTAATTTGGACTTTTATAGAAGGATCTTCTTTTGCGACTTTTCTTAAAACTTCAATTAGTTTTGGCAAATCTGCTGGTTTTTTTACTTCAATTGCTTTGGTTATGACTGGCTCAAATATATGTTTTAATTCTTCAAATGGTGTTTCTGGGTCAAGAGTTATTGTTTCCCCAGCTTCCCCTGTTATTCCTGCTATAGCAATAACATTCCCACATTCTACTTCATCTATTTGTTCTGGTTTTACTCCGTTATATATTAATAATTGTTGTATTCTTTGTTTTTGTTTTGCTAAATTTAAATAAACTTCATCTCCTTGTTTAAGTTTTCCTGAAAATAATCTTCCAGCTGCAACTTCTTTTCCAGATTTGGGTTCAATAACAACTCTTGTAATAACAAAAGCAGGTTTTGAATTTGAATCGCAATTAATTAATCCTTTTCCAAATTCACTTTCAAGATCTCCATGCCAAATTTTTGGAATTCTGTATTTTTGCGCTTCTAAAGGACTTGGCAAATGCTTAACGACCATATCTAATAAAACTTCATATAGAGGAGCATTTTTCCAACACCATTCTTTTCTCTCCTCTTCCTTTAACTGAGACATTTCAATAATATTTTTAAATGTAATCCCTTTTTTCTTCATAAAAGGAACAGATAAAGCCCAGTTATCTCTTGCAGAACCAAAAGCAACACTTCCATCATTAATATTCACCAACCATTTTGTTTTATATTCTTTTTCTGCTATTTTTCTTATTAATTCATTAAAATTTAAGACAATCTTTGTAAATCTTTCCTGCATTTGTTCAGGAGATAATTTTAATTCTTTTATCATTCTATCAACTTTGTTAATAAATAAAACCGGCTTTACTCTTTCTCTTAAAGCTTGTTTTATTACTGTTTCTGTTTGAGGCATAATTCCTTCAACAGCACAAACTAAAACAACAGTTCCATCAATTGCTCTCATTGCTCTTGTAACATTTCCTGAAAAATCAACATGTCCTGGAGTATCTATCAAGTTAATTAGGTATTCTTCTCCTTCATATTCATGAACCATAGAAACATTTGCAGCATCAACAGTTAATAATCTCTCTTGTTCGTCTGCATGTTGCCATGTTGCCATTCCTTCTTCTAAATCACCAGCATTTTTTGCAGCCATATATCCAGAAGCAGCAAGCAAATTATCTGTGAGGGCAGTCTTGCCATGGTGTATATGAGCTGAAGTAGCAATATTTCTAATATATTTTTTTTCTTTGCTTAATCTTTTTATTTTATCTAATTGGGTTTCTTTTTCTACCATTTTTTACCTCGCAGAATCAGCTTGTTTTTCTGTTTCATTTCTTTTTTGAAAAGCAAAACTCTCATTGCTTCCTTGAGCTGCTGCTAAGATTTCTTCTGCCAATCCCTCTGAAATATTTTTTTTCTTATTAAAAGCTTTATCATAACCTCCATGTACTAAATTTCTCAATGCAAGGTTTAATCTTCTGTATGGAGAAACATCAACAGCTACAGGATATCTTGCTCCACCATATTCTATTGTTGTAATTTCATCACAAGGGGCAGAATTTTCAATTGCTCTAATTAAAACCTGAATTGGATTTTCCTTTGTTTTTTCTTCTATTATTTTGAAAGCATCAAGAACAACTTTTGCATTTTTTTCGTATTTTCCAGAAGCCCAGTTGGTTTGTATTTTTTGTTTTTTTCCTCTATGTCCAGGAACCCCGAGTAAGTTGATTAATCTTTCAACAATATTAACTTCTGATTTTTCAAATCTTTTTCTTTTTCTTCCATGGGTTTTTATAACTAATCTTTCTTTTAGATTAATATATCTAACTAAAGCAGGATCCTTTATTTTAACATTCTCTGTTTCATATAAATCAAAAATTTTCATTTTATCTTCTACCTTTTTCTATTTTACCTTTCCATAATAAATGCAAAGGTTGGTCATTTACCTTTATAACTTTAAATCTAACTCCCGGAATATCTCCTTTGCTTCTTCCTTGTTTTCCTCCTATTCTTTCAATAATAACTTCATCATGCTCGTCAATAAATTTGATAGCAAGATTTCCAGGTGCAAAAGCTATAACATTCTTACCATTTTTTATTAATTGAACTTTTACACATTTTCTCATAGCAGAATTTGGCTGTTTTGCTTCTTTTTGCATTTTTTCAAGAACAATTCCTCTTGCTTGATTTTTTCCTTCTAAAGGGTCTGCTTTTTGGTAAAGATTTAGAGTTTTAACTTTATATTTTCTATCTTTCCATCTAAATTTTTTTCTTCTCTTGATTAATTTGAAAGCGTTTTTTAATCCCATGTTTAAAATTTTGTATTTTATTAAGTTTGTATTATTATTTAAAAACCTTATCTTTTGTTCGTGTGATTTTCCCTATTTAATTTTTCTATTTTTTATTATACCAAGATAACTTTTTTATTACTTATGTTTTTTTCTTGTATTTTCTTTCTTTTCTACAAATATAGTTTCTTTCTTACTTAAGCTTCTTTCTTTTCTACAAATATAGTTTCTTTCTTATTTAAGCTTCTTTCTTGTCTAAAGAAAGAAACTTGTTATAAGATTTTTAATTCACATCCGAAGAAACTTTTTACAATATTTTCTAATTCTTCTAATTTTTTCTTATCTCTTCCCATTAATAATGCTTTGGATTCTCTACTTCCTGCATCTATAATAATTTCTTTTCCGTTTATAGTTATATTTTTTAATTCTAGTGGATTTATTATTTGTAAAATAAATGCAGGGGCCTCTTTTAGTTTAGAAGGATAAGCTATTATTCTTATTTTTTTACTTATAATTGTTGATAATTTTCTTAAATTTTCTGAATTTTTTCCTATTGCTTTAAAAACATCTCTTGGAAAAACTGCAAAATAAACCATATTATTATAAAAGAAACAATCTTTTGCTCTTATTCTTGTAATTTTTTCAAAAAGATTAAGATACCTTATTTTTCTTATATCTATTATTGTTTTCATATTCGTATTTTTTTATTTAATATTTATTTCTTCAAGAAATGCCTTTCAAATATTTTTAGTTATTTCTTATTACCTCTCATTTATTTTTTATCTTCTTTTTTAGATTTAGTTAAAGGGCCTGTTATTTTAACTAATAATCCAGGCAACCCTGTTCCAACAGGGATTGGCTGATTTAACATTATATTTTCAATTATGCTTGCTAATTCGTCTTTACTTCCTTTTATTGTGGCATTTGTAAAATGTTTTATAGGGGTTTCAAAGGAAGCTCTTGCTAAAATACTTGTTTTTTCTGATATTATTCCTAATCTTGTCGCTCCTTTTATGCTACCTTTATAAGTCATAGCGTCGGCAATCATTTTGACATGTCTTTCATCTATATCAAGTCCTTGAGAATTAATAACTTTTTTTATTTCATTTATTATAGTTTGTCTTGCTACTTCAATCCCAAAAACTTCTTCCATTTCATGTATATTGTTTGTTGTTGTTTTTTCTATATTTACTCCTTTTATTTTTAATATGTCTTTCAAATTGCTTCCTGCAGTAAGAATAATATAATTTTTGTCTCTTTTAACAATTAATATTTGTTTTATTCCAGCAACCCCTGAAATTACACATTCTTTTAGTTTTTCTTTCAATTTATAAAGTTCTTTGAAATTTAGTTTTGTATTTGTTGTGTAGATTATATTTTCTCTTGATTTGACTTTGAATCCTTTTTCATTAATTCTTTCAACTATTTTTTCAATAGAAGAATGTACAGATTTTATCCCCTCATTATCTAAATGGATTTCTATTTTTTTATCAGAGAAATTAATCTTTGCTTCATTCATAATATCTTTTAATTTTACTTCTTTTATTTTTTCTGCAATAATTTTTGCATCTTTTTCGTTATTATATTCTGAATTCAAATGAATCTCCATTTGAGGGGTGGATGGGATTTTTCTTGCATCTACTATTTCTATCATTCTAGGTAATCCTGTTGTTATTTGCATTTCTTGAACACCAGCAAAGTGGAAAACATTTAATGCCATTTGTGTTGATGGTTCTCCAAAAGATTGAGCTGTTACTAGTCCTATTGCTTCTCCAGGGCAAACTTTTTTATTTAAGTGTAAATTGCTTACATCCATTCCGTCATCTCCGTATTCAAATTGTATTATATTATCCCCTGCATCTCTAACAGTTCCATCATAAGCTATTTTGAAATCTTGTAAAGAATTTGCTAATCTTCTATACAAATACCCTGATTTAGGAGTTCTTAATGCAGTATCCATAAGGCTGTCTCTTCCTGTCATTGCCCCAAAGAAGAATTCAATAGGTGATAGTCCTTTTCTAAAGTTTGAATATATAAATCCCCGTGCTTTTGGGGATAAATCATTTTGTTTGAAGAAAGATAAGGTTCTATTAGTATACCCTATCCCTATTCTTTTTGCCCATAAAGATTGCTGCCCTATACAACAACCTATTTGTATAATATTCAAAATATTCCCTCCTGCACCAGATAAAATCATAATATTTACAGGAGAATTTTTATTGAATTTTTCTTTAACAACCTTTCCTATTTTTGTTCTTATTTCATTTAAAGCCTGCATTATTTTAATTTCTCTTGATTCTTCTTTTGTTTTCCCAGGAATTAATTCTAAAGTATCATTATAATAAGATTGAATATATTTTTCTGTTTTTTCTTCTGCTTCTTTTATTATTTTAGAAGTATCATTTTCTATTTCTTCACTAATTTTTAAATCCTCCAACCCGATAGAAAATCCTTTTCTTGTTAAATAACTTGTTCCTAATCTAAAAACTTTTTCTAAAATTTCTATTGTTTTTTCTCTTCCAATTTTTTCATCTAAAACCTTTATTAATATTCCATCTTCTAATCCAAAAGTATTTTTGTCTATTAATCCAGAAATAAGTTTTCCATTTTCTATTTTTAGATAGGAATTGTAAGGACAATTTTCTTTTTTGCATTTTTCATAATAAGGACATTCTTCCCCCAAACAAGACTTTGTTTTTGTTTCAAAATCTATTTTAGGAAGGATTTCTGAGAATATTTCATTACCGCTTAAAATCTTCTTAGAAAATTTTGATTCTTCTTTTGCTTGATATAATAATTGCATCGCAAAATCCCTCGTCTCATTGTTTAATCCTAATAAATAATTTCCTGTAACAGAATCTTGCGCGCATCCAAACAAATTTATATTGTTTTTAGGAGACATTAGATTCTGATTAACATGCAATAAAACTTTTGCTTCTGCCTTTGCTTCTTCTGTTTGAGGAGAATGAACATTCATTTCGTCTCCGTCGAAATCAGCATTATAAGGATGACAAACAGCAGGGTGTAATCTAAATGTTTTATACGGAAGTACTTTAACAATATGGGCCATTATACTTGGCCTGTGCAAAGAAGGCTGTCTGTTAAATAAAACAATATCGCCATCTTGCAAATGTCTCTCTACTATATATCCCTCATTTAGTTCCTCTAAAATTTCCTCTTTCAGTTCCTTTGTTATTTTTTTTCTTTTTCCATCTGGTCTTATAATATAGTTGGCTGAAGGATAAGAATCATTTGCTATTATTTTTTTCAAATTTTCAATATTTGTTGATGTAACCATCTCTTGAACAGTGATAATAGTAGCAACTTCATAAGGAACACCTATTTCGTATATTTTTAGAAATGGGTCTGGGCTAACAACACTTCTGCTTGAAAAATTAACTCTTTTTCCAGTAAGATTATGTCTTATTCTTCCTTCTTTTCCTTTTATTCTTTCTTCAATTGTTTTTAATGGCTGTCCTGATCTGTGTCGCGCAGGAGGTATTCCAGAAATATTATTATTAAAAAAAGTTGTAACATGATATTGTAATAAATCCCACAAATCTTCAATTATAACTTCTGGAGCTCCAGCATTTAAATTTTCCCATAATCTTTGATTTGCTCTTATAATATCACTTAATTTATGGGTTAAATCATCCTCGCTTCTTTCCCCTGTTTCTAATGTTATGCTTGGTCTTACTGTTACAGGAGGTACTAACAATAAAGTTAAAACAGCCCATTCTGGTCTAAATACTTTTGGATTTATTCCTATATATTTTAATTCCTCATCTGGGATTCTTTCTAATCTTTCTCTTATTTCTGTAGGAAATATTCTCTTTTTTCCAACCATAAAAGTTGTTGGTTTTTCTAATTTTATTTTTTCTTGTTCTGCCTGACAATGAGGACATCTCTTTACATTTTTTGCTTTTTTGATTCTGTCTGCAAGAGAATATTTTTTTGAATCTTCTTCATTAAGCAAAAATTTACCACACACATTACAATATGCTTTTAAGGCAATATCTATGATTTGAATATAATCTATATGAAGAACTGCTCTTGCAAGTTCTATATAACCCGGATGCCCCAAGCACTCTTTTAATGTTCCTCCGCAAGTTCTGCATCTTACTCCAGGATCTATTGCACCCAATCTTAAATCCATTAAACCCCCGTCAACAGGATAACCATCAACATCATATAATTCAGGAGTTACTATTTTTGCTCTTCCTATTTTTTTAATTTCTTCTGGGCTAAGTAACTTAAATTGAATGTCTTTTACTTGTTTTGTTATTGGAGTTGTCATTTTTTATCCCTCAAATTTATTTTTTAGTCCAAATTTAGTTAAGATATGAAGTCCTTGCAATTCTTCTAATAATAATTTGAAAGCATAAGAGATTTCAATAGCATCTGATTCTGTGCTTCCACATAAATTACATGAAACTTTATTTTTTGCAAAATCCTTTGTTACTAAAGAACCACAATTTCTGCAAATATAAACTACAACTTTATCTGAATCATATCTTTCTTTTAATAATAAAGAAGCTCCGTGAGCAACAAGTGCTTCCTGCTCCATTTCTCCTAATCTTAATGCTCCTCCTTTGCTTCTTCCTTCTACAGGCTGTCTTGTTAACATCTGCACTTTTCCAGATGCTCTTGAATGTATTTTATTTGCGGCCATATATTTCAATTTTAGATAATACATTTCTCCGACGTAAATTTTGGCTTTCATCATTTTTCCAGTAATAGGATCATAAACTGTTTCTTTTCCATCATATCTAAATCCTAAATTTTTTAATTCTTCTTGCAATTTTTCAGGGCTTTCTCCTGTAAAAGGTGTTGCATCTATATTTCTTCCACTTAAACATCCAACTTTTCCTGCTAATACATCTAGCAAATATCCAACACTCATTCTGCTAGGCAAACCATGGGGATTAAATATTAAATCAGGCTTTATTCCTCTTGCCGTAAATGGAACATCTTCTTCAGGAAGTAATCTTCCGACAACTCCTTTCTGCCCATGGGGTGTCGCGAACTTATCTCCTAACTCAGGAATTCTGTTGTCTCTTGTTCTTACATGAACTACTTTATCTCCCTCGTTATCTATTGTTACAAAAACAGCATCGACAATTCCTTTTTCTTCTTGTCTTACAGCAGAACTATTTTCTTTGCTTGTTTTTATTGTAATTTCTTTTGTTTCTGATAAGAATTTTGGAGGGGATATTTTTCCTATTACAACATCTCCCTCTCCTAAATTTGCTTCTGGATATGCTATGCCGTCATCTTCTAAATATTTATAAGCATCTTCTGTTCTATATCCAGAAACATCTTTTTCAGGAATACATATCATATCTTTCATACCCCCGGGATAATGCAATTCAACAGAAGTATATGGTCTAAAATAAGTGCTTCTTCCTAGCCCTCTGTCAACACTAGCTTTATTTAATATTATTGCATCTTCCATATTATATCCTTCTTGTGTCATAACAGCAACAACAACATTTTGCCCTGCTGGACAAATTTTTAATTTATCATAAACAAAACTTTTTACAATAGGTTTTTGAGGGTAATGCAACAAATGGACATCAGTATCTATTCTTATAGGATAATTTAAAGAGTATATTCCAAGAGATTGTTTGAAAGTTTTGCTTCCTCTTAATAATCTTGAAGCTTGGTTATGATTTGCATATGGAGCTAAAGAAGTAATAACTCCTAAACAAGCAACATAATCTATTTCTAAATGAGTGTGTTCTGGTGTTAAATCTTTTTTATCTAGGGCTACTAAAGCATTTTCTTCTTCTGCTGCATCTAAATATTCTATAATTCCATTTTTAATTAAATCATTCCATGTCATATTTCCATTTGCTATTGCTTCTTCATGCTCTTCTTGTAATTTGCTTTTCCCATTCTCAACTATAATTAAAGGTCTCAAAACTCTTCCAACATCTGTTGATATAATAACTAATTTATTAATTTCTTTTAAGGTTATTCCGATTTCTTCAGGAAATCCGCCGTGTCTTCTAACATCTCTAACTTTTTTTACAAAATCCTCTCCATTATTAACCCCACCAATATATCTTCCATTCAAAAAAACATCATAATCAGCAACAGCATCTTTTTCTTGCATTCCTAATTCTTTTAATTGTTTAATGAACTGTTTTTCATCCAAATGTATAGAAGTTGATATTCTTGCAAGCAAAGCAAGATTTTTTCTTAATCCTATTTCCTTTCCTTCTGGAGTTTCAATAGGACAAAATCTTCCATAGTGAGTTGGATGCAAGGTTCTTGCCATAAAATTTTCTTGTTCTCCTGGTAGCAAAGAAGAAACTCTTTGTAGATGGGATAAAATAGAAAGATAATTTGTTTTATCCATATTTTGAGTAACTCCTGTCCTCTCACCTATCCAACTTCCAGTAGCTATTGCAGATTCTATTCTATGAGAAAATAAAGTAGACTTTGCTACTGTTTTCAAACTATAAACTTTTCCTCTTTTAGCTATTTTTGAAAAGGAATACTGTAAATCTCTAAGGAATATACTTAAATTTACTCTGAATAAATCCGAGAGTAAATCTCCTGCTAATCTTATTCTTTTATTTGCATAATGATCTTTATCGGTTTGAACATCTGGATTTTCTTTTGCTATTAAAAACTGCTTTATGAATTTGCATAAAGTTATTGCTTTTTCTATTCGGTCTTCTTTTTCTGTCCCTACATGAGGCAAGAAATATTTATCTATTCTCTGTTTTATTCTATCCAAAATTTCTTTTTTTGTTCCTTGTAAATCAAGTTTTTCAGCAATATACATCATTGCCTCTTCGGGATTTGTTATATTTGTAAATTCATATAAATTAACTATTAAACTATCTGTTTCTTTTACAATATGTTTTGCAATATCTGCTTCTTTTGTCATTCCCAATGCTTTTAATAAAACTATTGCAGGAACATTATTTAATCTTGAAAAAGAAACCTCTATTATACCTTCATTATTCTCAACAATAGAAGTTGGTATTTTATAAGAACCTCTTGAAGAAAATATTCTTAACATTAATTTTCCCTTAATCTTTTCAATGAAGGGTTGATTTGATGCAAGGTCCTCCATTAATATCATTATTCTTTCATTCCCATTAATAATAAAATAACCGCCTTGATCTAAACTATCAAGATAATTTTCTTCTAATTCCTCTTTGCTCATTTTGTAAGTATTACATATTTTGCTTTTTATCATAACAGGAATTTTTCCTATTTCTACTTCGCTGCTTTCGCTCCTGTCTCCTTGTTTTATTGATATCTCAATAGAAATAGGAGCAGAATAAGTTAAATTTCTTAATCTTGCTTCTGTAGGATTTATTATAGAAGGAGAACCATCTGCTTCTGTAATCATTGGGTTTCCTACTTTAACCTTTCCTAAGGTAATTTGCATATCTTCATTAACAAATGCAGAACTCACTTCTTTTGCTATTTCCTGCAATCTATTCTCAATAAAATCATCAAAGCTTCTAATATTTGACTCAATTAGAGAATGAGAGTCCATAAATTCTTCAATTAAAATATGTTTGCTTTTTTTGCTTTTTATAGGAATAACTGGAGTTTCTTCAATAATTTCTTTATTTTTTTTATCTTTTACCATTTTTATGTTTTTTTCTTTTTAGCTATTTTTTATTTGTTAATCTTTAAGAGTTAATCATAAATCTGAAATTGCAATAATTTCCATATTTATATAACAACTCGATAATATATTACAGATTTTTCTCCTGATTTTCTCTCAATTTTTATAACATCACCAACTTCGCAATTTTCTGGCAAAGCAGGATCTTCTTTTTTTATTTTTGGTAGTTGTGATAAAGAAATATTATATTTTGCTAATAACTCGTCTACATCTTTCTTATTTAATTTAGTATGTTTTGGTTGTAAGATATGCATAGTTATAAGCAGGAAATATAAATTTATTCAATAAATAGTTGCCTTTACGACTCACTAATACTAAATGAATTCAAAACTTTATTTATAAATCTTTCGTTTTTTCTCTATGCCGCAATAAATAATTAGAATTCTTAAATCGAATGCAGGATATAAACTATTTTTTCTTTTCCAAGACATTTTTACCTCTCAACTTATCTTCTAACTATTTTTTGCCTTATGTTTTGTTGCTAAGTGTTACTACTTTACTAATACACAAGATAGAAAGTTTTAAAAATCATACCCCCATATTTTAAATAATTTAAAATGACAGAGAAAAATGATGAAATAAGAGAGATTGAGGAGAAAGATGCTATGATAGACTCAAAAGAAGAAAGGAGAAGAAAAAGTTTAATTGTTATAGTTAATAATAATAATGAAATAGAGAACATAAGCCCAGATAGTGAATTAACAAAAATTTTGGGTTTTGATATGACTAAAACAAGTTTAGGAACAAATTTTTATGATTTTTTAAATTCTGCAATAAATATAGAAGAAGATTATAAGAAAGAACTGGCAATATCTTTAGCTGAAAAAAAAGTTGAAGAAAACGGGAAAGATTTTTCAATTGATAATAGATTTTATCATCTTCATTTTTGCATTCAAGAAATGCTAAGAGGAAATGCTTTTTATATAAAAGATGAAACAAATTTGACGCATCTTAAGAGAGAGCTTGAAAAAACAATCCAACACTATATGGATGATCTAAACATGTTAGGACATGAATTGAGAAATCCATTAGCTACTTCTGGAGGTTTTGTGAAAAATTTATTAAGAAAAATAGAAACAAAGGAAAAAATAAGCAATGAAGAATTTGAGCAAAAACTAAAAATTATACAAAATGAGATTGATAGGATGAATACCACACTTAATAATGTATTAAACACAGAAAGACTTATTCATGGCTCTTATCCACTTAAAAAAGAAAAAATAGACATGTATATAGATGTTATAGAGCCTGTTCTTAGTTATCTTGAAATATCTGAAAAAATGGTGAAAAAAAGAGTAGTCATAGACCACAAAGCAAGCATGAATCCTGGAGAAGCAATTCTTTATGCAGACAAGGATTATTGTAGAATATTATACAGAAATCTTTTTGAAAATGCTTTAAAGCATATAAAACCAAAAGGAAGATTAAGTTATGGTGTTCAGGATATTGGAAAAGATTATTTATTTAATGTATATAATGAAGGCGATATTATTCCAGCAGATATGATAGATAAAATTTTTGATAAATGGACAACAGGGGATAAAAATGGAACTGGTTTGGGTTTATATCTTGCAAGACTTATAGTTGAAAAGCACGGAGGTGAAATTTGCGCAGAGTCTGGCAGATGTGAGGGTGCTAATATAATTTTCTCCTTGCCAAAGAATAACTAATTTATTTCTCTAAGTTTCTGAAAAATCAAGCTTATAAATTTTTTTAATAACCTTGTTTTTTTCTCATTACATCCTGAGGCTAGGCTATTATTCTATTCTGAAAGAAACAAAAATTTGCTTCTAAAAAAATAAAAGTGACTTCTCATAAACTTATTACTTAAGATTTAATTATGTCTTACCTTTTCTCGCTCGAATACTCACTTCGTTCGCTTCTTTTCACCAAAAATGGTCCCGAGGGGATTTGAACCCCCGACACCTGGCTTACTTCAAACAAGTTTGAAGGATAGCGTAACTTGTTCTGCTATAAAAGGCCAGTGCTCTAACCAGGCTGAGCTACGGAACCTAATAATCAAATTTAAAGAAAAATTAGTTTAAAAACTTTTATCTTATCTTAGTATTTGGAAAATATTTTATCATTACAGAATAAACAGAATTCATAATTTCTTTTGGTGTTATTTCCATATCTTTATCAATTATTTCTTTACTTAATCTATCATCTACAATTTCTCCTTTTTCTCTTGCCTGAAAAGATTGCAAAAAATATTTGCTTTCTTTGTTTATTAATTCAATCGTCCATTTAGCCATATTTTCTATATATTCTTTTTTCCATAATTCATAATTAATTTTTTCTTCAATAATTACAGGAACAATAGTTGTTCTAAATTCATAATCAGGAAATTTTTGTACTAACTTTATACTTTCTTCTATTTCTTTTATATTAACTTTCCTTCCAGCTAAAATATCATAAAACCCTTCAGGCCCTTTTATATCCATCGCAACATAATTAACTAATTTTTCTTCTAATAATTCTTGCAATTTTTCAGGATTACTTCCATTAGTGTCTAATTTCACTAATAACTCAATATTTTTGCATTTTTTTAAAAAATCAATTAAATCTTTTTGCAAAGTTGGCTCTCCCCCCGATATTGTTAATCTTTTTAATTCATATTGTTTTGCTCTTCTTTCTAATAATTCTATAATTTCTTTTTCATCAAAACTATTTTTTCCTTCAATAATTTTTTTTGCATGACAAGCAGGACAGGAAAAATTACATCCGGGTGTAAAAATTACAGAAGTCAATCCTCTTTCGTCATCCTGAAAACTTTCTGATATAAAACCATAGATATTCATGAGTATGATTTTGCTATCTGTTCAAACATTGTTTTTATGTCTTCTTTCATAATTAACATAGGCATTTTTCCATAAGGGTATTCTGAAGTTTTTCTTAAAAAGTTTCTTCCTTTTTGAACAATAAGAGAAGGATAAGTGTCAATAGGAGCATTATATATTGCTGCCATAATTTTTCCTTCTTCTGTTTTGACATCATATTTAACTATCTCTATTTTTTTCTTAATTTCTTCTGGAAGTGTTGTGATATATTCTTTTGTCGCTTTTTCAAGATTCTCACATAACTTACACCCTTCACTTCCAACTATTCCTATTCTTATTTTTTCTGGTTCAATTATGCTTTCTAAAACTTCTGCTTCCAAATCTTTCATAGATGTTAATTCACCAGCATAATATGATTGTGCAGCTTGTCTGTCTTTTAATTCTCCTTTCTTACTTTTATTCCAATTTCTTGGATCACTAAAATATCCTACAATTCTTGTTTTTTGTACAAGTTTTTGAGGATCATCATTTTTACATTTAATACAGGAATCTTTTAATCCACGCATATGTGTCCCACAACACTGACATATTGTGTGTTCTCCTGAAAAAACAACTTGCGAAGATTGTGTATTGTAAAATATTGTTTTAACAAAATCATAAACAGCATTTGATTTGTTGGATTTTTCTCCTGAAAAAACATGAGTTATTGCACCAGCCTCGACAAAAGGATTTGTTTTGCTTTGTAAAATTGTTCTATCCAACCCAGAAACAGGAGCTTTTGCAGACAAATGACAGGAGTTTGTATAATACATCTCATCTTTTTCTATATCTCCTTTTAGTACTTTTTTTGCTTGTTCTGGATATCTTAAATAATCTATTTTTGCTAATCTTCTGTTTGCAGATTCTCCGGGAGTTTCTTCAATAACTAATTTTATTTTGTATTTTTCAGCTAATTCGTTTTTTACAGAATGCATATGAGATAATATTTTTAATCCTAATTTAAATGCTTCAGCATCTTCATGCATTTCTTTTCCCAATAAGGATTGAACTAATTCATTTAATCCGGCAAATCCAATAATATAAGTTGCTTTTTTCAAATCAATATATGGCTCTCCGTCATCAGAAGGTTTTCCCATTGCTCTTAAAGGAGCTCCATCTGTGTCTAATAATTTTTGAATTTCTTTTGCTTTTTCCGCATGTGCTTTTAAAACAATATACATCATTCTGTCTAATTCTTTAAATGTATATTGTATTTTTTCTTCTAAATTATTTCCCTTTGCTTCATATCCTATTCTTGGAAGATTTATTGTTACATTTTGAAATCCGCAAAATCTGATTTTTTCAGGATGTTTTAATAATTCAGGGTCTGTAATTCTTTCTCTTAATCTGCAGCATTGTGCAACATTCATCCCATCTCCTCTATCATACATAAAGTAAACAGAATCATTATGTTCAACAACATCGCAAGCTTCTTTTAATAATTCATTGCTTTCAGGATCTTCAAAAGTTTCTCTACTTACATGAACATCAAATTTTGGAAAGTTAAACATATTCCCATATTTATCCCCTTCTTTTGCAACTTTTAATAATGCTCTTGCAAATTCTCTTGCAGATTCTCTAACCAATTCGTGTCCATAAGTTACAAATTGAGTTCCATCTGTTGGTTGAATAATATCTCCGCTTTTATATGCTGTTTGCCCTTCTTTTTTAGATATTCTTTCTGGTTCTTTTGTTGTGGTTTCAACAATTTCCCATTCCCCATCTTTATTCTTAATAACTCTTTGATACTTTCCTCCTAAAAACAAAGCAGGAACATTCCTCATGTGTAATGGGACTGCTAAATCTATATTGAAATCTATAAACAAAGTCTGCCCTCCTCTAGAAAATGCTGATTGTGAAGCACCAAAAACAAGATTTTGTGCTATTTGGTGCATTTCTTTTCTTGATAATGTTTTCAGAATTTTTTTTGTTTCTTTTATTTCAAAATCTTTAATAATTCCATCTTCTAACATGTGTTCTAGGGTTTCTTTTTTTATTTTTTCATTTTTTTTCTGAATTATATTTCCTTCGTCATCTTTTAATTTATAATCAACAGTAACATATTCTACCTCTTTCAACAAAGCAGGTCCATATAGTGTGTTTAGCATAGGTAATCCTAATGCTCCTGCATAAGAAGATTGTATTGCTGCGAAAAAAGTATGGATATGATTATTTAATACCATAGGGCTTTTTGCAGGACTGCTTTTTGCATCTAAATTTGCTACTACTTTGTCTAATCCAAATTTTTTGATATATTCAACAGAATGAGCAGAACAATATACCCTATCTATATACCCTAAATCATGAATGTGAATATTTCCTTTTCTATGCTCCTCTGCAACTTCTTCAGAATAAACTTTTCTTAATGCGATTTCTTTTAATACTAATTCTGCAATTCCTAAATTAACTGCTTCTGGATTATTGCTTTTTATGTTACTGTTCTCGTTTGATTTTGAAAAGATTAATTGTTCAACATCAGAAACTGTTATTCCTAATCTATCTCCTGTTAATAAATCGTTTGGTTTATATCCCTTCTCAAGTAATTTTGCGTCAATTATTGCTGTTATCTCTTCAACACTTATTTGCGTATTTGATTTTCTCTGTGCAAGAACTTGTTCTACACCTTTTATTGCACTAACTGCATCATTGTAATTTACAGGGGTTTTTTCTAAAATTAAGCTTATCAATGCATCTCTATTAAAAACAGAAGTTGTTGAACTTTTTACATTTTGAATATGTAATTGTTTGTCTGTAGAATCATAAGATATTGCAAAAGGCAAACTAACAAGTTTTTCTCTTACTTTTGCCCTGGCATTTCTATATTGTTCATAAAAATTTCCAGTTGGGTCAAATTTTTTTACAACATCAAAGACAATTGGGAAGATTTTTTCTTTTTCTACAGATATTTGTTTAGAAATTTCTTCTGAAATTAAGGAAGCATTATATTCGTAGAATACTTCAAAAACAGCATCTTCTACATCTTCTGTTTGAGGGATTGCTCTTTTACTATGATGGAAAATTCCTCCACGAGATTCTAATTTTTTTAATACTTTTTCTGCAAGAAATTGAGAAGTTGTATCATCATAATTTTTTCCAGATGCAATCGATGCTTTTTTTATAGCTTCTGCTATTTTTGAAAGATCAAAATTAACAATATTTGAACCCCCTCTTTTCAATATGGCTTTAATTGGTTTTTCTCTTTTATGATCTAATAATGATTCTAATGATTCTGGGAATGGCATTTTGTCTCCTTTAATTTTTTATATATATTTTGATTATTTGAATTTTTATTTTATTTATGAGCATTATTAAACTTGCTTCATAGCAAGTTTAAAGTCAGATATATCTTTAAATTCTCGATATACTGACGCAAATCTTATATATGCAACTTTATCTAATTTTTTTAATTTATTCATAACTAATTCCCCTATAATTTTACTTTTAACTTCTTTCCCTTTTTTTCTTAATGCTTCTTCTATTTCTGCAACAGCTTTTTCAATTTTTTGTAAGGGCACAGGTCTTTTTTCGCAAGCTTTTAATATTCCATTTTTTAATTTTTCCCTGTCAAATTTTTCTCTTCTTCCATCTTTTTTTATAACTGTTAATTCAATTTCTGCTTTTTCATATGTTGTGAATCTTTTTTTGCATTTCAAACATTCTCTCCTTCTCCTTACATTTCCTCCTATATCTCTTTTATTAGTTACTTTAGTATCCTTATAACCACAATAAACACATCTCATATCTTGTATCCTCTTTTTGTTTTCCCTTAATTTTTGTTATATATACAATATATTGTATATTTATATACTATTTTATCCAATTAGTTGTATACGTAAAAAATTAAAGAAAATACTACTATTTAAAGATTTCTATTCTTAAGAATATATTATTTTTTAGATTAATATTTTATTTTAAAATAAAGGCATTTATAAATATTTCTATTTGTTGTCATTATAAAATTAAAACAAAATACAAGATTAGATTTATATATTAAAAAAGTATCATATTAATATGGTAGTAAATTATTCACAAATTGCATCTTTGTTTGGAATTCCTTTATATCAGTTAATTATTCTTTTGATTTGGATAATTCTCTGGAAAGCAATAGCATTATGGAAAGCAGCAAGAAGAAACCATATAGTTTGGTTTATTATTTTTCTTGTAGTAAACACAGTAGGGATTCTTGAAATATTATATATATTTTTATTTGCAGATCTTTTTTCAAAAAAGCCAAAAAGACCAAAGAGAAAAAAAGGAAAAAAGCAAATTTATCTTTCCTTAAAGTGAGAAAATAAGCTTATTTTAAATATTCTTTCCAAAGAGAATCAAAAATTTTTTTGCATTCTTCGTTATACTTTGGCATAATTCCTGTTTTTACAAGTTTTTCTCTATATTCTTTTGTTGGACTATCATCCTTGCCGTATTTTTCAATAACTTTTAAATATTCCTCACTTCTGTCTCTTATTGTGCAAGGCAAACACAAGTTGCATTTATTATATATAGTTGCTTTCATTTTTCTTATTTCAGAATGCAAAGTAGAATCATAAGCATCTCTTAAAGTCAGACCATTTTTATAAAGAGAATAGACATTATTTTTTCTATCATCTTTATCTCTATCTGGCATAAAAACACAAGAATAAATATTTCCTGTCCAATCAATATAACCATAACTTCCTCCATCTCCACCAGAAGCCATACATCCTGCAACTGTTCCCAAATTCCAAAAATCAGCAATAAAAATTCCTTGTTTCAATAATTCTCTTATTCTATTAAAACTCCATAATCTTTGTTCAGGTGTTATTAGAAGATTTGGGTTTGGGTTTTTTCCTATTGGCATATAATGAAAGCTCCATACATATATTGCCCCTCTTTTATCAACCATTTCTTTAATAAAATCATCACTAAATAATTCTTCAATATTATTTTTATTTAATGTTAAAGAAATACCAAAAGGAATTCCTTCTTCTCTTAAATTATCCATTGCTCTTAATATATCATCATAAGTTCCTTTTCCTCTTCTTGCATCTGTTTTTTCCTTCCAACCATCTATACTTATAGCAGGGGTTAAATTCCCTAATTCAGAAATTCTTTTAACAAAAGATTTATCCTTAGCTAATCTTCTTCCATTAGTATACATTAAATGATAAACATCTTGCTGTTCTTCTAATAAATTTTCTAAAGTGTAAAATTTTCCATTTTCTTCATATCTATACATTGTTGGTTCTCCTCCAGATATAACCATAAAATTAGTTCCAAAAATTTCTTTCATATCTCTCCATATATTTCTTAAAATCCAAAAAGGAAGAGACATATGCTTTTTACCATCCCAAGCATAACAATCTGGACAATTTTTATCGCAAATATTTGTAGGACTAACTGTTAAAAACCCAAGTTGATAATCTATTTTTGGTAATTTATGTTTTTTTAAAACTCTTAAAAATTGTTTTTTTATAAAAATATTTTCTAATTTTCTTTTGCATCCCTCTGAGATACCATAATTATATTGTTTATCTATTGCTTTTAATACAGAAGAAACAATAAGATATTTATCTTCTGCTATTTTTTTAGAATTATTACTTAAATAATTAAATTTTAATTTAACAAGATTATCAACTGTAGATAAAAAAGTTTTTCTTATTAATTTATTTTCTAGCATAAAAAAATAAGAATAGTAGGATTAAAAAATTTATCTATCATAAGCTTTTTTTATTTATTGCAAAATTTCTTTTTATATTCTTTTTCCTCTTTTATAACTCTTTTATGTTTTTCTAAAATTTCAACAGGAATCTTTTTTTTATTTTTTTTAAGATAGTCATATACTGCTTCTGCAAGAGCCTCTTCTCCTAAAACAGAACAATGAGTTTTAATAGGCGGCAAACCGCCTATTTTTTTTAAAATATCATTTCTATTTATTTTTACAGCATCTCTTAATTTTTTTCCTATTGCTATTTCAGCCAAAGCAGATGATGAAGCAATTGCAGCAACACAC
>Ga0272448_1001509_pt1 | contig 31016 bp, 24 predicted proteins | sample YNPCB0191_FD_202220 | JGI IMG/M metagenome (GOLD analysis project Ga0272448, IMG submission 202220) | Hot spring sediment microbial communities from Yellowstone National Park, WY, United States - YNP-CB-019-1 | ecosystem: Environmental > Aquatic > Thermal springs > Hot (42-90C) > Sediment...
CCTGTTCTCTTGCCCTTGCATATATCTCGTCATTTAGTAGTGTCTCCAGCTCAATTTTCTCTCTACGAATAAGCTCTACTGCACCCCGAAGAAAAGGATACCTGGCAAGAAAGGTAATGTCCTGCACGACACACAAATCCGCATTGAGCATATAAACCTTTTTCAGGGCACCCTTTTTCAGGAGCCTTCGGCTCCCGAAAAAGCGTGCACGGAAAAAGAAAAATCTAAACAGGATGTACATTCGGGATATGCGAAGCATATCCCTTGGTAGGTACCGTAGGGCGTCAGCCCCGGTTGGAAGGGGGCTATGCCCCATCCTGGCGAAGTCACGGGGGTTAGGGAGGGAACTATCAGTTTACCTGACTGGAATGTGCATTCGGGATATACCGAAGGCGAAGCCCTGGGGGTTGGAAGGGGGCTATGCCCCATCCTGGTATATCCCTTGGTAGGTACCGTAGGGCGACAGCCCCGGTTGGAAGGGGGCAAAGCCCCATCCAGGCGAAGCCATGGGGGTTGGAAGGGGGCGGAGCCCCATCCTGGCGAAGCCACGGGGGTTAGGGAGGGGGCGAAGCCCCATCCCTCGAAAGATCCCAACCCAATTCTCATATACTTCCACATTTTCCCTCTGAGCATGAAAAAAATCTATGCACTGCTGATTGCCCTTGCATTTGTGGGCGGATTTATGCTGGCACAGTACATCGGCACCCTCAATACCACAACACAAACGGAATTGCCAGAGAACTACACTGCAATTGTGATGAATGACCGCGCGTACGCTCAGAACGCAATTAACCTTCTCCAGCATGCGAACAAGAGCATACACATGACCATGTATGTGATTTTCTGGTATGAGGAAAACAACGATATAAAAACACTCGTGAACATCCTTGTTGCCAAGGCACAGGCAGGGCTTGATGTGAAGGTCTTTCTTGACACAGACCCATCGAACGACATGGTTACGCACAATAACACGCTCACAGCCAACTATCTGAGAAGCAACGGCGTGAGTGTGAAATTTGACAATCCCAGCGTGACCACGCACACAAAGTTAATCATCATTGATTCAAAGGTCGTGATTGTGGGCTCAACAAACTGGAGCTATTCTGCACTGAACAAGAACCATGAGGCAAATATCGCAATTGTAGACGAGAAGGTTGCTCAGAGTTACGAGGAATACTTTAATGGACTCTGGAACTCAGGCAGCAGTTAGAGAGGTTTAATCCACACGGTAAGTGACATGTCGTAAATCTTCCAGGACATGCTCTCGCCATCCTTATGCCCCTTCTCCAGTTTCTCCGAGAGCGTCTCCCGCATTATGTAATCCCTGTGCAACTCAATTGCTCGCTCAATCTCTGCATCCGCCTCAAATCCCGTGCTGATTTTCTGAGTGTACTCGAGATTCATTGTCTTTCTTAAACTCTGGATTCTGCGGACAACCTCCCGTGCAAGTCCCTCGTACTTCAGTTCCTCGCTGATGTGCATGTTCAGCACGAGTTTTATGCCCTCGTACTCGCCACCTGCATAGTTATCCCCTTCGGGCACGCCTTTATTCACATGCACTTCCTTCACATTCAACTCGTCAGCCACATACTCCAGATACCGCTCAATTCCACCTGCCTTCTCGTTCGCAATCACCACATACATCTCAGAAAGCGGCTGTCTCAGTTTCACGCCCTTGCTCTGTCTCAGATTCCTCCCGAGTTCTGCAAGCCCAATTGCAACCTTCATGTGTGTCTCAATTTCTGGCTTTATCTTGCTTTCATCATACTCTGGATACGCACACATGTGCACGCTCTCTGGTGCATCTGCATCAATGTTCCGCACAAGATTCTGGTACATATGCTCTGAGATAAATGGTGCAAGTGGTGCAAGCATCTTTGCAATGTTCACGAGGACCGTGTAGAGCGTCTCATAGCCCTCTGCCTTTGATGTATCATCCTCCCAGAAACGCCGTCTCGAGCGTCGCAGATACCAGTTGCTTATGTCATAAACCAGTGACTCAATTGCTCTGGCTGTAAGGTGCACATTGTATGTGTCAAAACCATTTCTTGCTTCCCTGATGGTTGAGTGTAATCTGGAAATCAGCCAGATGTCTAAAAGGTTGCCTGACTCCCTGCCCTGCGGCACAAAACCATCTGCATTTGCATTTGAAACAAAGAATGCATAGACATTGCGCAGTGTGTTGAACATCTTGCCGGATGTAGCATTTACCATGGCATCAGAAAACCTGCTTGTGTTCCAGAGCGGGGTAAGATAGAAGTAGAACCGAATTACATCTGCACCGAACTTCTCGAATGCAGCGATTGGTTCAACCGCATTTCCCTTGCTTTTGGACATCTTCTGCCCTTTGTCATCGAGAATAAGGCCAAGGCATACAACATTTCTGTATGCGGGCATATCAAAGAGCAGTGTGCTAACAGCATGTAGTGTGTAGAACCATCCACGGGTCTGGTCAAGTGCCTCACTTATGAATTCCACAGGCCTTCTGCTCTCAAACAGTTCCTTGTTCTCAAACGGGTAATGGAGTTGTGCAAATGGTGCACTGCCAGAGTCATACCAGCCGTCAATCACATATTCCTCCCGCTTCATGATGCTCCCGCACTTCTCGCACTTTATCTTCACATTGTCCACAAAGGGCCTGTGCAACTCAAAATTCTCTGGCAAGGGCTCCACTGCACGCTGTCTTAACTCCTCCTTCGAGCCGATGCAGATTTCATTACCGCATGTGCACCGCCAGATTGGCAGTGGCGTGCCCCAGAATCGGTTCCTGCTCAGTGCCCAGTCCTTTATCTCCTCGAGAAAGTTTCCAAAGCGGCCGTGTTTCAGATGCTCAGGCACCCAGTTAATTGTTTCATTGTGTGCAATCAAGCGGTCACGCACCTTTGATGTGCGAATGAACCATGTATTAAGGGCGTAGTAGAGCAGCGGGGAGTCACAACGCCAGCAGAACGGATATGTGTGCTCGATTGTACCTGCCCTGTAAAGCAATCCCCGCTCCCGTAACTCCTCAATGATGTGCTTATCTGCGTCCTTCACAAACATGCCAGCATATGCTTCCACTTCATCGATGAACTTCCCGTTCTCATCAACCAGATTGAGCAAGGATATGTTCTCCCGCCTGCACAGCTCATAGTCATCAAGTCCGTATGCAGGTGCAATGTGCACGATGCTCGTGCCCTCTTCCGTGCCCACAAAATCACCAGCGGCTACATAATGTGCGTTGAATTTTTTACCGTATGGATACAGTGGTTCGTAGCGCTTGCCCAGCAACTCAGAACCCTTCAGTCGCCTGATAGTTGTGTAGTCGCCGAGCACACCAGGAGCAAGTTTTTCACCGATGTAGTAAAACTCACTATCCTTCTCCGCAAGTATGTAATCAACATCTGGATGCACTGCAAGGAGGAGGTTGGAGAGCAGTGTCCAGGGTGTCGTGGTCCACACGAGAAAGTAGGCATCCTCACCAATCACCTTGAATTTTACATAGATTGAGGGGTCCTTTGCGTTGTCATAGCCCTGCGCAACCTCATGGCTTGAAAGTGGTGTCCCGCAGCGAGGACAGTAAGGCACAATGTAATATGATTTCTCGAGCATCTTTCGTTCCCAGAGTTCTTTCAGTGACCACCAAACGCTTTCAATGTAGTTATCATCCATCGTGATGTATGGATGCTCATAGTCAAGCCAGTATGCCATGCGCTTGCTCATTTCCTCCCAGAGCGCCTTGTATTTAAACACGGATTTCTTGCAGAGTGCATTGAATTTATCAATTCCCAGTTCAAGTATCTTTTTCTTACCAGATATCTTCAATTCCTTCTCAACTTCAATCTCTACCGGCAATCCGTGGCAATCCCAGCCAGCTTTGTAAGGGAATATTTCATAACCGTTCATCACCTTATACCGCAGGAATGCGTCCTTCGAGGTTCTCGTGAGCACATGGCCGATGTGGGGCTGTCCATTGGCGGTGGGTGGTCCCTCGCAGAACACGAAAATTTTCCCGCCCTTCATCTTTTCCCGTACCTTTTTCTCAATTTCATGCTGTTGCCAGAACGCAAGTATTTCCTTTTCCAGTTCTGCATGCTTCCGCTGCGTGTTCACCTCTGCGAATTTCTTGCCGTGCATGTTTTCACGGTGAAAGGGAAAGTGAGATAGGATATAATTTTTATCTGAGGAACTTGGAGACGAGGTAAAGTAGAAACTGTGTTCTCTCGCCATACGAAAGATTTATCTCTATCGTATCCCATTCAGTTGTGTGATTGGAAATGCGTGCGGGTTTGAGGATACTCTGTCTATGTGGAATCATGTTGTTTGCGATTGCGTTTCTATCGGAAACGAGAGCTGTGGGGACTTATGATTCTGGCCAGGATGTCATCAGCGATGGAAATTACTCCGCACACCATGTTGCTTTTTACAGCAATAAATCAATTCGTGTTTCATTTACTGCAAATGTAGTAAAGGGTCCGAATATCGATGTCTTTTTTATGGACAGTGCTAATTATCAGAAATACCAGGCAAATAAGTCGTTCACATACTACCAGAATGCATCACAGCTAAATACTACCAACGCAAGTATTTCCATCGTTCTTAAAACACACGACACATATTACATCGTGTTCGACAATACGCCCGCAGGAACACCAACATCAATCGAATCAGGCGATGTAGCGTATGTGAACTACACAATCATCGTGAGTGTGCTTGATTATAATTCGGCACCACTGGAGGATAACTTTTTCTTCCTTTTCGTCTGCGGGTACTGTCTGTGGCTCATTGCAATTATAATTTTCCAGCTTGTAGTGGGCATCTGGATATACAGAGATGCAGAAAAAAGAGGCATGAATGGGGTCCTCTGGCTCATCGTAATAGCGTTGCTGGGCATCATTGGGCTGATTGTTTATTTAGTAGTCAGAAAAAATCATCACAGAAGCACATCATCCGCACCACCACCGCCATACTACCTGCCTCAGCCACACCCACAGTATGGAACGACACTGCTTCCCTGCCCCTACTGTTATGCGATGAACCCGCCAGCATCAAACTACTGCAGTAAGTGCGGTGCAAGGTTGCGATAAATATGTCTGGCTTGAAAAAGAAATGTATCTGACCAATCATCAATCAGGGCTGTGGATATGACACGAACGCAGGTAAAACAGCGTGTCTTGAGAAGGGTTGTATATACGCCTGAGAGATTTGAAATATTCAGGGAGATGCGAAAACTTGCCCTTGAGGTTGCAGGAGTGCTGCCAGAAGATGCAATTATCTTCGGTTCAATTGCGAGGGGGGATGTACGCAAGGACAGTGACATCGAGTTCCTTGTCTTTGATTACAGCGTTGAACTTGAAAATTTGATTGATGCCAGATTTGGTATTATGGCAAAGAACATTTCCATGGCAACGCCGAATGCACTTATCAAGGGAAAAATAACCACGATGAATGGTGTGGAAATCACATTTCCGCTGGTGAAAATGAAACGACATGATTTTGAGTTCTACAAATTCGGTGGCTCGATAGGCGTGCACGAACTGCGTTACCGCAGTGATTTGCGTGTCCCAGGCGTGAACAAGCAACTTCTGCTTATCCAGCCATGCGCTGATGGGCATGAGGAAATGAGTATACTGGGCATCGAGAACGCTGTTGCAAGCATGCTCGGAATCTCGGTTGAGACCGTAATGGAGCGGGTGCGGGTGTTGATGCGCAGGGACGCAGTCGGAAGAACTGGTGTGTATCTGAACATGGTGCTTGAGCGTGAGGATGCATTTGGCACCGCACTGATGTCCATGGCACACCGTGACCCGGTTGTGAGAAGAGTTCTGGAGGAACGAGGTTCAGTGCTTTAGGTATCAACGCAATTTGATAACATGCATTTCGAGTGAGACATCATGCCAGTATGTCATTTATACGCACATATTTCTTGATGTTCTGTTTCAGCAACTCAATCTTTTCCTGGGCATTCCTGGTTAGCAGTGGGTCCATTGTATCAATCTGCTTTGCCACCTGATATGTATCTGCGTTTACGAGCAAAAGCGGAATATTGCGGTGTGATGCCTTCGAAATTATGTTTGGTTGTGGCATTATTCCGTTTGTGAGAACGACGCAGGATGTGTCAGATTCCAGCGCCGCAATTATCATGTCTGTCCTGTCTCCACTTGTGATGATAAGTTTATTTTTCTTTGCAAACAATGGATTCCGCAATGCCGCATCACCGGACATTGCACCAACGAAAATATTCTCGATTTTATTTGTCAGTGCGTGCTCACCACAGATTATTTTTGCAAACAAATAATCTACCAGATACTCCGCAGAAAAGGTTGTGAGTTCGGGCATGTGTGGTACCACACCAATGAGATTTGCACCGAGTTCCTCTATCTCATGCTGGTAAACTTCTTTGAAATTTTCAATATCTGGCACCTTGTTCACCACAATGCCTGCAAAATTTATGCCTTCCATCTGGATGTATTTTTTTATAAGCACTATGTCATCCATTACCGAAGCGCCCTGTCCGCTCACCACAACCACGAGTTTCCCGCCCGTGTGCTTTGCAATCGTAAGCGGGTCCAGGTGCACAGATGCACCATACCATAAGCTGCTCCCGCCCTCAATAAAAACAACCTCGCTGTCCTTTTCTGCACCAGTGACGCTTGCTAGCAACTTCTCCCTTGTGGCTTTTTCATCGTACATATATCTGAGTTTGCTGTGTTCGAAACCGATACTCATGTCCTCTGGTCTTTCTTTCAAATCAAAGAGTGAAGCCACAAGTGCTGAATCATAGTCCCACAATCTCTTCTTCCGGTATAAAATCCTCTCACCGAACGGTTTAAGGTATCCTATTTTCTTTTCCAGATTTTTCCCGATGCCAACGATCAGCGATGTTTTCCCTGCACTTTTCCCCACAGACCCGACTATAATTCTGTTCATCACATCACCTCATTCCTTACCTCCACTTGAGAGAATTACCCGCATATCTATTGCCTTCGCACCGCTTCCATGCTCATACACAACCAGCGGATTTATCTCTATTTCTGAAATCTCACTGGTTGCCTTAACAAGTGCACTCAATCTCATGATTGTATCCACGATGCTTTCAACATCTTTTCTTTCTTCGCCACGAACACCCATAAGCACTGGGTATGCTTTAATCTTTCTAATCATGTCCGTAACCTCTTTTCTGCTCAACGGCAGTGCACGGAACACCACATCCTTCAAAACCTCCACATATATCCCGCCCAGACCAAACATGCATATTGGGCCAAAGATTTTATCCCGCCTTGCACCCACGATAACCTCAACACCTGGCTTTACCATCTCTGAAACCTGGATTCCCTCTATTCTCGCATCAGGTCTATGCTGCTTGCATGAGAATATTATTGCCTGGTATGCATCTATCAGTTCGTTATCGTTTTCGATGTTCAGTGCAACTCCGCCCACATCACTTTTGTGCAGAATGTCCCTCGATACAACCTTCAATACCACGGGATACTGCATCTGCCTGGCAAGTGCCAGGGCTTCCTCGATGCTCCGTGCAACACCGCTTTTTGGAAGTGAAATCCCTGCTGCTTTCGCCAGTTGCTCAAGTTCACCATACAGCAGTGTTCGTCTCCCTTCCTTTCTTGCGTTGTTTATCACTTCCTGTATCAAGTCGATGTCAATCTTAATCTCCTCCTGCGATTCTTCACCTGAGTAGTACTTGTTTCTGTAATGCTGGTAAAGCACACCCAGACAGGATATTGCTGTGTACACCTCTGAAAACGCTGGTATTTCCTGGGCTCTGAGACGCTGTATCATTCCTTCTGTTTTTGCGCCGCCAAAGAATGCAAAGACAAACGGCTTAGCCACATGTGTATTGATTAATCCCTCTAAGCGCTTAGCAAAACTGTCCATGTCGAACACCGCGGTCTCACAGCCAATGCATATTATCGAATGTATCTCCTCGTTCTTCAGGGCAACTTCAAGAATTTCTTGATAGTCCATATCTGATGCCTGGCCTGTAAGATCCACGGGATTTCTCGTTGAACCAAATTCTGGTACAAATTTCGAGAACCACTGATGAAGTTTCTGCGTATCATCATACAGGGAGATACCGTACTTCTCACATGCATCTGCAGCCATAACGCCAATCCCGCCTCCATTCGTGATTATCACAGCCCGTTCGCCCTTCGGTTCTGGTGCAAATGCGAGGAACTTGCACCATTCCAGCGCTTCACTGAGTGTCTCTGCTCTCAGGGCACCGCACTGATATGCAATATCTGAAAATACCTCGTCTGCACCGGCAAGAGAGCCAGTGTGAGATGCAGCAGCGATTGCACCTTTCTTTGACCTACCAGATTTTATTATCACCACGGGTTTCTTCTTCGTTGCCTGTTTAAGAACTTTTACAAAGCGTTCGCCGTTTTTTATTCCCTCGATGTACATCAGTATGACCTTCGTTTGTTTGTCTGAGATAAGATACTCAAGAAGGTCTGTTTCATCGATATCTGATTTGTTCCCAACCGAAACGATTGCAGAAACCCCGATATTTTCCTCCTTTGTTTTTCCCATCATTGCAATGCCAAGTGCACCGCTCTGTGTTACTATTCCGATACTGCCAGGTAGTATATCCTTGGGCCCGAATGTGGCATTTATGGGTGCCGCTGACGAATATATCCCGAAAATATTCGGACCGAGGACTCGCATGTTATGTTCCAGTGCATATTTTACGATCTTTCTTTCCTCTTCAATATTTCCGATTTCGGAAAAGCCAGATGAAATTATCACGAGGAATTTGACCTTTTTTTCAGCACATTCCGTCACCGCACTGAACACATTCTTTGCAGGCACGACAATACATGCGATATCCACGATGTCATCGATCTCAAGTATGGATTTTTTAACAGGAAGTCCCAGAATACTGCCGCCATTCGGGTTTACAGGGTACACCTTGCCGGGATACCTGCTATCAAGAATATTCTCAACAATCTTGTACCCGATTTTATCTGGCTTGTGAGATGCGCCGATTACCGCAACACTCCTTGGTTCGAAGAGGTATTTTATATCAGGTGTATTCTCCATATACCTTCACCACCTCACCTGAACGCCATTTTAAGTTCATATGTGCCTTCCACCCTTCTTTTCTGAATGTCAAATCCCATCTTTTCAAATAGATGGAGCATCGGTGTGTTTGTGGCAAGCACCTCCGCAGTGAAACCAAGCAGTCCTTGCTTTCTAGCCAGCATCGTCAAATATGATAGCAACTCCGTTCCTACTCCTTTGTTCTGAAAATCGTCCCTTACAACGAGTGCCACTTCTGCAGTGTGTGTAGTTTCATCGATACTGTACTGCCCTACACCTATGACTTCTTCTTTGTTCTCAGACGGGAGAATTGCCAGAATTACCATTTCTTTCGTGTAATCAATGATGACGAACTCCTGGAGCGTTTCATGTGGTATATCCTTTCTAACTGAAATGAACCTCCGATATAAGCTCTCATCCGAGAGAGAATAAAAGAAGTCCTTTAATATGGGTTCATCACTCATCTTTACTGGCCTTAGCAGTATCTCCAGCCCGCTCCTGGTTGTCCTGTATGTCTCGAGGTGCTCCGGATATGTCCCCTCTTTACCCGGTATGAATGCCTGGTCTTTGTAGATGATATTCAGGTTCTTTGCCTCTTTAATAAGCCAGGGTCTGAATTTTGGATGTGCTATTGCGATTAATTCCATTGCCCGCTCACGAATGCTCTTTCCATGGAGGTATGCAATGCCATACTCAGTTACTACATAGTGTATATCACCCCGATTCAGTGTCACACCAGCGCCCTCAGGAAGGCATGGCACAATTCTTGATACGGTACCGTCCTGTGCAGTAGATGGCAATGTAAGTATTGTCTTTCCTCTTTTCGCAAGCACTGCACCGCGCATAAAATCTGCCTGCCCGCCTATACCGCTGTAAAATGTTTTTCCGAGTGACTCCGCAGTTGCCTGGCCTGTAAGGTCTACCTGGAGTGCACTGTTTATTGCGCACATATTTTCATGCTGGGCAATGATGAGTGGATTGTTTGTATAATCTATTGTTCTGAACTCAACAGCGGGGTTGTCATTGATGAATGTATAGGTGTCCTTCTTCCCCATGCAAAATGTAGCTACGGTCTTCCCACGATTAATTGTCTTCTTTGTATTGTCAATAACACCTTTCTTCATGAGTTCTACAATTCCATCTGTCAATAGTTCCGTATGTACTCCCAGATGTTTCTTGTTTCCGAGATTCGCAAGAATCGCATTTGGTATGCTGCCATACCCGACCTGAATTGTATCTCCATCCTGCACGATTCTTGACACATAGTACCCGATTTTATGTGCAATTTCATCAGAGACCTGCGCTTCGTATTCAAGCAGTGGTTCGTTGTAAGGAATTATAAAATCCACATCATCTACATGGACGAAACCATCTCCGTGCGTTCTTGGCATGTTTTCGTTTATCTGAGCAATCACCAGTTTGGCATTATCGACCGCAACCTTTGTAATATCCACGCTCACGCCTAAACTCATGTATCCATGCTTATCAACTGGAGATGTCTGGATAATTGCTACATCAATGGGAATAACCTTATCCATGAGTAGTTTTGGAACCTGGGATAGAAAAATCGGTGTGTAATCTGCAAGCCCCTGGTTAACTGCATCTCTCGTGCTGTTCCCGATGAAGAACGAATTGTGGCGGAAGTTATACTTGAACTTCTCCTCCGTGTATGCTGCAACACCGAGTGTCCATATGTGAAATACCTCCGCATCAAAGAACGCTTTTGGATGTGATTCTACATACTTTATAAGGGCACTGACAAGATTCTGAGGTTCCCCGCAGCCAGTTCCAATAAAAATGTGGTCTCCTCTATGTATATTGCTAAATGCGACTTCTGGCGTAACAATTTTTTTATCGTAGTGTGAGTTAGCGTTATACATTTGTTCCCTCAATATGCATGTGTATTTTAATCTTTTGCGAGCAATGAACGCACATGCCAGCATAGATTATGATGCTAAACTAAAATAGTTCGACCTCGAACCGTTTTGTTTCGAAATATTTTTATATCAAAAGCGTTTGCGGGCATTGATGAAGGCCATACTGCAGTTTACATGCAAGAACGGGCGTGGCAGGGGCAAGGGTCTCCTCATGCTCTACATTCTCCACACACTCCAGAAATCACCAAAATCTGGATATGAGATAATAAATGAAATACGGGAAAAAACGGGCGGGCGATGGATGCCCAGCAAGGGCACGGTATACCCGCTGCTTGCACAACTTGAGCGAGAAAAAATGATTCGTGTGTTGAAAACTGAGAAACGCTCAAAGAAAATTTTCTGCATAACCGAGCGTGGAAGGAAAGTACTGACAGGTTTCAGAGCACGGAGGGCAGAGGCGATAAAAAATTTTGAGATGTTCAGGGGAATCCTTGTTGAACTTCTGGGCAAGAGGGAGGTGGATGAGTTGCTTTTTATGCTCTGGCAGAACGCTGCGAAGGCGTATGAATGCAATCCGCTTGAAACACGCAAGGTAATTGAAAATTGCATTTCAGCACTGGGTGAGATAAATGAACGAAATTGAGGTAAGAAATCTAACAAAGAAATTTAACGGGTTCACTGCAGTCGACCACATCTCCTTTGATGTGAAGAAGGGCGAGATATTCGGATTGCTGGGTCCAAACGGTGCAGGTAAAAGCACAACGATGCGCATGCTCTGCACGCTCACAAAGCCAACCGAGGGCAGTGCAAAGGTGGCTGGCTACGATATAGTGAGTGAGGATGCAAGGGTAAGGGACCACATTGGACTTGTTGCAGAGAAGCTAATCATGTACAACGAACTCACTGCCTGGGAGAACCTGAAATTGTATGGAAAACTCTACAATCTGCCCGATGACAAACTGGAAAAGCGGGTTGATAAACTGCTGAAGTATGTGCGTATGGAAAAGTGGAAGAATGCAAGGGTGGGCACTTTCTCCACGGGCATGAAGCAGATGATAAATGTAATCCGTGCAATGATACATGAACCCGAGATACTGTTTCTTGATGAACCCACACTTGGACTTGACCCGCAGTCCACCGTGGAAATCCGTGAGTTAATACGGAGAATAAATTTAGAACTGGGAACAACAATGATACTCACCACACACATCATGGTCGAGGCAGATATGCTCTGCAATCGCATCGGCATCATTGATAAAGGCAGAATTGTAGCACTGGATACCTCACCTAACCTGAAAAAACTTGTTTCTGGTGGTGTGCAGACAATGGAATTTGAGATTCCGAATTTGAGTTCAGAAATGCTCAGTGAGATAAAGGGGATGAGTTCAGTGCTCTCAGTGGTGCAGGAGAAGGATACACATCTTAAAGTGAGAACCCGTGGTGAGAACACATTTGATGCATTGCTGGAAGTGATAAGGAAGCATGGTGGGAAGATAAGAACTGTGAGAAATCTCGAGCCCACTCTGGAAGATGTATTCATTCATTTAACAGGCAGGGAGATGCGTGAGGAGACATCGAGCAAAAACAGTACTGGTAGAAGGCATCGCAGATTCGCGCCGGGGCGTGTGAGGTGAGAACATGAAGTTAAAGAATGTAATATCACATAGTTTCTGGATTTGCTGGAAAGACCTTGTGGAATTCTCGAGGAGCAAGATGCGGGTTATAATGCTCGTGCTCATGCCGCTTTTCATGATGTCAATGGTCGGATTCATATTCCCCTCAAACAACACAATCTCAAATCAACCTGTTGCCATTGCAAACATGGATACGGGTTATGAAGTGCATAATCCAGTGAACAATACGAGCACACACATCTACATGAGCCAGACATTAATTTCACAGATTGAGTATGTGAATAATCAGACGGGAATGATGAAGCTGAGCAGTGCAAAGGACTTTGAGGAAATAAAAGCGAGAATACAGAACAGTGAGCTATCTGCGGGCATAATCATCCCAGAGAATTTCTCCACAAATCTGATGCAGGGAAAGCAGGGGTATGTGCAGATTGTTACAGACCAATCAAATCCACAACTTTCTGCAACCATGCAGATTCTCCTTGATAAGACAATTAATGCAATCGGGACGCAGGTGGCAATGTACAATCTGAACAAAACATACAACATCTCATTTAATTATACAATCGCATATGTGAAGCCATACAATGTTGAGTACAGAGGCATTGTTGAAGGAAACACGAATTACTTCCAGTTTGTTGCACCGGGTATAATTGCATTGACGCTGATGATGTCAGTGATGACTGGCTTACCGCATGCAATCTCATATGAGCGGGATGTGGGAACACTGGATGGCATGCTCATCGCACCCATCAGCCGCCTTTCGATAATTCTTGGCAAGGTGCTTGCCCAGACCATCCGTGGCCTTATACAGGCGGCAATCATATTTGTACTTGCGGTGTTTCTCTTCGGAGTTACCATTCAAGGAAACATACTGCTGGCAATCGCCCTCATCCTCCTCACCGTGTACAGCTTCGTGGGACTGGGTATCCTGATTACCTCATTCTCGGACCGTGAAGAAACAGCCACGATGGTGATGATGACCCTGATGTTTCCAATGATGTTTCTCAGCGGTGTGTTCTTCCCGATACAGCAGATGCCTGACTATATGCAGGTTGTTGCGAAATTCCTGCCTTTAACCTACGCCACAACTGCACTTAGAAAGGTAATGGTGCTTGGTGCGGATGTATCTGCAATCTGGTTCGAACTTACAGTGCTGCTTGCCTTCGGTACTGTCTTGCTGGCAATTGCAGTGCCCGTGTTCAAAAAGGCAATGACACGCTAGAGCCCGAGTTTCGCCCTTGCCTTTGCCTCGTTCCGCTTTACTTCCTCAGCGAGGTTAACGAACATGTTCTCTCCACTTGCTGTGATTCCCACAACGAGCGGCCCGAAGTCCTTTGCATCCATTATCCACACTGCCTCTGGCATTCCGAGTTCCTCGAGGTATACTCCCATCACCCTGTTCAAGCCCTTGGCAGCGAGAATTGCAGCACCACCAGTAAATGCGAGATACACGCAGCCGAATTTTGCCATTGCATCGCTCACGCCCTTGTTCATTCCGCCCTTGCCAATTATTGCCTTCACTCCGGTTTTTTCAATGAATTCTGGCTCCAGTGAGTTCATCCTCGAACTGGTTGTGGGACCGGCAGCAACGAGTTCCCATCCATTATCCAGTTTTCGGACAATGGGACCGCAGTGATAAACTGCCATGCCCTTCAGTTCAACGGGTATCTTCCTGCCCGCCTTTATATCCGCAAGGATATGCATGTGTGCCTCATCTCTTGCCGTGTATATTCTGCCAGAAAGGTACACAATGTCTCCGAGCTTGAGTTGCTTTATATCCGCATCCGTAAGCGGTGTTTTGAGATGATATTCCATTAACACACCCCCTTCTCATACTCCAGGCGTCCATCTGCATTTATTCTGCAGCTTGACCTTCTTGCAGCCCAGCACTGCACATTCACAGCCACAGGCAAACTGGCTGTGTGGCAGTATGCATACTCAGCATTCACACCAAGCACCGTGGTCTTCCCACCGAGCCCCATCGGGCCGATGCCCAGCATGTTAAGTGCCTCCTTTAAATCTTCCTCGAGTTTTGCAATTTCTGGCTCTGCATGTCGCTGCGTGATGGGTCTGAGCAAGGCCTCCTTTGCCAGTTTCATTGCGATGTCTGCAGAGCCCCCGATACCCAGACCGATTACTGTCGGGGGACATGGATTGCTTCCCGCCTTCATCACCGTATTCAGCACAAATTCCTTGATTCCCTTTATGCCCTGGGATGGTACAAGCATTGCCAGTGCACTCATGTTTTCAGAGCCCGCACCCTTTGGAAATGCAGTGATTTCGATGTATGGCTCATCGATGAGTTTGTAGTTGATGTATGGCATATTCATGCCCACATTGTTGCCTGGATTCTTCCTCGTGATTGGATGCACTGCGTTAGGCCTGAGCGGTATTTTCTTCGTTGCCTCCGCAACTCCATCGATGATTGCCTTGTTGATGTTTCCATGCTCAACCTTCCCCAGTTTTACATAGAAAATGGGCACTCCCGTGTCCTGGCAGAGGGGTTTTGTACTTTTACATGCAATATCCACATTCTCGATGATTGCCTTCAACTGCATTTTTGCAGCAGGCAACTCCTCGTTCTCATACGCAGATTTCAGTGCTGAAATAATGTCTGGCGGCAGCGTTGTCGATGCTCTTGTAAGCAACTCCACAACCACTTCTTTGATTTTCTCCTCGGTTATCATTTAACCACCGTACCCAAATCTGAGGTAATAAATAAAGGTTATTGGGCTTGGATTTTTGCAGTGGTATCCCGAAATCGTTTCGCTTCTCATTTGCTCTATACCCAGATGCCAATGTTATTGCGACGATTATCTCACTGTAGTATCAACCAAGGTCGTAGACAAATATGCCCAAATACTTCGTCTCATCTGCAAGTGTCTACAAGGTCCCTTGATAATACACCTCCGTCCACCATGTAATCTTCACCTGTAAATGCTTGTTGCACGGTTTTCGTCTAGCTTAGCAATACCATTTTCTGTGCAATATATTTTCTGGCTATGAACAGCCATGCAACAAAGCAGGGTCCCACCAATCCGACGGATGGGACTGCTGTACTCACACGCTAACTTCCGCAAACTGGCAATGTGATTTGCTCTTCTTCTCTTCTAATAAAGCGGGTGCAGTATCAGTTGTCTCTATCTTTACTTCTTTTGGCGGAAGATTCTGAACAACATGGCTGTTCGGAACAAAACTGAAAGCTAGTGATTTCTTTCTGTCTTATTCTGTTGGATAGATACCTCATTTCTACTTGTAAAAACGAGTATCCAGTAGGTGCATTAAAACATTAGTGCCGTTTTATAACTCGAGATTTGATTATTAGTGCTGATTAGAAGGCCCCGCTCTCTTGCTGCCTTCCCATTTTCTCGTGCAGTACTATCTCCACTGCCCCTATCCACACACTTGGCGTTCCGTCTCCATAATCAGGATTGCTTTCGACTGCTCCATTATTCCCGGCATGTGCCAGGCACCACCTTTATCCAGCGCTCATGCAGTGCAATTCTCTTACCGCATCCACTGCAAAGCGTCTCATGTGCAGGAGGAGCACGAGCAAGAGAAGCCACATCACCATCCTATCACTTCCCTGTCTAAATTGGATTAGAGTATACTGCGGCATCACGCTATGTGCATGAAGACCGCCTATTTTATTCGCCCAATCAAATCAATGACACTATCCAGTTTCCCGAGAAGCATGAAAATATCGGATCGCACCTGTTCCAGTATGGGCTGTTGAATAAATACGCTCACATCCGTCGCTTCTCCGTTTTTTTCCGCAATAATTGCGACCATTGCCTGCATATCCGCACAGAGGAGATAGCCCCATGGTCCAAAGTGCACTGTACGATACCCTGCGCTTTCCATTACTTTTCTTATTTTTTCAATGCACGATTTTGGATTCTGAACGCCCTTCACAGTTGTGCGTTTGTGCACGGTTGGATGCTCTGGCAATAACCAGAGCACATCTGCATCCGAATATATATTTACATACCACATTCTAAGTAACCAGATCACAGGAAGGAATAAGAAAAACAGAATGCCACCGATGAGAATAATACTGCATACACTGCTAAACCATAATGTTGTAGTCCGACCAAGGAATATGGTACACATCATCACAGACCACGACACCAGAACTGGAACCATAAACGCACCGGTGTCTCTTGCTGTAATACGCACATTTCTTGAGAGTAATGCACCACGCACCCAGCGTTCCTGAATATATGAATACTTTTTCAAGGTATCTATTCCTCTCACATAGGCGAGTGCTTTTTTTGTTAGATATATTCCGACGAGAAAGTACAGGATTGATGCAAATCCAATCAAAAGCGGGAGGGCATAGAACAGTATCTTCGATCCGGGCTTTATTCCGTTTTTCTTTGCGAGCCAGAGATATGGTATGTACCACAACGACGCATATCCCAGCATGATGAGGATGACAAATATCCATGGATTATTGTACATTGTATAATGAAGTTCAAAATTGCGTTCGTCAAGATTGTATCCGGTTTCTACAGTACCTTCGAGGTCATAATCTGGCTTATTTTTTGTTTCAAACAGGTAGCAATGTTTGCCACCCATCTTTACATACTGCATATCCACATTCAGATTTTTGAGTTTGTAATTCTCAGGCAATCTGAGCATGAGCGATATGTTCGGATTTCCGTACCAGAATGGTGATGTGCCCAGCGGATAGTATATTTTACCATCACCCAATGCTGCATTCAATCTTATCTCTAAGCCCTTGTAACTCCTGCCTGTGCCATATATCACAGAAAGTATCTCACTCAGCGTGTCTACGAGGTCTTGTGACGGAGAATGATTTGTCTCAGACATAAATGTGTTGTAGATATCTGTAGATAGTGTATATACCAGACTGTACGAAGAGCCCGCAGGGAGAGTAACCTGGGGGTGTGTGTGCACAAACTCACGAATTTTTACAAATGTCATGGGACACTTTTCAATAAAGCGGGCAAACGCATTTTCTTCAACGGGTGGCATCGTCTCGGCATCAATCAGCACGAAATAATCATCCGCATATCTCTCCACAATCTTCTGATTCTCTGGGCTTACTGTGATGTTCATCTGGTTTAGAAAATCCCTCAGATTCTGACTGGTGTTGAACTGCAACACTGAAACGGAATAGCCCTCCCCGTATAGCTCATAATATGTCCCACCAACTCCTCCCATCATCCCCATAAGAGGTTCACGGATGATTATGTATCCCATGAGGGTTCCGATTGGAGTGGTCATTTCAGAGAGTGCTGTGAAAGTTGCAGTATCCGATATAACATCAAAAAATGCATGTTCTTTTTGAGCATAATCGTTTAAAATCATCCTTGCATCATTAAGGTTAGCAGTGAACAATGTATCGTTTGTAATATTAATGCTCTCAATCGCAGGCAGGACAGGTAAAGGTACAAGATACTTTATGTGCACGCCCGGGTCTAGTGAGATAAGCGATACAAACATGTCTATTGTCTCGGTTCCGTTTTCATTCACATCAATATATGCTAGTTGCCTCGGCTGAATGAATATGCTGGAATAGGTTTCATACCTGGGCTGAAAAGCCATACCGTCTCCGCGTACAGGGACACAGATGGGAAAGAGGAAGAACAGTATTACACACACCGCAAGTACTCTCGAAACCGTTGTATCACCCCACATAACTGCAACTGGATACTACATCACACAGATTGCTCAATTTCATCACCATGCGCCTCGTCTAATGGAAAAGCAGAGAAAGTAAATATACATTTTGGTATGGTAGATAAATTGTATTATCGGTATAGATGTGAGATACAAATGGGGGCGGGGGTGGGTTTCAAGTGGAAAAGGGCAGGGGCATGTGCTCCCCTGATTAGGCAACCCTTTCCACCTGCAAGCAGATTTTGAAATTGTCCTCATTGCCATAGGTCTTTGTCAAAAACTTCAGTTTAATACCCGGGTACGAGTCAAGAATGGATGTGGTATTTATGATTACATTTTCTACCAGAGATTTGAGATGGTCTCCCATTCCCTTCACTATTCCCTTGTTCGGCCCGCATCTGGCAACAATGGTACGAACCCAGTTATTTTTCATTCTATTACCATAGCCCTTGATATCTGTAATATCCATCTCGCTTGATTTCCCATTTCTCACCGCCTCTTCAATAAGAACTTTTACATATGCCAGCTTTTTTTCATCCCAGTATACATCATATTTGCTATGACAGTGTCTCATGATATAACCTCCTGCTCACGATATAGCGCCCCGGTATAAAAGGACATATCTCACTCTGCTTGCTTAGATTCCTGCACTGCACAATTTGCACATCCGATACCACAGTATCTTAGAAAGATATATATCCCTTCCTTTCATTCCCTTTCATGTTCCCCGCTATGCCATCAAGAGGGAACGAAGGTGTGTGTGATGAAACTATCAGAGAAAGATGCGGAACTCTTTTTTATGCTCTATCAGCCCTTGCTGCTGTACACAAATAAGAAATTGAAGGTGACAAAGAAAATAAAGTCCATTGCAGACATCCGGAAGGCCTCGCTTGACCCCGAAACTGGTGCAGTACGGGATGCATTGTACAAACACACGGAAGTGATTGATGAATTTATCTCAGAGAATCCCTGGGATTTCAGTGACGAGGAACTGCACATTGTCGAGGACTGGAAGAACTTTGTAGCAAGTGATTACTTTGTCCTCTACAGCTACAAAAAAGAACATGCGCTGTTTATAGACCTGTCGCCGCCCACCAAGATATATGGCGTGCTCGCACTTCATAAACCGTTTAAGACGCTCTTTGGTTCAAACCTGCCCATAATGCTCCGTGCTGTGCTTCTGCCATTCAAAGGCAAAATTGTGTATGACGGAATTACTGTGAAATACCCCTTTACATTTGGTCCAGGCATGCTAGAAATGTTTGATATAGCATACAGTGAGGCAGAAGAAAAGTACGGGATAATCACCAAATTGCCGTTCATTGAAAAAGAGGCACAGACAAATACCAGGAAAGCATAAAACCATGCAATCTTCTTGCTGTGCACATGCCCATCCTGCGTACGATGCAAAAGGGGGCGGAGGTAGGTTTCAAGTGGAAGAACGGAAACAAGAGCACTCAAAACACATCTCGCAGTAATCTACTGCTTCACCTCAACCCATAACTTCACGGTGAAGTTTTCCTCATCACCAACTGGCTTACATAAACAGGAACATAAGTTGATAGACTCTAAGACAGAATACCATTGCTGTAATAGAAGGGGGTGTTGGGTCGCTTTCTGTACTTCTCTATTTTTGATAGAAACAGGCCTACATAATCAATTTGGTCAAGAGGTATGCAATATATCGTTTCGGGTGCAGATGCCGAACCACCATTTCCAATTACAATAAATACTTTCTCGGGCCTAACGCTTTCTTGAAATTCCTTGTATCTCTCCAGTTGATACTCCCTACACCAGATAAGTTTGTCGTTATAGATATTCTGTCTGAATTTTGCTTCAACCCAGAATTTATGCCCGCTTGGGATGTGTTGTATATGAAAGTCAGGGTTCTTGGCAGATTCTATTTGTCTACCTCCGAGGTCGTCTCTTCTAGTTGTTGCATGTAGTATTTTAAAATATTCCTCTGGGAATAGATCTATGACATACTCCTCGAATAGGTCTCCTTTTGAATAACTATCTCCGAGCATGGCTTTAAGTTGCTTAAGCAATGACACTATATCGCCTCAACCTTTAATGGTGATGTTATATAATAATATTATGGTATGATTACTTTGTGTGTATTTGTAGAACATGCTGGTATTTAGATAGATAAGTAAGAATATATGCTACCCCCCGCCTACACATGCATCAATCCGCTCTATCAACTCCTTTATGCCAACACCGCTATGCACCGAGATAAGCACGGGTCTGGCATGATAATCTCGCTCAATCAGGTCTGAGACCTGCTGGAGTTTAAGTTCATCTGCACAGTCGATCTTGGTGAGCACATAGAGTATCTTCTTATCTGAATTATTACTGCCACCAAACTTGTTCGCATACTGTTTTATCTGTGAAGTTACCACATTGAGTTTTCTAAGCATCTCTGGAATATCATCTGACGCATCCACGAGCACGAGCACAACATCTGCCATGTAGATTTCTTCATAAGTGGAGCGAAATGCATCAATCACATAGAGGGGCAGGCCATCAATGAACCCAACCGTGTCTACAATCAAATACCTCTTCTTTTGAACAGATATTTTTCGTACCAGTGTAGAGAGCGTTGTGAACATGTGCTCATCTGCCAGGCTGTTCTCGTTTGTGAGCGCGTTCATGAGTGTAGTTTTACCTGCATTTGTGTAACCTGCCAGTGCAACTGTAAAGAAATTCAGTTCTGCACGCCGCTTCCGCTGCAACTCCCGCGCCATCCTGTACTTCTCAAGCGTTGCCTTGATTTTCACCGCTCGCCTCTTTATCAGGTCATAGTACTGGTCTACCAGGTATTCACCGCCACCATAAGCACCGCTGTGCTCCCCTGTTTTGTACCGATGCACATATTCCCGCATGAGTGGAATCTCGTACTGGAGTTTCGCTAGTTCAACCTGCAGTTTTGCCTCAACACTGTTTGCATTCTTTGCAAATATCTCGAGAATCAGCAGGGTTCGATCAACAACCTGTGCGCCAGTTTCCTTTTCAATGTAGTATATCTGCGTGGGATGCAAGGGGTCATTTACAATGATGCGCTGCACACCCAGTTTTGCAATAAGTTCCTTTATCTCCTGCAGTTTCCCCTCGCCCACATAGTACTTTTTGTCTGAAAATGGGCGTTTCTGGATAACGCACTCTCTTATCCTGTACCCCATTGTCCTGATCAACTCACTTATTTCCCGTATGTCTGTGCGGATAGATACAAGCAGGACTTCCTGTGCATCCTGCCCGCCCTTTTTCCCTTTCTCGGTTGCAGTGGAAGAGCACCCCCCGCCCCCTTGCTCGCTTTCCTCCGTTCCTTGCAAATCCTCCTCTGCAGTAGAAATGCACCCCCTCCCCCGCATCACACCTCTTTCACGCCTTGCAGATTTTTCCTGCAGTGGAAATGCACCCCGCCTACCTTAGCATGGGAATCTTTACCCCTGCCTTCTTCGCAAACGCAATTGCCTCTTCATAGCCCGCATCCGCATGCCTCACTATTCCCATACCAGGGTCTGTTGTAAGCACCAGTTCGATACGCTTTTCAGCACTCTCGGTACCATCCGCAACCACAATCATGCCCGCATGCGTGGAATAACCAATTCCCACACCACCGCCATTGTGGATTGCCACAAGGTCCGCACCAGCAGCCACATTTAACATTGCATTCAACAATGGCCAGTCCGCAATTGCATCACTCCCGTCCTTCATACCTTCTGTCTCACGGTAAGGCGAAGCAACAGAGCCACAATCCAGATGGTCTCTCGTGATGGTCACAGGTGCCTCCAGTTCTCCGTTTGCTACCATCCTGTTTATAATCTTCCCGAACTTCGCACGCTCGCCATACCCAAGCCAGCAAACTCTTGCAGGCAGGCCCTCAAATGGCACATACTTTTCAGCAAGCTCAATCCAGTTTACCAGCTGTTTATTGTGTGCAAACTCCTGCATCACAACCCTGTCTGTCTTCAGTATGTCCTCCTTATTCCCGGAAAGTGCAACCCATCTGAATGGACCTCTGCCCTCGCAGAACATGGGTCTTATGAACAACGGCACAAAGCCCTGGAATGTAAACGCCTCCTTGAACCCACGGCTTGCAGCCTGTGCACGGATGTTGTTTCCATAATCAAACACGACCGCACCCTTCTCCATGAACTTAACCATCGCCTTTACATGCTCCACAATCGAATCCAGTGCCATGTTGATGTACTTCTCAGGGTCATTTTTTCTCAGTTCATCCGCCTCCTTCACACTCAATCCCTTAGGTATGTATCCGTTCAGTGCATCATGTGCACTTGTCTGGTCGGTGACGACATCTGGCCTGAACCCCATCTCCACAAGTTTCGGTTCAATCTCAGCACAGTTTCCCACAAGTCCAATTGATAACCCTTCTCCCCGCTTCTGCGCATCCATTGCAATCTTGAGGCATTCATCAAGGTCATAGAGCATCATGTCACAGAATCCACGCTCCACACGCCTCTTGATTCTCCGATCATCAACCTCAATATCGATGCACACACCATGGTTCATCTTCACTGCAAGTGGCTGTGCACCACCCATGCCCCCCATACCACCAGTAAGTACAATCTTACCTCTGAGCGTTCCATCAAAGTGTTTCCTTGCAGCTGCAGCAAATGTTTCGTATGTGCCCTGGATAATGCCCTGCGTGCCAATATATGCCCAGCCGCCTGCAGTCATCTGCCCGTACATTATCAAACCCAGTTTCTCAAGTTCGTAGAATTTCTCCCATGTTGACCATCTTGGCACAAGGTGTGCATTTGCAATGAGCACTCGAGGTGCATTTTCATGCGTTCTGAACACACCCACAGGCTTTCCAGATTGCACGAGCATTGTTTCGTCATTCTCGAGCTGGGTGAGTGTTTCTACAATTGCATTGAAGCAATCCCAGTTCCTTGCTGCCTTGCCTGTACCACCATAAATTATTAGCTCATCTGGCTTCTCTGCGTTCTCAAGATTGTTTTGAAGCATTCTGAGAATTGCTTCCTGGCGCCAGCCCTTACAGGCAAGTGCACTACCCCGCCTCGCAGTGATGCGCAAATAACCACCTCACTTCTTCTTTTTCTTTTCATCTGATTCTTCTTTAACAACAGAGACAAACACAGCATCTCCGTTTCTTACCTTTATCGCCTCAGCATCCGCTTTCTTCAGTCGTATTATGTTCTCCTCGTAGATGTCGTCTTTTACGACCTTCAACTTGATTGCACCATGGGCACTTCTCACCTCAATAGTTTCATCGCCCTTCAGTCCCATCGCTTCAAAATCTTCCGGGTTTATCTTCGCCACACCACTTCCTGGTATTGAACTTATCCAGGCACGCATCGTAATGATGTCCTGCATTTCCGCTCACCAAGAAAAGATAAGCGGTATGGATAGAAATAGGTTTCGCAGGAGGGGGCATAGCCCCCTTCCAGCCCCCGCAGCTATCGCTCGGGGCTATCGCCCTACGGTACCTACCAAGGGGTGTGCTGACGCACACCCCGAAAACACAATCCTGTTTAGGTTTTCTTTTTCCGTGCAGGCTTTTCGGGGGCGTAAGCCCCTGAAAAGGGTGCCTGGGCTATCGCCCCAAGTTCCCTACCAAGGGATATGCCAGGATGGGGCATAGCCCCCTTCCAACCCCCAGGGCTTCGCCTTCGGTATATCCCGAATGCACATCCCATTCAGGTAAACTGATAGTTTCCTCCCTAACCCCCGTGGCTTCGCCAGGATGGGGCATAGCCCCCTTCCAACCCCCAAGGCTTCGCCTTCGGCATATCCCGCATGTACATCCTTGTCAAGTAATTTATTTGCCCCCTTTTCCATGCATGCTTTTCGGGGACGAAGTCCCTGAAAAGGATGCCCGTGCACGCTTTTTCGGGAGGCTCCGCCTCCTGAAAAAGGGTGCAAGAAAACTTTTTTCTACCATATCGCAATTACCATCTGTGCAAAAGGTAAAGGACTACATGGTCACAAATGTGGAATTTGTGTATGCGGATTACACTGTGGAACAAACAATTGAGATGGTTGTGAAATCAAGACATCATGGTTTTCCAGTTGTCGACCAGGAAAAAAAACTTATTGGTTTTGTCAGTGTAAAAGAATTACTGAAGAACATCAACGACATGAAAAAAAAGGTTGGAGAGATAATCAGAAAAGGCACATACACTGCAACACCAGAAATGAACATTGATGATGCTGCTCGCATTCTGTTTAGATATGCGTTGCGTGATTTACCCGTGGTCGATGAGAACGGAAATCTAGTTGGCATCATCTCAAATTTAGATATACTGCGTTCACACTTTGACCGTGCAACACCAAGCAAACTCCAGACACTAAAAGCCATGCTTGAAAATCGCTACGGTGTAGTGGTGAGTGTGGAACGAGAAAGTGTGGATATAAATGAACTCATACCAACACAATGGGAGGTCTTTCAGGATGAACTGGAAGGAAGAAAGTATGAAATTGAGAAGGGACTTGCAGAACCACTGCTTGTGATAAAAAAACCAGGTACGCTCGTGCTGGTGGACGGGCATCATCGTGCACTTGCAGCCAGAATGCTGGGCATAAAATATTTTAAGGCAATTGTTCTGAATTTTCCGATAAACACAGAACTCGGACTGGAACGCACTGCAAAATCCCGAGGGGTTCACAAATTAGATGACATAAAAATAATCACGGATGTGCACCATCCACTCGTTGAGGTGACCACAAAGCTGCTGATGCGGGAGAAATGATTTTCATCGCTCCTTGCCCCGCATACTTCCGAAAAATCTAGCCATTGCACTTCGAATGTCCGTTACATTCTCGGGTATGAAATCCTCGGGCAGATATTTTCTGTAACCGGGATAATTGAAGCGGGCATCCATAAGGATTATCACGCCTCTATCTTTTTCGCTTCGTATACACCTGCCCGCTGCCTGCAGTACCTTGTTGAATGCAGGACAGATTCTGGCGTATGCATAACCTTTTTCATCTCCATACTTCTGTTTCAGAAAGTTTTCGAGCGATACTGTTTCAACATTCGGTGGAGACACAGGAATTCCCACGATAATCACGCATGAGAGCAAGTTGTCTCTGAAATCGATCCCTTCAGAGAGCGAACCGCCGAGCACTGCGTGCAGCACTGCACCCCGGTCACGATTTTCTCTGAGCTCATTTAGAACACTGATTTTCTGGCTCTTCGTCATCCCCGACTGCTCAAATATATGCAGTTTCTTGCACATTTCTGTGATTCTGTTCCCGATTTCAGCCATCATCTGATACGATGTATAAAATACCGCAACATTGCCTGGCACATTTTTAATTATTTCAGTGATTGATGCACTGTAACTTTCATACATTTCTTTATTTCTGGCACTGTACCTTGATGTAAGATGTCTGACCGTGAGCAGTAATCGGTTTTCTTTTGGAAACGGGGACATGTAATATTTGTACATACAGCGTTCCTCAGGCACACCCAGCAAATCACGATACATCTCAAGCGGGTGCAGGGTCGCGGACATAATCAGCCCGGCACTGCATTTCTCAAAGACCTTTCTCCCAACTGTACTGGTATCAAGTGATTCACAGATGAATTTTCCCTCTTTTGCAAATCTGAGAAGTGCATCTTCGTTTGTGTTCCACCGCTTTATGAACTTCCCGATATTCTCGAGCCAGGGTTCAAAAATTCCCTGCTTTTCAAGAAACGCATTAAGCATTTCTAATTTTTCAAGAAAATCCGTGAATGAAAGCGCAGCAAGGTTTTCTGGAGAGACCGAGCGGTAAATCTCCTCAAAGAATCCTCTGTCCAGTTTCCCTTCATCCTGAAAATTATGCTGTGTGAGTTTTCCATACATGCGATTCAGTATACCCGCAACCATCGGATCAATTTTTGAAATCATGCCACTTGCTTCCTTGAAATCCTCTGGCCTTAAAATCTGTGTATAGTTTGCCCTTATCCGTTCCGGGAGATTATGTGCCTCATCAACCACAAGCACAAGATTTTCTATATCCGCGCCAAGCTTCTGCAGTACAATCTCACTTAAATCCGAAAATATGTAATTGTAATCGCATACCACGACTGTAGCGTCCTTACCTACATCTGTTGCACACATGTAAGGACAGGATTTCTGCGCAATTCCCAGTTTTATAATTTCATCAGCATCCATTGGTTTTTCCTTTGCTTTTCTCACAATTTCTGGTGATGCATGTGCAAATTTACATACATGCGTTCTGTAGCTTGCTGCACAAAGTTCCTCGAAAAATCTGGAATTCTTTATGTTATCTGCAATGCACATGCTTTTCTTGCCAATCATATCTGCAACCACGATTTTGTTCGTTTTTTTCCGCATTCGTGCAAGTGTTTCGATTGCAATTTTATGCTGTGATTGCCGTGAGGTCATAAAAAACACAATGCATCCGTTTTTCAATCCATACTCTACAGTGGCAGTGAGTGCGACTGCGGTCTTCCCGAGTCCTGTAGGTGCGTTTGCCATCATTATTTTTTTTCCCGCAAGTGCATTCCTGGCATCTCTCAGAAACTCACTCTGAATTGGTCTGAGTTTTTCAAATGGAAAGAGGTCATCGCTTTCGCCAGTACGCTCAATATTTCGTTTGCATCTGGGGCAGATATAGGAAATGCTCCCATCACGGTTTTTCACAGGACGGAGAAGTGCATGACAATTTTTACAGAATCCTTCTGTATTTTTTTCCATCAGAGTCCCCAGAATCTGTTCTCTCGTTTTTTAATCTCAGCGATTTGAGTGAGTGCCTCTGCCTCCTCAAATGTGAGCTGGACATTTTTGAGTTCCTTGTATTCCGTTTCAGTTATACTTGTAAAAAGTATATCTCCTTCTTTTATCTGTCTTCCCACAGTTGCGCCTTCAATTGCAATTGCCACTTCCATGCCCATAGTTGCCTCAGCAAGTGATTTGTTCTCACTCTGTATGCTCTTTACCCTTCCGATTATCTCTCCATCTTCTCTCATCAGCGGCATATCCTGTCGCAATCTACCTGCGAGCACGCGCACACCTACTATTGCTGGCTTACTTACTCTGAACACGCATCCAGGTAAAATTTTTAGCTTTGCTGGATACACAATTGCCTTTCTTTTCTCTTCCTCAATTCTCAATCGCTCTGCGCTTACCCACTTCTCGTAGTCCTCAAGAATCTTATACACGATATTCGCACTGATTATTGTTACACCCAGTTTTGCCGCCTCTTCTTTCGCCTCCTCCAGTGTCTTTACATTGAAGGCGAGAACCACCTTGTAAAACGGATTTTTATTTGAACCTGCTTCCATTACATCATGTTTTGACACATGCCCAATTTCACCTTTTTTTACTGGTATGTTTGCAACCTTGCACTCAAAACCAAGTGCCTCGATAGAGCCCACTGCATCCGCTTTGAGTATCACTCCTTCATCTGCCAGTTCGATGGTAGGAATCATGCTCTCCTGCACTTCTTTCTTATACGCCTCAAGATTTTCCTGTCTGTCCAGCACCCTGATTATTGTGCCTGCAATTGCATCATCAAGATTTTGTGCGGAAATTCTTATGCCTGCAGCTGCAGAGACATCCTTCACCTGCCTGAATTTGTCTTCAGGGTCTCTAATTTCATCTAACGGCCTGGGTCTGAGGATTGCTCTAACCTTTGTAGTGATAACACCATTTTTTGTGCATACCAGAATTGTGTTGCCAGTCCGTAAAATCCCTTTATAAATTATCACATCCAGCACCGTGCCAAGCCCCTTCGCCTCCTTCACTTCGAGAATCGTGCCCTCGCATACATCGTTCTCTGAAACCTCAAGTTGCGCACTTAAAAATCGCTGTGCGAGACCAACAAGCACCGAAAGCAAATCTGGAATACCTTCGCCGGTCTTTGCACTCACTGGCACAATTGCAATATTTTTTGTGAAGTCCGTGATTCTATCATACCTGTCTGCTGAAAATCCCATGTCGCTTAATCTGCCAGCAATTTCGTAAATTCTGCTATCAAGTTCACTTTGTGCATACTCCGTCTGATTTCTAACAGTATTGAGGAAGCAGGCGTTTTCCGAATGCCAGCCAGATATTAAATCAATCTTATTGGCGCATACCACAAACGGTGTGCGACATTTTTTTAGTATGTTTATTGATTCTGAGGTCTGGGGCATGAATCCTTCTCGAATGTCAACCACGAGTATTGCAAGGTCTGCAAGTGCTCCTCCTCTTGTGCGAATTGTCATAAACGAATGATGCCCTGGCGTGTCTATAAACAGAAGTCCGGGCACCTTGAGGGCACCGGGATTAATCATGTTCTGGCATAATTTTGCGATGGTTTCCGTGGGAATTTCAGTGGCTCCGATATGCTGGGTTATGAGCCCAGCTTCGCGTGCTGCAACACTTGTGCCCCGTATTCGGTCGAGTAATGTGGTTTTTCCATGGTCAACATGACCCAGTACACTAACAATTGGCTGTCGTATCGGCATACAGTTGGAGGATAAGAACATTGTATAATATCCTTTCTGTGGGGATTTAAATGAACCTCAGCAGTGGAACAGGACAAATCGAATTTACATCACACCTGCGCTTCTGTAACATTGCTGGGCTTCTGACTGGCGACCGGTTCTTGCAAGCAAATCTCCTTTGTTAAGCCAGGCAGTTCTATATCTTGGTTTTAACTTGATTGCGGTATCATAACAGCGCTCTGCTTCTTTGAAGGCACCAATCCGTTCGTTTGCTACACCCATGTTGTTCCATGCAACTTCATACCTGGGATTTATGTTAATTGCCTCTTGATAGCACTGAATGGCGTCTCCAAACCTGCCCATTTTGAAGTAAATATCTCCTTTATTTGTCCATGCAACCTCATTTTTTTGCTCAATCTGGATTGCACGATTGAAGCATGACAGTGCTTCAGTGTATCTCCCCAGTTTCTTGTAAGCTACGCCTTTGTTTGTCCACGCTACACCAAGAGACATACCGAGCTTTATTGCACGGTCATAGTAGCGTATTGCCTCCACATATCTGCGCTGCTGCATCAATCGGTCTCCCTGTGTTATGTCCGCACTGGTCTTGTTAAAAAGCACAAATATGAGCGCTGAGAGTAAAACACCAGAAATAAGGAGAATGATAAAACCGTACCAGAAAATGTCTGTCAGTTCCCACATACGAAATCCCAGGAAAATTCCTGCAAGAATACCCAGAGACACAATTATGAGTATATCCACCAGGAACCTGCTGATAAAGGACACATGGACTTCTTCCTCATAGATTTTTGCGGGTTGAGGTGTAGGCCTGACTTCACTTTTGACTTGCTGGGGCGGAGGTGGAGTTTTATGTTCTTCTGCTGGCGGTGCTGGTGCTTGCGGACCCGGTTGCGGTTCAACCAGAACCTGCGAGGGGTGCGGTGCCTTTCCTGTAACAACTGGTTTTTGCTCTGCTTCAGTACTTACCTCAACCTTAGTGGGTTGCTCTGGTGCTGGCTCCTCCTCAAACTCCGCATGACACTTCGGACAGGTCTTTGCAGAGTAGGGAAGAAGCGTATTGCACACCGGGCAGTTAAAGGCGTTTTCTTCATATTTGAACAGCGTCCCGCATTTTGGACATTTTGTGGCACTTGCTGGAACCTTTGCATTGCATGTGGGGCATCGAAATGTGCGTTCCTCCACTACTTCTGTTTTTACTTCTGGCTTTTCAGGAATGGGAATTTCGTATGGCGTTTTTCTAGATTCTTCTTTAGGCGGTGTTTTTTTTGTTTCCGCAGTCGGTTTAGGCGTTTCTTTTTTCACAAGGATGGATTTTACAAGTTCATCAATCTCTGTATCTGTCTTTGCACCTGGAGCAGATGTAGTAACTGAACTGAGACGGATATTACATCCCTGGCATACTTCTGCATCATCTTGATTTTCTGTTCCACACACTGGGCAAACTTTCACCATTCGCACACCCTTATATTCCGCATATGGTGATGTTAGAGAAATATTTAACTTTATTCCACGGAGGGGGTTCCACCCCCTTCCAACCGGGGCTGACGCCCTACGGTACCTACCAAGGGGTGTGCTGACGCACACCCCGCATGTACATCCTGTTTAGGTTATCTTTTTCCGTGCAGGCTTTTCGGTGGATGGGCTCCGCCCCTCCCTAACCCCGTGGCGATTGCTGTGCAATCGCCTATTTTTCCCGAGGGTTTTTCGGGAGATGGGGTTTTACCCCCTCCTTAACCCCCTGGCTATTTTTCCCTGAAGGCTTTTCGGGAGGCGAAGCCTCCTGAAAAGGCTTCCCTGAAAAAGGCTCTGCGTAAGCCCCTGAAAAGGGTGCCTGGGCTATCGCCCCAAGTTCCCTCGGGGCTGACGCCCTACGGTACCTACCAAGGGGTGTGCTGACGCACACCCCGAAAACACAATCCTGTTTAAGAATTTTATTCACTTTTTTCCATAAAAGCTTTTCGGGGGCGTAAGCCCCTGAAAAGGTTTTCCGTGCAGGATTTTTCGGGAGATGGGGTTTCACCCCCTCCTTAACCCCTGGGCTTTCGCCCCAAGTTCCCCGACAAGGGATATGCCAGGATGGGGACACCCCCTCCCTAACCCCCGTGGCTTCGCCAGGATGGGGCATAGCCCCCTTCCAACCCCCAGGGCTTCGCCTTCGGCATATCCCGCATGTACATCCTGTTTAGGAATTTTATTTTTCCATGCATGCTTTTCGGGGACGAAGTCCCTGAAAAGGATGCCCGTAAAGTATAAATTATAAGCCGTAATATCCGTTTAAAAGTGAAGGTGATATTTTGAGTGGAGAAACACATGTGGTATGTCTTACGAAAACGGACATCATGGAATTAAAGAAAGTCATAGATT
>Ga0272448_1001510_pt1 | contig 30993 bp, 34 predicted proteins | sample YNPCB0191_FD_202220 | JGI IMG/M metagenome (GOLD analysis project Ga0272448, IMG submission 202220) | Hot spring sediment microbial communities from Yellowstone National Park, WY, United States - YNP-CB-019-1 | ecosystem: Environmental > Aquatic > Thermal springs > Hot (42-90C) > Sediment...
ATTTGAAATGCTAGCCAGTCAGAAATCCACTTATAACGATGTTGTTGAATGTGACAGATTGGTTGGAATCCCTAGTATCAATTAGATTTCTGGACAGAGTAGCACGTGGTGCGGGGGGTGGGACTATGACCAAGCATGTTGGGTTCAACTCCGCTCTGACTGCTTAACAACTAGAACACCTTCTCAGCCGTTCTTTTTGTTCTTGTCATATGTGATACTACAGTAAATAGTTAAATTATTGAAAAATTAATTTAGGCTGAGCTCCGGGTGAATAAGTCGTAGACGTGTGACAGTCTTTTTTTAGCTCTATCCATTATTTCTTCTGATTCAATTTTCCCATAAAGCTCATTCGTCCTCCACAACTGCGTTGATATACCAATATGTATACTATAACCCTCATCTATTGCTTTTCTAACCAAATTTTCTAGTTGCTGGCTCTTCTTTAGCGTGTAAAGAGGGTGTTTGACTATCAGGTCTCTCCATCTTCTTCTCCCAACATATTTCTCCTTTGTGATGTTTAATGATAGATCCTTACCATTATTTCTCAATACTTTCCTGATAATTTCTTTCCATCCCTTAATCTTTTCGAGATTTTCTACATTTACGCCTAATATAAGCGTCTGGTCATCTACGGTGCAGTTGTATTGAATGTCTTCCTCAGTAGATATCCAGTCCGAGTGAGCTTTGGTTTTTTGAAAGATTTCCTGAAAAGCGAGAAACGCGGCAAGCTTGGACTTCAGTCTCTCTTCAGCTATGTTCACTGATGTATTCTTTTGGGTAAAAATCGGCTCGTTACCGCGCTGAACATTACCCGAACTGTCAACCCCTAACAGCCAGACACTCTGAGCTTCGCAAAATTTTTTGTAAGCTTCGAAGTTATCTGGCTGGTAGTAAGCCGCAAGGCAAATAGAAGGTAATGTATCCCTGTACTTGGAAAGCTGATCCCTTAATATATGTAGTAATTTGCTGTGTGTAAGGCCCTGTCAAGTTAAGCCGTGCCTACCTGTCGCACAACTCGGATTTTAGTCCGATTTAGTCTTGCTGATTTCTACAAGTTTTGCAGAAGGCTTGTAGAGGACCTTGGGCCTGCCCACCTTTCCCTGGACCAGCTCTTCCTTCTCTACCAGGCCCTCGGCTTCCAGATGCCCCATGTGGACCATGACCGTCGACCTAGCCAGGCCCGATCTCTCCACCACCTTGGCGAGGGTCCTCGGCGTGGACATCCCTCCTTGGCAGAGCAAGCCTGCGACCCTCTTGCAGCACGAATCCAAAGGCATGGAGACGGACTAATTCGGACTAAATTATAGGTTACGGCTCACTCCAGCCTGCGTTAAGTTGACAGCGCCGTGTGTAATCTTGGGCTTGCACTCTATGCCATAGTATCTTATACCGTATCCTGGATTATCCCATTTATACGCTAGAAGGTCTACCTTTCCACCTTCTAGCTCATACTGACTAATGATCTTGTATCCCTCCTTTTCGAAGTGCCTCCTAACCCTATCTACTATTTCTTTCTCTCTTTGTGGTCTTTCGTCCTCAGGCAAACGGTTTCCTTCCGAGTCTTTTATCGAATCGCATATTTAGGTATTTGACTTTAATGGCTCGCAGCTTTTTCACAAACTCTGCCCTACCCTGCGATAATGAATCTGAACGTAATCGATGAGCCTCTCAATACATAATCCATCTACTTACTATCTCTTCGATCCTCAAGCAGATGAATGTACTTATAGTGATGCGTTGCACTCGCTGATGGCTGCAGAGTAATCTGATTGATGGCTCTTTTTAATGAATTTGATAACAAATGATACCGGGCCCGCGAGGATTAGTGATTGAATAGGTGCGAATCTATCGTGGCTGATCCAGGGAGGCTTGATACTAATGGTAGCAGGTCCAACCCAACTTGGCAGCTATTCAAAACGCCAAACCTAACTAGATTTAGTCAACTGCAAATATACCTTTGGTTACTACTGAGTCTAGGTTTGCTGTAGCATGGATGCAGAAATGGGGAATGTTCCATTGTGATATGTTAACTTTTGGTTTTGAACGAGTTCTTGAACAAAGTCAAGTGATTTTCAGCCATTCCTTTGTTTTCCTAACAGCGCTCAAGATTACTTCCTTATCGTTTTCGTTAATCGGTTTAGCCTTAAGATGTTGAACTAGCCACAATCCACTTTCTCTTATTTTTTGTACTGGAGAATGATTGCCCAACCAATTAGCCGAAAGTTTACATAACTTGCAATTGGATATTGTTCCAATAAGAGAACTTTCAAGTCCTTTGCTTCCCATCCTTTCTACTTGGCTATCTACTACAATGAATCTGAAGGAAAACCTTTCTCTGAGAATTTTTGTAATCATTTCCTCTATTCTTCTCTCTTTTTCTATGTCTCTTCTATATCCCCATAACTCTCTGTTCCTTTTCATCATAAAATCTATGTTCCAAATCTGCAGGTAGCTGTCTTCATCCTTGTTTAACAAAGCTCTCCCAATATTTTTTCTAAAGATGCTCCTATCTGATGGTTTGGGTTTATTCTCATTGAAATTCATCCAAGATTCATTCAGAAGATAATGTTCTCCAATACGGCTCCTGAAATTTCCGTTTCTATGCGTGCCTATCCTAACGATTCTCGGCTTGTTTCCACCATGTCCCCAGACCTCCCCTTCTTCGTAAAAGAAGTATATGCCATTCTCAGGCAACTGCCCTAATTTAAATGGAAATGAGATGGGCGGTGACAACTCTAATTGTTCATGTAACCATTTACATAGCTCGGACATTCTTTCACCAAGTTTCTTCAATGTGGGTAAATAACCTTATCCGGTCTTTAAGTTTAGTTTCGTTCAACAATCGCTTGTATAAAGGATGAAAGCGACCACGATTACAGTTATCGTCAGCGGTCAGGCGTTCCCAGAAGCTCGTCGTGGCCCTTAAATTAGAAGGAACCCTCCCTGTGATCTGTGCGGAAGGGGGGATGACACATCTCCCTTGGTTCTACACAGTATTCGGCTATCGACTCAGGCACAAATAACATTACAGCTCTCCATCAGCTACAAGGGTCTGCAATTCTCCGAGCCCAACATCGGTAGCGGCTGGTCCTTCCCTTTGGTGGTTCGTCTCTCTATCCGGCCGAGGCTAAAAATAGACAGATGAGACCTGAGAGCAAGATTAAATTTCAGATTCCGAGTTCCTTTCGATATGTATATAGTGATTCTACGTTGCCAGCCATGAGCCTCAGGTCCCTTGAATCGATGTAGATCATCTTCTGTGTGAAGCCCTTGGGCTTCTGCTGCTCTATCTCCTGCTTTACCGCATCCAAGTCCTCCCTTGAGCCCACAACTATCATGCCCTTCGAATCGGGCTCAGCAGTCTCCAACCTCCTTACGAGGGAATCGATGTTGCCGTGAACTTGGACTTCGATAGGGTGGTTGTGGCCTTGAACGCTCCAGAGTACATCAACGGTGCGGTCAGTCATGCTTGCGGGGACGCCCCTGCAGAACTGAGAAAGCTTGACGGACTTTGTCGACTCGAATCCAAATACCTCTCCAAGCATGTAAAGTATACCGACCAACCTCTGGTGTTCGCTTTCTCCTGTAATGCGGCCTTCGCTCACCGGTTTACCTTTCGCCTGAGTCTGTCTAACGGGCCTCTGCTGAAGCTCCCTCTTGATCCTCCAAACGATGTACCCTGCGGACGACGTCTTGTAGCCGAACTTGCTTGCGACTTCCTTACGAATATCCACAAAGCGCGCTCCTTCCTGCAGCCTTCGTTTGACTAATTCATCGATCTCCTTGGGTCTCAACAAATAACAGTTCGCTTCAAGTGAGATATAAAGCTTGTAACTTCGTCGATCAATGGTCATCTCACCTTAGCCTTGGGAATTCCTCTCTCCTTTGGTCATATTGTGCGAAATGTAGATGCGAGCGCCTTGGAGGCGGCGTCGGCGATGAGGCGCATCACGCGCTCCACCATGGCCGCGACATCCTCCTTCGTAGGCTCGTACACGCTGAGGTCCCCCCTCCACCTTCAGCTCCACGTTGGGGTATAGCCTTCCAGCCGTGTCCTCCTTTGCCCATCGTTGTCACCAGATCATGCACAGCGGCCGGCCGCTTAAATGCCTGCACAATGGGCGTCGGACGCACCATGGGCCAATGTCCGTTGACACCGTAGGAGGGGTAGCCGCGCCTCCCTCACCTAGTTCCGTTGCTGCCCGCTACGCAACCCAAGAAGCGGCGATAAAGGCATCTGCCTTCCCCCCCCCGACGCCATCATCCTAGGTGACTCCAACAGGTCTGACGCTCCCTGAGAGTTCACGCCATGCTGCTAGACCCTTTTCGATACGTCTTGACACGTCGGCCTCCGAGATCATCATGCCCTTTCCGTATCGATCGTCTGGATGTATGCTGAATGTTCTATCTGTCGTAGTAGCTCGGAGGTACATCCCGACTAGGCAGAGGTTCTTCATAGAGAAGTCCTTCGCGACGCCGTTGAACAGCAGACGAGTCGCGTTCACGTCCAACAGCTGACCCCTGCACCAGAACTTGCCGCTTATCTCGACTGGTACCCTTCGCGCGTCGATTAGAAGCCTTATGTCGTGTTTCTCCTGACGAATCTTCAACCAGTTGTAGCTCGCTTGGAGATCCCAAGCTAATTGCAAGTCAGACTTCCACTCGTTGTCATCCACGGAAGCAAGTAGCTTGTCTTCCTTGTCGTAGAGCCGTAGCGACAGCTCCAAGCGACCTTCCTGACCCACCCGCAGGCTAAGCAGGGAGTCGCTATCCACCTGCAGAATGAATCCGTCTCGAACGAACTGGTTAGAACCCATGCTGACGACGAGAGCTGACTGGTCAACCCTGAGATTCCCGTTGACGTGGCCCCTCTGGATGTTGAAGGGGTGCCTCTTGTAGTACCTCTGCTCCTTTCTCGACATCGCCCCTGCTGTAGCCTGTCGATGGTGGTTGGGGCACAGCATCATCATGTCAGCTGGATTGGAGGTTTCAACTTTGGAATACTCCACTATGTGGTGGTAATCATAGATGGGAAAGCCGCAGATGCAGCAGCCGAAACCTGCCTCCTTACGAAGGACGGCTTTCACATCCGCTGGGATGCGTGGTCTGGCTGACATGGTTGAGCCTCTTTATGTTATATGAACATGCCCTCCTGTTCTTACATCCCTTAGGTCGATTATGCTGTGTTGCATGATTTGAGCCCATTGTGGACGCATATTGGCTCAAGCGTGTTCATGCCGAGCCGACCGTCCTCTACCCAGGTCCGATAAAAGGGACTGGAAGGAGTACAACGATAGGCCGGTGAGAAGGGGCGAAATCAACCTCAGCCGATCCTGGTGAAGGGATGGAAGGAGGAGTTGGTAAAGGTCAACGACGGGAAGGTCGGTGAGCCATACCATTACGCGGAGTCTTTCATAAGACTCCTCGCCTTCGTCAGGCTCCTCTTCCACCAGCCCTACAGGCAGATGGAGGGTTTCGTCCACTTCCTCTCCAGGTTCGTGAAGTGGAGGGGCTGGCTGCAGGTCCCTGACTACCCCACAATCAACAGGAGGGTGAACAGGCTCCACGTCGACCTTGACGAGTCGCTCGTCAAGTCGAACAGACCGGTCAGCATAGCCGTCGATGCGTCAGGGGTCAAGGTCCACAACGGAGAGGACTGGATACGGAGGGTCTGGAAGGTGAAGAAGGGATACCTGAAGATACACTTCGCGGTGGACATAAAGACGGGACAGGTCGTCTCGATGGACGTCTCGTCGGAGAAGGTGGGAGACGGGAAGAGGCTGAAGAGGCTGGTGAACAGGGCAAGGGAGAACAACGTGAGGGTGAAGAGGGTCCTCGCTGACGGGGCGTTCGACTCGAAGGCTAACTTCAACTTCCTCGCCCAAGAAGGGATCATACCGGTGATCAGGGTCAGGAAGGGCTCCGCGCCCAGGAGCAGGGGCAGCCGTGCGAGGAAGCTCGCCATCATGGTGCAGCAGGCCCTCAAGCCCAAATCCTGTAGCACCATCCACAGGTTCGGATACAGGTGGAGGGTCGAAGGAGCCTTCTCAGTAATAAAGAGTGTCTTCGGAGAATACGTCACGGCAACGAAGTTCGTCAACACGGCCAGAGAGATGGCGATGAAGGCATCAATCTACAACGGATTCATCAAGGCGATGGCGTAGGACCGAAAGGATGCCCAGCCACGACCACGCTGGCTGTGGATTCATGCAATGCAGCAAAAAATCGAAGCGCTTAAATATCGCGAGTACCAAAAAAACAACAGCGAACCGATTGGATAAGAAGGATATTTCGTTGATTATCATGGCATTGCTAACGATTTCTTCCGTGACATACGCAATCACCACATATTCCTCGCATACGAGCTTTTGGGTCCATGTGGTACCGACTCCTCCGCCCAACCCAGGAGCCAACGAGACAAGTATCTCGATGTCTGTAGACAATCTGACAATGATCTATGGGACTTGGGGGAGCTTCAGTATTGATGTCACAAATACGGCAAACGTTACAGTGACCATCTTTAATGTGTCTTGTATTGTGATTCCGCCCGCTGGAGGAAGCCCTAATGACATACAGATCTACTTGGTCTTGTCGACCAACACGTCGGTATTGCCATTGAGTTATGTCTCATGGGGTGGAAATAGTATCTACGTTAGCCCAACAGCTGTCGTCGGAGACTATAGAATTGACCTGTACTATTCATGGTATGGGTAGTCCTTCCATGAGTTTTGTACCCGACACTGACTTTATGGTAGACGGCGTCCATAATGCATAGGCTGGCATGCCCACATTTGAACATGGTCCTCGCGACCGTGATGCTGACTGGGCGAATCCTGAGCTGCTAAAGAAATGGACCTTGCGTGCGGATGAGTGAATGCGGCCTGATGTCAGCTAGCTTAACTGTAATGTTGAGGCCAGTTGGTCCCGAATTGGAACCAATCTGCACGATTCTCCCAAGCTCTCTTTACTGTAAAGCATCCATTGTCCAACTTGCGAGGGATGACGATAAGCGGGTGTCTCATCGATGGGCTACCTCTACGGGACCTCGACCGGTCGTTCCCTTTTAGGGCCTTCTTGTTCGGTTTCGGGACCTATGGAGAGGGTCCAGGCCCGGTCGGCCTGCGAGCCTCATGAGCACGGTTAACCTGTTCTGGGCCTCCTCGATCTCCCGTTGATATCGGCCTCTATCCGTCAGGACGTGAAGCCCATCAGGGCCCTTCTTGATGAAGTTCTCCTCCTGAAGACGGTACAGGTGCTCCAGAAGGGCCTTCGATGTGACCTCGTCCACGTCCGTGAGGTCCTACCATCGAGCAGGCTCCCTTGCTCGCCAAGGTCTTTACTAGAGCGGCCAACAAGAAGCGATATCCAGCATGTCAGCTGGAAATGAATTCTTCGGTCGCCGGGGGGTCCCAAACATAATAACAGTCATCAATTCATTGGTCCGGCCAACTAAGCGGGCGATCTTTGGTGCAAGCCAAGAGGGCGCACAGCATTATGCGTTTCAGAGTGAATACAAACGCAAGAGACGATCTTCCCCAGGGAGAGCGTAGCCATAACCTAAGACAATGCAGGCACCATAGGCATCGTTTTGCCAGCAAGGATCACACTGAAGATGGCTAGCAGTACGAACCCGTCCCAAGCCTAGGCAGCAAGATATTGCCAAGCGTCTCCCGATCTCACACCGACAGCTGACGCTGCATATACAATGGTAAACAAACCAAAGGACACTACAAAGGCTTCAAGGGCCGTCGACATGCCCAAGAAGCTCTCCTTTATTGCATTTCGGCCCTAAGACAAGAACTCACTTCCATCTCTTCGGTATCCTAGTTGCTATGATTCTGTCTACTCGTGTAAATCAGGCTTGAATTCTTCCCACGCCGCATTACGCAAGAACGTGTCTTGTGGCACGAGACGCCACGCCTAGTTATCTGCATATAAACATCATTCGGCCAAGACAGCGGTGTGGAAAAATGACGTGGAAGTGTTGCGTCTGCGGGCACAAAGAGTCGGACCGCCCGGGAAGGATATGCCCCAACTGCCACACCGTACAAGCGTCTGCCGACACGCGTCACAAGTACGAAGTCCTAGAGAAGTACTGCCACCCGCTAAGCCTAATCATGCGAAATAAAGGAAAACCTCACTTTTTCGTTGACGCCTGCGCTGGCAGTGGTACAGTTCAAAGTTGGGACGATAAAGCTATCGATGGTTCACCCCTAATCATGGCAAAGACTAGAAGCTGGGTTGAGAACGAGATTAGAGACAAGACCAAGAAGGAAGAAGTCAAGTGCGTCTTCATAGAGTACGACGAAAAGACCTACATAAGGCTCCTCAAGAGCACTGAACCTTTTCAAAGCTTCTGTACAAGGCTCCGTGGCGACACCAACGAGCTCCTTCCAAACCAGCTTGACAAGATCAAAGATGCATTCGCTCTCATTTACATCGACCCGTTTGGCGTGGGGGATCCAGTCATACGATTCGAAACCGTAAAACGGGTACTTGAGAGAAGCCACACCGAGCTCTTCATTCACTTCTCTTTGGAAGCCGTTGAGAGGTCGGCAGGCTTGCTCAAGAACTTGGAATCCAGCGACCCCACCGAGAAAGCTCGGGCCAGGGAGACTACACACACGATAGATTCGTACATGAATGGCCAGGACTGGAGAGACGCATGGACTGAAGGGGTCTCCCCGTCGGACAGAAGGAAGAGGCTGCTGAATTCGTACCTTTCTAGCCTCAGGAAGTACTACGACAACATCAAGTGGATGGAGATGCCAATCGGACGAAGGGACCCCGACACCTATCTGATCTTTACAACGAGGAACCCCACAGGCGGCAAGATAATGCAGGACATAATGGACAAAGCCCGAAGAGACGGAACGGAAGACTTGACTAATTGGCTTGACTACTAATCCGGAACACGGTCCTCTCAACCCTTTGTGCTGTCACTAACTCAAATAACACAGACAATTGCCCGAAGATACCTTATGACCCATCAATCTGTGAAGTTCAACGGTTTCCTTACAGATGGATATCTGTCGTTCGCTTATGCCCGCTGACTGGAGCTTGTCATACAGATGCCCATAGATGTCTAGCCGCATCTGCAGCGGCAGTTTCATCCCCCAGCCTGTCTCCTGGCTATCAAAATAGGAAGCCCAGCCCATGTCCAATCCAGCGAGTGATGCGTATAGAATCGTCTTGTGAAGGCCCCTCGGCGTGCCGATGACAACGCGCGATGGCCCGACCGCCGCAATCTCCGTAGCTAGCGATTCATAGTCATGCTTCCACCCCTCTACAGGGATTATCGGATCGATTCTGAATCTGACTTCGTATCCTTGAGACTTCGCAGTCTTTGCCGCTTCAAGCCTGTCCTTTGGAGTCGCAGCTCTCTGTTCCCACCTTGAGGCTATAGCAGGCGGATTTACACTCCAGGCACATATTGTCTGCTTTCGCGGCTTCGAAGCGAATTCGTTAATCGCTTTGATGCCAGATTTCGTCAGAACGAGCAACCTGTGTTTTCTCTGCGTCTCAAAGAAATCGGCAATGGTCGCCATTACCTTCGGGTTCATCAAGGAATCGGACAGTTCTCCACTATTGAAGATTGCTGGCGCGCCAGCGTTGAAAGTCGGGGCACAGAAAGCTTCAGCCAGCTCCTTGAGGACAGCTTCAGGCTTTACTATGGCTGGCTTCATATTCCCCTTCCTGCTACCCCTGAGATAGCAATATGCACAATTGTAGGGGCAGCCGAAAGCCCATCTCAATTCCCAGAATCTGCCACACACGATGTTTGGTGGCGTCTTCTCGAATGCGTGGATTATCCTAAAGGGTTGGGGAGACGGTCCTCTCTCGGCCTCAAGAGGGAAGAGTTCTGGATGAGATATCCTGCCCACAGTATCAGGCCTAACAAAGGATTCAAGTTTAAAAGCACCAGATGCGGCCTTTTCCCTTCGTTGCCTCCTGATCGTCCTCCATGCCCTATACGCAGCTTCCCGGTATTTTGTTCTGTCATCAGAACCCATGGGCTTCGCATGACGCTTGCTCCATGACTAATATAAGCTTGCTATGGTTCGGTACGACAGTCACTCAGATGTTCTTGACCACATTCATCACTGCCGCTAATGCTTGCCGTTAAATCACCTTTCCAATTGGTATCATAGGACATCGGTGCGTCGGTTAGATGACTACGGAATACTTATCTAAGAGAACAGAACCTGTTGCATATAGCAGAATCTTGGCCGGGCTTACTATAAGACAGAGCTTACTCGCCCGCACTCCGCCTAAGGAAACAGAAGCAATGGAAGAAACCGTGCCGTTATTGCCCGCAGGTGTCAAAGCAGGGAGGTACTCTATTAACCCACCCTTGATCAAACCGTCAAGACTAACCACTAAGAAAGAAGGTGGAATAGGCAAAGAGTTGTCGAATGGCTGGGCTTTAAACTTCGCCGTTGGTTGCACTCATGCCTGCGTCTTCTGCTACGTGGATTCGATTCACAAGAGATACGGAGAGAACAGATACGGCGATATAATCAAAGAAAGGTGGGGCAACTACTTCCTCACACCCTCAAACATCGATGAAGCCATAGAGATGACGCCTTGGTCGAAGTGGCGGGGTCAAGAAGTCATAATGAGTTCGACTCATGATCCCTACCTCCACCAGTTGAGCAAGATTGCAAGGAGACTACTGGAAGTTTCGTTGCCGGCAGGCGTGAGATTCTGTATTCAGACGAGGTCGCCACTAGTAACGAAAGACTTTGGTTTGCTATCGGAGTATCGGAAGAATATACGCGTTCAGATCTCGTTAGCTACAATGGAGAATGCGTTCTCTAGACTGATTGAACCTAGGGTTGCTTCGCCCCAGGCACGTTTGGATGTGATTCGGCGAGCCAAGGACGTTGGGTTGAAAGTGGGAGTCATCGTTGCTCCCGTGTTCCCAGCTGTACCGCAGAGGCCCGACATCAAATCGGATTTAGAGGCTATAATGACAGAGCTGGAAACCCTTAGGCCTGACCACATCTATGGAGAATGTTTGCATGTTCGGGGAGAGAATATGACACTAATTGAAGAAGCACTGGGAAGTGGGCTTGGCCGCCTGGACGTTTTCGACACCAAGGCTGGTGAAATCTTTCATTCGCTCTTGGCCAAGCATAAGCTTAAGGGTACTTGGTGGCCTGAACACGGACGAAGGGCGCCTCAGGCAGCTTCCGGCGCCCGTGGTGAAGCTGCCGTCGGACGCCGTCGTCGCGCTACCGCTGTAGGTGCCCCCCGTGCTCCAGTCCTTGATAGGCCAGTTGACAGTCCTGCTGCCCAGCGCCACGCCGTGAACGTCGATCAGGTTGCCAGTCACCCATACTAAGCTCATGTCCCAGTTGAAGCTACGAGCAGCGCGCGACGGCTTGTCGAACCAATCTGCGAACTTGACGAACTCCACTCTGCAACCAATTCTGCGTAGTAATATCATGACGACCTGGCATATTTACACCTTTTTTGAGATGAACTTATTTAGATATTAACCTGTTTGTCTAGTCTTGCAGTCCCTCCCTCTAATCACGAATGTGGCCACATGCATTCTCGTTGAAGTCCAATGGGATGAGCGACGAGTTGTAGGGGTTCATCGGACCCCTCCTCTCTCCGCGAGCCAGAGAGGGGAAGCCGAGGGCATATGATAGGACGCAGTCAACGCCATACTGTACGTCCTCAAGACAGGGATTCCCTGGAACGACTTGCCTCTGCGAAGAGTGATCTCTTCCTTCCCATCCTTCTTGCTTTTGAAAAATTTCCTGAAACCAATAATCTTGGTCCCATCGGCGGTTTCTACAACCCTTATGGCCTACCGGCCTTTTTCGGTTTCGTCAATCGTCTCTTCCGCTATGGATTTGCATTGCTCCTTGTTATCTTCTTTCTTTTCAGCCATCTAATTCACAATTCTCCGTTTCTCTCCTATACCTCTCCGTTTCCGGCAGATACAGTTGCTTTTGATTTCAGGTGTATCGCTTACCACGAATCCGCCTTTCAGCTCGAATTGGGTTCGTGCATCGTATTCCTTACCAAATACTCCTACAAGACTAAGAAGTTTGATTACAGCCATGCTCGCCGCCATGGTAGTCATAGATATGATGCTTGGTTGTTTTTGCACATCCTCGTAGTAGCCCTCTTCAGCAAGTTTCTTTCTTTCCTCAGCTGAAAGAGATTCTTGCAAAATTATCTTACCGTCTAGCGTTCCTGTGCACCAAAGGCAAGCGTTGTCTGGAGTGACAACCTGCACCTTTATGATAGCCTGATCAATAGATTTGTCTTTCTCCAGGTGAATCCTTGTCCCAACATCAATCAAAGGAATACTGTACTGAATTGATATATCGTTTAGAATTGCTCTACTTGTGAGATTGTCTGTACATCCGAATATCACATCGGAATCGATCAAGTCTGATACGTGGTCAACCTTTGTGATATCGACTTTCAAGGCTTCGACTTCGGTTTTAGAGAAACTTGCGATATGCTTCTTTAGCACGTCCACTTTTGCCTTTCTCAAGTCATGTCTCGTTGATCCATATACCCTTGATACGTTTGTCTCGTCAATCGCATCTCTATCGATTAGCCGCAGTTTCTTTACTCCCATCCTGGCCAGCTGCACTGCGACTGCAGAACCGACTCCACCTGCTCCGACTACCGTAACTGTCATTCCTTGCAATTTTTTCTGATTTTGTTCTCCTATAGCCCTAACCTGACGGTCGAATGTTGGACGGACTCCTGAACTTGACTCACCATTTGGACCGAATTCGGTTATTGTTTGTCCGGTAATTACGAAACTTGAGACCGCTTGTATCTTGCCTCTGTGGTACACTACACCACACATACTTTCCTGAGTCACGACAAGACTTCCTAGAGGCCTGTCGGGTAGAATCTGAGCTAGATTAGCAAAAATCTTCCTATTAGATTTTTCATCTACCGGGCTGAATCTTGGTGGGTGGAAGGTGCCGGGATGTGTATGAACGAAAATCAAGCCAGAATTTTGTTCATCTGCTAGAACGACAGAACGGTTTATGAAAGAAGAACTCGGACCGAGTGAGTGCTCGGTGCTGTAATTCCAAGAATTTTCATCTGCTCTGATTATGTCAGTAATTAGAACGACATTCTTTCCGGTTTCTGTGGAGTAATGATTTGCCAACAGGAAACAGCCATTCTCACGTGGAACTGTATTGAATAAGAATTGCTGTAACTCCTCAAAAAGTTTTCTGCCGAAAACAATTTTCCACATATTCAATCCCCTCTCTTCAACCTTTGGTCTACGTATGCCATGAAGGATACTACATTGTCTTCTGAAGGATTCCATGCACGTACGTTGTACGGGTGATAGCTGAATCTTCTCCATTGTCTTCCCAGATGGTTTTCGATCGACTCGGCGTTCTTCGGTGGCCCACCGTTCTTCAGAGCAATATTCGCATCAACCCAGAACATGTCGAAACCAGCGTTGGGATAATATGGTGTAGTGAAAATCAGCAGGTCCGTCCTTTCAAGATTGTAGATCCCGGAGGGCAGTGGATAACCTCTAAAGACTATGTAGATTCTGCCATCATCCTCTACTATCTCGTAAACATACCCCCTTTCTTTCAGTTCCTCCAAGTCCCTAACGAGTTCTTCAGGAATCATCGCATCCGCCATACGGGACGTTCTTCAAGATTGCATTGAAGTGCAAACCACTTTTGATCTCAACTGATTGATTTGGCTGGATTTGGTCGCTTGATTGACCGCGCACCATGAAAAGGTCATACTGGTTTACATCAAAGCCAGCCAGTCCCAGTATTTGCTGACCAGTAAGCGTTCTCTCGGTCACTTTATACTGTTTCTTATTTACGAAGATGACGAATTCGTGTTCGCTCGGTGTGGTTTCCATCTAATCACCTTCTAAAGAGGTAGAACTCGCGAATACTTATCCTTGTTTACAGTAGTAAAGTTAATAAAGAAAGAAAGATGATCAAAGATAGCTATGTCAAAGAACCTTAGAGTCCACATCGCTCCCGTAGGTTTTGAAATTAGAAGGGTCATAGAGCCTCTGACGAAAATGTTAGCAGACAAAGTGTACCTAGTGACGCTTGGTGGAGAAGATGATGCCGCTAAGAAATTCATTACGCTGATCGAACGGGACCTCACTCAGAACTACAAGCACATTAAGCTCGAAGAAGTGTTTGTAGATGTGTGGGACCCATACGAGTGCATTGCAAAATTTAGAGAGATAATTTTGAAAGAGAAGGGGAACCATGTCTACATCAATGTCTCTACAGGCACGAAAATAACGGCAATTGCCGGAGTCTTGTCATGCATGTTATGGAGTGCCACACCCTACTACGCGCGAGTTTCGTACCCAGGACCGAAGATAACTGATTTACCACGGACGGAACATGTCCAAGAACCCGACGTGCTTCCAGTATACAAAATCAATAAACCAAGACGGGAATTTCTGCTTATTTTGAGTTTCCTGAAAGATGCCGGTGGGAGATTGAGAAAGGCTCACCTAATTAAGAAGCTGGAGGCTGTTGGTATCATAGGACTGAGAGACGAAACCAAGACAGAGTTATCGCAATCAGCCAAACATAGCCAGTTACGAGCGATACTTGACCCTATGGAAAAGGAGTGGGGGTTCGTGATTGTTGAAGCGCGTGGTAGACGAAGCGAAGTTTCTCTAACTGAACAAGGTGAAACGGCGCTCAAAATATTCGGGATAGCGAGTGAACTAGAGTAATAGCCGAAGATAGGTGAAGTCGAAAACTGTAGGAGCGCGCTTAACGAACTTTACTCAACCACATTGGCTCTCCAATGGATATTGGGCTTGCGAACCCCATACACCTACGTCTACTGTATGGGGGTAGTAGCGTTCGAATCCAAACCCCTCGCACCTAGGGTTGAACTGCGGTGCGTTTCCTCTTCTTTAATGCTGGATAAGCGATTTGGATTCATACCAAATAGAGAGCAAATTTGTGTATAAAATCCCCCACCATGACGGTCGAAGGGGACGTCAAGCCAATCTAGATCGGTCGGGTCGTGGGTTCGAGTCCGATGGGGGTATAGCAGCATCTTGTACTGAGTCCTTCTTTACAGCTCGTCTGCGCACAGTCCTGCAGTCGGCTTCCGAGCGTATACGCTCGCTCTGACCGAAGATATATTCAGCCTTAGCCAGTGTAGAAAGATATCATGGAAGGAGGAAGGTAAGGAGTGTCGGGGAGCAGGCGGGAGGAGAATGAGGATGGTGGGCAGGAGGGCGGTCGCATGCCGAGTCGGACGAAGGCCATCGTGCCTCGTGGAATTATACGCTATTGTGTATTAGAACTCCTCTGAAGTCTTTGGCTTGGATATTATAGGCTCCCGTTCCCAAGACCCATGTAATGTTCTTATCAACATTCCAAGATCTCTGGGATCCTCCTGACCGCAGGAGTGAGCTTCCGGATGAAATACTCTATGAAGCAATGAAAGCGGAGATTCGACGCAAACTCCGAGTCGTTCAAGGTATTTTCTCTTGCGTAAGATATGCTGGTAATCGAGTGTAAGAAAGACATCCCACTTGGACTTCCAAAATTGGACTATGTGCTTTACGTCGTCTTCGTCTCTAACTATCTTTCGGACTTCTTCCTTGAATGTTTGCTGTTCAGCGGTCTTCGATTTGTTTTGTTGTTTGTCTTTCTCAAATTGTTCCGAAGGGATCTTCCTCAATGTATCATAAAAGAAAAGTAGGTCAGGTTTCTTCTCCTGATAATAGACCCGATTACTCTCTATTCGAATTCTGTCAACTTCTTCCTTCGTCATCTTTGAGGTGCCAAACGTCATATTCCACTGCTCTTCACCAATTTCTAGGATGTACCTCAACGAGATCAGGTTTCTTTCAAAATCAATTTTCTTACTCTCTGTGTACTTCTTATCCTGCTTATTCTCTTCCCATTGTAATAAAGTGAAGCTGTAGTCTAGAATGTTAGTGTCGAAGTAAACCTTGATACCATTCCGGTTACCTGACCGTTTTGTCAATGAACGGTTAATTACTCCTCTAAATCCTTTTTAAATATATTTAATAACAAATGGGATCTTAGCGTTTCACTAAGTTAATTCTGAGCGTCTGAACCCGTAATGCACACACCTGTAGCATGCATGTATTATCCCCGTCTGTAGGGTCATGCATCTGTAGGATAGTCCAGAAAGATAGAGCAGATAGGCAAGGACCTTGGTCTCTATCTAAAGGTATTTTATTGCGCTCGAAGATACCATTATCCTAAACGGCCCTGAGAAGCATGTCGTATGTTACCATCTTGGACCAATGAGCGAGAGCATGCCCTCAGGGCCGTTGATACATTGCAACAAATACGATTAGACCTCACACTCAAAAAGCGTTATTTGAATAGTATACGCCACAAGCAAAGAAAAATTTATAAGACAAGAAGCTCAATTTGCTTATAATGTCGTTACCCATACCTGTGCCTGCACCCAGCTGGGGGGACATTGTTGGACTCGTAAGAAAGCCTAAACTGCTCGCATTCTTACCTAAAGATGATCCCTCAGTACAGCAAGTTTTGGGGAGGGCCTTCTTTCATGCAGGAGTCAAGAATACGAGCAGTATCCCCATCACGAAGGCGAGGGTTTTGGTAAGAGTTAGAAAAGAAGGTCAAGACGTCACCTCATACTTAGCGAAATGGGATTTCACACCGGAACCATTTGTAGCCTATGCCCCGAATGCTGCTATCTCACCACAGTTGCTCGTCGAATCTCAGGTTCACTACGTGCTCCCCGCCGTTGCGGAGACGTTTGCCTTGTTTGTGAAATTCCAAGGACATGATGAATTATACACCTTTAGTCCTTTTAGCTATCTCCAACCCAATCTTCAACTCTCACCTCCCCTACAAGTTGGCGAATATTCAGTCGAGGTCATCATTGCGGCCGAGAATTACAGGGGGGTCTTCGGGCTGAAGGTCGAGAATCACGGAAGTTCCTTCGGAGACGTAAGGCTGTCGCGGTTCGACAATTTTACGGCGTCCAAAGGTTTTAAGAGGATGGATTGGTTGTAACGTCTAGCCTCGAACGGCTCAAGACTCGCCCAATCAGTGTCACAGTCGCTTAGACCGTGTTCAAATGTGGACATGCCAGGCTAAGCATTATCGAGGGCGCTTATCTCAAAGTCAGTATCGGCTATCCAACGGATATCCTTATATTTACAGGATAATCGTAGCATTGGCGCGGCTGACACCCATGGTTAAGCTGATTGTAAAAGCCTTGAAGGTCGGAAACTCAATCAGGGTTGCTATACCTTCGGAGATACTTAAAGCGGCGGGAATCAAGGAAGGGGACACACTCTTAATCGATTATGAAGAAAAATCTCGCAAAGTGACACTCGAAAAGAATATGAGGGTGACCTTCATAAATGAGTAGAACCGCAAAACAGCTAAAACCTACTTTTGACTACCGCCAGGTTGTGTGGGAAGAGAGGCGCCTAACCGAATTCATGAAGGGCCAAGAAACGGCCATTGATTGGACTGGTGCCTCCGAGGATACTCAATACTTCACACATGGCTTCCATCCATATCCGGCGAGGATGGCTCCGCACATCTCCCGCCGGCTTCTCAGGATGTACTCGCGCTCCAAGTCCGATGTCCTATTGGATCCCTACTGTGGAAGCGGTGGCGTGCTAGTGGAGGGAATGTTGCATGACAGGGTCTCCATAGGTGTTGATTTGAATCCGCTGGCCGTTCTGATTGCCAAGGTAAAGACGACCGCGGTCAATTCGGACAGGTTGATGAAGGCTAGGGCCGTACTCCTCAGCGAGATCCATAAAGAGCTTAAGAACCGAAAGGAGTTCCAGACCCCGAACATCAGGAGGGTCGAGTTCTGGTTCAAGCCTCAGGCAATCAGGGAGCTCAGTGTGATAAGGGAGAAGGTTGAAGCTCTAAAGGAGAATATGGACGTCTATGACTTTTTCAGGGTGTGCTTCTCTCTCACCGTCAGGAAGGCCAGCAACATCAAGAACGGTGAATTCAAACTGTACGGAAGGCAGGGGGAGGAACTCGCCAAGTTCAACCCTGAGGCATTCAAGTATTTCCAGCAGATAACCCTGAATAACATAGGCAAGATGCGCGAATTCGTAGAAGAAATGAAGAAGCACCCTAATGGGAGGGCTATTGTGAGAGAGGGCGATACAAGACGCCTGCTGGAGGTGGACCCCGAAATCTTAAGAGAAAAGTCGGTTAAAATCGTCGTGACCTCGCCGCCCTACGGTGATTCCCACACCACAGTCGCCTATGGCCAGTTCAGCAGATACTCATCACTCTGGCTGGGGTTGCCAGAGGATAAGGTGCTCACCGTAGACGAACGTGGATTGGGCGGAAGACTAGTTCGCAAGGAGGGAGACTTGGAGTCGCCGACTCTAGAGGCAATCCTAGCTGACATAGGCAGGAAGGACGAGCACAGGGCTAGAGAAGTGTTCTCCTACTTTTACGACGCAGACAGGTGCTTGGAACAGCTTTCAAAGGTAATGGTCCCCGGACAGAGTCACTGTTGTTATGTCCTTGCAAATAGAACCGTAAGAAGAGTGCCAATCCAAACTGACGTCATTTTCGTAGAGCTAGCAAAGAAGCACGGGTTCAGCCACATCACTACAATTCATCGGGACATACCCAACAAGTACATCCCATACGTAAATGCTCCTGAAAACATACCTGGGAAACTAGGTCCGACTATGTCCAAAGAGAGCATAGTTATCTGGAGGTTCTAGAGAACCCTTTCTCTCTGCGAAAAGCAGAGATCCAAATTCGACTGCTTGACCCTGAATCCAGTCCCGTGGTCATGGGGCCTGCCGTTGGGGTATTGACCAATTCTTATGTCAAGAACGATATCACCCGACTGCAAGAATCTGACAAAATTCTCGAAGCTGAAACCCGACAATAACCAACCCTCGTTGAACCAGAACTCCTCGTCAGCGCCGTTACCTCTACTATCTGCCTTGACGAATAGAAGTCTAGGTAGCTTCCTCTGAAATGATTGCGAAAGCATTCCTCTATCGTAGTATCCTTCTTCGTTTACGTCGGGAGGCGGACCGAGGATTACAATCCTGTCTTCCGTAAAACCAATTTTGAATCCGGGCCTTCCTTTGATCGTGTTGTAGTCGATACCGTTAACGGTGGTGTGAAGCTCCTTCCTGTCGTTGCCCCTCCTCGAAGGGTACCCGTACTTTCTTAGGAGCGCCGCATTTGCGCTTTCAGGTAAGGGCGACTTCGTGAAGAGTGTGATCATACTCTTGGCGTTCTTTCTCGAGGCTTTCAGCTCTATCATCACCCCGTTAGGACCTGGGATATTATTCTCCCGTATTCCAAGGAGGTCTTCGAGTGTTTTCCCTATACCCGTGGGACCTACGCGATGAGTCTTGATGTAACCTAACTTCTCCGCGGCAAGAAGTCTCTCTAGTAACTCCCAGTACTCTTTCAACAGGCGTTAGTGCAAACTAACAGATTATAAGTTTTGACGTTCTGTTCTGATGCTGTTGTTTCCCGAGATAAGTATACCCCTTCCTATCTTTTCTTGGCATGGTAGACGTCCCTGGTTCCTCATCTATGACTTTCCCTTCCTCAGGCGTTTTCCTTATGTACGCCTAACAGGAGTCTCTATATTAAGAACTTATGTTCCTGGCAAGGCCGCTACATGACCAAATCCACCCTATACCATATGGACCGAACCTCCGGACAAGTTACCTGTGCTACGATTGCATTATGATCTTCGATAATGCAGTAAAAGACTGCATCAATAAATCGGCAGTCAGCTGCTTGTGAACGCCTTGGCGGTCACATATGGATGCTCGACCGCTACTTGTTTTTACCATTTGTCCCTATTCCTTACAGCCTGCCTTTGCTCCTCTTCCGTGAACAAGGGTCTTGGCGATTCTACTGGCGCCACTGAAGTGTTGAACGCGTAAAGGCGTCTGAGGTACGTGAGGTTTTGTATCCATGGCACGGGATCCTCTAAACCGAGAAACCTGACGATTTCGTCATCCCCCTTTTCCCGCAGCTCGCATTTTCCATTTGACACATTATTTCTTTCTGCGAGTACTTTGACTCCTATAGCTTCATCGTCCTCTTTACGGCTGCCCAAAGCCCGGAATGCATGACTCCATGACGTTCGAGGCAAACCGCTTCAGGTTCGAGTCGGCGTTGTTCTTTGGGTCGCCGTCGATGTGGTTGACATTGCTGACCCTTCTCTGCCCGAAGAAGCTCCACCGCGATGAAGGCTAACGTTATGGTTCCGTTCCGTATCAGTGGCGACCTTGTAGGCCCGAACGGTCATGTGTAGGGCATCATAGCAGTAACTGTAACGAACTCAAGCTCGGTGGCGATGACCAGTTTATCCACCTCGGGTAGTTGTTTGGTCTCTTCAGGCATCGTCTGGAACCCCACATCCTCGACCGGAAGTCCTATCCCACCGGGAGGAGGGACCAGCACAGTCATCTTCCCAACGAAGGTCTAAGCTACTACCGGGGCCAACCATGTAATCGTTGCAAACGCCAGCTACGCCAACGGGGCTACGTCTAGCTAAATGGCAAACAGTAGCGGCGAGGAGCTGACCGGCCAGCTGATGGCGTTGATCGCGATACGGTGAGTGAGTGCTAATAACGGAGCCCGGCTCTCAGCGGTCAGGCCGACGGGCGAAGCGCAGGACTATATCTTATGGAACTCTCGCCTGAGGATGGACGGCATTTACTTAGAAGGACTCTCTGCGAACAGAGTTAACATAAAGAGATATGGCCTGAGCATGTGCGAGACTCGGCGCGCCAGATCGGAGCCCCCAGAGAGGGCAGTCCGACGCGACTTCAGCAGACGATATACGCCGCAATCGCGACAGCCACTAGAACGGTATAGCCTAAGAGGAACAATTCTCCAAACAGCATGGCGAGCATGAGGCCGTTTCCCATCAGGACACGCGATGCATTCAGCGAGAAGGCGATGCGCAGCGAAGCAAGCGAGAATACAATGAGGTTCCTCGAGAGCGTAATCTAGTTCTTGTTCATGTCGGTTCTACTGACCCGAGATCTCCTCCAACCGCCTGTCTGGCTGCGCTGGCCTAAACTTAAAGGCCCGTGACGACCGCCGTTCCATCAGAACGACGGCCGACCATGCCACAGTCAGTATTACAGGAGGCGCTACTAAGAGTAGGATGGCGGTTCCTGGCGTCGTAAACAGTGAGGAGTCATTCATGAAGTCGAAGAATCCCATCACCGCGAGCAGGACCCCCACCATGGTCCACAGCGTCGTGTTGCGCCTCTTGAGAATGAAGTAGAAGACGGCTATCGTCAACGTACTCAAGGCTATGTTGAGGATCCAGCTTGGGAAGAACCCTCCTCCGCTCGTCACCTGAAACAGGAAACGTCTCGCGGGGGTCACTTCGATGTTCGGTCCTAGGATCTGGACAAGGTAATTCGTCAACAGCAGAGCTCCCATGTTGAACGCGAAGCTGACGGAGTAGAGCCAGATCACAACCCGTGTGGGCGGGGGTCCTTTGATCATCGGGAATACCGTCTTGGCTAGGATCAGACTGGACCCTTTCTTGCGCCACCACCTGACCAAGGAGAAGAACAATCCAAGGACCAGCAGGGAGACCATCCCCAGCTGAAGGAAGACGACGTCTAGGAGGTTCTGCGCGAGCCAGATGGGATTCGAGAAGAGTATGGTATAAAGGAAGAAGTCAAAGGCTTGCACCGAGACTATGGCAGCTATGGAATCCATGAGCATCTTCGACAGCCCGTTGGACATGAAAATGGACGCCACGAGATGGATGGTAACCGCGGTGAGCCCAGCATACGTAAGCACTTGGACGAGGGGCAGATATGAAGCGGCAGGAGGCAGAGCAGATGCTATCGTCCAGTAGTAGCCAAGCAGTATGACGAACACGAAGAGCTGGAAGAGTGTTCTGTCCGAGAGCCTGCCCACCTCGGCCGGGAGCAAGGGGAAGAGTCCGATCATCAGGAACATCATGAATATGGGCCCCAGGATCGCCCATCCCACCCACTCTTTTCTGTCGATTTCGATCGAAACGGATTCGCTTGGGATGCCGTTTTCAGAAACCCACTCCCGAGACGGGTTACCATGAAGCTGGAATTGGGAGCTAAGGCCGGATTGCAGAAACGCAAACCAAGCATTGTCTGGCACGGGCATGGTGACGTTGGCAAAGATGACAGGAAACGTAAAGTTCAGCGACAGAAGGTATGCGTCGTAGGGATAGAACGACGAACTTCCTGTAATAGGGACATCGAGTGTCACCGTTCCGTTGGCAGGCAGGAAAGACGTGTATTGGCCACTAGGTTGTGGATAGAGGTCGATGAAGGCGAGGTAGGAGCGATCTCGAACGGCCCAGACTGTGAAGCCGGACGTCCAGTTGCCCTGCACGACAAGATTCAGGTACACGGCGATGGTGGCGGTGCTGTTGGCGTAGTTGATGCTCTGAATCGTAATCTGGCTGGCATATCGGACCACGAAGGAATCGGAAGACGAGGCGGCAGCTGTGGTAACCGGCCTTGGAGCAAGAACTAGCGCCCCAAGCAGGATGATGACTATCGCGAATGTGGGTCTCAATCGGCTTCGCTCTCCCTTTCTAGGAATCTTGCGAAGACTTCGTCTTTTAGGATTCGAATGCTGTCGTCCGTTATGGAGATCCTTCCATCCACATCGATTCTTAGGAATCCTCTGTCGATCAGCTGAGATACATATCTTTCAAAGTCCTCGGTCTTGATCTTCGCATGAAGTTGTAGAGTCGACTTTTTAGTCGGACCGTTTTCGTACAGATAGCGCAGCATCTCGTATTGCGTCATATGCCGGGTTCTTCTCTTGTACTCAAGGGCGCCAGCCCACAAGATCACCGCTATGCCGCCCACCAGGACGTAGGTCCTGCCTTGAATGTCGACGAAGTTCGTCAGAGAGAGCGGCATCAAGGCGAACACTACCAGTATGATTCCTAACATTCCGAGCATCAGCACGTCGTTCTCCGCCAGGTCGCCTCTCGGCATACTACGGATGGCGCCGAATCCCCTTTTATGTCATTTGCACCTGAGGTCCATGTCGGCAGTCCAAGAAAAGGACTTGGTGGATTAGGTCAGCTCCTTCAGCCAACCCACGCCGGGGTCTAACCATATTGGCTTGGGGAACTTCGTCTTCGCCGAGAGCCGTTCCACCGTGCCACGAACGAGTGTAATAGCCAATTCTGAGTTGTGTACGTGTATATCGTATAGGCCGTACTCACTCTGGCCGAGATTCCGCTGGCCGTTTGCGGCTCGTCTCATTTGTGGGTGAAGTGGACGATCTAGTTCCGACAGTAATTGAGCCTCTGAAAGCAGGTGAAGGGTGTTGATTTGGGAGATAGCGGTCCTGGGAACATAGAAAAGGGGGACGATGAACCACTCCTGTGTGACTTCGTTCTCTCCACCATCTCGAACTCAGACGGTCATCAGTCTTGCACTACGGAGTTGATGTAGGCCCCAAGACAGGCAAGAGCGGAGATTACGTACATCGCGGAGCACTCCATCCCATCTTGTACGCTCCGTCAATCGTTTTCATCTGCCAATGTATCTATCGTTGACGTGGGCATTCATCAATCATCGGCTGTTTCCGTCGAGCAACACTTCTGCCTCGTTGAAGAACACCGTCGCCGTCGCCTCCTGCCGTGAGATCGCTCCGTCGTGCCATGTCGTTTCGCCGTCTTAGTCGTAACCATAACGTTTCATCGTTTCGTTGTCGTCGTAGCTGTCTCCTCGTAGTGGTCGTGCGGTGTCGTCTTTCTTCTTTTCTCGGCACATCGTTCAAGCAAGGTCGGTCAAAATGCAAGCATTTTTGGCACACTAAAGAGCTAGCTTTGTAACCCTGCAGAAATGCCCTGCTCTTGACCAAAGTCAAGTCAAGTCAGAAGTCGGAGTCGTCATCAAATCGACGTCGTCATCGAAATCAAAGTCGTTATCGTCATCGGCGAGGGTCGGAGTCGGTGGTGGAGAGAAGACGAAGGAATCGGCAGTCGTCGTTTCTACATTCGTTCAAAGCAGTGATGTTTTAAAACATCATACAGTTGTCGTTTGCATGTTCGCTTAATGACCGATGTGTTAAGACATCGTACGTCTGCTGTATTCTGATGCGTCTGTCGGCATATTCATTTGTTCTCGTACGTGCATGTCAACTGGAAGGAGAAGAAGAATCCGTAGAAGAGTGCCTCAGAGCCGCATAGTATATCTTCATCTTTCCTATTTCCTTCAGATTGACGTATCTCAACTTCGTCAACGCTTTCATATAGTGTGGGAGGCCAACCTGTCGTATCCAGTCACGTCGACGGTCTCCTATGTTAAGGCCGAGCGGCTGGCTTGGGCTCATGCCACGTTCAATGCAGGTTAGTTACAGGCTCTACACAAGCTTCTTGAGCTTGATCTCCGAATCCGTGAGGCTGAGCCCGAGCTTCATCCCTTTTTTGAGGCCTAACGCGCGGACGACTTCTTTTGGTATGGTCACCCGCAAGCTGTTCCCTACCTGTATGAGGCTAACTTCGAACTCGACTGGCATACCCTAGGAATACTCGGGCGGTATACTTAAATATTTGGATACCCCTAAAGTCCTCTTGGAGTATCTATGAGCACCCACAAAAGGGAACCGAAAGCTGCTCTGGACACGAACGGGAACGTCAGGGAATCAGGTAGCCCGGATGCCACGGAAGCGAACGTCAGTCGAGGCGTAAAAGGTCGTAAAGTAAAGGTAGTAACTCTCGAGATTCCTAGCGACCTGCCTCCGCTCTACAGGCCAAGCCCCATCAAGGGAGAACTGGTTGGGGAAGGAAGTGAGAACTACCTCGTGAAGGATCCCTTGGGCATCATGTGGACGGTACCGAAGCATCGGTGGAGAACGATAAAGAAGGAGGTGATGATAGAGTAATGGCAAGCTGCGCAACCGAGGGAAACAGGGGCTGCCAGTGCCTGTACTGCAGGGGAGCAACCCATCTCTTGAAGCAAGCTTCTGTGACAAGCATGCCTGAGTTCGTGGTCGTTGGCCAGAAGTCGGACGTCAACAGATACCTTAGGCCTAGAGTGAGGCTTGAGCTTCTATCAGAACTGAGGAGTCTGAGGGAATAGCATGACCGAGATGTCAGAAGAGCAGCAAGGCGGATCGGCGCAGCTGCTCGAAAGAGTCAGGGAGCTGGCGCTGAAATACGGTTTAACAAGCAGGGGGAAGCCAAGGCTCATCAGCGTCCTGAAGCTACTCGGATCGGAGGTCTGCGAGAGGAAGATCGAGCACGAGCTCAAGGCTGGGATGAAGGAGGAAGGCCGGAGGTTCGACTCCATCTACAGGGAGAGGAGCTCCTTCGCCACCTCCCTGATAATTGACCACATTAAGCGGAGGCTCTCCGAGGAGGGGTTCAGCGTTGTAATAAGGACGGAGGAGAGGTCTGAGCTGAACATCGGAGTGTTCGACGTTACGATAAGGGTTGGAGATCCCTGCCTGATATGCAGGAACGGCAAGGAGAAGGTTAGGCTTGAAGTCAAGGCCAGCCTGGGGATGCAGCTGGAGCAGATACAGCGCTACCTTTACGATCCATCTCCTCTGATCCTCGTGAGGGTGATCCCGGGGCACGTCATGCTGCTTGAACGGAGAGAGCTGGAGGGATTCGTGGACTTCTCTCTCAAAACGGTCCTCTCAAAGGCTGACAGGCTTAAGGATGAAAAGCCGTTTGTGGTCCCAGGCCCCCACTGCCTCGACTGCGGGGATGCGTCGTGCCCATTCAACTATGGCAGGAGGACCATGAACGAGGGTCTAATCACGATGAGCAACGCGGAACTCAACGAAGATATGAGGCTCTTCTTTGCGAACCTGCCGCTCGCAGCAGAGAGGACGGCGGAATTGGTCATCAGAGAGCTGACGGATAAGCAGCAAGTTGGTGAGAGGGGAAAGGTCTGAAAGCGAACAGGATCTCCTTAAGGGCTACAAGGGAGCGCCGTATGTGGGGCCGTAGCGGGCCGGCTGCTCAAGAGACCCCCAGTAAAGATACAAGGTTCCCCTTCACCGTCGGTGATTATGCTCTCATCATCCTTGCGCTGATGAAATTGTTCAACAGCGAGGAGATGGAAAGGTTACACGTACCGGAAATGCCGATCAATGAAGCTACGGCGCTAGTCATGAGGATGTTGGAGATCGAAGGGTTTACTCCAGAAGTGTTTGAGGCTTGATTCCAAGTACTAGGGAGAAGAGGGGGATCCTCCTTTTCAGAGCTGCAGCAGTTCGACAGGTGGACGGATCCAGATTCAGGGTATCCTCACAGAGGGGGAGGAAGGGTTACGAGGTATATTGGGATAAGAAGCGATGGAGATGTTCGTGTGAAGACTTCGAAAGATGGAGGAGAAGCTGCAAGCATATCTACGCGGTCATGTACTACCTTGATCTTCGAAACATCGTTTACGGCTCAGATGGAGGCGAGGAAGAAGGCCGCATCGTCTGCCCCAGATGTGGACATAACGGGGTAATAAGGAAGGGGTACAGGAAGAACGAAGACGGTCCGGTTCAACGGTTTCTTTGCAAGCAGTGCGGGTACCGTTTCACAAATAGAGCCTTCCTCAGGGCGAAGAAGCAGGCGGGGATCGTAGTCGCCGCGCTCGACAGCTACTTCAGAGGAATGAGCCTGCGCCAGACGGCTCAACATTTGGCGTCGGTCTTTGGAGTGAGGGTTTCGGCTACGACGGTCCTGAGATGGTTGAGGAGGTACGTCGAGCTCGTAAACGAACGACTACGGAAGGAAAAGAAAGCTCATACAGAAAGGTGGAACGCCGACGACACCCTTGTAAGGCTGAAGGGAAGACATATCACCTTCTGGAGCCTTATGGACGAAAGGAGCAGGTACCTCTTAGCCCTCGAGGTTAGTAGAGGTAGATCGGCGCGTTGTGCGGAGAAGGCGCTGAAAACGGGCATCGAGAGGGGCGGCGAACCACGGGAGATCGTTACGGATGGGGCAAAGAACTACGAGAAGGCGATAGATGAGACGCTGAAGAAACGGGGGACGGTGCACATCATGGGCCCCGGCCTCAGCGTTTCGACCGTAAACAATAACAAGATAGAGAGATTTCATGGTGTGATGAAATCGCGTATCAGGCAATTGAGGTCATTTCAAACGGAGGAGTCAGCAAGGTCGTTTGCAGGAGGCTATAGGATATTCTATAATTACATTAAGCCTCATAGGGCCCTCAACAACAGGACGCCTGCACAGGCCTTGGGCCTTACGAAGGAAAGGTTAGGGTGGAAGAAGCTCATACTTCCGCAAAGACAGACATAATGATGGGCTGCCATCAAGAGAAATCGTCTAGGGTCTTAAAGCCCTTCCCCGAGCCAGCTTGATTTCGGTTCCCATTACTGGTCGCACGTTTCTCGGCCAGGAGGATTAGGCTGGACCATCTCCTCACACGAAGGCCCACATCGGTCTCCACCGGCGTCTTTCCGAAAAGCGCCTCATGAGGGCGCAAGAAATTGTAATAATGGCGCACGATGTCCACCAAGATCTGAAGATGCGCGATCGAACCGAACGACTTCTTTTTCCGTACTCCGTAGCCACGCACCGTCTCGTGCATCCTTTCGATGAGATTGATATGGGAGAAGTCTTCAGACTTGGACTTGGAATCAACCTCGATGCCGAGCACGATGGCAACTTGCACATAAGGTTGATGACCGTCACATCTCAATCTTAACGGAGGGCCCTTTAACTTCTTAATCCCTGAGCTAACCGCCTTAAGAGAAGATTGAAAGGATCTGTCGTCCGCGACAAGTGATGATAACCAACGACGCGAGTCCCTCGCCAATACGTTTATCTCCCAAGCCTTCTTGTTTGCGGAGAGCTTCTGGAACATTTCATCCACTTCGACCTCGGCTGCCTTTCCCTTTAGCAGCTCGTCGTAACGGTTCAAAACGTCTACGATATAATGAAGGATGCGCCTTACCTGCTTCGTTGAGACACGTCTATGCCACTTTGCGCATATACGCTCGGAGATATACCCTAACGAGGCTCCGCATACCGCCAGGTCAAGGACGTCCTCTACGACTTCCTCAGAGAATTCATAGAGGATGCTATATCTGACGAAGCGCCTTCCGCACCTTTTGCACTTGTACCTGCGTACCTGACGCCCTGCGCTGTTCTTGCGCCAACCCTTGAAAATGACGTCAGTCGAGCCGCAGTAGACACACTTTGTTATGTAGTCGTCTAGGTCCCGAATCGGAACGAATCGTTTGATTCCGGTCTGAGGTCCCGACAACGGAGCCTTACCATTGGGGGTTGGGTTACTTCTTCGGGACCTCAGACAATCGTTCCCTTTTCGGGACCCGCTCGGGTTCCCCTTTTGTTCCATTTCGGGACCCGTACCGAGGAACTGGTCGAGGGTGGTTTGCTTCAATCGTTCCCACCCCTCTCCCCGGCAAGAAGCGCCCGTCTGACCTTCTGCCTATATAACTCAAGTTCGTCTTCAAGCTGGGCTATCTGATCCTCGAGTTCATCTAGTAGTACCTTGATCCGCTCGCTTTCCTCCGGGCCTTTCCTGATTGTCAACCAATAATTTATTATATTATTGTAGTGGAGATAATCTTAAGATGCGATTAGATTGCAGTCAGAAAGGAAACACTGCAATGTCCGCGCGGAGATCCACAGGGCGCTCGAGTCGGGGCCAAAAAGGTACTCTGAACTGCGCATGTTTCTCGAAGGGCTGGGCGTAGCAGAGTCAACCTTCGTGTACAACTTGAAAAAGCTCGAAGCTGAGGGATGGATAGGCAAGCTTGACGACGGGAGGTATGCGACGGCCGAGTGGAAGGCATTGAAGTCGACCCTCGAATTCAAAACTTTAGAGGAGCGAAAAAATTACCTGCAGCACTGCAAAGCAATCGCTCAAAAGGGATTCTCATCCCTCATCCTAGAGGCTAACTTCGTCCTTTTAACATCAGATACGGACAAATCCCCCTCTAACGAGGGACGGACACTGGAAGTTGTCAATGTCTACGAAGTAGATGATTCCGAGAAGGTCAACGTGAGGTGGCGCCCAAGCTGTGAACAAATAGATGAAGTAACCGCCATCGCCCTAGGAGAAGGATCCAATCTCGACGCCGTAAAGCTGAGATGGCATCCTAACATTCCTTTATTCGAACCAGAGCTAGCAAAGCCTATCCCGGACCGTTCGGCGCTGCTTACAGATATACATGTAATGAAACCTGCTGCCGAGCAGCATCTTCTCAGCGGCTATCCGAGGATATACGGCAAGCTTGCTTTGATGAGAGAAGCGATTAAGAGACTGCGAGAGACAGTCGAGGGGATTCCGCTTTCCTTCAAAATTGATAACGACACATCTTGCACGAAGGCCTCAAAACACCTAGTCCTCCCGCCCGGAGAGAAGTCCCAAAAGTACCGCAAACAGCTGCTGCAAGTAACGCGTGAGTTAATCGCTGCAGAGGAAGACTTCATATCAGAAATCGTTGCTCTAAGGGGCAAGGTTGAGATTGGAGGCGAGATCCTGTTGGGCTCCTGCGAACTCTGTCCGCCAGAAAGGATCGGCCGTCCTCCACCTTAGCGTCCCGAGAAAGGCCAAACCGTCTGATGGTTAAAAACATCAATCGCATTTTCCTGCGTGCGACCCCATGCCCTATCCTACCTCCGCAGTCTCGTCTGAACCTTGCGTTCGTTCAAGCAGAATTTCTCTCGCCCAACAGCTCTTTCAGCTCTCTGTATCTCTTCTCAATCTGCTCCAGTCTCTCCTGAAGGGCCATGCCTCCCCTTTCTAGTTCCCCGATCTTCGCATCGCTCAAGACGATCCTCCTTTCCATTTCATTCTTCAAATGCCTAGCTTCCGATATCGTCAAGTGTGGCACGGCCTTCAGGTATTCGTCCAACAGGTAATCAAGAGGCGGCTTGTAATAGTTCTCCGCATGCCCCATCAGCTTCTCCACATCCAAAGTCTTCATAGCCCTCTCGGCGTTCGTCTTGAAGAACTTCCTGAAGCCGTGCACCTGCTTGAACTCGTACCTTTCCTGTCCCCCTCCCCTCAGCCCTATCTTCTTCAAGAACAGGCCCATTTCGTTCGCGATTGCCTTGGCTGTCAACGGCCTCGGAACCCTAGGGTCCTCCTTCCTGTTTCGCCTGTATCTGTTGTTATCCCAGGCGTCTCGTATCAGAGGCGAGTCAGGCCCCACGCTTTCGCCTATCGCCTCCCTCCTCCTGCGGTATTCCAGAACAGCTTCATAGCATTCCGGCGTCACGAACGTGATATATTCCTCCGGTTCTCCTCTGTATACTGTCAGTTTCGCTGCGGCTATCCTCCCATCCTTCTCGAGAGGCTCCAGGTCTCTCCACCTAAGGGCGGGGATGGCGCCAAGCCGGATGCCGGAGCTCGCCGCTAGAAGGATTATGCACTTCGTCCTTATGTCGGCGTTGTCCACCATACGCCTAATCTCCTCTATCGTTGGCGCCCTGTCGCTTCCGACCTTCCTCGCCCTCGGCATCGTCTTGACTATCTTCTTCCAGTTGATCCCCTCATCCAGGTCGTTCATTTCCAAGAAGTGCTTCAAGGCGTCCCTCACCTGCCTAATCGTAGAGCCGCTGACGCCGTCCCCCTTCCTGGCCTCCACGTAGTCGATCAGGGAGTGCTCGGCGAACCTCCTGTCTTCCCTCACCTTGGCCAGGAATTCGTCCGGCTGCATGCCGACGAACTCCAAAAAGTAGCGCAGTTTCTTCGAATAGGACTCCCTCGTGGCCTCGCTTGTGAACCCCTTCATGAAGTTGTCTACGGAGTCGCCCGCTAGTTCTACCGTCCGACGTTCTTCCATTTGCTGTGGAGTCGTTGGTGGACGATAATAAGCATTTCCACCCAAAATGTAGTGCGGGGGGTGGGATTTGAACCCACGAACCCCTGCGGGATGAGGTCCTGAGCCTCACGCCTTTGACCAGGCTGGGCGACCCCCGCTTAGCCTAGACCTCAAAGGGATGAATTGTAAAAGCTTTTCT